>OBPK01000087.1_pt1 | contig 13399 bp, 8 predicted proteins | sample 1534651 | NCBI WGS metagenome assembly OBPK01 (sample SAMEA3275482, study PRJEB22092) | marine metagenome | reverse complement strand
CTGCAAAAGGAAACCACCGCTGAACTCACCGAGACCTCAGCCACTAAAAAACGCCGCGCCTGCAAGAGCACCATCCGCAAAGGCAATTCATTGTTGGAGGCCAACCCGACCGCACCTAACCGCTTCGAAGTCCTCGCCATCATCCTGCAATCCCAGCGCCGACTGCTCACCCTGGACAACTCAGAAAAGAACCGTGATTCCTTCTTCGAAACCTGCACCAAACTCATCGAGGCACCCGACAGCTACGCCAAGCTCCGACTCCAAGCCGACCTCATCCTCTCGGAAAAAAAACTCTCCGAGAAAAATGCCAACCTCAAAGAACGCGCCGACGCACTGAAGGCTCTGATCAAACGCTACCGCAACACCCCGGCCGAAGCCAAATCAATCCAAATGGCGATCCTCATCGCCCCAAAAATCGAGGCCTTCGAGCTAGAACAGGAACTCCTCAAAACCCTCTCCGAACGATTCCAAGGCGACCATGATGTCATCAACTACTTCCGTAAACTCGGGAAATCCGGCCTGCTCGATGTCATCTTCACCGGCAGCTACAAACGCGCCGACGGCACAGTCCTCCACTTCCCCATGGACTGCATGGGCCACACTACCCTGCTCTACTTCTGGTCCCAGAAAACCCCATCCATCACTGACCGCCTCGCAGAAGTCAAAGCACTCCAAACCAATTTCCCCAACCGCTTCCGCGTGTTCAGCTTCAACCTCGATGAACTCCCCGACGCCGGAGAAAAATTCCTCCGCGAAAACAAACTCGACTGGACCGCCATGCACTTCCCCGGTGGCATAAACAACCCAGCCTTCAACACCTACATCAAAACCAATCCAGGCGCCATCCTCGTCAACGCCCAAGGACACTCCCAACTCGTCACCGCACTCCAGTTCGATGGCTTCTTACCCTTGATCCCACGCACCAGCGGCAAGCAACCGAAACCAGCCGCCTTCACTTCCACCCCACCCACCCTCGAACTCTGCCTCGATAGCACCCGCTACCTCTCGCAACTCCAGGCGCTTTTCATCGGTGACTTTCTTGTTAGCGACAAAGCCAAAACATCATCCATCCCCGCCGCCACCCTCGATGCCATCCAGGCATGCTTCACCCCCGTGCCGCACCGCTACCGCATCAGCCAAAAACAAGCGCTGGCCAACTACACCAAGGCCAACGAATTGTGCCAGGCCGCCATCAAAACCCACCCCGATGCCGCCGACCTCTGGCAAGTCCGCAACCGCCGCATCATCGCCCTGCTCGGCATGTGGAACCTCGCCACCGAACCCAAACACCTCGAAGCCGCCGTCAAAGAAGCACAGGCATCCCTCGCTACCAACCTGCCAGCAGACACGAACGTCGTTCCACATTTCTGCCTGGCAAAGAACAAGCTCCGCCTCGGAAAAACTCCACCGACATCCGTTCTAGCAGAATTTGTCAAAGCCACTGGCGGAGACAAAATGCCAGCACCCGCCATTGCCGCCGCCGCCCTGCTCGCCATGGACGCCAACGACCGCAATTTTCACGCCAAGTACCGCGAAACTCTACTCAAGTTAGATAACGACAACCCAGCCCTCTGGCCCGTGTTCTCATTCCTCCGCGACCGCCATCACACTTACCGTGCCTTCCACGCCACCTATAGCCGCTACGGCTTCAGCCGCGCCGAACGCCACACCAACTATCGTAATATCTCCGCCCTCGACGAACCCGCCGACACCTCACGCGTCATCAAAACCGAACTCACCACCCTCGACGGAAAAACCATCAGCCTGCCCAAGGCCACCGACAACAAAATCACCTACCTCGCCATCCTTGATCTCCCCGCCGATGAAGTAAGCGAGAAAGGACAAGACACCCTCATCAAACTCATGACCCGCCTGGCAGCCGAGCATGAGGCCAAGGGTATCAAAGTGATCGCTGCTTTCCTATCGAATGATAAAAACAAAATCAGCACCTACGTCAAAAAGCACGAGTGGACATGCGAAGTCACCACCGTCCCTAACGGACTCGATAATCCACTGGTTGCACAACACGGCATCCTCTCCGCCGACAAAAACCCTAACATTTTCCTCCTCCGCCCCGACGCCAGCATCTCATGGTTCACCTCCGGTCTCGATTACCCCGTCCAAGGCAGCCGCATCTCATCAGTCATCCGCTACGGAGTCGAAGCCCAACTCAACGTGCTCCAGCACGAAACCGCCAAACACGCACTCGACCAAGGCGACTTCAAACAAGCCGTCAAACTCTTCACCGATGTCTGGGCACCTGAAAAAATCAAAGGCGACTGGTGGGCCACCTTCCGCTACTACTGCCGCGCCCGCGCACACGCTGGACTGAAAGACTGGGAATCAGCCCTAGCAGACATCGACACCGCCATCGAGGCGCACCAGACATTCGGCTTCGGCAAAGCCCACCGCTGCGAACTCCACCAGGAAATGGAACTCTACATAGCCGACATCCTCGATCAGTTAGGCCGAGGCACCGAAGCCAAATCCCAACGCATCCAAGCCGCCAAACCAACCACTCCCCACAACAAATCGCCCTTCGGCCTCTACACCGACGACAACCGGAAAAACTTCCGCCTGAACCCACACCAAGGAAAGTGAAAGTTTGCGAAACAATACCCGTATAGATAAGGTCACTCCTGCACCTCCCCAATGGCTTCACGCGAAGGCTGGGTTCCACGGCAACCCGCCTGTCCACCGTAGCTTCTGCGTAGGAGGAAGCCCCATCTGCGGTAAACAACCACCATCTCACGCGACAGCCATACACACTCGCAACACCCCACCCAAAAATTATATTCCCAACAATCATATACCTTCTTAAAAAGAAACTCTATGCATCAGAGACTCTATCTCCCCCTGATTTTTTTGCCCCTTTCTCTGCAGGCCGACCCAGCAGACTGGAAGACTTATAATTACCATGAAAGTGGCAGCCGACACAATGTTTCAGAAAAGCATCTTACGGTCGATAACGCACCCACCCTGATAGAAAAATGGAGGTTTCCGAAGAAGGGAGCTAACTTAAAGATTGGCGCTATCAACGCGACTCCCTCTGTAGTGGATGGCTATGTCTACTTCGGCACTTCAACCTTCGCACGTTTCTACCGACTCAAGCCCAACGGAGAGTTAGACTGGACCTACACGCCTGCTATTGGAAACAAAAAACAACCTGAGTTAAAGGACTCCAGACTTCTCGTCCCCTGGCTGGGAATCTACAGCTCCGCTTTGGTCACAGGAGACTCCGTTTACTTTGGTGACACTAACGGGGTCGCCTATTGCCTTGATAAAGAAACGGGAAAAGAGAGATGGAAAGTAAATACGAAAGCTGGAGACTTTCCCTGTGCCCATGAGGCAAATTTACTGATGGGATCTCCTATCAAGGCTGGCAAGCTCATCATCTTTGCCGGAGGGGCATATGAACACGCCAAAGCTGAAGAAAAAGGCTACCGCTGCTGTAAGGGAAGAGGCTTTGTCCTGGCGTTCGACCCTAAGGATGGTCGACTTGTCTGGAAGTATCTCGTTGGGCCCATGCCAGAAGAATTCAACCCCCCGTTGAAAATGCAAACCGCTTGGGGTGAGAGAATATTTTACTATGGCCCATCCACCAGCTCCGTCTGGTCTACCCCGTCATACGACGCCAAAACTAACAGCATTTTCTTTGGCACTGATGTCCATAATTCACCCCGAAAGCCAAGCAAGGAAGACCCTCGTAACTACACGCCACACTCGGCAGCAGTGATCGCCGTTGATGCCTCGAATGGAAAAGAAAAGTGGGTTTCACAAATCACTCAAGGCGATGTCTGGAATCAGACTCTACCAAGCTATGACCCCGAGACCGGCTATAAAGACCAATCGATTGGCGACACACCTAAAATTGTGGAAACGACTATTAATGGGAAGATAACAAGAGTCGTTGGAACCGGTTCAAAGAATGGCGGTTTTTACATCATGGACCTCAACACTGGTAAAATCCTCGCCAACACCCCGATCTACACAGGCCCTCCAACAGACACTCCGAAGCGCCATCCACGGACATTAGCGCTCCCTAGTCCAATGGGCGGCCTCCAGTCTGGCTGTGCTACCGATGGAAAATCCTTCTTCACCAACGGTATCGATTCTGTTTTTAAAGGGACGAATACGAAAAGAAGATATGGTCCTCCTAGTGGTGGCCGCGTTACTTCCATTTCCACCAATACAACTACCGAAAACTGGCGACATGAACGCCCAAAGATACCGTGGATTGGAGGCACTAAGGAAAAACCTCAATTCACTAACACAGGAGACCCAGTGGCTTCTGGCATAGCTGTCGCTAACGGCTGTATTTTTTTCACCACGATGTCTAGCAACAAACTCATCGCATTAGAAAAATCCAGTGGAAGAGTCCTTAAGAAAATCTATCTCGGTGCTGTTCTTTGTGGACCATCAGTCTCAAGAGGGCGAGTCTATGTAGGGACAGGAAACACCATCTTCAGCATGCACCCGTCTGAAAACTATTTCCCTAAAAATGTTCACGGCGCACTCTACTCCTTCGGCCTCCCGGGAACAGATGAAATCGACAAAATGGGCAGCGGCACAAAAAAATAACAGAAACAAACATGAAGCACTTTATCATTCTCCTTTATTGCTTAGTTGGGAGTCTATCAGCTCAGAAAAAGTTTACAGTTGAAGTTCCCAAAGGCGTCAATTTCAAGGCTGAGACGATTGTCAGTGAGGGGACGAAGATTTCTGCTGAAGTCTACACCCCTAGTAATGCGGGAGCGAAAAAGCTGCCCACCATACTCATGAGCCATGGATGGGGTGGGACCGCCGATGGCCTTAGACCTGATGCTATTCTTTTTGCTCGATCTGGCTTCCTCGTGGTTGCCATTGATTACCGGGGTTGGGGTAACAGTGAGGGCAGATTAGTTCTCAATGGCCACAAAAAAGTAAAAGACGGAAAGACCACTGCTGATGTAAAAGAGGTTCGCGATGTCGTCGACCCTATCGATCAAACTACTGATATCTTTAACGCCCTTCACTGGCTGCAGGGTCATCCTCAGTGTGACACCAAGCGAATAGGCCTCTGGGGGTCTTCCTTCTCAGGTGGTCATGTCGTTTACGTGGCAGCTCGCGATCCTCGAGTAAAAGCATTTGTGAGCCAAGTCGGCTCCATGGACCAACGCTGGGTCTGGAAACATCCCCTCCTCCGCAAGCAAATGATCCAAACAGCAAATAAACGAACCAGAGGGAAGATGGGCTACCCCGAACCAGGCCAGAAGTATAATAACATGAAAGGCATTCCGATAATGGAAAAACTCATGCATTACGCCCCCATCGAGGATGTAGAAAAAATCAGCCCAAGCTGTGCCAAGCTCTTCATCATTGCCGAAAAAGAAGAACTCTTTGATAACCGTGAGCACGCCATCAAAGCCCACACTCTAGCGAAAGGAACCAAGAAGCTCGTGACCATTAAGGGCATCAAGCACTATGGCATCTACAAAAAAAAACGTAAGGAAGCCCAGCAGCTTGCCCTCAATTGGTACCTTCAGCACCTGCGGTAGCCTCAAGGATAGCAAGACTTGAGGTTGCCGATACGGCGTACCTCCATTTCCCCTCTTGCTACCATTTACCACAATTGGAGTTTCTACTTTCCTTTCCCCGCTTTGTTAAACGGGTTCCGCTTTGGATCATCGCCTTCGGGCAGCGGGGTCGAGATGCCATTTCCCCACCATACCGGTGACATAGCCAGCCTTTCCCAGTCGGTCTGCTAGGGTGATCTCACTGAGTGGCAACCCGCCCATTCCATTCGCACTGAATCGATACCGGTTCTGGTCGCGTCCGGTCAGCAATCCGGCGCGTGACGGACAGCACTGCGGCGCGGTGTTGTAGCCATCGGTGAAGCGCACACCCTCGGCTCCCATGCGGTCGAGGTGCGGGGTCTTGACATCCTTTTCCTTACCCACACTGTAGTGGTCCCACAAAACGGAGCCAGAGGTTTATTGATGATTTCGCTGGTCTGATCGGGGCAACCAACCCGAAATAAGATCAATGAAACGAAAAAGAAGACATCTCACTGCTGAATTCAAAGCCCGTGTTGCGAAGGAAGCCATCAAGGAAGAAAAAAGCATCCAGCAGATTGCTCAGGAGAACGACATAGCCCCGTCCCAGGTCAGCACCTAGAAGAAGGAGCTGGAGGATCGCATGAGCGAACTTTTCGAGCGCAAGAATGCCGCCGAGAAACAATTACGCCATCAGGAAAAAAGAAGCGGCCACCTTGAGCGCAAGATCGGGCAACTCTTTATCGAGAAGGAGTTTCTTGAAAAAAAGTGCAGACAGTTGGGGATCGATCCGAGCGAAAGGCCATGATTGAAAATCCACACCCGAAACTCTCAATCCGCAAGCAAGCCAAAATGTTAGGAGTGAACCGTAATCGTCTCAAGCCGAGCCAGCCCAAGACCACCAAAGAGGACCTTGAAATCATGAAAGCACTGGACATCATTTATACGGAGTGTCCGTTCTACGGTCAGCGTAAGCTGCGTCTTGAGCTGCGTGATCTTGGCTATAGGATTGGCCGTAACCGTATCCGCAGGCTGATGAAGATCATGGGGATTGAAGCCCTTGTTCCAAAGCCCTACACGAGCAAGCCCAACAAGGAAAATCACATCTACCCCTACCTGTTGCGTAATCGAGCCATCAAAGAAGTCGATGAAGTATGGTGTGCTGACATCACCTACATCCCGATGCAAAAAGGTCATGCCTATCTGGTGGCCATCATGGACTGGCATAGCCGTGCCGTGCTTGGCTGGGAGGTGAGCAACACCATGGACACAGGGTTCTGCGTTCTTGCACTGAAGCAAGCTATGGCCTCGACAGGAAGGAAACCCAAGATCTTCAACACGGATCAAGGTAGCCAGTTCAGCAGTGAGCAATGGACGTCGAAACTCAAGACACAAGGTATCAATCTCACCTTTTTCGGAACTGCCCTGCTGGCGACCAACGGCACTCTGTCGGATCGTGACGGGAATAGCCTGCGTGATCTCTTCGCTACCTATCGATTGATACAAAGATTCTCTTCATTTCATTTCGGACATCCGCGTGGTCACCTTGTTTCTCAGGTTGGTTTTCCGGTCGGCCCAATTCGTTCACTTTGGTCAACTCCCCCTTGTCGGTATAGATCCACTCCTTGGTTCTGATTTGCCGATCCTTTCTATACTCGATGTGAACCCATTCTTTGGCAGATCCATCCTTACCCAGGAGCTGCGGTAAAAAGCTTTGTCCGTGGACGCGTTGCACCGGTTTCGGCGCTGAAGCAATCTCAAGGAATGTCGGCAGAAAATCGGCCAGCTCGACGAGATCATCACACTGCGTTCCGGGTTGGATCGTCCCCAGCCAGCTGGCAATCAAGGGCACGCGCGAACCCCGGTCGGTCATGGTCATCTTCCCCCCCTTGATCTTGGCACGGTTTTTTCCCCAGACGGAAGTCACTGGGCCATGCGTGCCGTTATCGGCGCAGAATAGAATGATCGTGTTTTTGCTGAGCCCAAGCTCATCCACTGCATTCACAAGCCGTCCGACGTTCTTGTCCAGATACTCGACCATCTCAGGAAAGCATTCGGGACCGCTCTTTTGCTTGGAATCGGGCAAGGCATTCGTCTTCGCACCACCCGGGACTCGGATGTAGGGCGTGTGGACCAATAATGCCGGGTAGTAGATCAGGAACGGCTCGTCCTTCTTTCGCTTCATGAAGTCGACCATGAAGTCGGCGAAGACATCCGGCCCAAATCGCTTGGCAATCGATTCTTCTTTAATCGAGCCATTGATGCGGAAGTAGGGCTGGTAGAAGCGCGATCGCTTAACGCCCTTCCGGTCATACATTTGCCAAAGGCAATGCTCGTCGAAGCCGAAGTCTTTGACTGTATCATTGCGTTCCAGCCAAGAGACATTCCATTTCCCGGCGATCGCGGTGGCGTATCCCGCCTCATTCAGTTGATTGGCGAAGCTGTTGAACTTCTTCGGGTCTAGGTAGGTGTCATCATCCCACTTGCTCAGCACATGCTGGATGCCGGTGAATCGCGGGTAGGTGCCCGTCATGACTTCTGCTCGCGATGGGGAGCAGGCCGGGTTGGCAAAGCAATGGGTAAATAACATCCCGTTACTGACCAGTTTGTCGAGGTGGGGCGTCTGGACACCATGACCTCCGTAGGCATTGAGCGCTTCGATACCCAGATCATCGGCGAAGATCAGGATGATGTTGGGTTGGTTGCCAGATCGTTGCCCGCTCAGTGAGCGCTCATCTTTTTTTTTAGGCGTCCCGGCTCCCTTCTTCTTGAGGGCCTCCTCCCAATCATCATGCTTCGCCTTGAACTTCTGGAAGGCGCGATACTCTTCGGCCGAGATCTGACCGTTAGAATCGGTGTCGATATGGGGGAACAGCCACTCCCATCCCTTCTTCTGCTTATCCCATGCGTCCTGAGACTTCCAGCTTGCCGACTTGCCTTGCTTCTTCTGCTCCTCGATCGGCCCTCGGATCCGATCAAGGGTCTGATCCAAGTCGTTCAGCTTCTTGCGCAGATCCTTGTAGGGAACGTCCTGCACGGGAATTTTCGCATCAATCGCCATGGCAGCTGCAACACCCGCGGATTCCCCGAGGACCATCCAGACCGGCTCCATACGAAGAGACGTGAATGCGATATGACTCGCCGAAACACAAACGGGCACGATCAAGTTATCGCACTCTCCCTTGCTCGGCACGATGGCTTCGTAGGGGATCTTGTAGCTGCCGTTGTATTTCCCGCCATCGATGTAGACGATGGAAAACGCACCGCCCTGCACAGCGACTTTACCATCCTCCACGACTACCGCATATGGCCAATCGTCGACCCCATAGGCAGCAAGGCCGACCGTATGAGGAGGATCGGTCTTACCCTCGAGATCCTTCTGTGTGACGACGTAGGATGATACCATCCGCCGGGCCTGACGGACATAGAACTGGTTGGGCCAGCCTCCGGTCTCATCGAACACCCCCTTCCTGAAGGTCGTCTTCATCGCGCGTTGTTTCATGCTTTTGGGAGCCACGGGATCGGTTGTTGCAAAGTGGATCGCGTTGATCAGGAACTCCTGATGGAACTTCCAGATCCGTGACCGTGTAGCCCAGTCGCCGTTCGGGTATTCATCGTTGCACCCATAGACGGTGGACCCCATTAGGTTGCGATTCGATTGGGCGCCGCCGACGAACGGCCCTCTCTTGTTCGTGGTTACCTTGCCGAGTGTTGTTCGCACCTTTCGACTCGAAAAGATATCGACACCATCGCGTATAGCTCGGCGGTAAACTTCAAATTCGGCTGGATCGTAATTCGTCGGCTCGGGGATCGGGATACCCTTGCCGCTCCCGTCGAACTCGTATCGGAAGCAGTAGCCCATCGACAACGCGTCCGCGCTGCCCAGTGGGCCGATCTTCCGATCCTGAATGAAGGGGATCAACCCACTCTCAGGATTCCCAGGCTCGACGTAGGGGTCGATGTCGTGAACCCACAGATTGGGGCGCACCCCGGCAAGCGATTCGTCGTAGTGATCTCGCGACTCACGGCCCCAGGTGTATCTGACGCCGCTCATCGCGAGTAAGTCGCCCTCGTAGGAACAATCGATGAACACCTTCGCGGAGACCGTGATGGCATTGCGCTTCTTTGGGTCGGGAATCGGGCAGCCGGTTTTGTCGACAGGGGCGTAGTCCAGGGTGATGGAGCGGATAGAGCTACCCGCCTTGTTCTCCCTGATAGGCTCGTTCATGGCAATCGGCTTCTGACGTGTCGGCGATTCGATAGTGGCATCCCCGACCTGGACTTTGCCGACGCGGTGCTCGTAGATCACGGTGATACCGCGGGCCTCCACCGCTTTCTTGAAGCGCTCGCGATACTCCTTATTGCCGATACCCCGTACGGCATGCCCACCATGATGCTTCTGTTCCTTCACCTCCAGCCCCTCCATCAGGATCTTGAAGGTCGAGCCGCCCACCGTGCTGCCCTTGCCCCAGTCCAGATGATTGATACCTCCACCAGTCATACCGCCGAGCCAGCGGCTGGGCTCGATCAAGATAACCTTGGCCCCCTCGCGTTCCGCTGCCAGGGCCGCCATGACGCCGCTTGCCGTGCCGCCATAAACACATACGTCTGCCTCGTGATGTGTAGGCTCTGCAGCCTGACAGCTTGGCCAGACCAGGAGAGCATGGAAAACAATGGCGAAGGTTAAGAGATGCTTCATGACCCATACTCAATGAACCAACCATCGATTGAACACAATACCAAACAATGGGATTGCTACGGATCTGCCCTCTCAAGTTTACTCCTTAACCTTGATGGCATCATTTCAATCAGGTTGTAAAAAACACCTAAAGACGACCTCCACATGGTTTCATTGTGTATGGTAATCCCATCATCTTGTTAATCCTGTCAAAAAAATCCTCAACTTGAGTGCCCTACCCCATCCCACTAGGGAATATTCCACGACAAGTTGAAAGAGTCAGAACCCAAGCAAAGTTAATAGAGATATCCCGTATGATGCATCAACAAAGAATACCCGGTTTCCGAATCGCTTGTCTGGCAGTTCTCGCAGTCTGTCTCTGCCTGTTCACCGACCAGTCACACGCAGCCGACATCCCAGCAAAGGAAATCACCGAACTAAAACAAGACCTCGCCGAGATCAACAGCCAGAGTTCCGCCGCCAAAAAACGACGTTCCTGCAAAAGCATCATCCGCAAAGGTAATGGCTTGATCGAGGACTCACCCACCGCACCGGGCCGATTCCAAATCCTCGCCATCATGCTGCAAAGCCAAAAGCTTCTGCTCAGCATGGATAACTCGGAAGCCAACCGGAAATCGCTGTTCGAAATTTGCGGCAAACTCGCCAAGGCACCCGACACCCAAGCCACGCTCCGACTCGATGCCGACCTCCTGTTCTCCAACATGACGCTCGATCAAAAGAACGCCGGGAAAGAAGAACGCACCCAAGCACTCACCGAACTGATCACCCGCTATCGCGACACTCCGGCCGAACCCAAATGCCTAATGATCGCTGCCATGATCGCCCGCAACATCGAAGCCCGTGAGCTCGAAAATGAAATCGTCACCCTGATGACCGAACGCCACGCCAGCAACGATGACGTCGTTCAGTTCCGACTCAAAAACTTAGGCTTCGGCCGCGCCGATGTCCCATTCATCGGCACCTTCAAACGCGCCGACGGCACCACACTCAGCTTTCCCATCGACCAGTTAGGGCACGCCAGCATCGTAGTTTTCTGGTCGACCAAGATGCCCGGCCACCAAGAGGAGCTGAGGAAAATCCACGAGGAAATGGCACCCTACGCCACACACCTGAGCGTGTTTAGCTTCAACATCGACCAACTCCCCGACGCCGGAGAAAAACAACTCCGCGCACTCGGACTAAACTGGACCGCCGTCCACCTGCCCGACGGAAAAAATAGCCGACCCGCAAAGATCTTTGCCATCACCAAACCCCAAGGCTACCTGATCAACCCCCACGGCCACGTCCTACTCATGTCCAGCCTAGCCAAGTACGGCCGCGGACACGGAGCTACCAAGGAGGTGCTCATCTCCGATCAGTTCATGCCCCACACCCGCAGCCTGGCACAGCTGCAATCGATGTATGCTGGCGACTTCCTCGCCCACAACGCTAACAAGAAACTCACCGCCATCCACGACTGCTTCACCCCGGCACCGATGCGCTACCGACTCACACCCAAGCAAACACTTGCCAACTACACCCAGGCGGAAAAACTCTGCCGCGAACTGATCGCACAGTCGCCCACATCCCCCGATCTCTGGCAAATCCGCAACCTACGCATCATCGCATTGTTAGGCATGTGGAAAACCGCCATCGAGCCCAAGCATCTCGACGCCGCAGTCGCCGAGGCGAATGCCACCCTAGCCACCAACCTACCCAAAGGTGCCAATGTCGTGCCACAATTCTGCCTGGCCAAAGCCTCCCTGCGCCAGGAAAAAGCCGACGCAGAATCGATTCTAACAGCATTCATTAAAGCATGCGGCAGCGACGATTCCTCTGCACTCGCCGCCGCTTCCATCCTCGCTCTGGAAGCCCACTCGAGAAGCCTCCACGACCACTACCGCGAAAAATTCCTCGCCACACACGATGAAAACAACGCCGCACTCTGGCCCGCCGCCTCCTTCCTGCGCGACCGATACCACCAGTTCAACCTGCTCCACGCCACCGATCAACGACGCGAACGCAAAGAATCACGCAGCAACATCATCAACCATAACTGGAGCACCTCCACCCGCCCATTTCCCAACCTCAGCCTGAAAACTCTCGACGGCAAATCACTCACCCTGCCCAAGGACACCCAGGGCAAGCAGACACTCATCCTGTTCATCGAGCCACCCACCGAGGGCGACATCCCAATCAGCCTGATCGGAAAACCCGCCGAAGGCAAAAAACGTGCCCAGCAAGGCGCCGTCGATTACGCCTGGAAACGCGCCAGCGAACACATCCACAACGAGGTCAACATGGTCGTCGCATTCCTCACCAAAGACACCGACCGCATCAAAGCGCTGGTCAAAAAACACGACTGGAAGTTCCAAGTTGCCACCGTGCCCGACACCATCAGCAACCGCGCGATCCGACAACTCGGCGTCATCTCCGCCGACGAAATAGCCAACATCTTCCTGCTCCGCCGCGATGGCACCATCGCCTGGCAAACCACAGGCCTGAAACACAAGTTCTCGTTCAGCCACCAGTTCTCCGCCTACCTCGGCCTGACCGTGCACATCGAGCTGCTCGACATCACCCTCGCCTACAAAGCCCTTGAAAAAGGAGATTATAAAAATGCCGCCCGACTCTTCGCCGGCCCATTCGCCAAGAAAAAAGACGAACGCTTCGGCTGGACCGCCCCACGTTTCCATGCCCGCGCTCTGGCTAATCTCAAACTCAAGCAATGGGACATCGCCCTCGAAGACATCGACAAAGCCATCGCCGCCCACAACCCCAAAAGCTTCCGCCACGACCCCAACCGCCCCAGCGACGCCCTGCGCGAAATGCACGCCATCCGCGCCACCATCCTCGAAAACCTCGGCAAAACCGACGAAGCCAAAGCCTCCCAGAAAATCGCCACCGCAGAGCATACACCCTACTCCAACAACATCTACCTCGACTTCCACGAGAAGCTCAAAACACTCCGCTAATCTGACCGGGGCTTCCAGCCCCTATGGAGGGGCGACAACGCATGATGTTATTCCTGCCCGACGGAGGAGGAGGGCATCCCACCTGCTATCCTGCCCTCTTAGAGTTCATCGGATCGCCTACAACCTAACCCCATATGGGTCATGCTCAGATCTAAATTAAGAAATCTAAATATTGACAAACGCCACAGGGGGGGGGGAAATGCGTGCTAGTT
>OBPK01000075.1_pt1 | contig 15461 bp, 25 predicted proteins | sample 1534651 | NCBI WGS metagenome assembly OBPK01 (sample SAMEA3275482, study PRJEB22092) | marine metagenome | reverse complement strand
TTGACGCTGATCCTTGTTCTGTTCTTTCATGACCTCGATCTTCTCTTTGAAGTTCTGGTCATCCTCACGGAAACCAAGCGTAGCCTGAGCCTTTATCATCTCGATTTCCTTGCGCATTTCGTGCTTAGCCTGCTCGAGCTGCATATCCAGCTGAGCCTTAAGCTGCATCTCTTGCTGCTTAATCTGGGCCTCCATCTGCACTTTCTGCTGTTCGGCCTGGGCCGCTGCCTGAGCTGCCTGCTGAGCCTGCTGACCTTGCATCTGAGAGTTCTGAGCAGCCTGTTCTTGCTGCTGCTTCATGCGCTTCTTGCGACGCAGCATCAAAAGCCTTTCGGCTTGATTTACATCCTTCATGTTGCGAACAGCAATCGCATCCTCAAGGTCAACTTGACCCTGCTGAATAGCCATCTGTATGTTCTGCTCCAGATACTCCTTATCCTTGTCCTCCATGTCCCTGACGACCATTACGCCAAAGTTGTACATGGGGAGTTCCTTAAAGGAGTTTAGCACACCCATATTTGATTCGCCAATGGCGTTCACATAGATGTTGTACAGTACCGATTCCTCTGGAATGATCTGAACACACTTGACGACATCCTGGCAAACTCTCTTGTAGAGAGACAGCGCAGCATTGGTGATGTCGTGGATCGCATTGTTTCCTTGATGGATAGCGATTTGCTGAACGCCAACCAAAGCGTCGGCCTTCGGGGTTGTACCGTCCATTTGCTCATTGATCCCCGTTGTGTCGCGGATCAACTGCATGTAGTGGTTGTACAACGCAATCATTTCATTAATGTTCCGAATTGCGTTTGGTATCTGCTGAATCGGTGGCGCGGATGGTGCGCCGTCAGGAGTCTTGCTTCTGTAGTAGAAGACACCCGTCTGCTCGTAGATGTCGTGAAGCTCAAGAGGTTGCAACTCCCCGCCCTTGCCGAGCTGAACGTTCTCCAACCCCTCGATGTCAATGATCAATCCGTCAGGCTTGGCCTTAGCCACTGCCTGTTGGATCTTGAGGTGCGTAAGCTGCAGCATGTCTGCAAAACCCGTGCACCCCTCGACCATAGACTTGGGGACCATGCGGCGGAGGTTGGTCGCAGCGACAGAGTAAGACATCCGAGCCCTGGTGATGTCGTGAACGTTCTTTGGGACGTTCTTCATGGGGCCGTAGCCAAAGATGCAGTCGGTCCCGACCACAAACTTGCCTCCATACACCGACTCCACCTCCATCTTGTGAGGTTTTCTTTCGAACACAGAGCTCTTGCGCTCCTTGTAGTCGTACCCCTTCATATAGAAGTTGGAGGTTCCGAACTTGTTCTCTTTTTCCTCAAAGTAAATGCAGTCCACCGAAATAAACTCAAAGGATAGTACGTCAAGCATGTAGTTGTCGTATCCGTACTCCGTTCTCTGCATTCGCTCGTCGTAGCGAGTCTTGCTGTAATCCGCAGGATTGTTTCCTGCGTTAGTCTTCACCTTGTTGGCGATCTCCTTAAAGTACTCCTCTGGCTTCTCGCTAGCCATCTGACGCTTGAGCTCACCGATGGATATTCGCTCGATGTGACCAGCGTATACGAGATCCTCGAAGTTGTGATCCTCTGTGTAGCTGTGCACGAAGTTTACGGGGTCGACATACTTGACTGATATCCCACGAGACGGGTCGTTGTCCCTCTTAGAGACAGCAATCCCCAGGGTTACGATGTCGCCAACACACCTTCTGTATGTGGTGTCGTTAAAGTTAGACCACTGCAGAGTCATATTCGTTGCGATCTGCGCCGCGACCTCCGCATCTGTCTTTATGTTCGTGTCCAAGAAGATTTCTGCCTCCTCTAGAGAGTCGGGGATTTCCTCTGGGTCCATATCAAGAACAAGCCCCGTAGTCTCCTTGAGCTGCAAGAGCGCAGCCTTGTTCTGCACCTGAACACGCATCTTATCCTTCTTCTTGTTCTTCTCAGAAGAAGAGAGGGGGTCAACCGATTCGAGGTTGGGGTATGGATTGCGAGAAAGGATCTTGTTCGCTACAACGCGTACGAACTTAGGGAGTATGGGTACTGGAGTGAAGTCCAGGTTCAACAAGCTGCCGTCCCCCTTGTTTGGGGAGAGCGAGTTGAGAAGCTGCTTGTATATAGATGTATCCTGAGTGCCGTTGGCGTAGTCTCTGTTTCTTTCAAACGTCTTGTTTCTTTTACCTATCAAAGACGTAGAATCGGACTGCTTGCCCCACTGCGAATATATGGCTCGTGCGTACTGAAGGCCGTACTCCTCAGAAGACTTATTGGCGCGGTCGGCCAGGGGGTCTGGAAAACTCCCCTTTTGATTGATGTTGCCAGTACTGTACATTTTTGCAAATATAATAAATCATCCGATCGTCTTATATCGGCGAAAAAACGTCTTCTCCGCAAAGTCTGACTTCGGCTTCTGTTTTACCTTCTGGGCTGCGAGCAAAGCTAAGCCAGAACTGATTGTCAAATCGTACTTAGTTCTGTCGTTTATCTTGAAGCCAATCCAGTCCTCCAAGGTACGGTTAAAATACATCTTGCCGTAGTCGCCGCTATCGTAGTTCTCTCCCACGTGGTCGTGGATATAGGCCTCGATAGCCTGCGCATGTGACTGTATAACATCCTGCGAGTTGGACGGGATGCCCTTGGTCTTGACATTAACCTTCGAGTTGGGGGTTCTAAGGTGAGCTGGCCTGTCCATTAGGTACCCGTCGTAACCTCTTGATTCAAAGTACCTTACGATGCCGTACTTATTGTTCTCCACCAGGAGTGGGTACCCATAAAAGAACGCAGCCATAAGGACGTCTTCGTAAAAAATCTTAGCCAGATCTGGGCGTGATGCGTACTCCACAACAAACATGTTCGATGGGTTCTCCATGTGGAACTTGTTGTACATGTGCAGAGCCCCCTTGGAGCCCCTGCCGTCTACCGTAGCGTCAAGATCGTACGAGTCAACCCCGCCGCATCCCCTGTCTGCGAAGGGGGCGACGAGCTTACCTCTGTCTCGGCGAATCACGTTCCTCTGTTCCGTAGGTGGCATCCAAGCCACTCGGAACCTACCCTTAGGGTCTGGAGAGAACACCACCTCTTTGTCTTTTTCCCTCCATATGAAATTACCCCTTACCACTGGGTTGGGGTATAGTTCATCGTTGTACTGTATCTGCTGGTATATCTTGCCAATATTGAAGATGCTACCATCGATGCTATCCCTGAAGGCCTCATCTTCACTGAACGGAAACTGTCTGGTTATCTCGTTCAACTCCGAAGGGTTGTGCTTCATGCTGTCGCGCTCGTTCTTCAGGTACGTCCTCGCCCCTTGTATAATGCGATCACCATCAAGACCGTCCACAGGCCTATCAGGATCTTCAATGATTGGTCGTCCGTGTACATCAAAAAAACCTTCTAATGATTCATGTGCTGGAACAAACAGCCTGTAAAGACCGCTCTTTGTTCTTCCGTTTGCGTTTCGATCCATGGCGTCTGAGTCGGCCCATAGATCCTTGTACTCCTTGCCGCCCTTGTCCATGGGATTTACCGTGCTTCCGACCAGAGCCTTCCCAACGACCTTGCGGCCGACTATCAAGCAAGTTCTCTGAATTCGCCAAGCGTCTCTTATGTCCGTTGGCTTCTCCCATTTCCCCGCCTCATCTAGGTACAACAGGTGGAGCTTCTCCCCGTCATACGCATTATTCGTGGTGTTCTTCCAGTTAATTACCGTATTAAGAGCCTCGCCCTTCTGCGAAGTCTTATTGTTCTTCGTGATTCTCTTACTCGGCTCGCGAAAAGCCAACTCCATGCGTGGGTTAGTGGTACCATCTTGAATGGGTTTGAAGAAGAAGGGGTAATGCCTAAACATCTGCACAACCTTCTTCATGAATATATTCTCCTGGGCGTCTTTACCAGTCTTTGACTGAATGCCCATTAGCTTGTCTTTTACCTGGGTGGCCTCGTCTAGCAAGACGGCAGAGCAGATATTTGTGTATCCGCTCCGCCGACACTTAGTGTATAGTTGACCCAAGCATCGGGGGTCCGCCTCACACGCTGCCATGTGCAGAAAGATGTCGCGCTGGAACTCAAGATACGAAGGATATCCTATATCCATTTTCGTCCACTGCAGCATCATATAGTGCCTGCCCGTTATATATGTAGGCCGACCTGAATTAAAAAACCAAAAGCCCTCACGCCGACGGCGAAATTCCTCCTCGATATACGGAGAAAACTTCTGCCGAAACTCTCTGGGCATCTCCCCCCACTCATCCATAGATTTAATACGAGACAGTTCTGCAGGCATAGAAATCCTCTTCCACACCTGCATACCGTCTGGATCTCCATATCCCGAAATTTCTTTTTCGGGAGGCTGAGCGGGAAGCAAAATGAGTAGGTCACCACGTTCAATACACTCACCTTGCGTACCGTTGGGACAAATTGAGATAGCAGGGATATCATACTCCTCTATATCTACAAGGACAGACATCAAAAAACTTGTCCAAAGCGGTTGCTTCTGAAGCTAGGTGCTCCCGATTTGGGGTTAGCAAGCTCCATGTATTCACCACACTTATCGCATGTGATTTCGTGACGAGCTTTGTCGTTCACGAACTTAATTTTTACTCCAGTCGCCTCTTTCTCTTCTCCACACTCACACTTGTACTTAGCCATGGATTGGTTTTATTAAATTGTTTATAGTAAAGATGGCCTCGTAGAGCTGACCGTTATTCATTCTGTCGATCATTCTGTTTCTACGGGATGAAGCATCGTCCATAAAAGGCAACAGTGCAACGATCAGCAAAACAAGGCGCAAGACAAATTTAGTCATCTCAATTCAATTAGTACGCCCGCCAGGATTCGAACCTGGGACCGTTTGCTTAGAAGGCAAATGCTCTATCCTGCTGAGCTACGGGCGCTTAGGGTTACCTGCTTCGTCTAATCCTTGGCCTATTGTTGGCCCTATTTTTAGACTGAGGTTGCTTTTTGGTTTTGTCAGACGTACCCGTATGCGCTTCGTCGAGACCATCACCGTTCCCGTAAGTTCCCTTACGTCGGTTAATCTGATTGAGTTTAGCCCTGTACTTCTTGGCTTTTTCGCCCTTTCCGTACTTCTCATACTCTTTCTTGTAATCTCTCTTCTTGAGCCTCATGGTACAAATATAATGAATTGTTGGGGCGGCGGGACTTGAACCCGCGACTTCCTGTGTATAAGACAGACGCTCTAACCAACTGAACTACGCCCCAGTTGATAGACCCATATTGCGCAGTGGGCCGCCTGACGAAACCAACTTATTCTTCGTTCCAGGATTCCTCCCAGAACCTATGGTCTATGTCTCTTCGTAATTTTTCATGCCTATAAATTAAATCTTGCCAGTTATTTAGAGAATCTTTCAGCGAAACCTCCGCTGTAGTCCTTGGCTTCTTCGATGCCTCCATTTTCTTGTAGGTCTTTAATCATTTGTTCTAGACGCTGGCGCTCTACCAAGAGTTCTTTACAGTCCGTTGCTGTCTGCTTGATGGACTGCAGCTCTGCTTTGCGGGCGCTCCCGTTGATCTCAGGATCAACAGGCTTCTTGATTTCGTCGATCATATTGTCGATGGCAATCTCCATCGACTTCATCAGGCGCTCCGCAGCATCAATCGTTGTGAAATTATTTCTCGACATATAGAAGGTCTTCTGAGCGCGTTCTGTAATACGGCTTGTCGTCGATAAAGATCTTATAGTCCATATCCTTCTTGATGCCTACAACGTCTCCGACTTCGAGCCCAAGCTCTTCGAGCCAGGGGGCCATAAACGCAACCCTGGCCTTGGTGACCTGAGACTCCTCGAGCTTGACGACCTCGATGAGATCGCTCTGTTCCCCTGCATCCATCTCCTCTACGTGCTCTAAAAGAGCCCAGCCGCCCAGAGGTCTAATCTCCCCAGTGTCTTTACACTTATAGGCAATGGCCTGATTGTTTACGGTGTGATCTGGATCGTATCTGACAAGAAAGTGCTTGTCTACACCAGTGAGCACCTGACCCTCGTTAAGCACCACTAGGTGATGAAAGTACAGCGTATCCCCTTCTTTGACGCCTGTGTTGTAGCGAAGTGGTGAGCACACCACTGGACCGTCGGTTACTCTGTGCTCAAAGTCCTTGAACTTGGAGTCTACGTAGAGTTCAAAACCACTGTCCGTCTTAATAGTGTCCTTGAGTTGCTTTTCCAACTCAACGACAAACAGCCCTAAGGTTTTCATGAATTAAAAGTTACAGTCGTATTCAATTATGCACGGCATCTCGTCTACAGATTTCCATAGCACTTGGCTACCGTCCTGCTGTAAATATACGAGATATCTCTTACGACTGTATCTAATTAGGTGTTCTTCGTCCATGACGATGGCGCTAACTTCGCCCCCTCCTGCTCTCATCCCAACAAAGTACGCCATGGCATCCTTGGGATCTCTCCCAATGATTATCTTTCTAATAAGGCCCATATTGAATTTTAGTTCAAAGATATGTCCAATCCGTCAAACAGATCGTCGAAGTCCAGGCCTCGGTCTATATCTTTGTTTTCCTTCCAGGTCTCGATGGCAAAATCTACTAGCGTGGTGAGCTCAAGCTCGTCGTGCATGTTGTGCGAATAGATGGCTTTCATTCTAGACTTATCTTCATCGTCAATGTCCAGGGACTCTAGAACCCCTACCACCATCATAGACAGCACCTTATCACGAAGCTCATACTTATCGATTAGCAACTCAAGCTCGAGAGCCAGTCTATGAACCTCTGTCAAAAACTCATCTTCTTTCATAGTATCTGATTTAGCATGCCGAAAAGCAAGGTCCCCAAGAAGCGAATGTTCCGCGACTTTAGTCGACAAGATAAGAAGTATATCAAAAGGAACAATCTAAAGAGGCTCAAGCAGATGCGGCAGAAAGTCACGTCTCAGTGGGATATATCTTTCTCAGACCTAGAGTTCTTGTTGTGGGGTTACGACCTGCAGTTCTTCACGATAGACTACGCAGCTCAGGACCTGGAAATGAACAAGACAAATCTGTCCAATCGAATTGTGTACCCGATGCAGAGGGAGGGGTATCTATACAAGCACTTCGACAAACTCACCCCGTCAGATACGTACGAGGATCATCTATTCCGAGATGAGACGAAGTACAACTACAGGGTTAGGTACGGCCTCACCCAGAAAGCAAGACTTCTGGTTCAGAGGTTCTACAGAGAGCTAGAAGACTAGCCGAAGATTACTTCGTAATAAGTCTGTCCGTTATCATCCCTGCGAGCGCGAAGACACCTCTTGCGATTATCTCCACCGTAAACAAAACTAACGTGAACCCAGTTTGGATCGTCATCTGTACCAAACTCCCAAATAAGCTGATCAAATTCAAGATGATCTTTAATGTAGTGGAAGAGGTCACAGTTTGTTGCACCGCCGAAAACGTCCGCGTCGAGGTCGAGTGCGCGTCCTTCCATATGTTGACTACGGGAAGAACCCTTGATAGCACTGTTGAGCTCAGGCGAACGATAGCCTGACGACACATATATAGGAACTCCGAAGTGCTCGCGACAAGGCTGAAATATATTTTCTGCAACCGCTTTAAGATTCTCGACAACCCAGTCATCGTGTGGTTCATTTTTTATTCCAAGCCGCTTAGCTGTATTGCTTCGCAAACACTCTGCTAGGGTTAGGTTCTTGGATAGTTTCATGGTGCTGTTAACGAATTTTTACACCCCAAGATTTGGAGGGAATAGATTTTTCTCCATATCATGAGATCAGCAAGCAGCTCAAAGTTACGAAATCTAATTCAACCCATCTAATACAAGTAAGATGAAAAATGCAATGATGGTGGCAACCTTATGCACTCTGATCGTTTCTTCTGCCTTCGGGCAAATGTCTCACACTCTCCGCGAGTACTTGATCTCAGATATTACTCTGGAGAGCGTGGCACTCTACAAGGTGGAGACCGAAGCTGACCCCGAACGTGATTGGGACGAGTACTTCGATGTGCCAGGGAGAGACGTCATGAACCTTATTGAAACCAAGAGGGTCGATGGGCCAGCGTTCTTCGATATCACTGAGCCAGGTGTGTACGCTATCGCATCAATCTCTAACGGTGAGCGCAACAACAACACATACATCGTGGTCAACCAAGAATACATCGACCGAATCCTTGACGAAGGGTGGGCTGTAGAAAAAGACGGGATGGCCTCAGGTCACTTGTTCCCACTACGAATTGCTCGAGAAGACGTAGTATTCTTTCACGCAAGAGGACTGTAAATAAAAAGGCCCCGAGAGGGGCCTTTTTTTTGGTCTATACTTTTAGCGTCTACGCTTTCTGATTCTGACTCTACCGCCAGCAAACTGACGTCCAGAGTTTCTGGCCTCGTCCGTCATACGAGATCTTGTATAAGCGTTACCTGCAGCTTCGAATGGGTTTACGCTTCGGCCAGATTGAACCCTAAGGTTTGCCGCCTTGTCGTCTACGAAAGTTCCAAGCGCGTCTCCGAGAGCGTCGACTCTACCAGACTGACCAGATGCCTCACGAGCTCTGTCTGCTGACTCCTGACTTGCGTAACCTCTACGGAACAAAGAGCCAATGCTTTCTGTTGCGGGAGAAAACTCCGTGCCAGATCTATCGATAACCTTATTCAGTCCAGAGCCAATCTGACCGATCTCGTCTGCGAACATCTGAGCATAGCTTCTGTCGTCCTCTGGCGGTTCTTCAGCCCCACTGGTGTTAACTCCGCCCTGAGCAGAGATGAGGCCTCCGTTAAACTGGCGCTGGGCATTTTGAATAGACAGCGTACCGCCCTCACCACCTGGTCCCTCTTGGAAGGAGTATTCTGGTCCCTTGGGCTCGACGACAGATCTTCTACCGAAGTAGTCAGAATAAGCATCGTTCAGCTCTCTCATTCGATCGTCATACTCCATGCGCTTCATCTCAAGCTGCTGACTTGGCCCCTGAAGGGTGTGACCCCTCCCTCTCATTTCTATGACTTGCTTACGAACCCTTGGGTCGCTCTCGTATGCCTCACCTTCTTTTGTGGTGGGCGCAACTGGGATGCCGTCAAAGCCTAGTCTCTGCTTAGCAAACATCTCCCTGGTGAGCGCCTCTTCCGAAGGGCCACGGCCCTCGCGAACCATTTGACCAACTTGGAACTCACTCGGAGGTTCGCCTGGGACCGCAACACCGTTCTCTGCATACACAGCGCGGCCTGACTTCATCAAGCTAACGCCACGCATTCTGTAAGGGGCGCCTGCGAGATCAGGATTGTACGGGATGCTGCCTCCGCGAGCTTGACCAAGAACGTTTTGAGCAAGGTTGCCGAGTACTCCTGCTGCGCCTCCTGCTGCGCCTCCTCCGCCAGCTCCCGCTGCGAGACCAGCAACATCACCTACGGCCCCAGCGATTCCTCCGCCACCTGGGGCGAAGTTAGAAGCCACGCCCAAGCCCTGGCCGATTTTCTGAGCGAGAGGGTTGTCTGCTTTCTGAAGGAGGTTACCTGCGAGCTCGGCGCCTGCGCCGATACCAGACCCTGGAGTTATGGCGGCCTTACCTACGCCCTGAAGGGCTCCGCTTCCGAAGCCTTTTCCTTGGGCGAGATTAGATCCTACCTTGAGGAGAGCCCCGCCTATTCCGTATGACTGTCTTCTGTACATGTTGCAAATATAGTAATTATGACATAGCCGCGAAGACCTCCAGCTGGGGTGTCCCAGCAGCTGCCTTGGCCATGATCAAGTCTATGGCCCCAGAGAATGCACCGATTGCAATAGATGTAGAGGCATCGTTTGCTTCAATGTCTGTGTTTGTCAGTATAAACGACTGCCCAGCAGACAGCTTGACGAAGTATTGATCTACATCCGTGTCCTCAAACGACAATGTAATCGTGTTTGCAGCTGTCGTACTGAGGTTCGTAAACCTCATGTACTTCAGCTTAGATCGGCTGATCGTGCCTGCACCGTCAGCAGAGCCAAACTTCAAGACCTCCGTGTCTGACGAGGTTCCGATGTCTAGCACGCGAGAGTATATCTCCGTGATATTGGTGATGTCTGTGACGTTTTCAGATCCACGGTGTACCCCGTTGACCAAGACATCTTCTTTTACTGTAACTGTCAGTGTAGCCATTATCTAAACTTCTTTCTGATTCGGTCCCTCATCTGCCTGAGGAATGGGGTGTTACCGCCTTTGGCCTGTCTGAGGTCGTAACGAATCAAAGCTTCAACCTCTTCAGGGGAATAGTCTGACAGGCTTGCGGCTGCCCCCGCCTCTCTGTCTTCCTCTGATCCACCTCGACCACCCAGTCTAATCATTGTGTCGAGATCCATTCCCTGTCGAGTCATGACTGGTGCGTACGGATCGGACATCTCCCTACCCTCTTCAGCACGAGGACCATCTTCGCGTTCAGACATCATAAGATCATCTGAGCTGAATGCTGGCTCGTTGATTGGGCCGACTGGGGCATCAACCATGTAGTCTGTGTTCTTGGGGAGGTCGTCAAATGCGGTCCCTTCGCCCGAATCGTATTTGCTTGTCTGTACCGCATCTGGCTGGTCAACGTCCCTACCAAGAAGTGCAGCAAGAGCTGGATTCTCTTCTGCAGCCTTATCTATGTCTGACCTTAATTTTTTTTGAGCTTCCTCAGCCCTCTCAGCCTCCTCAGCCCTCTTTAGCAGATTCTGTCTATCCTCCTCTCTCTCTGCCTCTTCCGCTCTATCTGCACCTTCCGCTATGCGAATGCCGAACTCTTCCTCCATTTTTCTTTGAGCTTCCTTCTCCTTGAGCTCTTGGGCCTCGGAATCGGCCTTCTTTTTCTTTCTCTCGTCCAAGAAGTCACCAAGAGCATCACCAGCACCAGCTTTAGATGCAACGGCGAGCGCGGCAGCCAGGCCCGCGCCGCCTACACCAGCGGCCTGACGGTTGGCTTTGTTAACCTCTCTATCGAGCTCCATAAGATCGCGTCTTTCGCCTGGAGTCAGAGCTCCCTTCCTCATCTTCTTCATGAGGGCACGACGCATTTTTCTTCTAGCTTTTGCCATGTGGCAAATATAGCATTATTTCAGGTAGTCGGAGACCCGCTCACCGAACTCCTGAGATCGGTCCACCTCCCCTTTATTCCAGTGCTTCATCCAGAACTGCGGAACGGGGGTCTTACCCGTCAATACATCCCTAGTCGGTACGCTCTCTGGTCCGTACATATATGAGTATGCCAGAAGCTTGCGGTCCTCATACGGGAGCTTAGTGATATCCTCGAGATCTTCTTTGCTGTAGCGCGGGGCATCAAGCCCCAAGCCTGCAGCAAGATCCCTAGCGTAGTTGGCTGCGTCCTGACGAGCTGCAAGTTCCATCTGCCACTCCCCCTGAGCAGGACCGCCTTCCTGATATACGTTCTTATTGCCGCTTTCCCCCTGCGCAAGGACGTTCATGAACTCATCAAATGAGTACTTTGCACTAGGACCCGCCTTTTCGTCGGCCAATCTAGCGATGTCCTCCGCAGTAATGTAGTCACCCTCCTCGTGAAACTCCTCAAAGTCCGCTGGAGTAAGGTAACCGTCTACATCAACGTACTCTCTAGGCCCGTGATCTGGATATACGTTAAGGAAGTAGGGGGATTCCCCTTTCGGCGGGTCCCCTTTGAGTAGGGAGACCCCGCCATTTCGCTTTCTATTGATTGATGGCACAGCTATCGCGTATTTAACATTGATATGAGAACCGTATCAGTGTGGATGCCTCCAAGCATCCCACAAACTCACTGTCTCATTCTCACGATCGCAAAGTTATAACAGAAAATTTCAAAAGTCAACCCTAAAGAATGGCTTTAAGTAGACCGCATAACGTGTTGAGACTGCACTAGTTAGCGGATTATGGCGAAATCCGCATGGATCTCAAAAAATTCTGGGAGTAATGTTTAGGGTGGGGATTATATGTCTATGTGTGAAGAGCTTCCACCGACAGAAAACGAGTTTTCTGACCCCCCTCCCCTCGACAGACCCTTCGGGTCTGACATAGCTTTTGGCCTAAACACCCTGTAACCCAGCTCTTTAGAGCTGAAGCCTTAAAGCAAGGCTTTAAGCAGCATCGATTCCGACGAAGTAGCACGTTGTCCTCTGCATAATGCGCTGACAATCCCACCCTTCGACCTATCGACTTGGAGTAATACTCCAACTTGACTGCACTCTGACCACCTCGATGCTATTGACAATCCTAATAGCTATGGCTATTAGCAATGGTAATCTTAACAGCAAAACTCTTTGGCGGAGCGGTGTGCTTACGCCGTAGCCTACGTAGCTAACTTGTTAGCTTCCTGCGACTACCGAGATTTGGTCTCAAGTATTACTCTACTTCGTAGAGGAATAAGATGTTGGTGAAGTAGAGATGTAGTTAAGTAAGAGAGAGGAGTCTTACGACTCTCTTACTTAACTACTATCTCCTAAGGGGTTTTGAGAGTCGGCTCCTTGGGAAGTTCAAACTTCAAACTTCATCTACGATGAACAACTTCAATTTCACCGACTGCCGTAAGGCAGTAAACCAAGCCACTTTCCGTCCCACTGCGGCCCGCAAAGCAGAAGCTCTCAAGCTTCTGATGGATGCTGTTAACTTCGTTAATGGTCTCGAAGAGATTACCGACAAGCCTTCGAAGAAGGCAACGAAGCGTCGTCGTAAGACGACGAAGAAGGCCACTCCAACCCAAAGGGTTGCTGACCGCCAAGAAAAAGCCTTTCATGGAAAGGCTGACAGCCCAGTCAAGCCTTCCAAGAAGGCTAAGACAGCTTCAGTAGAAGCTGCAAAAGAGTCAGCTAAAGCTGTCTCGGTGGCCACAGGGGCTGCAGCTAAAGCTGCAAAGCGAGCCGAAGCCAAGGCTAAAGCCTTGAAAGAAGAGGCTAAAGCTTCTACTCAACCGAAGGTTGATGACTCTCGACTCTCTTCCTTGGAAGAGAAGATTGAGATGTTGACTCAACTGATGGCCTTGCAGATGCAGGGTGAGCAGGTACCCACGATCGAAACTATCGGTTTCGATGAACTCCCTTTCGAACTCTAATCCTTCATTGAAAATGAACTTTTACGATTACTTTGACAGCGTAGCTGTCGCTCTCTGCTGTCTTGTGACCCTCCCTTGTGCGGCCTACGTGCTGTACGATGCGGTGGACTTCTTCTTCAACGACTAACCATTAGAGAGTCTTAGTATATATACTCTCTCTGAACGTAGTGAAGAGAGTATATATACAAGACACTCTTAGAAACCTTTTTCAAACTTCAATTCAATACCTATGCAAAACATTGCAGACATCCGCCGTCAGCTTATCGCTGACATCCTCGACTCTCACCTCTCCTTCGATGCAGTCCGTGCGACCACGGAGTGGGAAGACCTGACCTGCCTTGAGCAGATGACTTTGGAAGACTTGATTGATATGTAATATCAATTCACAGGTACACTGACGAGCCTTGAGTAGGCGAAACACCACGAAAGTGGTGTCTGTATCAAACTTCAATTCATCAGAGATGAAACATCATGACCTCATGCTTCTGCGCTACATGAACGTGCAGAGCGGCAACGGATTCTCCGTTGACAAAGACCTCAACGGCTACAACCCATTGGTTGAGGCATATGCAGTAGGCGGTGCGACAGACTCCGTCGAGATGATTGACAACAAGTTGTTGTCATACAACACCTTCCGAGAAATCATGGAACTCAACATTGAGTTCATGAAGAGAACGGAGTTCTCAGACGACTTCCTGAACGTGAAGGTAATCGGTGCATGGGTGAACGACGACGACTACGCCTACATCGAGGTGTCCAACGTCCTGTTCGACCGCGACAGCGCAATCGCCTTGGGCAAAAAGCGCGGAGAGGAAGCCATTTGGGACTTCAAGAACAACTGCGAAATCAAGCTCACATGAACGTGTGGGAACGCTACCCCAAGCGGGGCACGATGAGCGATTGGCTCCCTCAATCTACTCCTTCTAAGGAGTACCGAATGGTCTACTACTACGGCTTCGACCGAGATGATTGGGATGCGCTCACGTTTAAGGCGTGGAGCGCAGACCACGCAAGAGAGCGAGCACTCGAACTTGTGCCCGATGGACACCATATCAAGTCAGTCAAACCAGTTGATAATCAGTAAGTTATGCACTCAAACTTCAACAATCACTTCAATCCATTCCGTGGCCTGTGCCACGAAGAACTCGTCCTCTCTTTCCTCTACTTCGTAGAGTGTGATGACGTCGAGGCTGTCGCATTGGTGTGCGACGCCTACGACGAGGACACATACGTAGACCTTACGGAGTTCGGCATCGGAACTTCGGACTACCCTTAATAGAGAGTGTTAGTATATATACTCTCTCTGAACGTAGTGAAGAGAGTATATATACAACACCTCTCAATGTCAAACTTCAAATTCAACAACCATGTCAAACGTTTCAGACATCATCGATTCCGTCATCCAATCAGGCTACATGACAAGTGTAGACGTCTACAGGGCGTTAGGTGACGACCCTGCCGCCAAGAAGTACATCCTCGACCAACATCTCGACGAAGAGTTGGAGATGCACCTGAATGTCACGATTGGGTATGACCCGATGATTCACCGCATGAGGGTTGACGACAAGGGGGACATCTCGTTCTGACACCACAGGTACACTGATGAGCCTTGATTAGGCGAAACCCCGTAAGGGGTCTGTATCAAACTTCAAATTTCCAATCTCATGGACAACTTCTTCAAACGCCCCGTCGGTGCGGCGGTGCTCTTCCTCAACGACTTCCACTTCGGCAAGAACTTGGATGTGCTCAACAGAGCCGCCCGTCTTGTACCCAAGGATGTCAAGGGCTTTGCCTCCCTGCTCTCAGACACGAAAGACGCAGACCCTGACGTAGTGCAAGACATCGTAAACCTGCTCGACGACTACGCTAACGACGTAGACAACGACCTCATCTTCAAACTCAACGAACAATGACACAAGAACAATGCGAATCAGCAGCCAAAGCACTGCGAGAATCAGGCTTCTCTGCCTACCATGTACAGGGTGCGCCTGACGACCACGGAGTGTGGTTGGAAAGCGTATGGAACGACGCCATGCAAGAATCATTCAGCTTCCGCATCCACGACGAAGAGATTGTGTGGTGGAGCACACTTCCACCTCTCAAAACCCAAACAAAAGACAAATGAAAGATTACGACAAATGCCACAAGTGTGGCGGCCAAGGGGTTTACCTCGGCTCACAAGAGGTGGGCTACACCTACAACGGATACGTCCAGATAGAGCACGACTATGAGTGCGAAGACTGCCAAGCCACATGGGATGTGAACTTTGAATTAACACCAAAAGAAAGAGATAACCATGGATAACATCATCGAAGTAATCGTCAAGCTGTCCCGTATGCAGGGTCAGGCGATCGACAGGGCACAGGCAGAGGCCATCAACACTGCCGTAGAGAAAGCCCACGACAAGTGGCAAAACGAATCAAAGGATTTGGTTGATTGAAGTTTGACCATCGG
>OBPK01000074.1_pt1 | contig 15634 bp, 9 predicted proteins | sample 1534651 | NCBI WGS metagenome assembly OBPK01 (sample SAMEA3275482, study PRJEB22092) | marine metagenome | reverse complement strand
GGGCCCCACCATGCTGGCTCACTGGAATTTGGACCCGAGGGCTGCCTTTATATTTCCACCGGCGATGATACGAGCCCAGGTGGAGATTCCAAGGGATATGCCCCGATCGATGATCGCCCCGGCCAGTTCCGTTTAAGCGCCGAAAAATCTTCATCCAACCCTTTCAGTTACAATGGCAAGGTCTTGCGCATCCGTCCCACGAATGATGGAGGATATGACATTCCTGAAGGCAACCTCTTTCCCAAAGATGGCACTAAAGGGTTGCCCGAGGTTTATGTAATGGGATGCAGGAATCCCTGGAGAATCAACCTAAACCAAAAAACCGGCACCCTTTATTTTGGAGATGTCGGGCCCGATGCCTACCTCGAAGGGGAACGAGGCCCTGCCGGCCACGATGAGATCAATCAGGTAAAACAGGCGGGCAATTTTGGCTGGCCCTACTTTGTGGGCAATAATTTTGCCTATCCCATGCGGGATTTCAACACTTCGGACCTGCATCCTCCGCAAAACCCTCAAGCCCCAGTCAACCGATCCAACTTTGTCGAAACCCCCATAATTTTACCGCCGGCCAAGCCTGCTTTTATTTGGTATCGAACCAGGGGAACCCCCGAGTTTAGCATCCTTCGTGGGGGCGGCCGAACCGCCTGTGCTGGGCCCGTCTTTCATTATAATTCTAAACTTAAGAGCGAAACCAAACTCCCCAAGCACTTTGATAACTGCCTATTTATTTACGAGTGGACCCGTAACTGGGTCTTTACTGCCCGGCTCGATAAAAACGAAGAATTGGTAGATCTTGAACCTTTTATGCCGGATCATTCTTTCATTCGCCCCATCGATATGGAATTTGGACCCGATGGCGCCCTTTATCTAATTGAGTATGGAACAACCTGGGGGAAAAACGAAAACGCCAAACTTGTTCGCATTGATTATATCCGAGGAAACCGTCCGCCTGTAGCTAAAATCTCCGCCGACCAAACCGCCGGGAAAGCACCCCTTACTATTAAATTATCCAGCGAAGGATCCATGGATCCGGATGACGGGGATTCTTTAACCTATGAATGGCGAAAGCTTCCAGGGGATGGATCTATTTTATCTAAAGAAGCCAACCCCACATTGACCTTGGAGGATTTCGGGAACCTTAAAATCTCCCTCACCGTAAGAGATGCAGCAGGAACAAGTGCTGAGGCAACGCTCCCAGTCTCCGTTGGCAATGGTCCGCCTTCCGTCAAAATCGTCTCTCCCCAAAACGGGGACTTTTTCGAATATGGTAAACCCATCGAGTGGGTGGTTGAGGTAAGCGACGAAGAGGATGCGTCGATCGACTCAAACCGGATCAAACTCACACACAAGGTGGCATTTGGTTCATCCAGCAAACAACCGAAGAGCTTGCAGGGAGAAATTCATCCGGGGCTTGGTTCGATGAAGGCAAGTGATTGTTTTAATTGTCACTCTGTAGACCAGCAACTGGTGGGCCCCTCTTTTTCCGCAATTTCCGAAAAATACCAAGGTGTTAAAAAAGCACGAAATGAAGCCGCCCATAGAATTATTCATGGATCCTCCGGCGTCTGGGGACAAATCCCCATGATGCCCCACCCCCAGCACGATAGTAAAGTTGCCCGGGAAATGGTGGACTGGATTTTTTCTCTGGGACAGGAAGAAGATTCCGTGCAACGGGGAACTTCTGGATCTCTCATCGTTGAAAAACCAAAGGATACCCCCAACGCCAACCAATCCCTTCTGCTTCTAGAAGCAAGTTACATGGATGGCGGTGCCCTGCCTGTTGCTCCACTCAGGGGGTCCCAACTCATCCAACTAAGACCCAGAGAAATCCAAGGAATTGCTGCGGATTTTCACGAAGGTGTAATCCTCTCGGATAAAGTAGTGGGCCACATCGGGCATGGATCCTATCTTTGCTATCAGGGGATCAATCTTAGAGGCATTCAGCAGGTTATTGCCCATGTGGCCAGTGCCGGAACCGGGGGGGAGATTCAGCTCCGGCTCGACTCCAGGGATGGCGACCTCATTGGAAAAGTCGAGGTAACCCCGAATGGCAGTTGGGCCGACTATATCGAAAAGCCCATTCCCATTGCCCCCAACTCAGGCCAGCACGATCTCTATGTCTGCTTTGTTAAACCGGGCGTTCAGGGTGGTATGATGAACCTTGCTTCCCTTTCCTTTCGCTAAGCAATTTCCGTAATCCTACCTCTGCGAACTTAACCCAATTCCAAGTTTTTCTCTTTAAAAAAACAACATAACCATTAGCTTTACATAAGTAATTCAAGATGCGTGCCTTTTTCCACATTCTCTTTCTTTCCTTGGCCTCCCTTGCCCACGGTACCCTAGACTTCAATCGGGATGTCCGTCCAATCCTCTCGGACAAGTGCTTTGCCTGTCACGGCCCCGACGAAGAGGGACGCAAAGCAGACCTACGCCTCGACATAGAATCGGAGGCGAAGAATGATAACCTTATGGCGATTGTATCCGGTAGTCCCGAGGATAGTGAGATGATTTATCGCATCCATTCCGTGGAGGAAGATGAGCTGATGCCACCGCCAGAAATTGGCAAACCTCTAACCCAAAAGGAAAAGGAAATCCTCGAGCAATGGATCAAGGAAGGAGCTGTCTGGGCGGATCACTGGGCCTATGTTCCACCAGTTGATCATCCCACTCCCGAGGTAAAGGACAAGCAATGGTCGACTCACTGGATTGACCCATTCGCTCTCGCAGCCATCGAAAAAAGAAATTTACGGCCCGCCAAAGAGGCCGACCCCGTCACCCTCGTACGCCGTTTGCACTTCGACCTGACCGGTCTGCCTCCAGCACCCGAGGTGGTTCAGTCCTTTGCATCCGATCCATCCGAACAAGCCTATTCCCGGATAATCGAAGACATCCTCGACTCTCCCCACTTTGGCGAACGCCTCGCCACCTACTGGCTGGACCTCGTGCGTTATGCGGACACCGTCGGGTACCACGGAGATCAACCCCATAACATATCTCCCTACCGCGACTGGGTCATCCAAGCATTTAATAACAACATGCCCTTTGACCAGTTTACCCGCGAGCAATTGGCCGGCGATCTCCTCCCCGGTTCCACCACCCAGCAAAAGGTGGCATCCGGTTACAACCGACTCCTCCAGACCACTCACGAGGGAGGCCTGCAACTCAAGGAGTACGACGCGATCTATGCCGCCGATCGGGTACGTAATGTATCAGAGGTATGGATGGGGGCGACCGTCGGTTGTGCCCAATGCCATGACCACAAGTATGACCCTTACACCATCAAGGATCACTATGCCCTCGCTTCCTTCTTTTCCGATCTGGGTGACCGTGGTTTTAATGGAAACTCCTTACCCACCAAGCGGCCTCCAGAAATCCAAATCTTTAGCCCGGAGCAACAGGCAAGAATTGATAGTCTTACCCAAGAAATCACCAAGGCACTACCCCGAGAAATCGTATTGGGAATTAACGCTCTCGACCACAACCGTACCCAATTTACCAGCAAACTTAAAAAAGCGAAAAACAATAAGAAGGCACCATGGAAAAAGAAACTCGCCGAGCTGGAGTCCAAGTATCTTGAGCTGACCGACCAAGAAAGCATCGATCGCTACCGTGAATTAGTAGGCAAAAAGAAAAAAGTGGAAAATCAAGGTATTTGGACCATGGTTTCCCGGGCGGTTAAACCTCGTACTATGCGGGTTCTCCCGAGAGGAAACTGGATGGACGATAGCGGGCCGGTTGTATTGCCTTCCGTACCAAAATTTCTTGGAAGCATTCAATCCGATAAAGAAAGACTTTCCCGGCTCGACCTCGCCAATTGGCTTACAGACACCGCGAGCGGGATCGGACTGCTCAACGCCCGGGTGCTTGCCAACCGTTTATGGTATCTCTTTTTCGGTAAAGGCCTGGCACCTGACCTGACCGACTTTGGGGGACAGGGTACCCCCCCGGACCATCCAGAATTATTGGACAGGCTGGCTCTCTCTCTTATCGAAAAAAATTGGGACCTCAAAGCCTTCATCCGAGACATTCTTCTCAGCAAAACCTATCGGCAGTCCACCCTGCCTCCGTCTGGGGAGTTCAGCTTCCAGGTTGCCCGCCGCCTGCCCGCGGAATTTGTGCGCGACAACACTCTTGCGATTAGCGGATTACTTGTTCCCACCATCGGGGGACCCAGCGTAAAACCCTTACAGCCCCCCGGGTACTATCGTCACCTCAACTTTCCTCAAAGAACATATCAGCCAGACAAAGGAGAAGCTCTTTGGCGACGGGGGCTCTATGTCCACTGGCAAAGACAATTTCTCCACCCCATGCTCAAGGCCTTTGATGCCCCAAGCCGGGAGGAATGTTCCGCTGAGCGCCCCCAGTCCAACACACCTCTCGCTGCACTTGTACTGCTCAACGACCCAACCTTTCTTGAAGCAGCCAAGTCCTTTGCCGAAAAAATTACCAGCGAGGGTGGTTCCTCTGTCGAAGAGCGTCTCAGCTATGCATTTCAACATGCTGTCTCGAGACCTCCGGATGAATTCGAAGAGAAAACCTTAGCCGCTTTACTGGAGATTAAAGAACCTACAACGGAGACGGACTGGACACCGGTGGCCCGGGCCGTGCTCAACCTTGCCGAAACCAATTTAAGACGATGAACCCTTCCCTTCTCGCCAATGCCATCAACCGACGGGCCTTTCTTGCCGGATCTGGGCTTTGCCTCGGCAGTGCCGCCCTCAACTCTCTTTTTGCACGGGATGCCGCCAAGCCAAGTTTCCTCCTTCCTAAAGCGAAGGCGAAACGGGTCATTTTTCTCTGCATGGCTGGAGGGCCTTCCCACCTCGAAACTTTTGATTACAAGCCCAAGCTGGATGAGCTCCATGGGCAACCCATGCCCGAATCTTTCACCAAGGGACAGCCTATCGCTCAATTGCAGGGCAAGGAGCTCAAGGTGCAGGGTCATCTGACCAAATTTAAAAAGTACGGACAGGGAGAACAGTATGTTAGCGATTACCTTCCATGGACGGCCAAGATGGCCGACGATATTTCCATCGTTCGCTCCATGGTAACCGAGCAGATTAACCATGATCCGGCTCACACTTTTATGAACACCGGCACCGCTATAAGCGGGCGGCCCTCCATGGGAGCCTGGGTGAACTATGGTCTCGGTAGTGAGGCGGAAGACTTGCCTGGATTTGTGGTCATGACCAGTGTGGGCGGGCGCAATCCTCAGCCCATCGCTTCCCGCCAATGGTCCGCCGGTTTTCTTCCCAGTAAATTTCAGGGTGTGGAGTTTAATTCCACCGGCGATCCTGTCCACTATGTACGAAACCCCAAGGGGGTGAGTGCCAGCCACCAGAAAAAGCTGGTCGATGCGATCACTGCACTCGACCGCCACCGTAACCAGGCGATTAACGACCCCGAGACCGATACCCGTATTGCTGCCTACGAAATGGCCTTCAAGATGCAAACCTCCGTACCGGAACTGATGGATACATCGGGTGAACCCCAGCATATCCTCGATATGTACGGAGCAGTACCCGGGGATGGTTCCTATGCGTCCAATTGCCTACTGGCCCGCAAACTGGCCGAAAAAGGAGTCCGCTTTATTCACCTCTACCATCGTGGCTGGGACCACCACGGAGGTTTGGAAAAATACATGGGGCAATGCTGCCAGTTAACCGACAAACCCACCTGGGCCCTGATACAGGACCTCAAACAAAGAGGTATGCTCGATGATACTCTCGTGGTTTGGGGTGGGGAATTCGGAAGAACTCCTATGTACCAAGGCAAGGGAGAAATCGGTCGTGATCATCACATCAAGGGCTTTTCCATGTGGATGGCCGGGGGTGGAACCAAGAGAGGATTCGGATACGGCGAAACCGATGAGCTCGGATATCATGCAATTAAAGACAAAGTACATGTCCATGACATGCATGCCACAATGCTCCACTTACTTGGGATTAAACACGAGTTCTTCACCGTCAAACATCAGGGACTCGACTGGAAATTAACTGGTGTCGATCATTCCCATGTGATCAAGGACCTGATCGCTTGATTACTTAAGGATGCCTCTGCGTTTAATTTCCAAAACGGCCCTGCTACTCTTTGCCGCCTTATTCACCTCCCCTCTCTGGGCAGTCGAAACCGCCGAGGTTTTACGGGGTAAGATCTACAAGACGGAGGAGTGCATCACACTGCGAAACTTAACCGGCTACTCTCAAGGAGAACAGAACAAGGTTGGCCTGTACGGTGGTTGGCGTCACAAGCGACTTGAGGGAACCGGCTTTTTCAGGGTGCAAAAAAAATCCGGCAGGTGGTGGGCGGTCGATCCAGAGGGATACCCCCTGCTCTCCATCGGGATCAACTCGGTGAGCCCGCAAGACGGAGGACCGGACACTTCAGCAAGCAAAGAAACTCTAAATTGGGCTAAGGGAGCCACGGGACGGCTTCGAAAATATGGCTTCAATACCGCAGGCTCCTGGTCCTCCGCAGATGTGATTCGGAAACTGGATCGGCCCATTGCTTACTGCCTGCGCTGGAATGTTTCCTCTCACTACCGCAACGATCGTAAAAAGAGACATGTGGCTACCGGAGAGTACCCCGTCCTCTACCCTTTCGATTCAGAATTTGAATCTTTTTGCGAACAATTGTTTCAAGACGCACGCACGACCAGAGAGGATCCATGGCTCTTGGGGCACTTCTCCGACAACGAACTGCCCTTCCGGGAAAAAGGGATTGTCGAGCTCTACCTTTCCCACCCCAAGGACGACCCCAATCATCTGGCCGCTCAAAAGTTTCTCAAAGACCGCAAGGTCAAAAAAGTGGGGTGGAAGGAAGACCGTGATTTCCTTGAATTGGTAGTGGATACCTATTACCGCAAGGTTGCAAGTGCCCTGAAAAAAAACGACCCCAACCACCTCTACCTTGGTACCCGTTTTCATGGACGGGCCCTTCATTCCGAGCAAATTTTCGTGGCCGCCGGCAGGCATGCTGATGTCATCTCGGTTAATTACTACCATCGCTGGACTCCGGAAAAAGAGCGGATCGAAAACTGGTCCGCTCTGGCCGGCAAGCCCATCCTGATCACCGAATGGTATGCCATGGCTGAGGACAGTGACCTCCCTATTGAGGGAGTCGGGGCTGGCTTCCCAGTCCGCACTCAGGCGGACCGGGCGAAATTTTACCAGCACTTCAGCCTGGGACTTTTGCAACTTCCCTCCTGTATCGGGTGGCACTGGTTTAAGTACCGGGATTCCCGCAACAACGCCGGGATCGTAGACGATGAAAACGAACCCTACGATGTCCTCTGGGAATCGATGGGAGAAATCAACCAGCAGGCTTACTCCCTGGTCCATCACTTCGACCATCAGCGAGAAAACAAGAAAGAATAAAGAACCATGAAGCAATTTTTCTTACTTCCAGCATTCCTGATTTGGGCTCAGCTTTTTGGAGCCCAACCCAATGTGATCATTATCCTGACCGATGACCAGGGCTGGGGAGACATAGGCTACAACAACCCCAAGGTCTACACTCCAAACATGGATAACCTTGCCCAGAACGGAGCCCTGTTCACCAACCACTACGTCATGGCTCAGTGCACCCCCACCAGGGTGGCCCTGATGACCGGCAGGTACCCCAGCCGGTTCGGCCCCCATGCCACAGCTGCAAGCACCAAGCCAGCCTTCCCCAAAGGCACACCGACCATTGCTTCGATGCTCAAATTACAAGGATACGACACCTGCCTCTCGGGGAAATGGCACTTGGGCAGCTCACCTGATCATGGGCCCAACTATTTTGGGTTTGATCAAAGTTATGGCTGTCTTTCCGGAGCCGTTGGAAACTACAACCACGGTTACCGCAAGGGCCCTCTTTTTCATACCTGGCACCGTAATCATCAACTCATTGAAGGCAGTGAGAACGGGGTTCATACAACCCAGCTGATCACCGATGATGCCATCCGTTTTATTCGTCAAAAAAGAGACAATCCTTTCTTTCTCTATTTGCCTTACACCGCCGTACACACTCCTTTGGATGAACGCGGAAAGTTTCATAACCAACCGACCCAACTGGACCGGCGAAACCCAAACCGCTGGCGAAATGAGAATGACATCCCCTGGTTTAATGACCCCCTCGGGAAAATTCAGCAGGAAAAGGACCCGGAAAAAAGATTGTTCCTCGCCGCCCTTCATCATTTGGATCATGCCATCGGTCGGGTCATCGATACCCTGAAAGGTCAAAATCTCTACGACCACACCCTAATACTCTTTTCATCCGACAACGGTCCACAAGTCAATTGGCCGGGCAACGCCTACCCCGACGACCTAAAACTTACCGACTTCAACCAACCCATTCCGATGAGAGGAAGCAAAATAGATGTCTATGAAGGAGGTATCAAGGTGCCTGGGTTTGCGGTATGGCCCAAAAAAATAAAACCTCAACGAATCGATACCCCCATGCACATCGTGGACTGGTTTCCCACAATTGCTCAGTTGGTTGGATTCCAAAGAACCGACTCACTCTCCTGGGATGGTTTTGATCAGTCCCCCAACATTCTAAGTGGTGCGAAAGCTCCGGAACGGGACTTTTACTGGGTGCAGGGCAACCGTCGCCGTGCCGTCCGGCATGGCAGTTGGAAGATCGTGTGCTACTCCAAAAAAATCCCCCAAAAACCATCCGACTGGGCTTTGTACAACCTCAGCATAGATCCATTAGAGAAAGAAAATGTAGCCTCAATGAACCCAAAAGTTCTCGCCCAAATGCATGGGCGCTTTATTAAACACAAGACCTTGGATAAAACCCGCTAGAACATAACATTCTCAAAGTTAATCTTGCTTTGCAGTTTTTGGACATGCGTTGATCTATTAAGCATTAAATCGTTCACTCACTCCCTCAAGTCTTGACCTGGAAACCCAGAGCAGAAGATAATTGAGTCATGCCTACTTTTTTAAATATCTTTTTCGTAATTGCCTGCTTTCATTTTGCATGGGGAACCCAAAACAAAAAGCCAAACATCTTGTTTCTCTTTGCTGATGATCAAAGCTATGAAACTCTAGGGATGCTTGGGTTGACCGAGGTAAAGACTCCTAACCTTGACCGACTGGCTCAAGAGGGAGCTTTCTTTGACCGGGCTTACAATATGGGTTCATGGAGCGGAGCTGTCTGCGTGGCCAGTCGTCATATGTTAAACACCGGAGCTTTTATCTGGCGGGCTCAAAAAACTCATAAGACTGCAAATAAGGAACAGAAAGAAGGTAGATATTGGGCGAAATATATGAAATCGGCTGGTTATAAAACCTACTTCACTGGTAAATGGCATTTACCTGCCAAGATAAACGAATGTTTCGACATTGTACAAAATCCACGAGGTGGCATGCCCAAGACGGTTCCATCCGCTTACCAACGACCCCAGGCAAATGGGGAAGATTCATGGAGCCCTCATGATCCAAAACACGGCGGTTTTTGGGAAGGTGGGAAACATTGGAGTGAAGTCACTGCTGATGATGCCATCCAATTCATTCACTCTGCCAAGGAACACACCGAGCCGTTTTTTGCTTACATTGCCTTCAATGCTCCGCACGACCCCAGGCAATCTCCCAAGGAATATTTGGATAAATACCCACTTGATAAAATAAGCGTACCCCAAAACTTCCTTCCTTCGTACCCTCACAATCAGGCAATGAGTTGCCCGCCTTCTCTTCGTGACGAAAACTTAGTCCCTTACCCTAGAACTAAAGAAGCAGTGAAAGTGCACCGCAAAGAATATTTCTCCATCATCACCCATATGGATGATCAAATTGGTCGAATCCTCAAAGCTTTGCAAAAATCGGGGCAAGCCGACAACACTTACATTTTCTTTACCGCAGACCATGGACTCTCCGTTGGTCATCACGGTTTGATTGGAAAACAAAACTTGTACGAGCACAGTACAAAAGTACCATTCATGGTAACCGGACCTGGAATTCCTAAGAAACAAGTCATCCGCGCCCCCATTTATTTGCAGGATGTCATGCCCACAACCCTTGCCATTGCCGATGTAAAAATACCCGAACAAGTGGAGTTTCAAAATTTACTACCGTTAGCAAAGGGAAGAAAAAAAATCTCCAAACATAAAGAAATTTATGGAGCCTACTTAGATGCACAAAGATCAATCACCTTGGATAATAAAAAATTGATTCTATACCCCAAAGCCAAAGCGTATCGCGTTTATGACCTCAATCAAGACCCATTGGAGATGAACGATCTTGCCCAATCTTCAGAGGGTAAGAAGCTCGCTCACTTGCTTTTTCCGCAGTTAGTTGCCCTGCAGGCAAAAATGGAAGACCAACTAGATTTAAACAATTCATTCCCCGATCTTTCCCCAACTGTAAGATAAAAACTGAGATAATAATCCATAGCGTCATGAATTCTACATCTTCTAAAACCCTTCTTTTTCTTATCCTCGCTAGTAGCCTTTTATCAGCTCATACCTTCGCTCAATTCGATACTCAAGCAACCCCCATTGAAAGCATATCGATCAAAGAAGGCTTCAAGGTGGAGTTACTCTTCACCGTACCGAAGGACAGGATGGGGTCCTGGGTCAATCTTTGCCTGGATGGTAAAAACCGCATCATTGCCAGTGATCAGTTTGGAGGGCTCTACCGCTTCAAGGCACCTGCACCTGGCCAGGCCCTGCGAGAAGATGACATTGAAAAAGTGCCAGCTAAAATTCGGGCAGCCAATGGACTTCTTTGGGCGTTTGATAGCCTCTATGTTGCGGTCAATGATTATGTTAAAAAGATGGATAATGGGGTCTACAGGCTGACCGACTCCAACGGTGATGATAAGCTCGACCGGGTAGAGAAATTGAAGACCATGTATGCCCGCGGGGATCATGGGGTACATGCCCTCCTTCTCAGTCCGGATAAAAAATCAATCCACCTAATTACAGGAAACAACACTGAGCCCGTGCAGGCAACCCGTTCACGGGTACCCTTGGACTGGGGAGAAGACCATCTCCTTCCCCGGATGCCGGATGGGCGGGGCCACAATCGAGACCGGTTAGCTCCAGGAGGTATCATATACAAGATCTCACCCGACGGTAAAGATTGGGAGATCGTATCCTCGGGTTACCGGAATATTTTTGACGGCGGATTCAACGCGGATGGCGAACTTTTTACCTATGACGCAGATATGGAATACGATTTTAACACTCCTTGGTATCGCCCCACCCGGATTAATCATGTCACCAGCGGCTCCATGTACGGCTGGAGAAATGGCACTGGTAAACGGCCCGAGTTTTATCCGGACAATTTGCCTGCCGTGGTCAACATTGGCCCTGGCTCACCCACCGGGGTGACCTTTGGATATGGAGCAAATTTTCCAGCCAAATATCAAAAAGCGATGTACATTTTGGACTGGAGCTGGGGTAAAATCTACGCCGTACATTTGAAACCGGATGGAAGCACCTACACCGGCAAAAAAGAAACCTTTATTACAGGCAGCCCTCTACCCGTAACTGATGCCATTATTCATCCGGAGGATGGCTCGATGTACTTTGCCATTGGTGGCAGAAAGGTGCAGTCCGGGCTCTACCGAGTCAGTTATGTGGGCAAGGAAAAGAGTGATCCAGTCTCCGTTAAACCCCAAGTTAATGAACACGCCAGTCTACGCCACAAACTTGAAAATCTTCATATCGGGGAACATCCTGGTGCATTGAATATCGCGTGGCCACATATCGACCACCCTGATCGTTTTATTCGATGGGCCGCACTCATGGCCATTCAACGACTGCCGGTGGAAAAATGGGCGGAGAAAGCACTGAGTGAGAAAAACCAGGGAAAGCGTGCCTATGTTCTGCTCTCTCTTGCCAAAGCTACCGGGATCGATCCTTTTCACCGCAAAAAATCCGACCCGCCGATCAACCGGGAAATGGGCATCAAGATTTTACAATCCCTACTTGAACTCGATTTTGAAAAGCTGAGTCCAAGTGAGCAGCTTTCGATGGTACGCACCTATCAAGTAGCCATGGTCCGCTTTGGTAAGCCGTCTAAACAAACTGCTGATCAAATCGTTGCCCAACTGGATGCTCATTTTCCTGCCAAAACTTATGAAATGAACTGGCTTCTTTGTGAAACCCTTGCCTTTCTTGAAGCTCCCACTGTAGCAAAAAAAGGGATCTCTCTTCTTCAGAAAGCAACCACGCAGGAAGAACAAATGGAGTATGCCCGGTCTCTTCGTAATCTCAAAACTGGATGGACCAAGGAACTCAGAACTCAATACTTCAATTGGTTTCTAAAAGCGGCAAATTATCGCGGAGGTGCCAGCTTTACCAAATTTATTGAGTTTATCCGTAACGATGCAGTGGCCAGTTTAACGAAAGCTGAGAAAGAAGATCTGGCTCCCCTACTCGCCAAAAAGGCTGAGGTGAAATCGCCTGCAGAGGTAATGGCGGAAGCGATGACTGGCAGAACTTTTGTCAAAAACTGGGAACTGGAAGAACTCAGTAAAATATCTTCCAGTGGTCTGAAAGAAAGAGACTTTAAAAATGGCCGTAAAATGTTTGCCGCAGGAGGATGCTTTGCCTGCCACCGATTTGGCAATGAAGGAGGAATGAATGGCCCCGACCTCACCGGCTCAGGTGGACGATACTCGGCCCATGATCTCCTTGAGCAAATCATTTATCCTAGCAAAGAAATCAATGAACAATTTGTTCCGACTTTTGTGACCTTAAAAAATGGAGACGCCTTCACTGGAGTGGTTGTAAATCTAAATGGCGACAGCATCTCCCTCAACACTGATCTTTATAACCCCAACCAAAGAAGAAATTTTTGGAGAAAAGACGTTGTCAGCATGGGACCTTCTCCTGTTTCGCCCATGCCTCCAGGACTCTTAAATATGATGGAGGAGAATGAAATCATTGATCTTCTTGCTTACATCCTCAGCGGAGGTGATACCAATCATTCCTTTTTCTCTAACTGAGCCCCTTACTCTAAGGGTTTGCCTACTCCCTCCATGTAAGAAACAGGGAAGAAACCACATAAGGAATATGCATGCCCCAAAATCCCCAAAGTTTTGATCCCGACCTGGTTGTTTCTGAAGTAATTGATGGAAACAAGGATGCATATCGGCTTATTGTAGCCGAGTACAGTTTACTGGTCAGAGGTTTCTTATCTGCCCGCATTTATCACCTCGATGATGCCCAGGATTTGGCTCAGGAAACTTTTGTCACTGCTTATGAAAAGCTTGAAAAATATGAGATCGGCACAAATTTCCGAGCCTGGCTCATGAGCATCGCTCAATTCTTGCTCAACAACCATTGGCGCAAATATGGAAACCGGGCCACAGTGATGGCAAAGTTCAGGCATGACATTGCCGAATCCATCCAGACCGAACTCAAAGTTGCTCATGAAGAAGTGGATGAATCTAGAATCCCCAAGCTTCTAGATTGCATTACCAAACTTCCTAACAACTTAAGAAAAGTCATTCGGTCGGGATTGGAAGGGGAAAAAATTTCCATCCTCGCCAAGGAGCTAAACCTCCAAGCCAATGCCGTTTACCAACTTCGCCATCGTGCCCATGTCGCCCTGCGTAAATGCATGAACCAAACACCTTCCCCTACCCGATCATGAAAAACTTTTCTCACGACCCCGACTACTTGGATATCCTCTCTGCCTGGCACGGCACTCTAAACATTTCCCCAAAGAGAAGAAAAGAACTCCTCGACCGTCTCGGTCATGATCAAGCATTGCGTGCCGCGGTTGCCGAAGAAATTGAGATGGCTGGGCTGATTCGGGCCGCTCAGTCTGGTGAACCGAGGTGGCTGGAATTAGAAGAAATTTTAAGCAGTGCTCAGGAAAGTCCTCTATCCTTCGAGGATAAAATCTTAAACCAGGTTTCAAGCAAACCAAGGAAGCCTTGGTTGTCGCTCCTCACTCGGCCAAGTTTTGCCTGGCTAGCGATGGCCGCAACCCTTGTTTTTGCTTTCGTTATCCCCTCGGAAAAACAAAAGCCTGATGGAATCGCTCGGATTCTTCGGTATGAAGGATCCGACTCATCCGTGCAGAAAGACTTTGAATTTCGAAAGGGTGAACAATTTCAATTCAATGATGGCTTGGTCGAGGTTGCCTTTCAGGAAAGTGGCGTGCACCTCATTGGAAAAGGTCCCCTGCAAATGACCGTCATTGATCATAATCGCTTATTTCTAAACGAAGGAGAAATTAAACTGGTGGTCCCACCTCAGGGGATTGGTTTTGTGGTCGATACGATGGAAAGAAAATTTGTCGACCTAGGGACCAGTTTCGTGGTTCAGGCAAGCAACCTAGGTTCACGCGTGCTCGTACTCGATGGCGAGATTGCGGTGGGGGAACGGGATGGAAAAGGCTCCCGCCTAATGACCGAGGGGGGACTGGCTAATTTTAACCGTAACGGAGAAGCCTCACCACACAGTACAAGACCCAGTGGAGTACCCGAGGTTAAAAAAGATATTCAAGGAACCAAATTGGGAACCCTGCTTGGCTCCATCATTGGTTTCCCTAAGGATGCACAGATCCCCAACCCCGCTCCTGAAGGCAGTCCGATTAGCCGGAAACTCCTCCCCCTTGTACAATCCAAGTTTTCCGACCTGACCTGCCTGAATAAACTAAAAAAAGGAAACCCCATTCGCTTTCGGGGGATCGCAGGTACCTATGATCTCTTCCCAAAGCGGACAGGCTTGGTGCCCTACTCGGAAAACAATGGTTGGATTGCCTGGTACCAGGGAAAAGTGAAAGCCCCCCAGAAAGGAAAATACCGCTTCTGGGGATATGCGGATAACAACCTGCTGGTTGCGGTCAATGGAGAGCCGGTCTTTGAGGGATCGCGCTATGACTCTTCGTTCCGCACCGAAATGAATGTTCCACGAAACAACCACCCCTCCTTTCCTTGCCTCAACGCACGGGCAGGATTTGCCTCAGGTCCTTGGTTTGAGAGTGGAGACACCCCCGTGCAAATCGACCTGCTCTTTGGGGAGTCCCAGGGCAACAAAACCTCAAGCCTGCTTTTGATTGAGCAGGAGGGTGCCTCATACGATCAAACCTACTGGGGTCAACCCAAGTGGCCCCTATTTGCTACCGAAGAATTCTCCGTCCCAGAGAAAAAAGCACTCAACAAACTCAAGACACACATGGAAGAAAAAATCATGGGTTCTTTTTCCATTCCCGAAGCTGAATTATGGGCAGTCATTCAATAAATTAAGTAAAAGGAAGGGAAAAATCTATGAGATGTAGAAAAAAATGAGCAATTTCCATGATGTCTCGAAGACTTTTAAACACCATAGACAAAGAAGATATTCTTGATTTGATGGCTTACTTAGTTGCAGTTGTTCAATCGAATCATCAACTCTTCGCCAAATAGTTTAAAATTCATCTCCCCATAAAGTTCTGTTCCCTATGAAAAAACTCATTAGCTTACTCTATATATTTGGCTCAACCCTCTGGGTATCTGCTCAAAAAACGCCCAATATTCTCTACATTCTTTCGGATGATCAGGCCTGGACTGATTACGGTTTCATGGGACACAGGCAAATTTTGGCCAGATGCGCGCTGGACAACTTCAACCACGCTGCAAGGACCCACGGCAACGAATCCCTAGAAAAATACACGAGGTGCATCAGTGCAGTAAACCTTGGAGTTCC
>OBPK01000069.1_pt1 | contig 16212 bp, 7 predicted proteins | sample 1534651 | NCBI WGS metagenome assembly OBPK01 (sample SAMEA3275482, study PRJEB22092) | marine metagenome | reverse complement strand
TTCGAGGGGGTGCAGATCGACAGCAAAACAATCCCAGTTATCATCCCAGGGGCATCAGAGACGGTCTCCTTATTTGTCCCATTCTACAATGCAGGCGCCACCCGCATCACTGCTGAGATCAACGGTGATTTTCTCAAGACCGATAACGTTCGGCGGGTAGTCACCATTGTCCGCGACCGCGTCTCCGTCCTCTGCGTGGATGGCTCAAATGGCGATGCCGGCCAGCTTATTAAATCCGCCCTTCTTGCCCGCAGCGATGGGGCTGAAAACAAGGACTACATCGTCCGCTCCGTTCCGTGGCTGTCCCTGCCTGCTCAACCTCTGGAGGAAGTCGATGTAATTATACTCGCCGATGTCCCAGAGATCACTCCGCAGCAAGTGGAGCAGCTTTCACGCTACGTCCGCCAAGGCAATGGTCTCGTTTGGTTCGCCGGGGAAAATGTTAAAGCCGCGGTGTGGAATGAACGTATGGCGAGCGCCGCTACCCCCTTACTGCCAGCCAGTCTCGGCCCTCCAGTTGATTCCAGTAATAAGCTAGGAGCGGGTCGGCCCCTGGACCCCGCCATGCCGGACCACAGCGTTTGCATGCCGTTACTCTCGCTGCCAGAAGATCTATTCAGCGAAACACGCTTCCTAGCAAGATTAGATGTCAAACCCTCCGCATCGAGCTTCTCGGTCCTCAGCTTGGCCGGAGGCGGTGAGCCAATACTGTTAGAACACTCACTCGGACGTGGTCACGTCTTCCAGTTCACCACCTCAGCAGATACAAGCTATAATAACATGGCGCTGACACCTGTTTTTCCGATGCTCATGCAGCAGATTGTCACTTATCTCGCAGGACGTGAATTCGAGCAGCCACGTGTGGTAGGGGATTCACTTTCTTTGACCTACGAGGACCAACCAGATGCAAGCGATGCTGTCTTCGACACCCCATCAGAGAAAATCATTACCGTCCCAGTTCGCGAACACCGCGGCCAGTTTGTCGCTATGTTAGAAAATACGGTTGAAGCTGGGTTCTATACAGCAAAGGTCAGCGTTCAAGCACCTGGCAGGCCAGTAGCTGTCAACATCGACCCCAGTGAGTCGGACGTCGCCTCGCTCACTGCATCGGATTTAAATACAAACCTCGAGGGCGCCAACATCACGCTAGCAAGTTCTGAAATCGAACTCGTAGCTGCCATCGAAGCATCACGCACCGGCCGCTCTTCATGGCGGCAATTTATGATCGCTGGTCTTATCTTGCTTTTAATCGAAAGCCTTCTCGCCGACCGCCTCCGCGGGCGGAAACAAAAAATCAGCAAGCAAGTAGACACTGCGCCTGAAAACCTTACTGAAACATCTAATGCCTGATTCGATCCCTCTCATCGGACAAATTGTCCAGGTCTTCTGGGCCCGCCCAATATCTACCGTAACGCTCCTAGCTATTTTTACGGTAATTGTATTATTAAGCATCTACCTTTACCGCCGGCCGTGGGGATTACCGCTATGGCTACGTATATCTCTGGGTATTGCAAGAGTACTGATCCTGGCATTGGTCGTGGCCACTTTACTCGAACCCACTGCAGTGGTCAATGAGACCCAGACGCGTGTGCGCAGTTTGCCTGTGCTACTCGACACCTCAGAAAGCATGTCGATGAAAGATCAGCGTAAGCGTTCCGATGACCTCATCGAAGCCGCCGCTGCACTGGATATGGTTTCGTTAGAAGAAGACACTGAGGCCGACCGCGCGGTCATGCTACTTGATGCTAAGCAGCGCCAGGCAATCACCTCAGCCTCTCGTCTGGATCTAGGCGCAGCCATACTGAGCCAATCTGGTCGCCCAGTTTTCGAATCTCTCGGCCAAAACCTCAATCTCAGCTACCACGCCTTCGGTCAGTCGCCACGCTTGATCAGTGACAAAAATACAGTGAGCACAGAGGACCTAGCAGAACTGAAAGCCGATGCCCCTGGCACATCAATCGCCGCTTCACTTGAAGCAGTTGCCAATTCCGGTGGCATCCCACCAGCAGGTATCGTCCTACTATCCGACGGCATTGGTAATGCTACATCACAACGCTCAGAAGCCGTCCTCCGGGATCTAGGCGCACGCGGCATCCCCGTTTACACCGTACCCCTGGGCCTGCCCGATCCAGATGACGTCGCAATCCGCAATATCATCATGCAGGAGGTGGCCTTCTCAGGTGATCGCGTCCCAGTCCGCGTCCATATCCAGTCACAAGGCTACGAGCAACGCACAGCGCGGCTGTCAATACTCCTCAATGATCGACGCGTCTCATCACGCACTGTTCGCCTCGATGGAGGAGTGCAATACGAAGACATCGATTTCCGTGTGGATGTAAATAAGAAAGGTGCCGCACAAATCGACGTTGTCATCGAGCCATTTGACGATGAAGTCTCAGTCGCCAACAACCGCGTTACTCGAAGTGTTCGGATCGTGAATGAAAAAGTCAACGTACTCTACATCGAGGGAAATGCCCGTTGGGAGTTTCGCTACCTGCGCGCTATCCTCCACCGCGATCCACGGATCAACGCTACTTTTATAGCATCCAATGTTGGCCCTGAGGTCGCACGTAACTCTCCTGAACACATCGAACGATTTCCCAGCAAACAGGAAGAGGCATTCCAGTATGACTTGGTGATCCTCGGCGATGTCAAAGCATCTTTTTTCAAACCCGAAGAACTAGATCTGTTAGAAAAACTCATTAGGGATCGCGGAGCATCCTTACTCATGCTCTGCGGGCCGATGCACTCACCAGGTTCCTACGCCGGAACACCCGTAGCTAATATGCTACCCGTTCGATTTGACCCTGAGGCAAAATGGGAAGAAATCGCGCAATCCGTTTACCCAGTGCTGACTCCTGAAGGACGTAGCAGTTTGGTCATGACATTAGAAAATGATGTTGATCTCAACGATCGCACATGGAGCCGCATGGCACCCATGGATCAGTTGCCACCGCTGCTGTCAGCCAAACCCGCCGCAACCGTCCTCGCCACACTCTCTGACAGCACCGCGCGGAACCAAAGTTACCCATTGGTCGCCTGGCAACGCTACGGCACCGGTAAATGCATGTCGATCGCCTCAGACCGACTCTGGCGATTGCGCTACAAGACCGGCGACAAGTATCACTGGCGCGTCTGGTCGCAGTGCATTCAGTTCATGACACTCTCCCGTCTGATGGGTGAACACAAACGCATCCGCCTAGAAACGGACCGCTCGATTTACCCTGTCGATGGGCAGTGTCGATTGTATGCCCATGTTCTTGACGACAACTTTGAGTCAATTTCCCAACCGAGGTTTGAGGTATACGTAACCAACACAGCTGGCGGACAAACCAAGGAACTTGTCAGCCTGCGGCCAGACAAGTCACAGCCCGGTCTCTATGAAGGATACTTTACTCCGAAGACGCCTGGCCGATACAGACTTGAGGCTAATGAAAACGATAAACGCATTTCCAGTATCACGGAATTTCAAGTCAGTGACGTCCGACAGGAGTTACTAGACGCTGGCATGGACTCAGATAATCTCCAACACATTGCAGACCTAACAGGCGGCGCCGTGCTCGGTGTTCGCCAACTCAACAAACTAACCGACCTGGTCAATGGCGAGCCAGCCACCACGACCATGCGCTCCGAGCGTCCACTGTGGGATAACGCGCTGGTGGTTCTATTGTTTATTGGATTGTTAGGAGCCGAATGGATCCTACGAAGAAGACACGACCTACCATGAGCGAAGCATCTCAAAAATCCGCCCTCGATCCGTGCCTACGCGCGGTTTGGCAACGCACGCAACGCAAGCACATCAGTGCAGGCTTTTTGGCGCTGCTCCGCTGGGGTATTCCACTATTCATGTTTGGCATGGCCATCGATTGGCTAACCTATACGCCCACAGCCGGTCGAGTGGTGATTTTGGCAATCGTTTTAGGGGTTTCCCTTTACCAAGCATGGCGAGCCGGCTGGCAACAGCTGCGCGTATTTAACGCCACACGCACCGCATTGCAGGTTGAGGAACAACATGGTGGCCTTGAAAGCCTGCTTGCCACCGCTGTTCAGTTTGGGGAGTCAAAAAAGACAAATGGATCTTCGTCGAGCCTCATCGACGCCACTTGCAATAAAGCGAACATCACCGCTGGGGATCTCAAACCAAGTAAGATCATTAACTTCAAGAGCCTGAAGACACCAGTCTACATCGCCGCAGGACTGGCAGCTCTCGTGCTCCTTTTTGGCGTCATCAACGGCCCGTTCCTCGCTGCAGGTTTGGCTCGTATCTTCACGCCATGGACACAGATTGCCTACCCAACCAACACCAATCTTGATCTCAAAACAAAGGACATGGTATTGAAAGAGGGTGATAGCGCCAAAATTACCATCGGAGTCTCAGGTGTGATCCCGGACACCGCCAAGTTCTACCTCCGCACTGGTGACGGTGATCCTCGCGAAATTGAACTCCCAGTAGCCAATGGTATCTGCGAATACACACTCGCCTCCGCATCCCGTGGCTTCAGTTACCGAATCAAAGCCGGCGACGCCCGTAGCGACTGGCATCAAGTCCGCGTGGTCGCTGCACCACGCATCGAGGACGTTCAGGTCGGACTCGAATTCCCCAGCTACCTCGAGCGCGAGACCAAAACCGTAGAGGCGCTTACCCTGACCGTGCCACAGCAAACCAAACTCAAATCCCAAATCACCCTCGACCGACCCGTCAGCAAGGCCATGCTCATCCGCGACGGCGAAGAGCCACTGCCACTCGAAGTGACCGGTGATGGCCGCCAGATTGTCTTTGAAGAAGAAGCCAACGCCTCACGAGGCTACAGTTTCTCATGGGTGGAAAAACAATACGGATACGAATTCACCAGCCCACGCTACTACCTTCAAGTCGCCTCAGACCAAGAACCACGAGTCGAACTTACATCCCCCGAATCCAACCTCGTCGCCATGATAGGTCGCCCGCTCAGCCTCGCCGCCCGTGTCCAAGACGACCACGGCATCGGCTCAACAGCCGTAGCCTATCGTGTCAATCAACTTGATGAGGTAGCCGTCAAACTTAAGCTCTCACCGAAAAATGGACAAGGCGACCAACCTGTCGATTGGGATTACCGAAAAGCCATATCCGATATCAAAATTGGCGACACCGTATCTTTCACCATCGAAGTCAGCGACCGATATCCCGGAAAAGACGGCCCGCATGTCGTGCGCTCGGACACGCGCCGGATTACTTTCCTTTCTAAAAGAGACTATCTCAAACAGATGCTGAAAAAGAAAGACCGCCTGCTTTCGCGCATGCTGGCAATCTACAGACAGCAACGATCGGCATTTGATAACGTGCGCAGTCTGGAACCAGACGCCGACACCTATATGCAGACCTGTCAGGTCGAAGCGATCCGACAAGAACTCGTCCGGGACCAGCTCAAGGAGATTGCATCGCAGGTGAAATCCTTACTTGATGACCTCGCCGCTAACAAGCTCTCGGACGTGCCGCAGGCCGAGTCCCTTGAACACATTCGTTTGGCATTACTCAAAATCGCAGACGAGCACCTCGCGAACGCAGCGTCCCGCCTACGTCATCAGTCCAGCGTGGTAACAGGCAATAACCAGGAAACCCCCGATCCATCATCCGCGGCCACCGCCGTCAATACCGCCGCCCGCGAGCTGGGCAGCTTGGTGTTACTTCGATCCATCGACATGGCCCAGGAAGTCTATGCACGCGAAACACGTATGCTGGCACAAGTCCAAGCGTCCTTGCGCTGGCGCACCGTGCAAGCCGAATCGGCCAAGTCAGCACCCGCTCTCGCGAAAGAACAAAAGAAACTCGCTCAGTGGACCACCCGCCTGATTACCGATTTACAAAATGGAATGCGCTACGAGAAACGCCCATTAGCCGTTCTCCGCCTGGGCCAAAGCTTGAAAAATTTGCAGGCAACCGAGACCGAACAACGGATGCTTCAAGCCGCCACGCTGATTACTCAAGGCAAACCCGATCAAGCGGAGCTTCTCCAAACCGGATTGATTAAATCCCTACTCGATGCCGAATTCAGTGTGCGCCTCAGTGGGGCCTATGCAACGCTGATCAAAACTCGGAATCAGATGCGCATACTTGTCAAAGTGCAGGAGATACTTCGCAAACAATGTTCCGAAATGTCGGCCGATGACTTCAAGACAGGCAGCGCTCAGTCCGCACAAGCCCAAAAGAAACTCCGCAAACGCCTGCTAACCTTGCTCTTGCCGACAGTTCCCGCACCACGCACCGAGCTGTTTGATGAAATATTCCCTCAGGCTCCGCCCGTTCAAACTCTACTGAAAAAAGCTGATCTCGCAATGGTGGAAGCCCTTAAACAACTCGCTGCCGGCCAACAGGACGCGACCACCGCACAGCAACGTAAAGCAGAAAAGTCACTGACCGATCTGGCAAATCTGGTCGATCGCTGGTCCGTGGAAATGGGAATTCAAACACTCGGCCTCAGCACCCTAGTCGCTAAATCAAGCGAACGCCTTGCCCTGATGGAGGAATTCGAAGCCAAAGTCATCGCACTCTTGGAGAAAACCGATGCCGCTGCGGCAGACGAGAAAAAAGTAGATACTCTGGAAAAACCCCAGCTACTCCTCGCCAAAGAACTCACTACCTTCGGCAACGACCTCGAGAAACAAAACCAGGCAAATACAGACCAAGACGTGCCGCCTCTGCTCAGCCGGGTTCGGCGCGCAGAAAAGGCACTGCAGAGCGCCGCAACATCACTGAAAGCCAACGAAGCCGATCAAGCAATCGGCCATCAAGAGCAGGCGGCCGATATCCTCGCCGAGGGCTATGCAATCGTTACCCGACAAAATGAGCAACTCGGATTGCTGCAAAGTTTGCTAATGTTCCAAAGATCCGTCACGTTTGCCAATGGCTACATGGGCGACATCGTCGCTGAACAAAGAGACCTGATCAAGGCAACCAAGGCGTTGAAAAATGATGACGCCTCAGCCATCCTACCCATGTTCGCTCACTTGGAACGCTGCATCGAAGAGGTCGCACCCTTGCTAGACCTGGTAGCCGCCAGAGTCGATGCCGGCACACCATTGACCTTTGCCGTTTCAGATTTGGCAGACGCCGTCGACTCACTGGAAAATAACGACAAACTCGATGCCATCGACGCTCAGGAGGTCGCCACAGAATCACTCGCGAAAGTCTATACTCTCGTCAAGGAAATGAAATCACAGACAAGCTACGTCGCTGAGATCATTGAGTTCCTCCATGCATCCGTCGCCACCACCACCATGCTGGAATATCAACAAGACGAGTTGATGCGCAAGACCCAGACGACCAAACAAGAGGATCTGAAAGCCCTGGCAGAGCAACAACGCAAGCTGCTCGACAAGACAGAAAAAAATGGACAAATCCTCGAGTCAGTTACCGGAGGTATCCCATCGCACAGCGTGTTCGTTGAGAGAGCAAAAGCTAAGCATAGAGGTAACGGAGAAGTCGTTTTACCTGAGGAAATGCCAGCATACACCGAACCCGCTAAGTTGATGCGCGAGGCATTAACCCGATTGGAATCAGAAGACGCATCCGCACTCGAGCAGATGGAGCTCGCGGTAGCAACGCTCAAAGCGAATACCGAATCCCTGTTTACTGTGATTAGCATGCTCCACGGCCTACCCGATATCGAGATCATGACCCACACCGATCCGGGCGTTACCCGATTGGTCGATGTCCTTGCCGTCGCCAGCTCACACAAGGTTTTGTTCCGCGATGCCAACGCCGCCAAGCAGCAGGAAATCAAGCCCATGGCCACACGCCAGAAAGATCTCGCCGAACGATGCCAGAAACTCGCCCAAGTCGGTGAGCCACACCCGATGCTCCAAGCCGCTGCCACTCAGCTTGCAGCTGCCACCACTGCCATGCAGTCGGCGAACCAAGATACCATCAAACGCAGCCAGAAAGTGGCAATGAAAACCCTCCAGCACTTTATCATCGAGCAGGCACTGATCCTCGAAACCGCTACCCCCCCGCCATCACCTTCTCCTGGTGACCCGGACGACGGCGGAGAAGGCAGTGACGGCGACCCAGCATTTGCCGCCGGGTTTGCCTCCGAATTTGCCAGTGGCGAAGCACCCAAGGACAAGCGTGCTGGCTGGGATGTTCGCGGTGAACGTAACCGGGCCGCACTGAATCAAAACTTCGCACGTGAACTGCCACTGGAATACCGAGGCCTGTTGAAAAACTACTACGAGAGAGTTGCCAAATGAATAAAATAAGAAATCACAATCATCGTTATCATTCCGCCGCTCTGTGCATGTTGATGGCCGGCGCCTTCATCACGCCACTTGCTGCACAGGAAAATCCATCGGATACAGAGGCACCCGAGATGACCGAGCAGACCGAAAAGGCCATCGATCGTGGACTCAAATACCTCATCTCCAGCCAGAATAAAGACGGCTCGTGGGCCAGTCAAGACCCCGCCAAAGGTGGCGGATACGCAATCGCCGGCACCAGCCTCGGACTGATGGCATTCATGGTCGAGGGACATTTCCCTGGCTTTGGCCCCTACGGCAAAGCACTGGACCGTGCAAAAGATTATCTGCTCAAACGATCCAAGGATTCCGAGACAGGCACCATGGGCGTAAAAATGTACGAAATCGGGCTCTACACCATCGCAATGTCAGAGCTATGGGGCATGACCAGCGATCCCGAGGACAACAAAGAGATCCAAAAGGCTCTGGAAAGAGTCGTCGATATCATCTTACGATCACAGAGCCCTCTGGGCGGCTGGCGCTACGCACCACGCCCCGACTCCGGCCAGGACACATCCGTCACCGCGATGGTTTTTGTCTCGCTAGCATCCGCGCGTGAAGCAGGTGTGCTAGTGCCCACCGAGACGATCAAAAGACTAACCGGCTACCTCCGCGACCAGGCGTTCGACGAACAACGCGGCGGCTTCGGCTACCAAGGGAAGGGCTACACCATCGCTTGCACCGCCGGCGGCGTCTATGCTGCCCAACTCGCTGGCAACCGCGACACCGAATGGGTCCAGGCCGCAATCAACTCTCTTGAAAACGACCCCAAAATGTTCTCCAGAAAAGACAACGGTAATTTCTACTACTCACACTACTACGCCATGCAGGCCATGGTGCAGGCGGGCGAAGAACGTTACGCCAAATGGTATCCCAAGATCCGTGACGCACTGCTCACACTGCAGAAACCTAACGGATCATGGCAGGAAAAGGAGCTGGATTATCCACACAAAACTCCCATGTCGATCATCATCCTCGGCACCCCTAACAGATACATCCCCGTCTACCAACGCTAAAGCGCAAGATCACCCATGTTCAATCAACTTAGTAAAAACTATAAGCCTGCGCGCCTGCTGCTGCTTGGCTTGACAATTGCGTTGGCCTTCGTTGCCCAGGCATCTGCTGACGAACAAAAATCCGGTAAACATTTATTTATCCTCTCCGGTCAATCAAACATGACCGGCGGCCTCAAAGCGGCATTCGCGGCTCGTGTTGCCAAGCATTTTGGCAAGGAGAACGCCGTTGTTGTGATGCGCCAGAAATCAGGCCGTGGCATCCGTTTCTGGGTCGCTGATTACCGTCAGCCCACGGGTCGCGGCCTGACCGACAAGAAGATGAATTCCAATGGCATGGAATACAAACCCCTGATCGAGACCGCATTGGCCGCAGCCAAAGACCAGTCCTTCGATACCGTCGGCTTTATCTGGATGCAGGGCGAGTCAGACGCGAATAACCGACTCTCCGAGACATACGAAGAAAGCTTTCACAAACTCGTCAATCAGCTCAAAAAGGATCTCAAACGAAACGATCTCTACTTTGTCATCGGCCGCATTAACGACTATGCCCGCAGCAGGCAACCCAATGACCACTGGGTTCAAGTCAGGGAAACTCAGGTCAAGCTCGGCAAGACCCCGGGCAACGCCTGGATCAATACCGATGATCTCAATGGCGGCGATGCCAAGCAGCCCGACGGTGACATCCATTTCCCCAAAGAGGGAGCCGTCGCCCTGGGCCAGCGCTTTGCCGACAAAGCCATTGAACTGATCGCCAAGCCATAGTGCTATCTCGAATACCATCTCGAATCAGTGAAATAACAGGTCATTTTCTGACGTCTTATAGTAACCACTTTTCCCATGAACAGATATTTCCGGACTCTCATCACCTTGCTCCTCCTCGCCAGCGTAGGATCACTGCCCGTGATGGGGCAGAACCAGATCCCCGATGCCAAACTCAGCAAGCTGGAAGCAGCGCGGGTTGCCACCGACAAAAGCCGCTCAGCTGCCAGAAAAAAACTCGCACTGCGACGCGTCATCCGTGAGGGAGAAACTCTCATCAAAAACCACCCCGCCGCAGCCAACCGCTTCGGCGCCCTTCACATCATCTTCCGCGCCCAACAATCACTCGTCGGGGTAGATAAAACATCAACCGCCCGCAACGCCTTGCTGGCGACTTGTGAAAAACTCGCTACCGCACCCAATGAATACGCGGCACTACGGCTCGATGCCGACCTCCTGCTCACCCAGGCAAAATCCGCACGACAAGGAGCAGACGCCGACGGGCGAGCCGATGCACTTCGCCCACTAATTAAACGCTACCGCGACACCGAGGTCGAGTCAAAGGTCATCCGGATCGCCATGATCATGGCACTGGAATTAGGAAATACCAAACTCGTCAACGACCTGCGGAGAGTCGTCGCCGAACGCTTTCCCGGCGACATGAGCCTGATCAACTTCCAGCGCGAGAAGCTCGCAGGCCAAGTCTTCGGCGCGCCGTTCATCGGCACCTTCGAACGCAGCGACGGCAAAAGGGTGCGCTTCCCGATGGACTTTCTTGGCACAACCACCGCGATCTATTGCTGGTCGAAGGAGAATGATGGGATCGAAGACCTGAAGGCACTGGCGACCGATTGGAAAAAAGCCAAAGTCGAACACAAGGCTGCCGGACGTTTCCAAATCGTCAGCATGAACATGGACGACCTCCCTGATGCGGGCGAATCCATTCTACGCAAGCACGGGGTCGACTGGCAGGCACTCAAGATGCCCAAAGGCCAAGACAACCCGATCTATCAAACGTATAACAAACGAGCTACGCCAAACATCTTGCTCATGAGTCCCACTGGCTATGTCGCTCTCTATCAGTCAAGAGGAGGACGTAGCAGCCGAAGCTACGAACGCCGATTCCAATCGATGCTTGCCAGCATGTGGGCACGACCTGGCTACTCCAGCCAGCTCCAGTCGACCTTCTCCGGCGAATCCCTCGTCATGTCGCCACAAGGTGATTTCGATCCAGCCGCACCACCTGAGTACAAAGCAATTTCTTCCAAACAAACTCCACTTCCCCGCACCGCAGCATCTGTCCCCGAGGACAAACTGCGTGCCATCCAAGACTGCTTCATCAAACCGCCACAGCGCTACTCCACACCCTACGACCAGATTATCGCCAGTTACAAAAAGGCCGATGAACTCTGCAAAGCAGCGATTACCGCCCACCCGAATGCCCCAGACCTTTGGATCGTTCGTAACCGCCGCATTAGCGCGCTCATGGGCCTGTGGAAAACCGCCGGCGACACCCAAGCATTCACCACCGCTCTCGCCGAGGCAAATTCCACCATCGAAAGCAACCCTCCCCAAGGAACCGATGTCATCGCACGACTCTGCCTAACAAGGCAAGATCTGCGCGCCGATAAAGCCGATCCCAAAACGATCATCAAAAACTTCATCAAAGAATCAGGAGGCAAACAAGCGTCCGCCCCGGCACTCATCGCAGCCTCACTGCTCGCACTGGATACCGGCGAGCGCCTGCTTCACGATACCTACCGCCGCGCCTTCCTGGACAAACATGCCGATGACCCGACGATGTGGACTGCAACCGCCTTTTTCCTCGAACGCTACCATCGCTACTGGCTGTTCCACCCACCCTTCACCGCAGGCTGGACCTACGGCCGCCGCCAAGGGCACTTCCTCGCCATCGGCACACCTGAAGAGGCAAAACGCACTTTTTCCGCCGAACTCAAATCTCTCGATGGAAAAACCGTCAAGATCCCGGAGTCATCCAAGGGCAAATGGACCGTCGTCTCGTTCGTTCCCACCGCCGCAGGAAACGGATACCTACCACGCTACACCTCCTTCATTGCAAACCGACCATTCGAAGACACAGACCTGATCGAAGCCGTCCTCGATGACAATGTCGAAACAGCTAACAAGTTCATCAAGGAAAGAGATGGAGCACTGGCAAAAAGAAGACAAAAACCTCCAACATACCCCACTCTGCTCGTCCCAGGCGGAATGAAAAACCTCATCGTAAGCAGACTCGGTATCGTCACAGATACAGAAGACCCCAAAAGACCCAAAACCAACATCCTGCTCATCCGACCTGATGGAAGCATCGCAGCCTCACTCTCGAGCCTAACCATGAGCTCCCAAAGAGGCTCCGTGGTCCAAAATATCATCGAGACCCACGACGAAAAACTCGTCGATGACGCACTCGCTCAAAACAACCTGGATGAAGCCAAACGACTCGCTTTCGCTCACGCCCCAGTAAAACAGGAAAAACCAGAGGGCGCACCCCGAAACTGGAAACCAAAAAAAATCAGTATCCCACACCTCCGTGGCCGGGCAAAGGTCTATCAAGCCATGGGTAAACTCGAAGAAGCGTTTGCCGATGCCGAAAAAGTTTACTTAGATGTCAACCGCACTGCTGGATACATCAGCATGCGAACGGATGATCTGGAACAAGCCCAAGCGCTCAGAGACACCATTTCCGCCGCTCTGCAAAAACAGAGATAAAACCAAAGAGGCAACATTGGCCACCTCGAGCTTGTCTCCGTTGTGCTGCCAGAATTAAGACGCTATTCATGAATGGCACTTGGTTAAAGTGTTTTATTGGATTCCCCAACGGGGAAATTCACATAAGCCTAGGGATGGAGTGAGACGCAATCCCAGGGTTATCGAAAGCAATTCATGTTGGCTGGAGGCCAACACGATAATCCAACACCCTTGTATCAGCATGCGTCTGGCCTTCAGCAATCCTCGCTAGGTTTACTAAAATATGACAGGTGCTTTTTATTTATGCAAAATATCTGTATGCTTTGCAGGGTGGCGCCGTATAAATATGACATTTACATGTCTTAATACTCATCCACGTCAACGATGGCGATCTGGATGTGGCAAATTTAGCAAGGCGATTTAATAGGAACTGAAGACATGGACCAGCAGCATGAGATCAATTTGCAGAAAGAGCAGTGGCAGACACGGCTGACCTTGGTTGACCGTGCACGCGATCTCAACGACAACCATGCTTGGAACGAATTCACCGACTATTACGCGGGCTTTATTCGTATGGTGCTGATGCAACTTCAGGCGCCACTGGATGATCTCGAAGATCTCAGCCAAACCATCTTGGTGAAGTTGTGGAAGAATCTTTCAACCGTGGAACTAGATCGCGACCACGCCAGGTTTCGCACATGGTTGGGAACGATCATCCGCAATACCTACTACACACATTGCAGCCAGGTTGCCTCGCGCAAACGTCGTGAAGCCGCCGCCGCCGCCACCGATGTCGTACGGCCGGATATTGAGGACATCATTGAAAGCGAGTGGCGCAAACACATCATTGCGCTGGTCATCGAACGCCTGAATGCTAGTTTCTCAGGCAAAGCAATGGACGTCTTTTCGATGACTCTCGATGGTAAGTCCGCTGACGATATCGCGTCGGCACTTGAGTTGACCAAGGACTCGGTCTACGTGCTGCGCAATCGTGTCCAGTCGCGCTTCCGCAAGGAAGCCAGACAATTGCGTAGTTACCTGGAGTTTGACCAATGACGGAAGAATCGAAAGACCGAACCCATGCGTTGAATAATCTGTTTGATGAGGCGTTCGAGGAGATTAACCCAGCAGCAGAATTGCCTCTTTACGGCCAGCTTTGCTCGCTTGAAGAGCGCTATGGAGACGCTGAACTGATTGCGGTTGGCGGCATGAAACGTATCCTCAAAGTCCTCGATCGACACGGCAACCGTCACGTTGCCATGGCCCGTTTGCATGAGGAGGCAAGCGATTTGCTTTTTGATCCATTAATTCGCGAAGCACGGCTAACCGCGCTGCTCGAGCACCCGAACATCATGTCCGTGCACGATGTCGGCGTCGACGAAGGGGGACAACCGTATTTCACCATGGATCTGAAAGTCGGTGATGGGCTCGATGTGGTTTTACAGAAGGCCATCGCGGATGGGGGGTGCCCGCTATCGGATCGACTCGATATTTTCCTCAAGGTTTGCGATGCGATCACCTACGCGCATTCGCGCGATGTCATTCATCTGGACTTGAAGCCGGCCAACATTCAAGTTGGTCATTACGGCGAAGTGCTGGTCTGCGACTGGGGCTTGGCAAAACTGATCGGCGACACGGATGAGATCGATGATGACGTATTACTCAATCCCGATCTGTTAAGTGGAATGACGATATATGGTAAGGTCAAGGGCACTCCCGGCTATATGGCACCCGAGCAGATTCGCGGCGGAACCCGTGACAAAGGCACTGACATCTACGCATTGGGCGCACTACTCTACACCGTGCTGACCTGTCGACCGCCTCTCGAAGGAGATACCAAAACCATGCAGCAGGCGGCGTTGTCTGGTGATATTGTACCGCCAACCGTGCGCGGGAGCGGCGTTCCCGAGAGCTTGAGTGCCGTGGTCATGAAGGCGATGGCACTCAAGCCGGCCGATCGCTATGCATCGGTGAGCGCATTAATCACGGATGTCCGCGCGTTTCTTGGCGGTTTCTCTCCCGTAGCCCATGAAAGCGGGCCGGCGACCGAGTTTTTGTTGTTCTACCGCCGGCATCGCGTCAGCTGTAATGTGGCCGCAGTATTCATGGCGATGGTGGTGGTGGTGACTGCCTTATTCGTCGACCGCCTAAGCGCCAAGCGTGACCAGGCCGAGACGCTCGCGGAGCGTCTGCGAGAGGAAAAGCAGGAGACCGAGACACTGGCGGTACGGTTGCGAGTTGAGAAAGAAGACTCAGACGCCTTGCTCAGTGAGGTAGGAAGACTGGTCACGGCTCTACCCAGCGACTTGGTCGCCTCTGGAGAACAGTTCAGCTCTGACTTCTTTCATCATCGACCATTGGTCTCTTACGAACTGACGGTGCGTTCCGTGAACGACATGATTGACTCCGAGCCGAAGCGCGCCGATGAGGCACGCGCACAGCTTGGGTATCTCCACTTCCTGAGAGCTGAATTTACTGAGGCGAAGCCGTATTTTAAGATTAAACCCACCCGCATGCGCGGGCTTGCCAGAGTCAATGAGACGTTGGCTGGATCGTTTGATCCGGCTAAGCACAAAACCTCGGCAACCCAGCTGGCCGGGATCATTGAGACGGTGTACTCAATGAACCGAAAGGCACTGGCAGCAAAGATCCTCTCCTACGACTACGCGTCGTTGGGATACCGGAAAGACTATGAACTGGCTGTCGCGGCAATGTTTGGCGATCATGCGCACTGTTTCCAATACGAGGCAGAGTCCCAGACACTGACGATCAACGGAAACGGCAAGTCTTTCTCTCTGCAAACCAAAGACGAGCAGTATCCGCTGCGCTTCCTGCCGATCAAGCGCTTGGTTCTTATCGACACGCTGATTTCGAACAGCTCGGAAATCGCCGACCTGAAGATGCTTCAGATTGCGGATTTGCGCGGCAGCCAGATCAGCTCAATGGGCGATTTAAACAGGTTTCCACAATTAAAAACTCTGATTGTCCGTTCCGACCAATTGTCTCAGGAAGAAAAGAACAGACTAAGTCCGCAGGTTAGCATTGAATAACAAGCTTCAGTCAGACCGTCGACGACCTCCATACGACAGTACAGGAATACTCTTGCTTCCCGACCCCTGACCCCTGACCTCAAGGCGCCACGCCGACCGTGCCACTCTCAATAAACTCGGCGTCGACCCTCGTCTGGCGGGTGTTTTCCTTCCCCTGGCTGATGTTGTTCGCCCAGCGCCCGATCCGGTTCACCATCAGCTGGTCGTTCCAGCGGACGTGCGAGATCGTTGGCTGGTAGCGGTTGAAATACGGGGCCATGTTGCAGCAGATCAAGGAAACATCCTGCGGCACTCGCAGACCCCGATGGGCCAGGAACTGGGTCGTAGCGATGTATTCCGACACGCTGAAGATGAAAATCGCCGTGGGCGGAGTGCGGGCAAACAGGGATTCGAAGCATCATCGATGC
>OBPK01000067.1_pt1 | contig 16500 bp, 24 predicted proteins | sample 1534651 | NCBI WGS metagenome assembly OBPK01 (sample SAMEA3275482, study PRJEB22092) | marine metagenome | reverse complement strand
TATTAGACTCCCCCTCAAGCGTGTCAGCATCAACCCATACGGCGAGTTGATTGTTCGCTGGTGTGCCACTTACATCTATGGCTCCTGTGGATGGTGTTTCAGCTTGCCATCCGTTGGTTGTATCGAAGGTAAGAACCTGACCGTCGGAAGGCGACATGGAGTCGTAGACATCAGAAAGATCTTTGATGCTACTGCTACCTGTTAGTACTTTCTTCCAGCTTGACATCTACTTACTCTTTAGCTTCTTCTAACTTTTGAAGTCGGTCGAACTCCTTGTCCACTTTTGCAATCAACCTGGCTACCGTCGGAGCATCTACAGCCTTGATGGTTACAGTCTTCATCGATTCCTTGATGAAGAAGACCTCTCCTATATCTAGCTTCATGTTGTTTGATTTTGAAGCTTGCTAACTATTGAACTCAGAATAATCACGTCCTTGCCTTCAAATGTAGATGAGGCGATGTGTCTCAGCAGAAAGTCGATTTCGTTTTTAGTGAATTTGTTTTCGGACTGCTGATCCTTAGAGATGATGGCCATTAGATGTAGACGTACAAGTTTTCATTTGTCGTGTCAGCAAAGAACAATCCGTCACCAGCGTCTGGAGTTCCAGAGGGCGCGGCAGCACCAAACTCCATGAGAGCTACAGGGTAGTCTGTATTGGAGGTGGCTTTGTAATCAGCGAGAGTCCATCCAGAGAGATTCCCTGAGTTACTCCACTTGAGCTCTGGCCACTCCGCTTCCGTTGCAGAAGCCTCAACCTGAATACCAGCTCCGTTAGCAGTTGTAGTGGTAGGCGTGGCTACGTCTGCAAGCTTGATTAGCTTGTCCTCAACACTCAAGTTAGCGGTGTTGATGGTGGTTGTAGTTCCGTTAACAGTGAGATCGCCAGTAACTGTAAGGTCGTTGCCGATCGTTACGTCGTTAGGCAAGCCGATGGTTACAGCAGCAGTCTCAGAGCCTGAGCCAGTTACTTCAATCTCGTTGGTTGTTCCAGCAACAGTGGCAACGTAGTTACCAGTGGTGCTCGTACCAAGCGTTACTGCATTAGGTTGAACAGAACTAACTCTGAAAGATGTTCCAACAACCGTAAGGTCACCACCAATAGTGATGTTATCCCACTCAGCACCATCATACTGCAGGATTTGATTTGCAGATGCAGATGAAATGTTCGTGTCAGCAAGCCCAGAAAGAGTTCCACTTGCTGGCGTGGCCCAGCTAAAAGTTCCGTCACCGTCAGAGGAGAGGTATTGACCTAGAGTTCCGTCACCTGTAACGTTGAGCTCATCAGCCCCAACTACGTTGTTGTCGATAGACGCGCTCAAGGCTACGTTGCCCGTTCCGTCAAAGCCAACTGCAGACGCAGTGATGTCTCCAGATACACTAAAGTTTCTTGATGTTGCAAGAGCCGTAGCCGTAGCTGCGTTACCAGAAGTGTCCTGAGTTCCCGATGTGTTTACACCTGGGAGGTTGATGTTTGCTGTACCGTCAAAAGAAACACCGCCGATCGTGCGTGCTGTTTCAAGTGCAGTTGCTGTAGCAGCGTTGCCTGTAGTCCCCTGCGCGATAGTGTCCGCAGCTGACTCTACTACTACTTTTTTCCAAGTTGCCATGGTTGTTGTTGTTGTTTGAGTTCAAAGATAATTAAGATACTCCGAAGTACAAGTCATCGTTGTTGTCAGCGTACATCCCTCCCGCAAAAGCCGTTGGTGCTGAGGTGAATCTTTTGAACTTCAAGGTGCCGTCTAAGTTGATGCTTCCAGTACCCTGAGGTGTGAATTGGATGTCCCCATTCGTTGAACTTGTAAACAGGTTAAACGTTTGCACGTCGAGATTTCCGCCTAACTGTGGAGTCAAGTCATTCACTACGTCTGAAGCAGAAAGGCTTGTGAAGCTAACAGCTCCAGCCCCGTTTGTAGCCAAAACCTGATTCGCGGTTCCGTCAGATGTAGGTAGCGTGTACGGGGATGTTGTAGTGTTTGTAGAGCTACCGATAAAGAACTTCCCTGAAGGTAGGTTCGGAACGTCATTAGATCTGCCAGCGCCCATGATGATGCCAGAGATCTTGTTTCCGCTCGTGTTTACCTTGATGATGATGCCAAGGTTTTGGATGGCACTAGTCCCCGTAGGTTTTGTGGTTACCCAACCACCCGAAGCACCGAGGTAAACTGTCTGACCCTCTGAGTAAATAGATGCGTCAGGTACGTTTACGTTGTTGATGAAACCAAGCGCAATGCCAAGACCTTCTTCTTCGTCGTCGAGGTCTTGATCAAGAACGAAGTGAGCTGGATAATTCGTGGTCGCATCAGCCGCGATAACCTCGGCAAGGTTTCCGACAGATCCAGTTACATGGACAGGAGTCCCCTTGTAAAGCGCGCCGCCGCTAACGTTCTTTACGTTTTCTGAAATAGTCCTTGGGTGAGCGAAGGAAACTACGCCAGCTCCGTCTGTAGTTAATACTTGTCCATCATCACCGTCTGCGGCTGGAAGAGTGTATGCGCTCCACTTGGTGTCGTAATCAGTGGCGCTGTTCTTTTGAATGAACTGATTCTCAGAGCCTCCAACTATAAGCCCCTGACCGTCTGCACCAGTAGAGCCCTTAGGGCCCTTCTCAGTAACAGTGATTGAAGATACCGCAGGAGTAGAAACGGTCACACCTGTAGAGGATGCAACCGTAATATCTACAGAGGAACTCTCTTGACTTGTTACCGTGATATCGCTCATCTAACCACGCTTGAGTTCATTCCTTCAGATACATCTCCGTTGACCCTGAAGCTTCCTCTAAGAATCGTTGTGTGCTCGTCGATGTTGGTTGTGGTGTTTGGCTTGATTTGCTGAAGGTCATACAGGTACAAACCTGGAGGAACGTCTCTCATCGTTGACGGCAGGGCCGTGACTGTGAGGTTGCCACTGTCGTCCACGGCAAAGGTCTCGAAGCTACTCTCCTGACCCTTCATATTTGTGGCACGGCTACCAATATCTCTCGTTCCGATAATTAGTCCGTCAGATCCTTTGAGGTTTGCAGATGACTGACTCTCTCTCACCTGCATCGAGAATCTGTATCCGCCTGTGGCGAGTGGCAGGGCAACGCCGTCAGAGTCTTTCAGTGTGAGCGTCAATGAAAACGTATCCCCTTGTCTGCAGGTGATGTCGAGTTTTTCGCTTACGTCTAGGTTTACTTTCTTAGCCATATCAGATCATAGGTTCGTTACCCTTTCTTTTATCGATAAGCCTTGACTGCTCTTCAGCCTGCTTCCTGACTCTATCGTCTTTCTTTGTTTCCTTGAAGACTTCAATCTTCTCCTTGAACTCCTGGTCGTCGGTCTTGAATCCGAGCGTAGCCTGAGCTCTGATGAGTTCGATCTCTCTTCTGTAAGTATGCCGCACCTCTTCGAGCTGCATCTCCATCTGAGTCTTGAGCTGCATCTTCTGCTGCTCCATCTCAAACTCCATCTGCATCCTCTGCTGCTCGGCTTGAGCTGCAGCCTGTGACGCCTGCTGAGCCTGCTGAGCTTGCATCTGAGAGTTCTGTTGCGCCTGCTCCTGCATCTCCTTCATGCGCTTTTTGCGACGCACGATAAGAAGTCTCTCTGCTTGGTTCACATCTTTAAGACTTCTGATAGCCATTGCATCCTCGAGATCAATCTCCCTTTGAGCAAGCGATGCCTGGATGTTTTGCTCCAAGTAAACCTTCTCTTGATCCTCCATGTCCTTCTGGACGGTGACACCGAAGTTGAACATCGGCAGGTCTGAGAATCCAGACAGTGCGTTCATGTTCTCGCTACCAATAGCATTCTTGTAGATCTCCATGAGGACCGAATCCGCAGGGATGATCTGAAGGCACTTCACGATGTCGTCACAAACCTGCTTGAAGAGAACGGTTGATGCGTTTGTGATATCGTACGTGGCGTTGTTACCTGCAGCGATAGCCTGTTGCTGTACACCAACCAGTGTGTCCCCCTTGGGCGTTGAAGCATCCATCATCTCGTTGATGCCCGTTGTGTCACGGATCATGTTGAGGTAGTGGTTGTACAACGTGATGAGCTCGTTGATGTTGCGGATGTTGTTGGGGATCTGTTGGATCGGTGGTCCCTGATAACCCCCCTCTGCGTTCTTGCTTCTGTAGTAAAAGACACCCGTCTGCTCGTAGATGTCATGAAGCTCGAGTGGCTGCAACTCCCCACCCTTGCCAAGCTGTACGTTCTCAAGACCCTCGATGTCAATAATCAATCCATCAGGCTTTGCCTTGGCGATTGACTGCTGGATCTTGAGGTGTGTGATCTGAAGCATGTCGGCAAATCCAACGCAGCTCTCGACCATGCTCTTAGGCATCATGTCTCTGAGGTTGGTTGCCACGGCTGAGTAAGAGGTTCTAGCTCTTGTTACGTCGTGCATGTTTCTTGGCACATTCGTCTTCAACCCGTACCCGATCAAGTAGTCGCAGTGCATGACGAGCATGCCGCCGTAGACAGATGTTACCTCCATCTTGTGTGGTCTGCGCTCATACACACCCTTATTGGACTTCTCCTTGTACTCGTTGCCTTCGTAGTAGAAGCCAGTGTTTCCGTACTTGTTCTCCTTCTCCTCAAAGTACATACAGTCCACAGACAAGAACTCAAAGTCGAGAACGTCAACCATGAACTCCTCGTATCCGTAAACATTCCTACCCAAGGTGTCATCGTAGTGCACCTGGTTCATCTTGTTGTAGTCCCCTTGTGCACTCTTCGACTTCTTGGCAATCTCCTTGTACTGCTCTTCCGTCAACTCATCGCCAGCGATACGCTTGAGCTCCTGGATGGAGATGGTCTTGATGTGACCAGCGTATGTGATGTCAGTGAAGTTCGGGTCGTTTGTGTTGCTGTGGATGAACTTAACTGGGTCAACGTACTCAGTCTTAATGCCGTAGTTAGGATCATTAGATCTTTTTACAACAGCCATGCCGCAGGCCACGAGGTCCTGTACGCATCTTCTAAACACATTGTCGTTGAAGCTGTTCCACTCTAGGGTTAGGTTGGTGGCAACCTGGCCCGCAATCTCAGCGTCGGTCTTGATGTTCGTCTCGAGAAGAATCTCCGCCTCCTCTGTTGTGTCAGGTAGCTTGTCTGGATCCTGGTCGATTACCAAGCCTCCTGTCATCTCCTTCAGCTGAGCCAGCTGATCCTTCATCTGGACCTGATTCATGATCCTCTGCTTGTGCTCGTTCTTGGCAGAAGTAGAGATCGGATCAATAGCCTCCAGGTTGGGGTAAGGGTTACGTGACAGGATCTTGTTTACAACGATCCGAGCGAACTTTGGAAGGATTGGAACGGGGGTGTAGTCAAGGTTGACCAAAGACCCATCTCCGTTGTTGGGATCAAGTGAGGTTAGAATCTGCTTGTACACCGTAGTGTCCTGCACCCCATTTGCGTAATCTCTGTTCTTCTCAAATACCTTCGAGCGCCTCTTGTACAGGGACTGCTCGTCTTGAATCTTACCCCACTGATTCTCAATGGCCTTCGCGTACTTCATCCCGTAGTCCTTAGACATCTTCGTCTCCTTGGACGCTAATGGGTCTGGGAAGTTTTTAGAGTACTTCTTATTTTCGTTATACATTCCGCGAAGTCAAGGGTTGCATGCAGATGCAAATATAGTGGAAACGCAGCTGTCACTTGAATCTCCTAAAGAACACCTTCTCTGAGAAGTCAGAGGGGGCTTTCTTAGGTTTTGCTTTCTGGGCAGCGAGAAGCGCAAGACCCGAACTAATCGTCAAGTCAAACTTAGTTCTGTTGTCGATCTTGTACCCTATCCAATCCTCCAGAGTTTTGTTGAAGTACATCTTTCCATACTCGCCTGTACCTCTATTGATCCCCACGTGGTCGTGGACGTATGCCTCGATAGCATGAGCGTGAGACTGGATGATGTCTTGAGAGTTTGATGGGATACCCTTGGTCTTAACCTTGGCACTACCTCCAGAGCCCAAGTGTACTGGTCTATCCATTAGATAGCCATCGTAACCTCTTGATTCAAAGTACCTTGCGATACCGTACTTGTTGTTCTCGATTAAGATAGGGTACCCGTAAAATACGGCCGCCTTGAGAACGTCTTCGTAAAAGATCTTAGCTAGAGGCGGACGAGATGCATACTCGACAACAAACATGTTAGCTGGATGCTCCATGTGAAACTTGTTGTACAAGTGTAGCGCTCCCTTAGACCCACGTCCGTCGACGGTGGCATCAAGGTCATAGGAGTCAACCCCGCCCACCCCTAGCTCTGCATTCGGTGGTACACGTTTACCGTTACTTTCTAGCTTGAGGTTTCTTATCTCAGACGGTGGCATCCATGCCACACGGAATCTTCCGTTAGGGTCTGGGTCAAATAAAACCTCGGTGTCCTGCTCGCCGTTCTTCCAAACGAAGTTACCTCTAACGACGGGGTTAGGGAACAGCTCATCGTTGTACTGTATCTGTTCGTAGATCTGACCGATGTTGAACAGGCTGCCATCAATACTGTCTCTAAAGGCTTCGTCCGTGCTGAACGGAAACTGCCTGGTTACCTCGTTTAGTTCTGAGGGATCTGCCTTGAGACCGTCCCTTTCGTTTTTAAGGTACGTCTTAGCGCCAATAGTAACGACGTCACCGTCAAGCCCAACCACAGGGCTATCAGGGTCAGAAACGATTGGTCTTCCATGAGCGTCAAAAAATCCTTCAAGTGATTCATAGGCTGGTATGAATAGTCGGTAGAGACCCGACCTGGTTCTTCCGTTTGCGTTTCTTTCGTTAGGGTTAGAGTCTATCCAAAGATCCTTGTACTCCTTACCACCCTTGTCCATAGGATTCACAGTAGAACCCACCATAGCCTTTCCCACAATCTTGCGACCCACGATAAGACACGTGCGCTGAATCCTCCAAGCGTCACGAATGTCCGTAGGCTTCTCCCACTTACCAGCCTCGTCCAAGTACAACAGGTGAAGCTTCTCACCGTCGTATGCGTTGTTGGTTGTGTTCTTCCAGTTGATTACCGTATTAAGAGCCTCGCCCGTCTGCGTAGTCTTATTGTTCTTCGTGATTCTCTTAGAGGGCTCGCGAAAAGCCAGCTCCATGCGTGGGTTGGTGGTACCATCTTGAATGGGTTTAAAGAAGAAGGGGTAGTGACGAAACATTTGCACCACCTTCTTCATGAAGATATTTTCTTGCGCGTCCTTACCAGTCTTGGACTGGATTCCTAGGAGCTTGTCTTTAACTTGTGTGGCTTCGTCAAGAAGCACAGACGAGCAGATATTCGTGTACCCGCTTCGTCTGCACTTAGTATAGAGCTGTCCGATGCATCTCGGATCTGCCTCACACGCAGCTAAATGTAAGAAAATTTCTCTTTGGAACTCAAGATAGTCTGGATATCCAACATCCATCTTGGTCCACTGAAGCATCATGTAGTGCCTGCCCGTAATATAAGTAGGCCTACCGTCGTTGAAGAACCAAAAGCCGTTACGCCTACGCGAATACTCCGCCTCGATGTACGGACGAAACTTCTGTCTGAACTCTCTCGGGGATTCGGACCATTCATCCATACTCTTAATCCGAAGCAACTCCTTTGGCAGAGGAAACCTCTCCCACAGCTGCAGGTGGTTTGGACGTCCATATCCATGAATCTCTTCATCGGGAGGCTGAGCGGGAAGTGCAATGTCAAGCTCACTAATCCGAACAATCTCTCCCTCTGTACCCTCGGGACAAACTTGGATAATATACTCATCAGAGTACTTGGCCATATCGATTGCTTCGGAAGCTAGGCACTCCAGACTTAGGGTTGTGTAGATCCATGTACTTACCGCAGGGACACTTGATGTCGTGTCTAACCTCTCCGTCGACGAACCTAATCTTTACGTTAGGTGCATCGACAATATCATCTGAACATTCGCACTTGTACTTAGCCATGAGACATATGTATTTAGACATTGTACCCCCGACAGGATTCGAACCTGTGACCTAATCATTAGAAGTGATTTGCTCTATCCAACTGAGCTACGAGGGCGTTCGTTTATTTAGAGAACCTCTCTGCAAATCCTCCAGAGTAGTCCTTGTCTTGTTCTATTTCTCCGTTATCTCTTAGGTCCTTAACCATCTGCTCAAGTCTCTGGCGTTCAACCAGCAACTCCTTTGCGTCGATGGCGGTCTGCTTGATGGACTGAAGCTCTGCCTTTCTAGAGCTACCACCAGCGTCAGGATCAACAGGTTTCTTGATCTCCTCGATCATGTTGTCGATGGCGATCTCCATGCTGTTCATCAAGCGCTGAGCGGCCTCAACTGTTGTGAACTTCTTCCTCGACATACAGTAAATCTTCTGCGCGGGTTCTGTAATACTCCTTGCCGTCAATCTTCAGGCGGTAGTCACGATTCTTTGCAAACCCCACAACGTCACCTGGCTTGACACCCATGAAGTCTGTGGTCTCGTTGCCGAACGCAAGCCGACCCTTGGACGGAAGATTCTCCTCTAGCTTTACCATCTCGATGAGGTCTGAGGGAAAGTCCTCCTCCTCTTCTACAGGCTCGAGTAGTGTCCAGCCACCTAGGGTTACGATGTCCCCAGTCTCTTTGGACTTGTACGCTATGGCCTGAGAGTTGACGGTCTCTGGATCAAACTTCGCGATGTAGTGGTTGTCATCGCCTGTGAGTGGTTGACCGCCCTGCATCACTACGAGGTGATGGAAGTACAAGATGTCCCCAGGCTTAGCGCCTGTGTCGTACTTGAATGGGGCTGACACGATGGGTCCCTCTGTAACTCTGTGCTCGAACTCGCTCCCTTCGAAGCGCGTGTCAATATACAGTTCCAGACCCCCTTCGGTTTTGATTTGGTCGTTGACTAGTTTGTCTAGTTCTACTACGAAGAAGTTGAACGTCTTCATTGGGATTGGATTTAATTGTGTTCAGGGGTTTCTCGTTGGCCCTATGGGTCTTACTCAACAAGTCCTTGTCCTGATACTTAGCGCAAAGATAGTTAGGATCTACAGTGGAACCACTCCACACAACACACTTTTCGTTCTTGTTGTGGATACAGTTGCCGCACTTGTTCCTTGACGGTGCAGGACCGTAAGCCTCTGGCAACCCCTCGGCAATAGGGAATCCGCTTGGATATCTACGCATCTTTAGAAGTTCAGGTCAAACTCCACCATGCACGGCATCTCGTCTACAGCCTTCCACAGAACCTGGCCATCCTCTCTCTGGATGTACACCAGGTACCTCTTCATCTTGTGTTTATACAGATGCTCGCTATCCAGTACGATGGCAGACACCTTTCCGCTACCGACCTTCATGCCTACGTAATAGGCCATGCCATCTTTAGGGTTCTGGCCGACCACGATCTTTCTAATAAGTCCTTCCATGTCAATTAAGTGAAATACCCAGGCCTCCAAGAAGATCCTCTAGATCTGGATCGTCGTCGTCAGAGCCTCCCGTGGGGATAAACGTTTCTTCTACAAAGTTAAGAAGACTCAGCATCTCATCCTCCGTGTCCATGTTGTAGGCGTAGATAGCCTTGAGTCTCCTATCACCATCATCATCCTCCTCCACAAGACCAGTCACCATCAAGGACAGCACTTGATCCTTCACACCGTACTTGTCGATGATGCGCTCAACCTCGAAAGCAACTCTCTGAATCTCTAACAAGAACTCCTCTTTGTCCATATCTTTGGTTTGATGGCGATTAGGAAGGGATCCAAGAAGCGACTCTTCAGGGAGTTTTCCCCTCTTGATCAAAGGTACGTCAAAAGAAACTACCTCAAACACCTCAGATCTACACTTAACGCCTTCTGTATCAACAGGGATATCTTCGAGAGGGAGTTGATGTTTCTTCTCTGGGCGTACGATCTAGAGTTCTTTACGATCAAGCATGCGTCTGAAGATATGGGGAGGAGTGCAGCACCCCTGGCACAGAAGACGATATACCCACTCATGAAGGAGGGGTATGTGTACAAGCACTTCGACAGGCTCACCCCGTCAGATACAAGAGAGGACCACCTGTTCAGAGAGGAGACCAAGCACAACTACAGGGTGAGATACGCCATCACTCAGAAGGCTAGACTTCTCGTTCAAGACTTCTACAGGCAACTTGAGGGTTAGGCGTCAGAGTCGCCCAAAGAAAAGCTTGATACAATAGTTCTTTCACCCACATAATTTGAGTGCTCAAAGGTGAGCGCAAACTTGAAGTCGTTGTTGCCTGCGCCGTCGTGAGCCTGTGGGTGCCCAGAGGCAGACCCCATGTCGATGTCATCCATTGGGGAGTCGTTGTCGAAAAATATGTACACAGAACCAAGTCCAAGGAGGTTTATTACAGAATCCATCTGAAGTGGACCAGTGATGAGCTCTGTGTAGTTCAGAACAACATCATTGAACCTCGTTTTGTTTAGTACTCTAAGACTGTTTACTGTGTAGTCAGAAGCAGGGGGGGTGTAAGAATCTGAATTAGCAGTAATTCTAACGTCACCTAAAGAAACTGTTGTTGCCGAAGCAAACCCGTTCCCAGCATCTGCATCGGTATCTAAGGTGAAAGTCAAGGAGTGGGAGGCCAGAGATGATATGTTTGGTTTTTCTACAGCCCCTCCCTTAGTCATGTCCATTCCTAGTCCTAGCATCACTTAAAGATTACTTCGTAGTAAGTTTTTCCTTGATCGTCACGACAAGCTTTGAGGCAGCGACCACGATTATCGCCATCGCGAACGAAAGAAACATGCACCCAGTCAGGACAGTCCTCATCACCAAACTCCCAAATGAGTTGGTCAAACGTGAGGTTGTTGAGGATGTATCTGAAGATCTGGTCATTTGTGCAACCGCCGTAAACGTCGGCGTCCAGGTCAAGCGCACGTCCCTGTACGTGCTGACTACGGCTTGAGCCACCGATCGCAGTGTTGAGCTCCTCTGAACGATACCCGCTCGAAACGAATACAGGACACCCGAAAGCTTCCCTAAGAGGTTGAAATACAGATTCAGCAATAGCTCGTAAGTTTTCGATTTCCCAGTCATCAGGTGTGTTATCTATCCCTAACCTTTTTGCTGTTAGGCTTTTGGTGCACTCCGCGAGTGACAGATTTTTTGACAGCTTCATTCTGAATTCTACGCCTTTCGTTTTCGATAAGCGGATCCCTTCTCTTCTTCTTTGGGTTGAAGTAGTGCTTATTCATTCACACTCGTTAACACCTCAAATTTGGAATTGATGAGAGTTCGCTGTATCATCGTAACAGAGTTCAAAGATAAACAATTCAACACTATGCGTTACACCCTCACAACCCTCATGGCTGTCATCAGCCTCGCCACCTTCGGTCAAACCCTCAACGACATCCTCGATGGAGTAACTGAGGTCAACCAAGAGTTGGCGCTCAACACACCCCTCCTTCAAACCATGGCCCCACAGAACGGCACGCCTGTAGAGGTAGAGATCTGGTTGCTCCGTGGCGTCAATCACAACGACCCTAACTGCTTCGAGAATGACTTCCCTGGCATGACTTCAGAAGAAGCTCGACCAGTCCTGTACGCATTCTACCCTGCAGCCTCTGACACTGTCGAGTGTCTCTTCTTTGAGGAGGGGGCGTACTTGATTGTCTGCCTTGACGGAGAGGGTGGACGCGTCGGTGAAGACACCATGATCATGCTCAACGAGAACTTCGTGGTGGATGGATTAGAGACAGGATACTACGAACAGCAAAGCGGCCTGACCAATTCGATCAAGCCGCTTCGGATTGGACGAGACCAACCAGAGTTTGTTTGCTTCAACTAAGAAAAGCCCCGCAAGGGGCTTTTTTTTTACCTGATCCCCCGAGCCTGTCTGACGATGTTATCGAGGTCGCGCTGACGATCGTAGTCAACTCTACCGATTCCAAGGCGATCCTGAATCCCCTCGAGTGACTCTCCGCCCAAGGCAGCGATCATGCGTCTTCTGTACTCTGGATCTTGAGCTCCCTCAAATGCGTAAGCCCCGTCACCTCCTGATGACTTGATACCCAAGGCTCTTGCCATCTCCATTGGGTTCTCGTATCCGAACTCCTTCATAGCAGACTGCATGTCCAATACACGTGGGTCAGAACCTTCCGCGCCTGGGACGGCAACGTACATGCGCTCACGTCCAGAAATCATTCCCTGATCGTCTGGTCTGTTCTCATAGCCAGAGATGAAGTAAGCACCTCCAGGAGGTGGGTCGCCTTGGTTGTATTCCATAGCACCTCCTCCCTCGTACTCCATGGCTCCACCCATGCCGTACTCCTTGTTCTTCTTCTTGAAGTATTCGAGAAGCTGTTCGGGCATCTGCCCTCCCTTTCCGTATTCCATGGCGCCTCCGCGCATGTACTCTTTTGACTTTACGATGTTCATGTTGTAGCGATGAAGTATTCTGCTGTGATATCCGATCCGTCGGACGCGATAGAAATCTTGTTGATGCTTGAAAAGGACAGCGCCACAGTTCCGTCAGCTGTAACCGCTGGGGTTGTTGAGGTCTGAGTGGCGTCAACATTTTGGTTGAAGATGATGAAGCTGCCTCCGCCAGGGACCTGGTGGGCGTACTCCTCATCAGTCCCCACTACCCTCACCTCGAGGTTGTCTGACGAACCAAGGTGAGTGATGCGGAGGTACTTGAGGGTTCCGTCAGTGAACTGACCAGCACCGTCTGCTGCGTCGAACTTGATCAGATCCATCTCCGTGGATCCTGCGACAAACACTCTGGCGTCAATCGCGTTCACCCCAGTGATGGTTGTCTCCCTGGAGTTGCTGAAGTCTCTTGAGTTCAGAGATACCTTCTCTTCAATCTGTACACTGAGTGTGGCCATGAGGCAAAGATAGTCAAGAAGATGTTAGTCGAAGAAGGGGTTGTAGATGTCCCCAGCTGTGTAGTTAGGTACTGCGACCTGACCTGGTAGCTGATACGGGGGCTGGGTCACAGGCGCTTGCGGAACAGGTTGAGACTGGATCGCCTGCATGCGTGCAAGCTGTTGTTGTAGTTGCGCGATCTGCTGAGCCTGAGCATCCTGATTGTCTACTGCACCCTGAGCCCCTTGATTCGTTAGGGCGTTCACCCCAGCATTCACCCCCTGCTTGATCACCTGCTCACCAGCCTTCTGAAGAAGCTGCTGTCCTACAGTCTGTCCCGCTGTTGTGGCTGTTGTTGTGGCTGCTGTTGTTGCGACGGGAGCTCCTAGAGCTGCTGGTGTTAAAGCCGCTCCAGGGCCTGCGGCGACCCCAGCAATTCCAGATCCAGTTGCCCCTCCAGAAATTCCTGTACCAACCCCTCCACCAACTGCCGTACCAGTGGCTGTGGCGCCACCAGAGACAGCAGTGGCAGGTGCAAATGCACCCAGGGCCCCAGCTGTGAGAACAGTCCCAGCGACTACAGCGGCGATCTCACCAGTGTTCTCCAGTCTCTCCTTGCGGACATCCTTGAAGTACTGCTCGATGTCTTGCTCCCTGCGGTTGAGTTCCTTGTACTCACCCTTCCTCATCTCCACCTTAGACGGATCGATACCCTGTCTATCTGCTCTGCGCAGCGCTCTTCGGTTCAGTCTCTTCTGCTGGTGTACGTCTCTCTTATACTGTCGGAAGTCTTTCCCCTTCAAGTCACCACCGACAGCCCCCATGACTGCAGCCTTCTGCCGCTCGTCTTCAAATACCTTGGTCTTGGTATTCCCCCAACCCTTGTACTTGTTCTCACCAGAGATGGTGTTCGTGTCCTTCTTTGTGAATATCCCCATCAGTCGTTGTAATATCTATAGAACTTCTCTTGATACTTAGGGAAGGTCATGTTGACACCCTTCAGGTTCTCAGGCTGTTGATCACGCACGGTGTATCCGAGGTACTCTCTACTCCCCTGCCTACCCTTGAGGTGACGCATCAGGAGCAGGTCCGTGTCAGAAAACTTCTCGTCGAACCCTGGGATCTGCGGAGCGTACTCATCCCTGATGGCCTTGATGTCTTGCTCGTATGGGTTGCCACCAGCAACAGACTCCGTGAGTGCGGTCCTCATGATTCTGTCCTGAAAGTCCTCGTCCATCATGTACTGCTCCTTGCTGATCCCCTGAAGTCTTGGGTCGTTCTTGAGATCCTTCCAAAGGAACTGGTGAGCACCTACTGCGGTTGATGATGGGTTCTGTGCTCTGTAGTTGAAGTCAGACTCCACACCAGCGAGCGCTCTCACAAACGCCGTGGTGTCCATGCCAGCCTTAGCCGCCTCCTTAGCCACATCCATCTTGACGGGTCTGGGACCTCTCTGTGGAGAGGGATTCTGAATCGTGTCCCGATCAGCCTCAGCTGCCATGGCTCTGAACTCATCCGAATCGTAGAAGGCGTTGTACGCGTCCTCTGCCGTTGGGTAGAGTGCGGTGTTCCAGAATCTCTCTGGAAGGTTCTCCCTCCCCTCAGGGGGCCAGTCGTTCCGTACAGTTCTCATGCCAGCAAAGATAACAGATTCCTCTTAAGATGACGACGAGTCAGAAGCCGCCTTCACCTCAAGGTATAGCATCCCTCTGACTTAAACATCTAACAGATTCTTGTGCTTGCACAAAACCATCTGGGATGTTTACCCTTCTGATCTGTCAGAATACTGCGAAGGTATAAACAAAAATCTTAAAAGTCAATAGTGAAGTTACAGTTTAATTAACTGCTGGTAAGATGTTGTCTCTGAGTAGATTAGACGCAACAGCATGTAGTACCTGATCCGAGGGTGGCTGAAAAATTCCGTCAGAAATATAGGGGTAGGGGATTATCGTACCATCATATCGTGCAAAATCCAAAACCGAAACGCGAATCCTAACCCCCCTCCCCTCAAGTCTGTCGCGATTCTGCCATAACATTTGACCTTTTGTGTAACGTGCTGGCTTGCAGTGACTTGGCATGGGTTACCTGTAGTGAGACTTCAACAGAGGAGAGGCAATCCACAGGCATACAGACCGCAGTAACAAACCCTCCCCAACCTTACCTACCACACATCCAATGCGGCAGGGTATACGCACCGAACCTGCTCGCTGTTGTCTAGCTGTTGTGAATCTGGACCACGTGATGATCCATGGGTGAAATCTTTTTTTGCCTCTCTATCCCAGTCATACTGCGGGATTAACTTCTGTTAACAAGGGAAAACTTGACTCGTGTTTGTTCGTGTTTGAATCTTTGTACCGAATCATTCATCAACCCTCAAACCCCTACACACATGAACCAGTTCAAGAAAGCGACAATCGCCATCGACAACGCCATCGCGTCAGGAGCAGTAACGTCTGTCGACATGCTCGGAGCAACGTTGTCCATCGACAACAACAAAGGTGCCATCAAGGGACGTCTGGTCTCCTACATCATCGAACAACACATGGACGAGGAGATGGAGATGTTCCTGCAGGAGGAGATGGGCTACGACCCATTTCTCCACAGGATGCAAGTAGACTCACAAGGCAACATGTCATTCTGAAACCATCGGGGAGGATGGACACGCTGTCCTCCCCACACAATAAACCAAACACGACAAACGTTATACAGACATGAAAGCTACCCTCCAATTCATCATGCAAGACGGCAACAAGTGGGCCGTCACCAAGTTCTTCAGCGGACAATTCCACATGCGGAACTTCATTGGCTACATCGAGCGCACCAAGAACGCCATGCTCGACGAGACCTTCATCCACAAAACCACATGAACATGAACATTGAAAACCTGATGCACATCCACGACTGCGTTGACATCGCAGGCCTGACCGACGACTTAGTCAACGTGAACTTCGCCATCATCCTCGGCAACGAGCGCAACATCTCTGACCAACTCCTGTGTGAGTTCGGAGACGCCTACGATGTGCAGGACATGATTGACGACATCGAAGAACTCATCCCCTTCGCATCCGTGGTCGGCAACGGCACAGACCTGTTCGTGCTCAACGCAGACACCACACCAGAAGATTTTGTCATCTGCTGACACAATAACCCCAAACCACCAACGTTATAGAGACATGAAGTACACACGATTTGACTCCCTGACAGGCCAAGGCATGAGCGCAGGATACTGCATCTGCGATGGCGAGGCATACGCATCCAACGACGAGACGCTGTTGATTCAACTCATGGCCATCGAATCCATCGGTGAATCCGAAGTGGTCTCCGACTACTTGGCCCGATGCTTCGAGGACGAACTCTACTACTACACCACGTGGGAGGACGAGGACGATGCCGACGACGAGCCAACCCAAGAGGAACTCGCCAAGACACGTGAAGCCATGTTCAACCTGTTCAAACACTAATACCCTAACACCATGACCAACAAAGAAATCGTAGACAACGTGACAAATCAACCAGTAGGCCGAGCCACGCTGGTGGTGAACGACAAGTGTGGTGACCCAACCAACTACCTGTACAAGATTAACTCGCTGGCCTACCACAAGCCAGACCTTGTAAGGTCGATGGCAATCAGCATCCTGAGTTACGGAGCAGACTTCGACTCCGATAGTATCAAGCGACTCGTAGACAAGCACTACGAGGAATCAGTAACAAACCGATAAACCCTTAAACACAATACGCTATGAA
>OBPK01000062.1_pt1 | contig 17010 bp, 14 predicted proteins | sample 1534651 | NCBI WGS metagenome assembly OBPK01 (sample SAMEA3275482, study PRJEB22092) | marine metagenome | reverse complement strand
CATGAAAAACTATTTTATATTATCACTTCTAGTTGTTGTATTCGTTATGCCCTTCGAGTCGCTTACCGCGGCGAATGCGAATGCAAGGCTAATGTTCAATGATCAAACACAAGAGGATGTTGTCATTTTATCATACAAAGCCGGTGTATTAACCTACAAGGAGTCAGAGAAAGATTTGAATCGCAAACGTGTGCGTGCACCGAAGCTTGAGTCAATCTATTTCATTCAGCCAAAAATTTTCATTGAGGCAATGGCGCTGTATAATGGAAGGAATTATGCTGAGGCTAAGGAAAAGTTTACAGAGTGTGAGATGGCATACAAATCGATTGATACAGCCCCAAACAACTACTCTAGCTTGGCTGGCTTTTACAAAATGGAGTGTAGTCGCAGGATGTTTGACTTATCTTCTTTGAGTCAAGAAATGGAAAAGTTTCTCAAGACTGGTCTTACAAGAGAATCGCATATTCAGCAACTTGAGGTAAATGCGTTCTGGGAAGCGGTGCGGCTCAAGGAATGGGATCGCCTTGATCGTCTAGCACAGGCATGGAGAAAGCGTAAAGTTACTGGTTCTCAACGGGCACAAATTGCTTACTGTCATGGTGTAGCGCTAGAAAACCTCTCCAAGAAAGACCCCCATAAATTATCCAAGGCACTGATTGCATACAACATTGTTATGAGTGCTGACTTCACGGCATCTGTAGAACTTGTAATACGCGCAACTAGCAACACTCTCGCGTTATATGACAGTGATGAGGGAGTTAAGCAGGCAATTCGTTTTTGGAAAACAGAGGATGAGAACCCCAACTCGACTGGTTACTTGCGTTTAATGGAAGCCAACGCAGTGGTTAAATTATACAAACAGGCAGGATTTGATCAGATTTTGCCATTGAAGGCAAATTTTGTTAAGTTTCAAAAGTATGCCCCATCTGCCGAATAAGTTATCAGCGTATTGTAGCCCGGCAATATGTCGGGGTATTGGGCAAGTAGATTTCTACGAGCCGAGTGAAAACTAGGGTATGATTACGGTTAAGTGCTAAGCAACTCACTCAGCGCTTTTTTGATGTCTGTATCCTGATGGGAAAATACAGTTCGCAAATCGAGATGAATTTGTTCGTTCTCTGTGACTCCAACAATAGCTGGGGTGCCTATACGAAGCATGCGGGCTAGCTTGTTAAGGGAGATGTTTTGAGGTTTAATACTGATGGCGATCGATGGGATTTCGGACTTTGGCATTGTGCCACCACCTGTGCATGAGGTTGTTTTCGTAATACTGCAAATTTGCTGAATATCAGGATCGAGTGATGCTATTAATTCTTGAGCGCGTTGATGTAATGTATCTGTTGGTTCAGAAATGAAATTGAGCACAGGGACATCGGCAACATGCTTGTTGGATTGAGTAGCGAGGTATGTATCTAGGCATTCTTGTAGTGTGGCCAGGATGAGCTTGTCGCACCGCACAGCGCGGAAAAAGGGTTCTTTTTTAATACCGTCAACAAGGTCTTGGCGGCCCGCGATGATACCGGATTGCGGCCCACCCAGTAGCTTATCACCCGAAAAGCATACGAGGTCAATGCCGTTGCGCAGTGCTTCTTGGGGAGTTGGTTCATGATCGATAGGTGCAAGATCATCGGTTGCCATCATGGCGCCTGATCCAATATCCTCGACTAATGGTAGCTTATGCTCGTGGGCTAGGTCGGCGATTTCTGTTACTTCGGGCTCATCTGTAAAACCGCCGATGTAGAAGTTTGAACGATGTACCTTAAGAATCATCGCCGTATTTGGAGTGATTGCCATAGCATAATCGTTTAGATTAGTTTTGTTGGTAGCGCCCACCTCCACAAGTTTTGCCCCGGAAGTTGCGAGGATATCGGGGATACGAAATCCTCCTCCAATTTCTACGAGTTCGCTACGGGATACAATGACCTCGTTTTTTTCCCCTTCGCACAGGTAGCGCAGAGTGAGCACTAGTGCTGCGGCACAATTATTCACGGCGGTTGCTGCCTCAGCGGCAAGCACTGCAGCTAGTGCTGATTCAAGATACCCTGCGCGTTTGCCGCGTGTGCCATCTGTTAAATTGAACTCGAGGTTGCTGTATCCTGTGGCAATTTCAGTGAGAGCCTTCGCTGCTTGAGGACCAAGTGGTGAGCGGCCCAGATTGGTATGTATGACCACTCCGGTTGCGTTGATCACCGGTTGTAGCCGACTAGCAGCGAAGTTAGATAGCTCCTGCTTTATTTGGGACTCAATTTCTTGCCGTTTGATCATTTCACCATCGAGGATTCGTTGTCGATGTAGTTTGATTTGCCGTTGTACGAAGTGGGTGACTAGGGCTCTGGGCAGGGCGCATGTATCTGCTAACTGTTTAGTGAGTTTTTCAACGGATGGCAGTTCGCGTAATGCTTGCTGTGGACTTGGCATATTTTAAAATTAGCGAGTTGTCTTGATTTGACAAGCGAAGTGATGATTTACAATGGCACATTTATGATTGAGGTCATTACATCTCTCTATTTGAGGCCGCTGAGATTCATGGTTTTGGTAAAATAATCTTCCAGATTAGGCAGATTATCATGGGTGTTAAATTTGCTTGCCGTCGTATTGACAACATTCACTGTCGGCATAAGCTGGCTTCATTACTTATGGGTTTGCCAAGCTAGACCCTAGGAAAGATACAAATCCTAATTTTACTGTATGAGCCAATATATCCCTCCCGTGAGCCCACGCGATGAAGTGCATGGTTACGTTTACTTCGCGCGCTTGTACAGTAAAATCAAACTTTGGTCGTCAGGTACCCTTGACCCAGAATTTGAACCGAATATGGGAAATGCGATGGATCTGTGGGCATGCCAGTTTCTTCAGGTTGATTACAATGATCTTAAGCAAGTTATTTTGGATGGAGCTACCTGTGAGCTGGCATTGGAATGGTGTTGGAAAAATGGAAAGAAACCGAGTGAAGATGAGCTCGATTGGTGGAACAGCTACATGCGTAATCGGGGGTTTCGTGACGATTTTACTGAGAAACTTGTTTTCCGAAAAGCAGAAGCTGGTTGGCAGGATCGGGATGAAATTCAATCATTCTTTGATTACCTCGATGCTGATGACGGACGCTTGTGAGCCTGCGTGACAATTGATATTATACTTTTTATGACTCTGGAAAAATTGGGTTGGAATAAAAAATTCCAGAAAGCTTTTGATGGGCTTTCTCAAAATAATTGCGTTCCGGCACGCCTAATCCGTGATAATAAAATTACATATGGAGCGCTGTTCGTAGATGATACGGGCGATATTTGTGAACGAGAGGTTGTGATGAGTGGTAAAGTTTATCATGATGCTAGGTCGGATGCTGAATTGCCGGCCGTGGGTGATTGGATAGCGCTTGAATTAGCCGACGGTGACGATGGTGAAAACATGATTCGTGCACGCTTGCCGCGGCAGGCATGCTTTTCAAGGAAACTTCCGGGTAAGAGTGCTGAGGAGCAGGTGATTGCTGCTAATGTCACAGTAGTTGTCGTGGTGACTGATGCGGGTTCAGATTTTAACCTTCGCCGTATGGAGCGCTACTTTACTCTCATTCGGCGAAGTGGATCAAAGGCGGTTGTGCTGGTCAATAAATCGGACCTTTTTTCTGATGCACAAAATCGCGAAGCTGTGGATTTGATTAAAGGTCTTGGTGGTGATGCTGATGTTTACATCACATCGGCAGCCGAAAATGATGGGCTTGAGGTATTAAGAAAGTATCTTGCCTTGGGAGTTTCGGTGACATTAGTTGGGTCAAGCGGGGTGGGGAAATCCACATTGATCAATCAGTTGTTAGGCGAAGATTTTCAGTGGACCAGTGATGTTAACGGGCTTACCGGCAAAGGGAGGCATACAACAACAGCTCGTGAGCTCATCCTGTTAGATGATGGCGGTATTCTTATCGATAATCCGGGGATGCGAGAAATTCAGATGTGGACTGATGAGCAAACATTACGTGAGAGTTTTTCTGATGTTGAGGAATTGGCCTCTCAGTGTCAGTTCCATGACTGTAAGCATGGCGACGATAGGGGATGTGCTATCAGGGTTGCTGTTGAAAATGGTGAACTTGAAGTAGGGCGGTATGAGAGCTACCTCAAACTAGAAGAGGAAATTGCAAAACTGGAAAAAAGACAGAAAAAGCGTCGCCAGTTATCCGAGCGACGTGCTAAGCGGGATCACCGTGTAAAAGCTCGTAACCTTGCAGATCGGATTGATTTGGGAAGAGATGATGATCCCGACTGGCGTTAGGGTTGTATGCATCTTTTTTTGTCAGGTGGAAGCGGCTTTAGTTGTTGATATTTTATTAGCTCACCACGAATGTTTGTGTTTGAGTTGCTGGTGACTTTTGCACTTAACCGCGCTGCCTTATTTAGATCTTTTTGCGCGATGCCAGTCACGTGTGTCTGGATTGGTTAGGATCTCAACGGGCTGCTCGCCGAGATTCAAATCTTGGATGAGTTTTTCAAGTAAAACCAGAGATGCTACAGAATCATAAAGTGCATCATGCCATGTCTTATGGGGAACGAGTGAAGAGACCTTATCGGTGAGTTGGAACTGCTCACAGAGATTACCCAGAGCATGGGATGCAAGATCTGGGAATACCGCACGGTAGAGCTGAAGGGTGTCAATCCACGGGCTGAAACCATGCGCAGGGAAAGCGCGGAGATAACGTTTTTCTGTGCCGTGACCGTGGGCAACAGCGATATTTCCGCCCAAACGCATTTTAACCTCAGGCCATAGCGTCATTAAGGGTGGTGCTCCTGCTAGGTCATCAGTGGTGATGCCATGAACTTTTTGTGCAGCCCAGCTGATTTTTTGTTTTGTGTGTAGGAAGGAAACGTATGCGTCAGAGTGGCCATGAGTTTGAGACCAAGTGGCCATACCTATTTGTACAGGTACGTCTGTTTTGCCTCGCTCCGCTCCCGCTGATTCAAAATCTATGGCAGCGAATATACGTTCCGCAATCATCAGGTTATCCTACAATTCCGGCGGCTTTCAATTGTGCCGCTGCATCACGAATGACTGTCTCTGTTGTAGTCCAGTCGATACACTGGTCTGTGATTGACAGACCATAGGTTAGTTCCTCGACGGGGCGGGGGAATCCTTGATTGCCTGCCACGATGTTGCTTTCCAGCATTGCGCCAATCACATTGATGTTGCCGCCACAGCGTTGCCTGACGATCTCTTTGAATACATTTGGCATATTCTCCTGTTTTTTACTGCAGTTCGCGTGAGATGCATCGATCATTACTGATGGCTGCAGATTATTTTTTTCTAGTAATGAGGTGGTAACTGCAACGTCATCGGCGCCGTAGTTTGGACCCTGATCGCCACCGCGCAGGATGATATGGCAGTCGGGGTTACCGGAGGTGGTGACAGCGGATGCCACTCCCTGCTCGCTCACACCAAGAAATGTTTGTGACTGAGTGGCTGCTTTGATGGCATTAACGGCGGCAACGAGATCACCTGTGGTTGTGTTTTTAAAGCCAAGGGGCATGGACAAGCCTGATGCCATTTGGCGGTGCGTCTGGCTTTCTGTGGTGCGTGCACCTATCGCAGACCAGCTTATTAGGTCTGCGATGTATTGTGGGGTGATTGGGTCTAGGAGTTCGGTGGCGGTTGGTAGGCCCGCATTTATGACTTCGCGTAGGAATAGACGTGCTTGGCGCAGGCCATCGGGAATGTTATCGGAGCCATCGAGTTTGGGATCCATAATGAGTCCTTTCCAGCCTGTGGTTGTGCGGGGTTTTTCAAAATACACGCGCATCACGATGTATAGTTGGTGCTTAACCTCATCTGCTAGCTTAGCGAGGCGGTTGGCGTAGTCGATTCCTGCTTCAGTATCATGGATTGAGCATGGTCCGCAGATTAGCAGCATTCGATGATCTTGGCCGTTGAGGATGTTACGAATGTGTTGGCGAGACTCTGCCATGAACTCAGCTTGCTTCTGTGTGCGTTCTACTTCGGAAAGCATGAGAGCGGGTGTGGGCAGCGGGATATTACTGGAGATGTGTAGGTCGGTGACTTGAGCCATAAAAGAGCTATAAGTTTCAGGATTGAAGTTTCAAGTTTGAAGTGACAGAGAGCTCTGGTAAATAGAGGTTATGAAAGACAAAGCGATTGGCTTATTGCAGGAATTGACTGATGCCCATGGTGCGCCTGGGTTTGAAGACGAAGTGAGGGCGATTTTTGCTGACGAGCTTGCTGAAGTGGGTGAAATCAGCACCGATGGAAATGGATCGGTTTTCTGTCAGCGTGGTCAGGGGCCCAGAGTTTTGCTTACTGGGCATATGGATGAGGTTGCCTTCAGGGTGCAGAACATCACAGCTGATGGATTTATCCAGTTTGTGCCTCTTGGTGGTTGGTGGCCGCACTGCTTACTTGCTCAGAGAGTGGCGGTGCGTAATAAAGAAGGACGGAAAATCATGGGTGTGATCTCATCCAAGCCGCCACACTTTTTACCCGACTCAGAGCGTTCAAAAGTTCTAAGTATTGAGCAAATGTTCATTGATGTGGGTGCGCAAAGCCAGATGGATTTAGACGCGAACTACGGCATTAGAGTGGGGGACCCAATTGTGCCAATGACGGATTTTACGCGTATGGGTCATCATGATTTACTGATGGCTAAGGCGTTTGATAATCGCGTAGGTATGGCGTGTGCCATTCAAGCAACTCAAGCCCTTGCAGCGAGTGGTCATCCTAATATGTTGATCGCCTGTGGAACTGTGCAAGAGGAAGTGGGTGTGCGTGGTGCCATAACGGCTGCCGTACAGGCAAAGCCCGATGTGGCGGTGGTTCTGGAAGGTACGCCTGCTGATGATACTCCTGGCTTTAATCGGGCTCTTTCTCAAGGAGCGATGGGTCGTGGCGTACAAATTAGGATGCAGGACCCAACGGCCATTATGAATCCTGCGCTGGTGGACCTTGCTGTTGCTACGGCTGAGGAGGAAGGTATTCCTCATCAAGTGACGGTGCGTAGCAGTGGAGGGACTGATGCACGGGCATTTCATCTATCAGGAACAGGAGTGCCGAGTATCGTGTTGGGTGTGCCGTCCCGATACATTCACTCGCATAACTCAATCATCGATGTGAATGACTACCTTGCGATGGTGAATCTCTCAATGGCATTGGTGCAGAAGTTGGATCAGGCTAACGTAGATTCTCTGACGGAATATCTCTAGAGTAGGGGGGCATGAGTTTCTCAGGATAGCATTCTCCCAAGTCGATTCTTGCCAGATGCGGGGGATTGGTGTGAGTTGTCGGTGTGCTGGCTACTTACATCCACAACATGGACCCGGTGATCTTTGATGTCGTCGGTCCGATTAAATTGCGTTGGTATGGTTTGGGTTATCTGCTGGGTTTTGTTTTGGGCTTTCTATTACTACGCTGGCTCGCAAGAAAAAAACTATGGGTGCTGCCAGCAGAAAAGGTAGCTGACTTCATTGCCTATTCGGCATTTTTCGGTGTTTTTCTCGGCGGTAGATTTGGGTATATATTATTCTACCAACTACAGACGGTATCTGGTCGTGCCGAATTTGCAGATGACCCGTTGATGATTTTCAGGGTTTGGGACGGAGGGATGGCTAGCCACGGCGGAATTCTTGGGCTGGTGATTTTCACATACTTTTATGCACGCAAGAACAAGGTCTCCTGGACAGGCGTGGGAGATGGTTTGTGCGTGGTCGCTCCGATCGGTATTGCTCTCGTTAGACTTGCCAATTTCATCAATGGCGAGCTGTATGGGAGAGTCACAAGTGGTGTTAGTTGGGCGATGAAGTTTCCTGGGGCACTGAGGGAAAATGGTAGAGCATGGGATGCTGTGAATGCATGTCGGCCGCTGGCTCCAGAAATCGATAACTTCAGAGGTTCGGATAATGAAGTTTTTAGTCAGCAGTTATCTTATCTGATCGATCAATCGAGGGATAGGCCAGAACTACTGAATGCTCTTGGGGAGTATGTGCAGGCTCGTCATCCCTCGCAACTTTACGAAGCATTACTTGAGGGATTTGTGCTGTTTGCCATTCTGTTTGCACTGCGTGTGCGTATTCCTAAACTCGCCAACGGGGTAATTACCGGACTGTTTTTTGTGCTCTATGCCGTGTTTCGTATCATCGTGGAAAATTATCGTGAGCCCGACGTTGGGCAGGCATTGATCATGGGTTTAACCAAAGGGCAGTTTTACTCTACCTTTATGATTGTTGGAGGGCTATGCTTCCTTGCCTACTCGTTAAAGAGAAAGCAACCGAGCGTGTGATTAAAGATCGGTTCCAGCTTACTTGGCTTGGGGAATGATCTCGAAGCGGAAGGCGTTGTTCTTGCCTAAGTATTGCTTAGCCAGAGCGTTGAGCTCATCAAGTTTCATATTGGTGTAGTCTTTGTCACGCTCGCTCGCCCACTGGAGTCGATATGGTTGCTCTTGTGACTGTGACATCACAGTTCCTAACCAGTAAGAGTTTTGACGGAGAGTCTTTTTTAGTTCGCTTATTTTTGGTGCAAGGGCGCGTTGTAGTTCATCCTCAGTGGCTCCCTCGCGGGCTAGCTTATCGGCAATCTCGATGATGATTTTACCCACACGTTCGGCCTGTTGAGGTTTTCCTGGGCTTACGGCGAGCATGTAGCCGAGATTTTCGAAGACATCGCTTGGTTGGAATCCGGCATAAGGGCTGTATGCCTCGCCGAGTTCTTCACGAATTTTTTCACGCATTCTATTTGATAAGATGGAGCTGAGAACGCCCATGCGCCTAATTTCTTTGATGGACTCTGCCGCCAGCCATGGACCACGCCATGTGATAATTGCAGTGCCTGTGGGGATGCGGCTTTCGAACGTGTAGCGCTTTTCTTGCGGTGCCTTTGGTAGGGTAGGTAGTTTACGTTCATTGGCGTAGGCGGGTTTGACGGCAGCACGCTTAGGTAATGCTCCGACCGTCCGAGCGAGTATTTCCTTGAGTCTTTTTGAGTCAAAATCACCCACGATTGATAGCTCCATGTAATCTTTCTGAAGTGATGGCAGAATCCATTTCCTGACATCTTCTGTGCGTAACGCCTTTGCTTGTTCCTGAGTAGGGAAGATGAAGCGTGGATCATTGCCACGGAGGAAAGCGGTTAGCTTTGCTTGCGCGCCTGCTGGGCTGTGTTTCATCTGAGAGTAGATGGCGGGGATTTGAGCCTTAAACATACGTTCTGCTTCTGGTCGAAATCCAGGGTCTGTTAAATACGCACAGAGTAGCTGAAGTTGAAGTTCGAGGTCGTCTGCTGTGGTGGCGCCACTGAACACAAAGGCATCGTCGCCCACTGACATGTTAATGCCTACGTTGCGCCCGGCTAAGATTGTGCGGAGTTCATCGTTACTGTGTTTGCCTAGACCGCCAGCGGTGAAAGTAGCTGATGTGATGGTATCCAGCCCGATCTTGTCTTTTGGCATAGTTAGTTTGCCGCCACCTACGCGGGCAGTGAGATTGACAGAATCCTTACTGAAGTTGGTTTTTTTAATATTACAGCGACAACCATTGTGGAAAGTGAGTTGGGTGAAGTCGTGTTCCTTGACGTGTTTAGTTTGGGTGATCTCACCGGTCTCACCAACAATGGTGTAGTCAAACTTCTGAGATTGTTTTTTTTCAAGTGCTTTAACGGCTACAGTTTTACTTTTCTTAAACAACGCGGCAAGTTTGGTCGTAGCATCTGCCGTTTTCTTGTTTGTGGTCAAAATGAGGGTTACATTATCAGTATCCCATTGTTTTTTGAATGCCTCGTGGGCGACTTGTGGTGTGACTTTAGCGAGGTTTTCGCGAAGGATGGCGAGGTCGTCTGTGGGTGTGGAAAATACAGCACGGTTGTGAACGTGCTTGGCGAGTGCTGATGCTAGGTTATTGGTCTTGCGGCTGGGCGCGGATTTGACGGCGCGTTGGTAAGCATTGATGAGGTTCGCCTTAATCTCGTCGAGTTCGTCTTGGGTGAAGCCATGTTCAATAGCTCGGCGGACTTCTTGCTCGAGCATTGGCACGGCGGCTTTCCAATTGTGGTTTTTAGCATTCACAGACAACCCGTGAATTTGTGAAAACTTGAACAGATCGTATAGGTAGGCATTACCGCCGGATATTGCAGAATTTTCTTTTTTGGCTAATACCGAGAAGCGTCTGTTTAGAATAGAATTGGCAGCCATCAGTGGAAGTTTGGTTCCGCGATTTGCTTTAGTGTCGGGTTTAAGATTGTAATTTTTGATATTTACCATGCTGATATCGGTGGTGGCTACCTCCTTGTCAGCAATCAGTAGTGTCTTAAAACCAACGTCGTTTGAGATAGTTCCCAAATTAGGTTTTGGTCCGGGTTTCTCTGGATCTTTCATGTTGCCGAATGTCCTAATGATTCTCTTTTCGGCTTCTTTGACGTCGAGGTCACCAACGTAAATAAATGTCATCCTACTCGGTATGTAATACTGTGAGTAGAAATCGGTGAATGCAGAGCGTGGTGCTGACTTGATGATTTCTTCAGTGCCGATCGGGAAGCGTTTTACCAGAAGGGCATCTGGGAGTAAGGCATTGAACTGTTGTTCCATGAGGCGCATCTGCACTGAGTCGCGGGATGTTTTTTCAGCTAGAATTACGCCTCGCTCTTTATCAATCTCCTCTTTGCGAAGAAATGCACCATCGCCAAAGTCGCGCATCACGTCAAATCCGAGTTTAAGTGTGTCTGCTTTGTTGTTCGGTAAATCCAGCATATAAACGGTCTCATCGAAGGATGTGTAGGCATTGGCATGTGCACCGAAGGCGATACCGAGACGTTGCATCTGGGGGATGAGTTTGGTGGAATCAGGGAAATTTTTTGAGCCATTAAACACCATATGCTCTAGAAAGTGGGCAACTCCGCGTTGGTCATCACGTTCCATGAGGGAACCCGCAGCAATGTGCAGTCTCATGCTAACCCTGCCCGGTGGCTCAGCGTTTTGCATGATGATGTATTTCATGCTATTTGCTAATTTGCCGTAGCGAACATTGGCATCAGGTTGAATATCACTGATTTCGTGGGCCCATGTCGCAGGGGTTGTTTTAGCGTGCAGTGGGGCAGCGATAGCCAGTGTGCCAATGAGTGAGTGTATAATAAATTTCATAAATATATAACATCCATAGCGGTTCCTGCTCTGGCTATTGTTTGAAATTATAAAAATCCATACTGCAGATATAAATGGGATGTGGGGCGATTGATCTTGACCCATGTGAAAGGGAACCTTAGCTTCCCGCGTCCCGCGCCATGGAGGCGCTTTTTTCCATGAATATCCACGAATATCAGGCAAAGGAGTTGTTCGAAAAATTTGGCGTGGCCAGCCCCAATGGTCAGGTCGCAGCAACAACTGAAGAAGCAATGGCCGCCGCAGAAGCCATTGGCGGAAACAACCTCGTCATCAAGGCTCAAGTGCACGCTGGTGGTCGAGGTAAAGGAACGTTTAAGAATGGTTTTGAAGGGGGTGTGCATCTTGTGGAAACGCCAGAAAAAGCAGCCGAGTATGCTGAAAAAATGATTGGGCAGACACTCGTTACCAAGCAGACAGGTGACGATGGTAAACTCGTCAGCAAGGTGATGATTGCCGAAGCCGTCGATATTGATCGAGAACTCTACCTTGCAATCTTAATGGACCGCGAGACCTGTAGGCCTGTCATCGTTGCAAGTACGGAAGGGGGAATGGACATTGAAGAGGTTGCAGAATCTACGCCGGAAAAAATCGTTCGGCAGTTTATTCATCCGCTTGCCGGTCTTCAAGGGTATGAAGTGCGTAAGCTTGCAAAAGCCCTCGAGCTCAGCGGTGACCAAGCCAAGCAGTTTGGTAAGCTCATTAAGAATCTTTACACGCTATTCATCAAGTGTGACTGCTCGATGGTTGAGATCAACCCACTCGTAGTTACTCCAGACGGGCAGGTGCTAGCGCTTGATGCTAAGTTTGGTTTTGATGATAATGCGCTTTATCGTCATCCGGATATCGTTGCTTATCGTGATACTGATGAGGAAGATCCTCGCGAGGTTGAAGCTTCTAAATTTGATCTTAACTACATTGGTCTTGATGGCAACATTGCCTGCCTTGTGAATGGAGCAGGTTTAGCGATGGCGACGATGGATATCATTAAGCACTGCGGTGGTGATCCTGCGAACTTCCTCGACGTGGGAGGTGGTGCAACCAAAGAACAAGTCTCTGCTGCTTTTAAAATCATCCTTGGTGACCCGAACGTTCAAGGGATCCTAGTCAATATATTTGGTGGCATCATGCAGTGTGATATTATCGCTGAGGGTATTCTGGCTGCTGCAAAAGAAACGGACTTAAATATCCCATTAATCGTGCGTCTCGAGGGAACCAATGTTGAAAAGGGCCGAGAACTCATCGCGAATTCTGATCTCGATGTCATCACTGCAGTGAGCCTAAATGACGCTGCAGAGAAAGCCGTCACCGCTGTTAGCGCTTAACCACTAATCACCCATTTACCATGTCTATATTAGTTGATGAAAATACCAAGGTGCTCGTTCAGGGCATCACCGGAGGCTTTGGAGGCAAACATGCCCAGCTGAGCCTCGATTATGGCACCCAGATTGTTGCTGGCGTAACTCCAGGCAAAGGAGGACAAACCTTTGGTAGTAGCACGCCCGTGTTTGATACTGTTGAGGAGGCAGCTACTGAGACAGGAGCAACTGTGTCGGCCATATTTGTGCCGCCCCCATTTGCAGCGGATGCTATTCTTGAGGCTGTTGACGCTCAGCTCGATCTTGTGGTTTGTATCACGGAAGGGATTCCTGTGGCGGACATGATGCGTGTTAAAGAAATCATGAAGGGCAGCAAGACGCGACTTATCGGGCCTAATTGTCCGGGTATTGTTACGCCAGGTCATGGAGAAGGTTCTCATGGAGGATGCCGGATAGGTATTGCCCCCGGTTATATTCATAAGCGTGGAAATGTTGGTGTTGTATCGCGTTCGGGCACTTTGACCTATGAGGCGGTGTATCAGCTAACAGAGCTGGGATACGGGCAAAGCACTTGCGTGGGTATTGGCGGTGATCCGATTAATGGGACATCTCACCTTGATGTGCTTAAAATGTTTAATGATGATGCGGAAACAGAAGCGATCATAATGATCGGTGAAATCGGTGGTAATGCTGAGGCTGAGGCGGCACGTTGGGCGAAAGAGAATTGCACCAAGCCAATCGCAGGATTTATTGCTGGCGCGACAGCGCCTCCGGGGCGTCGCATGGGTCATGCCGGTGCCATCGTAGGAGGTGCTGAAGACACCGCGGAGGCCAAAAAGGCAATCCTTCGTGAGTGTGGCATCGCTGTTTCAGAAACGCCATCAGACATGGGTAAGACTCTTGTGGGAATGCTCTAACAACTGTTGAGCGATATTTTTACTAACCAGCGGCTTTGATCAAGGTATCTTAGCCGCTGTTTTTTATAGAGAGAGAATTGCTTTGGTGGCAGTGAAGTAGATTATCATTCCAGAGATATCTACGAGTGTAGTAATGGCAGGTGCTGCAACGACCGCAGGGTCAAGGTTGATTGCTCGGGCGCCAAGTGGAAGCAATGCGCCAGTCAGAGTGGACGTGGTAATTTGTGCTGCCAGCGCTACTGATGCTGCAAGAGCAAATGCGGAAATGGTAATACCCGCGAGAGGTGGATCGAAGACAGGTAAGATGAAAAAAGTGACTAGAGCGATACATCCGCCGAGGAAAACCCCCAGCAGCAGCCCAAGTGATAATTCTTTGATGATTACTTTAACCGTGGATCCGGCCTCTAGTTCCCCAAGAGACATAGCTCGTATTACCATGGTAGCGGCTTGCCCTCCTGTATTTCCTCCGGCGGCTACTACCATAGGAAGATATAGGGCTAGTAAGTAGACGCTGTTTAATACGTGCTCGAAGCGAAGCATCACATAGCCTGATGAGATGGCGAGTAACGCCAGCACAAGTAGCCAAGGAAATCGCCTTTTAAAATGGGTAATGATTCGCGTGTTTAGGTAGGATTCCTCGGATTGTTCACCGGCAATACCAGACATTTTTTCAATGTCCTCGGTGGACTCCTCCTCCAGAATTTCAAGAATATCATCGTGGGTGATAACACCTAGTAATCTACTATATTCATCAACGACTGGAAGTAATGTCATATCATATTTGGTGAACATTTGAGCAGCTTCCTCTTGGTCTGTTGTCGCAAGAATAGACAGCTCAACTTCCTCCATAAGCTCGTCAACGAGCACGTCCCATGCACTGAATGCTAATTCACGCAGACGGATTTTTCCTTTTAGGCGGCCCTCTTCGTCAACAAGATAGATGCGTGCGAGAGACTCTGTGGAATTCTTATCTTTGCGTAGGACATCGAGTGCCTGTTTCACTGTCATTCCCAGCGTGACTTTGGCTGCTTGAGTGGTCATGCGCCCACCAGCTGTGTCCTCCTCGTATCGCATGAGGCTGCGCGTGGTCTCCATGTCCTCTGGGTGGAGTAGGGCGAGGTAGCGATGTCGTGCCTCGGAGCTTACGTCCTGTAGGATATCAGCTCGATCATCATCGAGGAGTGCGGATAAAATATTTTTTTGTTGATTTGGTTCAAATCTCTCTAGGGAACTCTCAATCAGAGTGTCCGGTAGTTCTGGCAAGATTTGTGAGAACTTATTGGGGCCGATATGTGCTGTAAAAAACGTGCGTTCATCGCCGTTGATATCCTCATAAATGGACGCCAAGTCGGCATGGTGAACATCCTCTACCGCGGTGAGGAATGCTTGCTTGTCATGGCTGTTGATGGCGAATGCTACAGCCTCGATATCCATAGTGGTGATTTCCTCTGGCATGAGAGGGTTTTAACCGCCATTGGGGAAAATACCAAATCCCAATCTTAAAAAAGAATACGAGTCACAGAATTTGTTCTAGCCACTTGAGGAATGCGCTGTGGTTTGTCACATCATATTGATGGCAGACAAACCCGGCTTGTTTGCCACCTTGGATATTAGCCGGTAGATCATCAATGTAGGCAGTTTGCGGTGGATTCAGTTGGTACTGCTTGATGGCCAGATCATAGATCTCGGGTTCTGGTTTGATGTGCCCTGTCTGATGAGAGAAAATACCACCACTAAAATTCGCGAACACTGGATAGTGCTCCATGAGGTGTTGCTTGTGGGGATCATTTATATTGGAGAACAAAATAAGCCTGTGTCCATGTTCTTGAAGCTCGCCGATGCATGTCCACATTGGGAGATTGGGGCTGAAAATATCGATCCATGCATTCATGAAGTTTTTTAACGGGCCAGAGTGGCCCAGAACCTTTGCTGCCCATGGGAAATACTCGTCCGGCATTATACGTCCGGCTTCAAATTCGTCTTTGCGCTCCAAGATTAGCTCAAGGCGTTGATCGGGATCACCGCATTCATTCGGGATGAGACGTTTGAGTGAGGGTATGAAATCGACATTAACGATCACATTACCGATATCAAAGAGGAAGTCCATGGTGATTGTATTTGCTACCCGTTACTTGGTTCGGGAGTGTTATTAAGTATAAATCGAGTGGCAGTATCTGCTGCAGATGGGCGGGCGACGCGTGAGAGGCTACGCTTCATTGCTCTCCAATCATGTGCATTCTCTGAGAGCATCTCTCGTATGTGAGCTGCAAGTTCACCTGGAGAATCTGCCAGATGACCACCGTTAAGCATTTTAAGTAAATTGAGATTGCCTTCTTCCTGTCCTGGGACGAGGTGGTGGATTAGCATGGGGCAGGCAGCCGCAAGTGACTCGTGTACGGTGGCACCCCCGGCTTTGCCGACAACTAAATGATGGCTTGTCAATAATTCGGGAACTCGTTTGGACCACCCGATGATTTTGACTCTGCCTGGATATTTTTGTTTTATTTCCTGAGCTCGACGGTAGAGCTTACGAACATTCCGCCCAAGTACGATGGTGAGATTAACGTTATCAGAGCTAGCATTTAGGATTTCGTTCGCAATTCGCCTAACGTGAGGTTTTTTGGGTGTTGGAAAGTAGAGCACGCGAAATGGTTCAAGTGGATCATCTGCTGATACCGGGTCGATATCTGCAAAATGTGGGTGCACGGGAAAACCAGTTTCTATAACCGATGCCTCATCAAGACCCTGCAGAGTCATTCTGTGTCGCGTATTTTCATCTGTTACCAACCAGTAATCGGTGGGTGCCTTTCGCCAAGCAGCATTAATTTCAATTGAATCGGTGACAACTGTGAAAACTGGAACTCTGGGGATTCCACGTTGGAATATGCGATCGATAAAATAAGGATAGAGAGGATAAGTACTGACAATGGCACGAGGTTTCAAATCACGGATAATTTCTTCCAGTTTTTGCTCTGGTTTGCCCATCATGGGAAGACGCTCGCGAGAGAAGTCTTGTTTATCGGTTGATTGGTAAATTTTAAACCCGCGTAAAAGCTATAGGCCATCCAATACAAAAGCTATTAGCAGAGCAGCCCAATAGCGTGAGCTCTACCTTTACTTTTCGGGAATGTATGGCGGCTAACTTGGTACTACACGGCAACAGCTACGCTAAAATAGAAATGAACGGAGCCGGCAGGCCCGTATCTTTAACGCCTCTTAATCCTTTACTAGTAGAGGTTAAAATAGTAGACGGCGAAAAGGTCTATATATTCGATAAAAAGCACACGTACTTAGATTACGAAGTATTACACTTTGTAGGGTTAAGCTTTAACGGCCTAACGGGTAAGAGCCCTATAACGGTAGCACGCGAAGCCGTAGCTATTGGGCTAGCGGCCCAAGAGTACGGCGCGCGTTTCTATTCTAATGGCCCTAACGCCGGCGGAGTTATTACCGCTCCTGGTCGATTAAATACCGAGGTAGTAAAAAGACTACGCGAAAGCTGGAACCGTGCACAATCGGGCAACAGCAATTCACATTCTACCGCAATCTTAGAGGAAGGTATGAAGTACGAGAAAATAGGACTAGATCCGGAAGCGGCCCAGTTCTTACAATCTCGTAAATTCCAAGTAAACGAAAT
>OBPK01000061.1_pt1 | contig 17086 bp, 13 predicted proteins | sample 1534651 | NCBI WGS metagenome assembly OBPK01 (sample SAMEA3275482, study PRJEB22092) | marine metagenome | reverse complement strand
AGAGGAACAACCCGTTGCAGCTGGCGAACCAGAGACAGTTGCCAAAACCGAGGAAACACCTGCAGAGGACAAACCTGCAGTAGCTGCCGAATAGTTTTCCTTGCAAGCAATTTATCAACCCGCTTGCGAGTTACTCTCCAAGCGGGTTTTTCATGCATCTTCTTAATTTTACTATTCAAAATTCACTCTACATCTGCGGCCCAACCGCTTCTGGAAAATCGGCACTCGCGATTGAGCTAGCACGCTTGCTCGATGGCGAAATTGTGAATGCCGATGCTTATCAACTCTATCGTGGGCTGGAAACGATCTCCGCTGCTCCAAGTCCTGAAGAGCTATCACAGGTAACTCATCATTTGTATGGTGTCTTGGATCCATCGGAAACGTGCGACGCCATGCGCTTCCGTGAAATGGCACTGCCGGTGATCGAGGAGATTCAATCCCGCGGCAACACACCCATCATTACCGGCGGCTCCGGAATGTATCTCAAGTTCCTCACTCACGGCCCCTCCCCCGTGCCGTCTGGCGATGATGCATTGCGTAAAGAGTTAGAAAATGAAAGTGACGAGGCTCTCGTTGCACGACTAACAGATCTCGACCCCAAAGGCGCTGCGATGACGAACCTTAAGAATCGCCGATACGTCATCCGAGCTCTGGAAATTTGTATCCTATCGGGAGGTAAGATGTCGGAGTTAAAAAGCAATTGGAAACGTGCCAGCGAAACCATCGAAAAAGACCTGCGTGGAATCTATCTGCTGTGGGATCGCGAGCAACTGCGCCAACGCATCAACCACCGCGCTGAAGTGATGTTAGAATCCGGTGCCATTGAGGAAGTCGCTTCCCTAACAAACCCGTCCGCCACCTGTGAAAAAGCCATCGGCATTTCCCAAATCCGTGCCCACCTAGCGGGTGAATCGACCCGGGAAGAATGCACCGAGCGCATCGCAGCGGCAACACGCCAGTATGCCAAACGTCAGCGCACATGGTTTGGTAAAGAAAAATGGCTCACCTCTATCGGGGTGGATGATAAGACTGTCATAAAGGCGCTCGCGAGGCAGTGGGCCGAGTGACATCCTGCCGCAGAGGGCCTGACTGTTAGTCACGGCAGGTGCGGATGTGAGCACACATGAACCAGACAGGATAATCTGTATTCAAAGACCATTTTTATAGGCTATCTCACCCCTTGCCATTAAATCAACGCGACCCTGACATCCTCGTTGGAATGATCTCTAACCGCACATTGTCGAATTGGGTTTGGACTTCACCCCTCAAGCGGATGGCGAGTGTCTTGCCTCTCAGGTGACGGTGGCTTTCATCGGGAGTATAAACAAGCCGGACAACCTGCGAAAAGTCGGTGGATGAGCTGGAGACGGCTTCCGAGGCGGAGGCAAGGACGGTGTCACCAGCCAGTAGCTCGATCGTGCAGGTGCCACCTCCGTGATCACTTCTTCTACCGACATTGACACTCAGTGTGTAGGTCCCGTTACCGATGAGTGTTTCTGAAAAACTCAGAAGATTCGTTTTGAGCGCTCCCCCGTTGCTCCACATCACCTGACTGCCGAAGGGCGTATTCAGCTTGCCTGAATCGTTATCATTGAGCCCGATGCCACCAGCAGGAAGATCGTGTGACCAGCCGGAGGGCATGATATTGGTGAGCCCGGTAATCGCCGGATCCTCAAAGCTGTCTTCAAAGATGACCAACGGTTTGGGTTGAGTCTTGGGTAGCTCAGAGAGAAAGTAATCACGCCGCAGTGGTATTTCCTGCCATCGTCCGACCAGGCCAGTCATGTGGGCTTGGCCTGTGGTCGATTCCAATTGTTTCTTCACCCCCTTGCGATTGAGGATCTCCACTTTGCCGGAGAAAACATGCACTTCGTCGGGTGCGTTGGGGCGTGACCGGATACCGAACTCGGTGCCGAGGTCGGTGACAACCATTTCAGGTGTGCTCAGCTTGAAGCCGATGGCCTCCGGTGGCACCTCAAACCATGCTGTGCCTTTGTCGAGCTCAAGCAAATCCTCACGTCGCAGGGTCATCGCTGCAGGCCCCTGTATAATTCCACGCACTCCCGAGGCAAACTCAAGCTCGACGGTTCCCCGCGACAGCTCGATGCGGGAGCCAGGTTCCAGAACTTGACCTTCAGGCGCGCCCTCGCCAGTGAGTTGATGGCTGATGCTGAGTTCCGTTCCCGGACTGGTGGCGAACCTGAGTGTCGGTGGTGGGGTCCGAGCTGTGAACAAGGCCATGACAACTCCGACAATAATGAGCGCTGCGACAGAAGCCAGCATCGCCGTGCGGAAACTGCGCCGCCGGTCCCGCTGGATTGCCTGATCCATGGGGATGACGTTCAGGCTGTCGACCCCTTCGTTACGCAGCTGCATCGCATTGTGCAGGTGGGCGTAATCGCAGTAGGCATCCTTTGCCTCCGGATTGGTGCGTAGCTCATGCTGGAGTTCCTCCAGATCATCGCCCATGAGACGCCCCTCAAAAAGTTCCTGCAGATGCATTTCTAGTTCTCGGCGATTCATCAGTCGAGCTCTCCCCTCGTTAGTTCCTTGTTAATACATTGCCTCAGTGCGGCCCGGATTCGGAACAGCGATACCCTCAACGAATCAACCGGTCTGCCGCATGCAGCTGAGAACGATTCCAGAGTGGCGCCTGAAAAATAACGGTGTTCTATCAGCTGACGCTCCTTGTCCTGCAATTTTCCGAGACACTTGTCCAGGGACCGGAGTCGTTGCTCGAGTTCCTCGGGGCGTTGTTCACCACGCTCAGCAAGCTCCTCGAGCAAGTCATCGTCCAGTGTTGTCACCCCCAACGCGATTGCCTTGCGCCGATGCGCCTTGACCTCATAGCGTGCTATCGCGAATGCCCAGGCCTGGAAATGTGTGCCGGGCTTGAACTTCCCACGTTTCTCCCAGAGCACCAGGTTGGTTTCCTGAAGCACATCCTGCACTCCGCTCATCCCAGGCATGAGCGATACGATATAAGCCCGCAACGCCTGCTGGTGGCGGGTGATCTGACCGACAAATTCGGCCTGCTGACTGGCATCGAGACTCATACTGAGGAGAGCATCACTACAAACTCGGCAAGGGCTGTCGAGACGTTTTTTGCAATCACATCAGATTAGTGGAATTTAACAAAATAAATGCAGAAACTTGTTAACGCCGAGTCCTTTTTCGACGTTAGCTGTGAGAATATGCATACTTTTTGCCCCCTTCTCACACGACCTCAAATAAAACATTATCATGAAAATGAACAAACAAATGAAAACAACCATGTCCCTCGCCGCGGCGATGGGATCTCTGATTCTCGCAGCTGGAACGGCTAATGCGGCCACGCCGATCACCATCGGGGAAGCGGGTTTTGAAGGAGCCCCAAACCGTGGAGGCGTCTCACTTCCGCCATGGAAAAGGGGGAGCAATGGCTCGAACTCGGTTGGAGTTGAGTCCTATGCGTCGCTAGGTGCTAAGGTAGACACTGTTCCCGGCGGCGGGGCATATCTGCACTACAACAACAACTCAGGCGAGAGCATCTATCAGGTTCTCTTGGCCACTGTTGCCGCCAACACGACCTACACATTCAGCCTTCAAGCGATCGACCGATCAGACCTAATTTTTCAGAGTTCCGAATTGCGCTTGGGTTATGTCTCGGGTGTGGATGATGGATCGACGGGAGACAACATCACCAATGACTTCTTCGGCGAATTCCTTCTGACTCCAACCGTATTGAACAATACCACTCCAGTAAACGGTGCCGGAGCCAGCGACGGTATCGAGAACTGGGTCTCAACCTTCACCACCGGAGCCTCCCCTGCTGGGCTCGGGCAATCATTGCGAATTGAAATCGTGGGTACGGGTGTCCAATCGCTCTACGACAACGTGAGCCTGACATACGAAACCGTGCCCGAGCCATCCACCACCGCCCTTCTCGGCCTCGGTGGACTTGCCTTGATCCTCCGTCGCCGCAAGTAGACCTTCTTTTATTCGTATGTATATCAACCCACTTCCCTTATCTGGGGAGTGGGTTTTTTGCATTGGTATTGCAAAGAAGAGCTGAAACTTGTGGGCACGGCATTGATTCACAAGACAACCGCCAACATGGGATTTGATGGTGGCTAACCAAACGACCAGGCGAGGTGAATGGCAAAACCCGGCGCATTGAGGCCAATGCGCCCTACCAACGTGATAGCTAGCGGTAGGGCTGATTGGCCAATGGTAGGGCTGATTGGCCTCAATCAGCCGGTGGGGAGCAGTTGTTGCAGCAAGCTTCAGTTAAACCTACATCGCATCGGATTATTTGACGGATGTCTTGTATCAGTGTGAAAAGGAATCATCCCAACACAGATGAACACAGATCGGGCTAGTTAACCCAAACTACTTACCTGACTACTTGCTTCTAAACAGGAAGACACCTTTTTTGTTGCCGATACCAATATCGGTTTTGCCATCGCCATCGATATCCGCGGTGGTGAAGTGCGTGCCGGCCCCTGAGTCGGAGTCGAGCAAGTGTGGGACAAATCGAGCTCCCTTCTTATCGCGGACCAGCTCATACCAATAGAGAACTGCGGCGCCTTTTGCATCGGGGTCGCGTCCATTATGTGCCCAGTAGCGTTTGCCAGTCGCGAAGTCAGTCAGGCCATCGCCATTGAAATCGCCGAGTGCCAGCGCATGTGACTGAGTGAAGCTAACACCACCAACGCCGGGCGATTTGTCTTCTGGAATAAGCACGTGTTTTTTGAAAGCAATCTTGCCGTCTTGTTTCACTTGCTCGTGCCAACCGAGACCCCATGAGTGGGCTGATAGGCTGGTGACGACATCGTTGTCGCCATCGCCATCAACGTCATAGACAAGCATTTGCGCGCCACCTTTGTTCGAGGAAAAGGCATACTCGTGGAATTTCCAAACGTCTCCTTCCAGGGGTTTTTCAGGTGCTTCATACCAGCCTTTCATTTCTAGCAGGTCAATCCTCCCATCGCCATTGATGTCTCCATAACCAAGCCCGTGGTAGTAGGGAGAACGGGTGCGCTCGTTGGAAATGGGGTGAAATGTCCACGGCTTGGTTGCGTCTTTCCAGTCGGGGCTGAAAATACCAAACCGCCCGCCTCGCATCGCAATGAGTTCCGGTTTGCCGTCGCCTGTGATATCAGCAATTTCCGGCGACTCGTTACCCATTTTTTCGACGACCCGGTGAATGGGCCAGCTTTCGGATGGCTTTTCGGGTTGCAGGTAGAGGTCGAGATGGAACCTGCCATCGTGTGGGACCTGGAAAATATCCGCCCTACCGTCGCCATTCATGTCGAGCACCCAGCTTTGGAATGAGTTATGTTTGTATCCTGCGGCTGGCACAGCCTCCCCCGCCCTGTACCGGTGACGTATTTCAAACTTCGGGCCTTCCCACCAGAATGGGCCGGCGACAAAATCAATTTTCCCGTCGCCATTGACGTCACCAAACGTGCTGCCCTCGGTGTAAACGCCGGGGTCGAGAACGGTTTTGCTGTGAGATGGCTGTTCAGCAACAGCTGAAATCGTGGCGATCAGCCCGAGGGATATGGTGAGTTGGGTGTTTTTCATTTCGGTTGAGCTTCGATTCGGATAGGTTTGGCGCGTGCGGCGGAGCGAACGACCAGCGTGAACCGGTTGTCATCACCTCCTGCAGCTACTTCCACGGATGCGGATGAGTTTTTCGGCAGCTTGATCTGTTTTTCTCCATCAAACAATTGAATCTCGGAGGTGTCATTGATCTTCAACACGACTTTTCCTTTGGCTTCAGGATTGAGCCCAAAGCGCACCACACAAGTGCGATTGCGTGAGCCACTGTATTTGACAAATGGAAGTTCCTTGGGACGGATCTCGCCGTTGACGCGGCTGTAGTAGGTGTCCCACTTGGCTCCCTTGATAGGCTTAGCAAAGATCGAGGCACCTTGATAACGCATCACATCAGCTAGCAAGGAGTGTGCGCTGAGCACTTTCCACTGGCGGATGTATGGCTGTGGGCCGGTCTTGAAGTCACCTTCCTTGCCCAACTCGGAGAGAAACCTGACAAGATCTGTAAATTCGTCCTCGCGCAAGCTGGCGGTGAGCCCAGGTGGCATCATGGAGACATTGCTGATGTTAACCGATTTCACATCAGATCTTGAGATGTGGATTTCCTTGCCAGCATTGTCCCGGAGGACGACCTCGTTCTTGTCCTGCTTGATGAGTCCACCGCCATGGACGTTGCCATTTTTCTCGGTCACCGTGGTCATGTGGTAGCCTTCCTTGATTTTGTCACCAGGGTTAATTAGTGAGGTGATGAGGTAATCGACCGGCGCACTGGCGCCGATACTGACCATGTCTGGGCCGATCGCTGAACCGACACCACCAATCGCGTGGCACGCCATGCACATAATGGATGCCCTGCGGTAAATCGTCTCACCACGGTATGGGTCACCATTGGTTTTAACGCGATCCACCATAGCTGCCATCTGCTCCTTGGTAAGTTGCTGCGACATCGGCTTGATGTTTCCAGCAGCCAGTAGAGCGGCGATGAGATTCTTGGGTGGTTTTGCCGAAGTCTCAGCACGTTGCACACCCAAGCTGGCGATGCCTGACGGCAGAGTCTTGCCCTTCAGTGCCTTGGCGAGCGTGGAAGCCGACTTGGGATTTTTGAGGAAAATAGCCAGCAGCCCGTGCTGATCCGTACCGTCATCCTTGGCAAGGATTGCAACGGCTTTGGCAGCTGCTTTGCCGGGTGCAATGTTTGATAGCTCTTTAACAGCCAGCGCCCTCAGCCCTTCATCCTGTCCGTTGTTGCTCAACTGCTCAAACAAAGTAATCGTCTGGCCTCCTCCATAGAGTCGCAGTGCTTCAGCTGCCGCTGCACGCTTACCCGGCGATTTCTTCAAGACGTCGATAAGTTTGGCTCGTGCCGGTGCGAGCTTCCACAGTCCTGCAAGTTGTGCGGCCTTGGAGAACAATCCGAGATCTTTGCTATCGAGGAGCGAGAGGATTTTTTCCTGTCCTTTTGCAGGCTGGAGTTTTCTGATCTTTTTAGCGGTGATCAAGTGGTCGAGAATGGCAGGGTTACCCAGGGCCATGTTCAACAGGCGTGAGAGATCCTGTGCATTACCTACCTGCGAGATCAACTCAATCGCGCGTGCCTTCTGCTTAGTATTCAGCTTGCCGCCATCTAGTCCTTTGAAAATGTACTCCAGTGAGAGTGGTTTTCCAAGTGCCTTCATGGCAAAGATGAGACGATTCAACTTACCTGAAAACAGGTCTTTGCCCGCTTCGAACTCCGGCACCCACTGGGATTCATGTTCACGCACGATCGACCACAAAGCAAAGTCGATGGGGTCGTCCACCGGGTAGTCAAGAGCGCGTAAAGCAATTGGGACAGATTGTGCTGAGGGCAGTTGTGCTAGGCAGCTGATTGCCCAGAGCCTGACCTGCGCGTTCTTGTCCTCCACAGCATTGCTGGCAATAGACTGAGCTCCGGGGAGATCCTGATGACGATGATAGATCACCCTCAGTGCCGCCGCCCGATAACGATAATCACTCGAGGTGACCAATGTTTTCACAAGGCTTTCCTCAGTGATGTTCAATGACTGATACATCCAGAGCGCCTGAAGTTTGGAAAAATCATCAGACAAGCCGGCACTCCAGGATTTGAGCTTGGGTAACACGTCGGATTTTTTCCGGTCGCGAAGCTCGGTACGTGCGAGGTCTCGATGCGCGCGCTCTTTGGAAACAAGCCCCTTGAGAAGTTCATCGATACTTGCCTTGGCGAAATTCTTTTTCTCGACCGATGGTTGGTCTTTAAAGGTGACGCGCCAGATTCGACCGTGGGTGTGGTCGCGCCGCTCATCACGGAAATCGACCTCACCGTGCTGGATGATCGGGTTATACCAGTCGGCGATGTAAACCGCCCCATCTGGCCCCATTTTCACGTCGATGGGTCGGAACGCACGGTGGGAGGAACTCAAAAAATCGTCGACCCGAGTCGAGGTGTAGGTGCTTCCATTAGGCGTTAGCTTGTAGGAGTTGATGCGGTGGCCACGAAAGTCGGGGGCAATCAGCACGCCACGTAATTTTTCAGGCACATGGGAGCCGGAAAGGATTTCCAGACCGCAGAGTTTTGGCTGTCCTGGATTCAACCCATTGAGCGTTCTTTTGGCTCCCGGTGAGGTGCGGAAAACCGAGCGCGGAAAAATAAAATTGATTCCATGGCTGCCGGCACCATCAGTTGCGAAAGTCTGCCCGTAGTCGTCAAAGACAAATCCCCAAGGGTTCACCAATCCTTTCGACAGGACCTCGGCACGCTGGGTCTCAGGCCTGAGGTGCCAGATCCCCCCACCCATCAAGCGGCGCACGCCGTGTGGAGTTTCAAGGTGACTGTGGATGTAAATCGATTGCAAGAAGTAGAGCATACCGTCGGGTCCCTGTTTGAAGGTGTGCACGATATGGTGAGTGTCCTCGGTGCCGAAACCAGAAAGAACCACTGTGCGTTTATCTGCTTTGCCATCGCCATCAGTATCTTTGAGAAAAAGCAGCTCTGTGGAGTTGGCAACATAGGCGCCGCCATCGGCTGGCATCACCGCAGTGGGGATATGTAGGTTGTCGGCAAAGACTGTTCTCTTATCAGCCTTGCCGTCACCATTGGTGTCCTCTAGCACAAGGACACGGTCGTTTTCCTCCGCTCCAGGAACAATGTGAGGATACATGCCGCTGGAAACGAGCCAGAGCCGTCCCTGAGTGTCGAAGTTTATCTGCACTGGCTTCGCAATCATCGGATCGGAAGCAAACAGCTCGATTTGCATACCTTCCGGTAGATTAAAAGCTGCCTGCTGTTTGGCGGGGTTTGGGTCCGGAATATCCTTGAGTCCACGCTGAGCATTGGCAGCGATAATTCCGAGCGACAGAGTGAGTAGAATACGTGTGATCATTTACTTGGTAGCTAGAGTGCTTTGTTTGAGGATTTCAATTTGCTTTTCACGCTCGGCGATAAGCGGATCGAACATGGGTAGTTCCTTAACGTTTTGACCTTGCTCGTGCTTGCGAAACAGCCGCAGGTAAGTTTCGTTAGCTGGCCGCCATTGCTGGAAAAATAGCTTGTTTTTAGCGATGATGTTCTTGCGCAACTGGATGCCACTCTCAGATTCAAGCTGATGGTTGGGAACGGGACTCAGACCCAGTGCTTTAACGAATTTTGGCCCAACATAGCAGTATCCTCGCTCGCTAAAGTGCAGTCCGTTGCTTGTCTGTCCCTTTACGCCGTCACCAACAATGGTGAAAAAATCGGCATAGGTATGTTGATTCTTTCTCGCAAGATCGGCTATTGCTTTGGCATACAAGGACAGTCGTTTGTTGTGCTCCTTCATATCGGGCATAGGAGCATCCAGCGTTTCCGCCGGAGGTGGCGAAACAAGAATGACAGCACGCGGGTTGGAGGCCTTTTTGATCATTTTTAAAAGCCGATCATAACCAGCCAAGAATTCTGCCATCCCCTCATCTCCCTCAAAGGCTGCTACAGCACCATAGCAGACGATCACGACATTCGGCTTTAATTTGCCCAAATCAGCTTCGAGACGATTAAAGCCTTCTTGTGGAGGGCCGAAATAGCTGCGTGCATGGCCAAATACTGTGTCACCACTCCAGCCTAGATTTCGAAACCTGAGGTTCTTTTTGTCAGCCGCCAATGTAAGACCAGTCTCAAAGTGGCCATAGTTATGAGCACGCTCGATAACAGTATTTCCCAACAGAATAACCATATCACCATCTTCAAATAGGTCAGCATCAAGCCGAGACACAGAAATCAGCGCAATTAGTAGTAATTTTCTTCCGAACATCAAATGCATGATCTCGTTTACGTTCATTGAAGCAAGTAAGTTTCGCACAAATTTAAAAAGAAAATGCCGATCGAAATCAGTGGCATGTGTTGCGGAAAACTTTTTTACCACTCTGCTAAAAAAAGTCATTGCTAGGAATGCTGCCACCTCAAATAAGTGAATCATATCTGGACACATATGAGCAGCAACAAGAACGCCAAAAAAACACCAGTCACACCATATAGTAAATGGGCAAGCTAACCTAAAACCCACAGTCACAAACAGTTGTGAATTGCGACGCATACACGCTGTCACGGGGAGAACTATGGAGCCGGTTAACGGATTCGAACCGTTGACCTACTGATTACAAATCAGTTGCTCTACCAACTGAGCTAAACCGGCATTAATAGTGTGAAATCGGTGATGACCGAAAGCGGCGCGAGTATTTCCATTTCGTTTCATTATGCAAGTTTTTTGTAATCAATTATACTAGCATATGAACCCCTCAATTAATAATTGAAAAAATGCGCCGTTTTAAGAAGACGCGTCCGAGATGAACATTACATCAATGTAAAGAGACAAGGCATCGTACACGTAAAAAATATAAGCTCTTAGGCTATCGCTAATACATACCAGTGTTTGATTAAACTCAGATTATAAAGCGACCTATACGTTTATCCATCATTGTTTAGCCAGACAAGATTGCCGCCAACCTAATAACCAGAGAAGTATTGCCGCCACCAGTATCGTTGATAAACCGATATGGAGAACCTGCGTGATTGGCAGAATCCCCACCTGCGAGAGAACCAATCCAAGAATCATCTGTGAGACGACTGTACCCATAATCACCCCCTCAAGCTTGCCCTTTGAAGACCATGCGCGTGGACTATTTAAGTAGAAAATCCCAGCGGTAATTAGTATCGCCCATGAGCCGCTGCGATGCACCAAGTAAGTGGGGCTTTGCTCAAGCTCCTCTACCCACTCAGAACGTGGTGCGTCAGGATGAGTTTTTTTTAACTCATCGGTTTTTTCACGAATTTGCGAACCCAACACACCTTCGGCAAGCACCAGAAAAAGCAATACCACGCCGAGTTTTCCTAGCCCCTTTGATAAGGCATTTTCTGGCAGCTGCCATGGATTGTTACAACCACGCCATGCTGCAAATACCAGCACACAAAGCATAAGAATTGCCAACGCCATGTGCAGAGTTATCACTCCAGGTTTTAGTCCGCTGTAAACAATTTGTGCCCCCATCCACGCGTTTACACCCAATAACACGAGAGCTAAAAAAGCTGCTACTGTGACCGATGGACGCTTCTTAAATTGCCATAACGACATGATGAATGTCGCTAATGTTAGAAAGCCAAGAGGTAAGGAAATCAAACGGTTAACATATTCCGTCCAAGTATGAACTGGGTTAAAACTCTGAATCACAGATGCACGGGTAATGGTGTCGGGGTCAACCCCATGTCGAGTAGCCATGCGTCTGAATTTATCAATATCAAGCTTTCCGGGGTCAATTTGATCCGCATTTGTTGGTGGTATTAAACACCCCCAACACGTAGGCCAATCAGGACATCCCATTCCTGCTCCAGTGGCTCTCACGATGGCACCAACAAACAAAAGGACTACTAAAGCAATGCATGCGGCGATGGCCACTCTTTGAAACCGATTCACAGGGAGAGCTTATGCCCTATTATATGAGGTCGCAAGTCTCTGACGCTCATAATGTGACATTTAATGCTTAGGATTTCCGAATTTCCTATTAGCCTCGCAACATGCCTCAGCAAGCACCCAACATTCGCCGCGCAGCTATCTCAGCATTACGCGCATGGTCCAAAGGACACACCTATATGGATACTCTGATCGAGCGTCACGCCACTAAAAATGGAGTAAGTCGTCAGGATCGTGCACTTTTACAATCTATCGTCTATTCCGTGATACGTAACAGACGAATTCTTGACGTATGGATCGGGAAACTACGTAAAGGCAAGCTAGACCACGAAACACGTGACATACTACGTGTCGGCTTGTGCCAACTTCTGCTATTAGGCATAGCGGATCATGCTGCTGTCAATGAAACGGTTAATTGTGCCAAATCGTCTGTTAGGGGTTTGATAAATGCAGTGATGCGCCAAGCCATTACAAGGCGAGGCAGACTCTTGGCTGATGTCGCAGAAATGTCTCCTCCAGTGCGCTTCTCGCACCCAGATTGGCTTTGGAACCGTTGGTGCAGGCAGTTTGGAAAAAAAGATGCATTACAGTTGTTAACTTGGAACAATGAGCAAGCTGTCACGCTCGGGCGAATTAATCCGCTCATACCTGAAGCAGCTGAAGCAGTTCTCTCATATGAAAATGCAACTCCTATCGAAGGCTTGGATGCATTTATCAAAATCGAAGGTGCTCCACCAGCCGATTGGATGAAAAATGGATATATCTATATCCAAGATCCCGCCACATGCCATTGTGTGGATTTATTAAATCCTCAACCCGGCGAGTCGATACTCGATGCATGCGCCGCACCAGGAGGTAAAACCGCTTTGATAGCGGCGGCTATGAAAAACCGCGGAGAGATCCTCTGTACGGACAGTAATGAAAAACGCCTTCCCCGACTGGATGAGAATCTAACAAATCTTGGGGTTGATATCGCAAGCGTCAGGGCCTTCGATTGGACGCACCAAGCTCCTGATGAGTGGCACGGATTATTTGATGCCATCTTATTGGATGTGCCATGCTCAAACACTGGCGTTCTACGGCGACGTGTTGATGCACGCTGGAGATTAAGGGCAGAACACATAACGGATCTGTGTAATATTCAATATTCCATCCTTGAAAACGCCCTGCAATGCCTTCGTGATGGAGGTCGCATTGTCTACTCGACGTGCTCAATCGAGCCAGATGAAAACAATTCTCTCATTGAAAAATTCATCAGCGAGCACTCGGATTGGCAACTCACAAAAAGTCACCAAGCACTTCCATTTCGAGATAATACTGATGGCGCTTATGCTGCGCGCATTGAGCGGGTTTGATAAAGCATAACATGATAGATCTCGACGCACGGCATCTCATCCCTTAATATCCCCTCCAGGATGAAATCTTGTTTCAGTATTCTTGTCGCTCTTGTTATTCTAGTCGTTTTTATTGGCACAGCTGGAGTTCTCATATACACCAGTTCTAACACCGAGGTAAGTGCTGGCCCAGAAGCCGAAGACGTCACCCCATGACCGCAACAATGCTGAAGGAAACGACGGAGCCAAACACCCCCAGCTCCATCTGCTTATATGGAGGCACATTTGACCCAATTCATCTAGGACACACCCACATTGCAAAAGCGGCCCTCGATCTTTTCAAGTTTGAGCAGGTTGTCTTTCTACCCTGCAAGCAGTCTCCTCACAAAACCAAGGAAAGGCACGCAGCCAAACATCACCGACTCGCCATGTGCAAACTGGCCATTACTGGCATGGAATGGGCTAATGTAGAAGATTTTGATCTCAACACTCCAGAGCCCTCCTATTCATGGCGAGTGGTGGAGGCAATGCAGAATCAGTTTCCTGGTGCTCAATTATTCTGGCTGATGGGATCCGACCAGTGGCAAGCATTACACGAATGGAATCGGCCAGACTACCTCGCTGGATTGGTCGAGTTTATCGTTTTCTCTCGTGGAGCCACTCCCGTTGAACGCTCTGGATTTCAAATGCACGCCATACATGGAGCGCATCCAGCATCAGCAACGATCATTCGCGAGAACCCCGCTGGTCGACAACAAAAAGACTGGCTTCATCCGGAGGTGCTTAAATATATAAAAAAACATGGGCTTTACGATGACGTCGCTAAATTCAATAAAGCGGATGATTGACCTCCATCGCAAAAAACGCTAAACTTCTATTCACTCTCTGAATTCAGATGAGTGAATAAATTAATACCCTCCTCTATCCCCTATTCATATACCATGAGACATTCCCTTCACTCAATACCTAGCATTTTGTTCGCCACAATCGTAATGACTGGCAGTGCTTTTGCCCAGAGCTCTAAAGAGGCAACAAAGACCGATCAGCCAACAAAAGACAGCCCAGCGGTGAAAGTGTGGCGCGAATTCATGAACTTACCGATTGAGAAGCGTAAAGAATTTGGTGGAAAGCTGCTCCGCATACAGAACATGTTCAATCAAAAGAGAATATTTGATGCTCTAGCAATGATTGATGAGGTCGATGCCATATTCAAAGATCACCCGGCAACGCTTAATATCAAAGGGGCATGCTATGTCGAAATTCGTGCATTCGACAAAGCCACGGTAATTTTCAATCGCATTCTTAAGATCGCACCAGACAATCTCAATGTGCAATTCAATCTAGCAGAGGTCGATTTTGTGACCAAGCGGTGGGAATCGGCACACAATCGCTTTGAAAAGCTTCTCACTGGTATGGGTGAAAACAACATGGGTATGTTACGCCTGTGTGAGTTCAAGCTGTTATTATGCAAAATCAAAACTAACAGGGAAAAAGAAGCCGAGTCCCTCGCTGAGAAATATGATGAATGGGATGATTCACCATTTTATTACTACTCGCGAGCTGCATTACTTTATAATCAAGACCGCAAGATTGATGCTGAAAAAATGTTACGCAACGCACGTTTTGTATGGCGCAACAAGAACATCCTATCGCCATGGCAAGACACCCTGATCGAGTTTGGCTACATCCGCAGCTTTTATGGCGGCGATATCGTCCCTGATTCCAAAAACAACGGAGAATGATCTGCCAAATATTGGTTATGTAAGCTCGAGTGGGTAGTCCGTAACCTGCTCAAAATGTATTCCATAGGTGGCCGCAATTTCCGGAGCTGATGATTGGCTGTAAATATCACGGTAATATATCTCCTTGATACCATAGGCACACAAGGTTTGCATGCATGAGGTGCAGGGCATTGTCGTTGACGCCATGAGCTTTACCTCACCTCGCTTAAATAAGCTGCAAAGGTTCACCTCAGCATGAAGCATAAACTTCTGCCGTTGATCACGGTCATCCCAAAAGCCGTCCGGCGCATCAAATCCTGGCGCAAGCCCGTTATAGGCAGTCCCGATCACGCGGTTGTCAAAATCCAACGCTGCTGCGCCCACTTTGCGAAATGGATCTTCAGACCTCAAACTCGCAACATGTGCTAATGCCATGGCATACTGTGGAATTGTTATTCGCCCACGCGGACTACCCTCTGATTTGCTCATGCACAAAATCGAACACTCTAGAGGATGTAATGTCGAGTGCGAAGAACCATGTAGGCTTGTATCGCTAGACATATTTCACTGATTTTGCTAATCCAAACACAAGCGTGTCATAGGTTGGTTACTCGTGCTGCGATATTCTGTTATCAGAGACAAAGTGAGTAATTAGTCACCACCCACGTGTATACACCTGCGTAACTGACTACATTACAAATTGAACATCAGCATCTTCGCAATGAATTAGGTAGTTGTTAGCCGAATGCTTTCAAAAAGGCTACCTCAAGAGCAAGTTGCTCTTGTGCATTGGTTTCGAGATTAGCACGAAGCTCTTCCAGTGCACCAATTCTCTGGAGCAAATCAGCAAGTGTGTGCGCCTCCGCCACTTTGGAGGTGCTGGAATTCACCTGAGGTAGATCCAGTTCAGACACACCACACTTTTGCCGAATGACATCACCCATCCAAGCGATGATCGTCTCCAACACTTTGTCCCGCTCGTTGAGATACTCAGCCTCCGTTTGTGCGATGTAAAATACCTCGCGATCCTTGAGCCATGCGACACTATCAGTGGTGTTCTTATATTTTTTACTCTCTTCCCTGAATGCGAGATCATTTGATTTGCTGATTTCAGCTTTCTTGATAGCGAGGACTTGACTAAGGCATGCCCTCAAGGTCAGAGCGGTAGCGATATCACCTAGGCCAGAGCGTGTGTAGCGTGTGAGGACATCGAGCATTTTCTGACCACACTCGCCCGCTTCACGCTTACCGGCAGCCGTAATCAGTGGCAGTCGCACGCAACGGGACAAAATAGTAGGCAGCAAAAGTTCAGGGGCATCACTTAGCAATAACAATAGGCTATCCGGCGGTGGCTCTTCGAGAGTTTTAAGAAAAGCGTTCTCAGCCTCGATACCCATGCGGTCAGCATGCAAGATCACTCCTACTTTCCATTTACCGGGAGCCGAGGCAACGTGAAACGCCTTTTCTAGTGCACGCATGTCATCGATAGAAATCTTACGAGATTTTGACCTTGGTCTGACGATACGCACTAGTTCACCCTCAAGTTCGTCAAGTGACTCCTCAATTGGCATTTCAACTTCACCAAAAAGATTAGCGGTGGAATCGACTTGAGCCGGATTGACAAGCGATATGATTTTCGCTGCCAAGGCAGATTTCCCACTACCCACCTCCCCGGTTAGTAAAAACGCGTGAGCTAGTCTCTCCCGCTGGTGGGCCATCTCAATTAGATTATAGGCTTTTTCCGCTGTGAATGCCATCAAAGACATCCTGCACCCCCACACCATCAACTCAATGCCAAAAGCTCAAGATATTACTAAGTTTGCAAAACAAATCTACTCGCGCATAACGTTACAAGTTTGTGATAATTGCTGATCTAGTACGATACACAATACACGCTCAAATTACTCTGACATAATATTTTACCATGAAAAAAACACTAATACATATATCCGTGGGTATTGCTCTACACGGATTAATCATTGCAGGTCCTGCACAAGAAATCGCAAAAAAGCACGCAGCTGCCTCGGCGACTGAACTTGAAGCATACCTAAAAACCAATCCCAAAGCTGAGGATAAAAATGACGCCGTCGAACTCCTACTAATGGCATATGACATGACCGGCAACACCAAGAGTAGTGCCGCACTACTGCAAGAAAAATTTAACGCCCTTGGTTCTGGTGCCGATGTCGAAGCTCGAAATCTATTTATGACAACACGTGCGCTTTTTGAACTCCTCAAAGAAGAGGGCAATAAGAAAGGTGCTCAAAAGCTCCTTGCCGACGCCAACAAGAAATGCGCAGGTAATGAAGCAGCGGCACAATTAGCTCAGGCCTTCAGCCAAATGGAGAGCAGCCTTAAAGCACCCAGCAAGGGCGAGACCATGGATCTGAAGTTTACCAGCCTTGAAGGCAAGAGTATTGACCTAGAAGCTATGAAGGGCAAAGTCATACTCGTCGATTTCTGGGCAACGTGGTGCGGCCCATGTATTGCAGAGTTGCCTAATGTAATTAATGCCTACAACAATTACCACAGTAAGGGATTTGAAGTTATTGGG
>OBPK01000026.1_pt1 | contig 25709 bp, 41 predicted proteins | sample 1534651 | NCBI WGS metagenome assembly OBPK01 (sample SAMEA3275482, study PRJEB22092) | marine metagenome | reverse complement strand
TGAGCCACGAAGGTTAGATCTGCCTTTTGGGGTTTTGCGCAACCTTTTGCGCATCCTGAAATATGCAGGTCTTTCGAATTTAACGCAGGATTGGCGCCAAGACGCGGTGCCATCCGCGCCGCAAAACCGCGCGTATTCCCTTTGGCGCTCTGACAGGCCGGTGCGCCAGGGCAAACCTGAATACGCCGCTTAGGGTCCTGCTCATCGCTAATGAAACCAGGCGGTATTGTTAGGTTTGACGCCCGTTCCAATAAAAGCCCGCGCCAGGGTGTTAAGCGCAAAAATGCACAGTCAGATTGTATCAACAGCTCTGTAAAATCTTGCGATGTAGTTTGCCCAAAAGTAGGTGCTAAATGAAAGCCAAGCGCCGTTTTTCCAAGCGGAAGGGACGTGAAAGACAGCTGTCTTTTATAAGCATATTCATCTTGTGCGCTTTGCAGCGGCGATGGTAGATTCCGCATCCGAGTATTGGGTTTACCGCCACGGACAGCCTGTGAAAACATATGGGCCAAGGCAATCAGGGCAGATATCGCGGTGTCTTGTGAAACGCTATGACCAAAATCGGCGCCATCTTCGATCAATAAAAGGCGGCCATCTTTTGATGTTTCAAGGCGTATATCTGCCGAACAGCCCTGCAAAATGATTGATAAGTATTGTATGTATATATACTCTCTTCACTCTGTTCAGAGAGATATATACATACATACTATAGAAGGGAGGTTGGGATTCGAACACAAATGCCACCCTTGGTACCGCTTGATACCTTGGTGTACTCACCCGCCCCGTGTGCTATGCCCGAAGTGCTTTGCCGTGGGGTGTGAGCTCCCTTGAAATTGAGGACGCAACTTGAATCGTTCGGCTTGAGTCATGCCTGACTGCAAGTGTACTGAGATTCACAGCTACGCCTCAGAGAAGGCGGGGGGGAAAGTGTGACGTTTCACACTCAAAGAGAACCTTTGGTTGCATCCCGAAAGGCGTCCCCCCCTGTGGTCAAACTTCAATCAACCAATGTCTTTGTTCTTGTTGAGGTTAAACGTTTTGCTTGCTTGGAACTTGTCGTAGCCAGCTTCGATGGCAGTGTTGAGAGCCTCTGCCTGTGCTCGATCGATTGCCTGTCCCTGCATACGGGAGAGTTCGATGATTACGTTGATGATGTCGTTCATGACATGTATGAGATTTCAGATGGGTTGTACCCAAGTTCGTATAGTGTTGATTCCAAATCCTCGACGTCATCGAGGTTCACGATGGTGATGATGTCCACCTCTCGTGTAGAGTAGTCGAGTACGGCTACTTGATTGTGTCCGAGTGTTACTTTCATGAGTACTTGTCTTCGATTCGTTGCTTGGTTTCTTCACAGCACGCCACCCATGCCTCCATGTTCACGAAGGACATCTTGCCTGCCTCTCGTGAGGCGTTGTAGCCTGCAAGGATTTGCTCCTTGTTGTCGATGTAGTCGTCAAGACCACGCTGAAGGCAGTCCATGATGACCATTTGCACGAGTGCCCCGTGCTTGTTGTACCCCGTCATGAGGTGGCTGATGAACTCGTCGTTCGTCATGTCTTTGATGTTGTCCATAGGTATTGAATTGAAGTTTGAATTTGTTATTGAGAGGTGTTGTATATATCTCTCTTCACTACGTTCAGAGAGAGATATATACTAACACTCTCTATGTTAGGTCGAAGTTGGTGTTCTTGAATGCCTCTTCGAGAATCTTCTTGTTGATGTTGTCGGCCTTGAACCACGCTCGGATGAGGTGTAGTTCGAAGCTCCCGCAGTTCTTCGTGCGGTTGTCGAGTCGTTCTGCTTGTGTCATGGCTTCTTGTTTTCGTCGTAATAATCTGCCCAATAAGTCATCTCCTCTTCGTGGATGCGGAACTCGTGGCAGTCTTGCAGGTCGTGATTCCACACCTCAATCCACACGCCAATATCCTCGGCTGATTGTTGGATGATGGATGCGTGATGCCCTGCAAGTCGGAGTCCTTCGGTTGCTTTCTCGTAAATGTTCATAGGTCAATGATTACGCCCTTCTTTTCAAGGGCTTCGGTGATATATTCAGGGAGTTCGAAGCATCCATCGTAGCCCGTGAGCCGTGGGCCATCTTCGTCGAAGTACACTTCGAGTACACCCTCTGCATAGAAGCGGTCGCCTCCTGTTTCGAGGTCGTAGGTTTCGTACCACCCACCATATTGGTGGTCAGGGTCAACCGACACCGAGGTGTCCATCTCCACATTCTTCTCGGCGTCAAGGTCTACGTCGTAGGCTGTCCGCATTGACACGAAGGGGAGTGTGTGCTTGAAGGAGTGTGTGAATTTCATTGCTTTGCATTTTCGGCATCGTCTGCCCATCCAACAAGGATGTCAATCGCATAGCCCGCTGATTCGGCAGTGTTCGTGACGGACAGCATGGAAGCCATGCCCTTCACGTCGTCGGGTACAAGCCGAGCGCACCGATTGAGGTCATTGAGTCGCTTCCCAAAGTGGAAGTCGTTGAGGAAGAGCACCGCCGCACCGACGGGGCGTTTGAAGAAGTTGTCCATGGTGTTGGAGATTTGAAGTTTGACATTGAGTGGTAAGTCTCTCTAACTATACACTCTTCATAAATGAAGAGAGTGTATAGTAAGAGATACTAACATTATTGGAAGTCCCGAGTGGAGATGCCGAAGGGTCGGAGGTCGATGAAGGTGTCTTCATCGTATGCCTCGGCCACCATCGCCACACCTTCGTGGTCGTCGTGGTCACTCATGTACAGGTACGAGAGCACCAACTCATCGTGGGCAAGCCCACGGAAAGGGTTGAAGAATTTGTTGAAGTAGTTTCTCATAACTCTCTGTCTTTCAAGTTCTTAACAGCGTCCATTGCCATGCCTGTCAGCATGATGATGCCCACGAGTCCGCAGGCACCCGCCAATGCGAGGTTGATGTTGAATAGGAGTTGTACCATTTGTTGAAGTTTGAAGGGTTAATTTACTGATTGTCAATGGGTTTCACGGACTTGATGCGGTGTCCGTCAGGGACAAGGTCGAGTGCCCGCTCTCTTGCGTGCTCGATCGACCACGCCTTGAACGTGAGTGCGTCCCAATCATCTCGGTCAAAGCCGTAGTAGAAGACCATTCGGTACTCCTTGGAAGGAGTGGACTGAGGGAGCCAATCGCTCATCGTGCCCCGCTTGGGGTAGCGTTCCCACACGTTCATGTGAGCTTGATTTCGCAGTTGTTCTTGAAGTCCCAAATGGCTTCCTCTCCGCGCTTTTTGCCCAAGGCGATTGCGCTGTCGCGGTCGAACAGGACGTTGGACACCTCGATGTAGGCGTAGTCGTCGTCGTTCACCCATGCACCGATTACCTTCACGTTCAGGAAGTCGTCTGAGAACTCCGTTCTCTTCATGAACTCAATGTTGAGTTCCATGATTTCTCGGAAGGTGTTGTATGACAACAACTTGTTGTCAATCATCTCGACGGAGTCTGTCGCACCGCCTACTGCATATGCCTCAACCAATGGGTTGTAGCCGTTGAGGTCTTTGTCAACGGAGAATCCGTTGCCGCTCTGCACGTTCATGTAGCGCAGAAGCATGAGGTCATGATGTTTCATCGTAGATGAATTTGAAGTTTGATACAGACGCCTCACGGCGTTTCGTCCATTCAGGACTCGTCAGTGTACCTGTACAGCTTAGCTGTCGATGAGGTCAGCCAAGGTCATCTGCTCGTCGCAGGTGAGTTCGTCCCACGCTGAAGTGCAGGTGATGATGTCCATGCTGAGATGGCTGTCGAGGAGGTCAGCGATGAGCTGACGGCGGATGTGCTTATCCATGAGATTGGGGTTTGAAGTTTGACATTTTGAGTGGTAAGTCTCTCTAACTACACACTCTTCATAAATGAAGAGAGTGTGTAGTAAGAGATACTAGAACGATTAGAAGGGAACATTATTGCTATCTTCGATAGCAGAAGGCAGAGACGTAGTCTCCATGTGGATGGCCAGGCACTGCGTCAAGGCCTCAATCTTAGCTTCCAAGGAAGCTACGCGGTCAGTGGCCTCGGCCTCCTTACGGAGTTCGGCTTTCTTGGCAGCTTTAGCTGCAGCGCCAGTGGCCTCGCTGACTGCCTTGGCAGAGGCGGCGGCCTTGGCTACGTCGGCCTTCCGAGCCTTCTTCGAAGGCTTGACTGGCCCAACTTCGTTGGTCTTCATCGAAGCCTTGTCCATGTGGTCTGCCACCTTCTGCGAAGGTGTTCTCTTCGTCGTCTTACGACGACGCTTCTTCGCCTTCGGCTTGGTCTCCTTAACCTCTTCGAGGTTAGTGACCATGTCCAAAGCTTCTTGCAAAGCTTTGATTGCGGCGGCCTTGCGGTCAGCGGTTGGACGGAAGAGGGCTTGGTTGACCGCTTTCTTGCAGTCGGCAAATTGGAAGTTTGTCATGGTTTATGAGATAATGTATTAGAATGAAACCATAGGTTTCTTTCATTCTAATACATATCTCTACCTTCTGCCGAACTACTCTAACGAGTTAGAGTAAAGGTCGCGGTACCAACGGTCAACTCGTTGACTCACAGGGTACTGCGTCTGTGCATTGGCAAGTTTCAGTATACCTTGTATACTGCCGTTTGATATTCGAATAGCAAACCGAAACAACTGCAACACAGAGTGTTGGAATGTCAACAGCAAAACCCCATTGAAGGGTATAGTCTGTAACTCAGGGAGTTACAAGGGGGGATTGTCCTCTCCTTCGGAGCACTGCGCCTGCAAAGTTAGTCAAGCATTGCTTGAACTAACCAGTCCTAACTGACTGAAAGTCAGGCAAAAAGCTGAAAGTTGTATGCAAAACTGCACTTTAGTGCAGGGGGTGGGTCTTGCAAACCCGTTTCGGGTTTGGTCTGCGGGCGTGTGTGTATATATATAATCCCCACGGTGTACATAGCTCACCCCTTTTTACGACTGATCTTGATTCAGTCCCTTTATATGCCTTGAGACGGGTGAAATAATCTAACTTTCTCATTATCAATACCGTAAGCGACGTTACATGAACAGTCACTTGACGGTTGACTTTTAAAAAATTGTTTTATAACTTCGCGAAGTCACAGTGATTGAGACAAACATGGCCTCATTACTGTTTATTTTGGATAAGTAAAAATCGGTATCTTTGTTTTAGACACAAGACTAGCTGTATGTTTACAAGAACAAGACGTCCACAGGGGTATCAGGTCAACAAAAGGGCCATTCAGGACCCTCTTTCATCGTTTGCGCAGAACGGGATCAAGAACCCACCTGACGAAGTCAACCCACTAGACTATTTGCAACCTGAGATGTCTCCTTTTATAAGGGGGCAGAAAGAGGCGGCATATTTCAACTCAGATTACAACGATCTGATGTACTCTTTGGCTGAATTGCAGAATCAGTTGGGTCGCGGTACAGAGATGTCGCCGAGGGGGGCGCGGCAGGTCGGCATGCAGGTCATTAAAGGTGACCCTCAATCGAACTATCTAACCGCCTCAGATATTGCAGCCCTTGCTGATACCCGTGCAGGTGATGATGCGGTCATGGGGTTTGATGATTTGATGAGCCAGATCGCGTATGGGGAGAGTAGAAACCGAAACATTGTCCAAGATGCCCCGCTTCTCAGGGCGTCTAAGCGAGCCCAGGGACCGTATCAGATGGAAAGGGCGGCTAGGGACGAAGCTAACAATCATGCTAGAGCTATCGCAAAGTCACTTGGAAAAGATTTCGTTTCGTTTACAGACGAACAGCTTTCCGATATCGTAAACAATCTGACTAAAGAAGAAAGAGACCTGTTGGCGTATGCGTACATGTATGGGCCAGAAGAAGTCAAGACGGCTGATGCTCTTACGGGTCAGGTTGGTGTGCCAGAGTTTTGGATGAAGAACTGGAACAAAGGCACCACGGATAGGACGGAGGAGTTCAGAGAAAGGCTGAAAGACTACCCAGGACGCTAATTGCAAATAGTCTATATTTGCATTCATGGCAGATCTGACACTAACCATCACAGAAGCGGTCACCCTGAACGGGACATCCCACGGGGCAACCAACACGCAGACCATCACTGGTGTGACTGACGTCCTGCATAGAATTGTAGATGTACCGACTTCAGGGTATATTGACCTAGTGAACTTCGCGTCAGCCGCTTCTGGTGTGGCAATCGCAGACGGCACCGCAAAGCATGTTAGAATCACCAATCTTGACGCGACAAATTTTGTCACGCTTCGCGTGAGGGAAACAGATGTACAAGAGTACTTCGTGAAGATCGAGGCAAAAGATTCTTTTATTCTTGGAAACTCAGTTGGTGATGCCAATGATTCGGGTACAGGCGCGGCTGTATCCTTTACAAATGTTGACGAAATCGAAGCCCTTGCTGATACCGCATCTTGTGAGGTCGAAATCTTTATAGCAAGCTGATATGAACGCAGGACTTAGAGCCCTCAAAAACAAAAGCCCAAAGGCATTTGAAAAAATTATGGGCAAGCAGGCCATGTATGGCATGAAAACGATGTCTGAGGGAGGAGTAGCTCAGAAGTCTCTTTACCAGACGGTAAAGAATGAGAACGAAATGAATAGAAGAAAGGCTGATCTTGAGGCTAGAATTGAAGCAGCGAGAGGTACAGATGCCGTAAAGGGCCTTGTTGAAGAATACAGATCTCTCACAGACACAGCCGCACAGGGTAAAAAGATGTCGTTTTCGACCTACCTCAAGGACAAGCAGGCTGGATATGGTGCCAAGGTAATGGGTGATGGAGGTGTTTACGCTGACGAGGGAGACAAAAACGATCCACCCGAGCTGACAGCTAAGCAGCTCCTGGATATTATTGCTAGGCAAAACCCAGGTCAGGAAGTTACTGGCTCTAGCGCAGATGTTGCAAGATCTATTGCAGACAATATGGGGTACACCACAGCGGTATCTTCAACCGCAGCCCCCATGAAGGCAATATATATGGATCGAGGGTCTGTTGAGGAGGACCCCCAGCCCGCACCAGTTAGACCCACTGACTTGTCCCCCATGAAGCCCATGAAGGCAAGCTTGAGCTCCCAGTATCCTGAGAAAGAAATCATGGATTCGGAGACCCCTATGCCAGATCAGTATGACGAGTCATTTGCTGGATATGTGTTGGCCCCTTATCTCAGAACTGGTCAGGTTCCCACGAACATTAAAGTGAGAAACCCTCAGACGGGACAGTTTCAAGATCGTCAGATGGAGCCAGAGGAGATCGCCAACTACATCTATCAAAATCAGGTTCGACAAAGAGTACCCTCTAAAATGATGTCGCGAGACGACGCCATGGAGAAGGCACTAAAGATCATGAGATTTAGATCATAAAAAAAGGGGCTTGCGCCCCTTTTTCTTTCTATCTATACATCCTATCAATCCCGTTCCCACGGCATTGGAGAATTCAAGTGGTTGATAGCAATGATCGCGTCTTGTACTTGGGCACCGTTCATTCGGTCCTGAAGACGGTTTTGCTTTGATGCTGCGTCATCCATAAAGAGGATTCCTACTACTACGATGGCGGCGGATGCAATGGTAAATTTCATTGTGTAAGTATTAAGGGATTAAACTGAATTTCGTAAATTTGATCTGCTTTCTGATCTCATGATATGGAGAAAAATCAATACCCTCCAAATTTCAGATCGTAAAAATTCGTTAATCAAAATGAAACTATCTAAGAATCTGTCACTTAAGGAGTGCACAAAAAGCATTACCGCAGAGAGGCTTGGAATTAAAAACGATCCAGATGAGTGGGCAACAGAAAACCTTCGAGCTATTGCAGAACATGTATTTCAACCTCTTAGGGATGCTTTCAAGCGCCCTATATACGTGTCGAGCGGCTATCGTTCGCCTGAGCTCAATACTGCTATCGGGGGTTCGAAGCGTAGTCAGCATGTGGAAGGAAGAGCACTCGACCTGGACGCAGACGTTTTCGGACGCTGCACAAACGCTGAGGTCTTCAGATGGATACTCAACAATGTTACGTTTGATCAGCTCATTTGGGAGTTTGGTGATGACGATAGCCCTGATTGGGTTCACGTTAGTTTCGTTTACGATGGCATTAATCGCGGACGGTGCCTTCGCGCTCGCAGGGATGATAAGGGGGAGACGTACTACGAAGTAATATTCGGGAAGGGACTTTAATTTAAATCATGGCTTTAGAAAATAACGAACGCCCGTCATTTTTTGTGACGGGGCTGCCTCGCACGCGCGGGGCTTGGCTTGCCCACTACCTTAACACTATGTCGTGCTGTGAGCATGAGCCTGGATTGAGGATCATGAATGGTGTTATGCCCCAGGACCTTTGGCCTGGAGTCCTTGGCCCCGTGGGGTCTGTAGACTCTAGCTTTTCTCTTTGGGCAAAGCTCGCTTACAATTCTTACGGAGACTCCCCTGTCGTTATCATAAATAGAGACCCCCTGGAAGTCATAGAGTCTCTTAAGTCAGAGTTTCCAAGCGGCGTTGGCGAGACATTCCCATTTCAGTACGGGGAGGTTGTTTCACAGGCACTCATTGAGCTCGAAGGAGTAAGGGCGTTGTACACCAATGTTCTTGAGGTCGATTATAAAGACATCGACCTTCGAATCGAAGAAATAGTCGATCACATAGGCCTGAAGTATAGATTCGATCGCCAGAAGTTTGATTACATGAACAGATTTAAAGTCACTGTTCACCCGAAGAAGTATCAGCGCCTTCTAGATGGTGGTAATATGTCTGGACGAGAAGTCTTGCTTTTTGGGTGAGAGCATATCTAACTCTGTAATTGTACTTCGTCTCATCTCTAAATAGATGAGATTCGTATGTGTCAGAAGGTGTTAGCCTATCAAAGTGCTTGTAGACGTAACCGTTGTTAACTAACTCATAAACAATACGTTCTCCTAGCTTCTTTTTCACGTACCCATAGTCTTTGGCTGCGTAGTCCAGAGTCCAGAACTCAAGGTCATACGCCCAGAGCATAAAGTATAGTTCCTTTTCAAATATATCCCTCTTTTTACAGAACGAGACCGTCCTGGACCTGAGGTACTTTAGGTAGTTATTTTTTACGTACCTTTGATTGAGTCGGGAGAAATCTCGGAAGAGTTTCTTTCTTGACACGGAACTTTTAGGCATAAAATTGGGGGTATGGGCAACTACGAAGATATGGAGGAAGAGGGCTTCTGGTTTGAAATCCAGGAAATTTCAGGTGCAATTCAGGAGCTCGTGCACAAGTATGGTATGGAAGATCGTATCATTTCTGCAGTTGTTGTTGGCCTTCTTGAACCCCTCTCTGATGAGCAGAGCAATATGAAGGCCTTCTTTAACTACAATATGCAGTCAAAGGATGAGCTTGAGATTATCACCGACTTCATGAAGGAATCTTACACTCCCCCCGATGACGGACCAGATCTTGATGATCTGCTCAACGGGTTGGGAATATCATTAAATTAAAATGGAAGGACTTATTAGGAAGATCATCATCGGGCGAGACCCGAAAGATGCTATGGCGTATTACGTCGGAATGAATGCTGGAAGAGGCAAGGTTAGCGCTATAATGATGGACGAAAAGCATTTGCACGTGCATGGAAAGAAGAGATATCTTGTATATTTGCAAGAGGAAGACGAGTCTCAAGTTTTGTGGAAGGTCGTAGACGACATGCCATGTTTGCTTGAGTTCGATCTCAATTTCTAATTTAATGAAGACATTTGATCTCTTCGTCGTTGAACTTGAAAAACAAATCAATGACACCATTAAGACTGCGTCGGGCCTTGAGCTATATGTGGACAACCGCTTCAACGAGTTTAAGCATCGCGTTAATGCTGGTCCTTTGGTTGCTGTTCCTTTTAGGTATGACACTGGCGCACAGCCAGGAGATACTTTGTTTTTCCATCACCTAGTGGTACTTAATGAGGGTCAAGTGCTAACTGGTCATGAAAATCACTACCTTGTAAGGTACTGTGACCCAAAGGTCTCGGTGATAAACAATCAGGCCATTGCTTACAAGTCAAAAGATACTGGCGAGGTGCATCCTCTTGGAGGATGGATCGTGCTTTCGCCTGTCGAGGAAGATCAAGAGCCCGAGTCGGAGGTCATTGAGATTGTCAAGCTCAAAGAAGACCCAGTTACGAAGGGGATAGTATCATTTGAGTCTAAAAAGACCAAAGAGCTCGGCCTTAAAGTTGGAGATGTTGTTGGCTTCAAAAAAAATATGGATTACCGATTCAAAATCGACGAAGTAGAGTACTACAGAGTCGACTACACAGATATTTTCTATGTCGAAGAAGAGCTTCACCACGGTTGAGGCTGCTCGGCGCCTGATGGCCTCCATGGAGGTGGCTATTAACAACATGATTGACGAGGTAAGAAAGCCCGTTGATCCAGAGGCTGGTGGAGCATCTAGAAAGGCCGAGCTTCAATCTATCAAACAAACAGCTACAGATTGCAAGGAGTTAATCGTTGAGCGCCAGCGATTGGAGCAAATGATCAAAGACATTGACACTAATGGATCAATCGAAGAAGCAAAAGACTACAGCGGAGGTTTCGCTGAAAGATTCTCTAAATAACTGGAAAGATATTGTCTATCAAAAGAATAAAACAGACTTTAAGTTTTGGGACGAGTCTTGGAACGAAGAGTTTGAAGACTAACCGCGAGTATCTCCTCAAGCTTATACCTTGTAGAAAGAGTAATTGGTCACATGTGGGTTCAAGCCCCACCTTGCGGACAAATTAAATCAAATGAAGAAACAAGCGTCCACTTACATTCAGAAGAAGCGCATAAAAAGGGCCGATGTGCACTCCAAGTCAAAGCACTCAAACAACAAGTCTTCTAAGCACTACTCTAAGAAGTATCGAGGTCAAGGCAGATAATCGTATATTTGCCTGGTGAAAAAGCGCAATTACAAAAAAGAGTACAGGAAGTACGGAAAGACCCGTGCAGCCAAGAAGTATCGCGCCGCCCTCAACAAGTACAATAGAAAGAAAAAGACCTACGGGAATGGAGACGGCAAAGATGCCGCTCACTCTGGGTCAAAAATTAAAGGGTTTTTGAAAGCCAGTATCAATAGAGCCAACAATAGGCCAAAGAAGCGTAACAGCAGGGGCTAACGTATGCGCCTGTAGCTCAGCTGGATAGAGCATTTGCCTTCTAAGCAAACGGTCACAGGTTCGAATCCTGTCAGGCGTACTAAATTAAACAACATGGCTAGTTACAAATGTGAATGTGGTAAGACCAAAGACGCTTCAGGAGTAAGCATCAGGATCATAGACGGAGAGGCTCGTCACGACATTAAATGTGAATGTGGCAAGTACATGGATATTTCTAATCCTAAGAGCGGAGTTCCTAGCTTTAGAAGCAACAGGTATGGTCAAGTCTACTGATGCTGAGGACATTATCTCAATTTGCCCCAACGGTACGAAAGGAGAGATTGTTCGAATCGCTGATCTGGACATTTCACTTCCCGCTCAGCCTCCCAAAAAACAAATTTCGGGATATGGAAAGCCAAACCACATGCAGTTGTGGGAGAGGATTTCTATGCCTGAGGAGTTGCTTCGCATTAAGAGTATGGATGAGTGGGCCGAGATGCCCCGCCCCTTTAGAGAAAAGTTTCGTCCGTATATCGAGGAAGAGTTTCGCCGTCGGCGTGAAGGCTTTTGGTTCTATAACGACGGTATCCCTACATATATTACGGGCAGGCACTACATGATGCTTCAGTGGACCCGAATGGATATCGGGTATCCAGACTATTTAGAGTTCCAAAGAGATATTTTCGTACATTTGGCTGCGTGTGAGGCGGATCCCCGATGTATCGGGCAGCTGTATACTAAATGTAGGCGGAGCGGATACACAAATATCTGCTCTGCCGTGCTTCTAGATGAAGCCACACAAGTCAAAGACAAGCTCCTGGGAATACAGTCAAAGACTGGTAAGGACGCTCAGGAGAATATATTCATGAAGAAGGTCGTGCAAATGTTCAGGCACTACCCCTTCTTCTTTAAACCTATTCAGGATGGAACGACCAATCCGCGCATGGAGCTGGCTTTTCGCGAGCCGTCTAAGAGAATCACGAAGAACAATAAGACTACGCAGACGGGCGAAGCTCTTAATACGGTCATAAACTGGAAGAATACTACCAACAACGCATATGATGGAGAAAAGCTACATTTGCTCTATCTAGACGAAGCTGGTAAATGGGAAAAACCTACAGACATAAGGGACGCCTGGAGGATTCAACGGACATGTTTGATCGTCGGGCGAAAAATCGTCGGAAAAGCAATGGTGGGAAGTACCGTAAATCCGATGGACAAGGGGGGCAAAGAGTACAAGGACCTTTGGAGGGATTCAGATCCAGAAGAAAGGAACAAGAACGGGAGGACTAGGTCAGGACTCTACCGACTCTTTATTCCAGCGGATATGGCGCTGGAGGGATTTTTTGACAAGCATGGGAGGGCCGTACATGAAGACCCTGATTCCCCTGTAGAGGGCATTGATGGAGTTGATGTCGAAATAGGATCCCGTAGCTACCTCAAGAACGAAAGAGATGCCATGAAGCACGATGCTTCTGAAATGAATGAAATCGTTAGGCAGTTTCCTTTTACAACGGACGAGGCTTTTAGAGATAGTATCGAGGGGAGTCTTTTTAATGTTGGTAAGATTTACGAGCAGATTCAGTACAACGATGAGTTGTTCCCCAACCCCGTTGTCACTGGAAACTTTGTATGGAAAAACGGGGAGAAAGACAAAGAGGTTGTTTTTTCTGCTGATCCAAATGGTAGGTTTAAGGTTTCGTGGATGCCACCCCCCGAGCTCAGGAACAAAGTAAAGACAGAAAGAGGCAAACGAATTGCACCCAATGCAGAGCTGGGGGTAGGCGGGGTTGACTCCTACGACCTTGACGCCACCGTCGACGGACGGGGGTCGAAAGGAGCGCTACACCTTTACAACAAGTTTAGCATGGATCATCCATCTAATACTTTTGTTTTGGAGTATGCGTCCCGCCCGCCTTTGGCCAAAATATTTTATGAGGACGTTCTTATGGCTGCCGTTTTTTACGGATATCCAATACTCATTGAGAACAACAAGTATGGAATCGCAAGGTACTTTGAATCAAGGGGTTATGACGGATACTTGATGGATAGGCCTCGCCACCTCATGTCCTCTTCGGCCAAGGTCAACGTAAAGACAAAGGGGATACCCTCTAATTCTCAAGATGTAATTCAAGCTCACGCCCACGCGATAGAGGCGTATGTTCACGATCACATCGGAGCTAATTACGAGACTGGAGAAATGGGTAAAATGTATTTTAACAGAACCCTTGAGGATTGGATTGGCTATAAAATTGACAACAGAACAAAGTTTGACCTTACGATTAGTTCTGGACTCTGCCTTTTGGCTGCTCAGAAGTACAAGTCAAAAGTAAAGCCGTCCAACTTTAACGAATCAAAATTTTTCCGCAGATACAAGTATAATTAAGGCCACCGCTACATTTACTATATTTGCAAAAATGCACTCCATCAACAATGTACGGTAACTCATCAAAGGCAGGAAAGTCTTTTCCAAATCCTCTTGCTACGCAAGCAGAGAAGCAGTCAATGGAGTATGGGCTAAGCTACGCAAAAGCAATCGAGGCGCAATGGAATGGCTCAACTCCAGATGACTCTGCAATAAATAGGAGAAACAGGGAGTTTCACGTAAACAGAAAGTACGCGAGGGGAACTCAAGATGTTGACATTTACAAAAGACTTCTCAACACTCTTGATCCAAACAATAATGATGGGACACTCCTAAACCTGGACTTTAGCCCAGTTCCCGTTCTCCCCAAGTTCGCAAAGATTGTAGCCAATAAGATACTATCTAGGGATCCTTACCCAAACGTTGAGGCCATCGACCCCCTCTCTTCGTCTTACAAGGACAGGGAGAAAAAGAAGATGATGCAGCTCATGAAGATGAGGGAGCAGATTGAAGCTCTTTCAGAATCTACTGGCATCAAGCCATTTGGAGACGCATCTCAGATCCCATCTAGTGAAGAAGAGGCGGAGATCTTTTATGAAACAAACATTAAGGTCGATGCTGAGGTTGCGGCTCAGCTTGCAGCACAGGCAACTCTTTCTTGGAACAAATTTAACGAAACGACGTTCAGAAGAGCGGTAGAAGATCTTGTCTCCTGCGGCATGGCTGTGGTTAAGAGAGTAAATGACCCGTCTTACGGAATCACCCTAAAGTACGTCGACCCAAAGGATTTTGTTCACAGCTACACAGAGGATCCAAACTTTGGTGACATCAGCTATGCGGGTTCTGTCAGAAGAATTAGCATTTCTGAGCTTAAGAGAATTGCTGGGGATAAGCTTACGGAGGATCAGTACAAAAAGATTGCTGAAAAGTCATCCAGACGATACGGGAATGACTCTGCTGCCCTTCACAGAACTCATTACGACAATCAGGCCAGAAGAACGGTCTTCGGATACGACGAATATGTCGTTGAGCTCTTAGACTTTGAGTTTCTCTCAACGGACACCATGTTCTTTGAGGAAAAGGACAATCGCTACGGAAATACTGGATTTTTTACCAGAGGATATAATTACAAGGAAAGAACTGGAGGCGTTTTTAAAAGAACTCCCCACACGCTTGAGGTAACCAACGTTTACGGTGGTTTTTACGTCATGGGGTGCGGATACATGTTTGATTACGGCATGAAAACAAACATGCCAAGAAATATGTACGACCTGTCCAGAACAAATCTTTCCTACTCGGTAGTGGCCACGAACCTTGACAACATGATTCCCAAGTCAATGATTGGGAGCACCAAGGGATTTGCAGACATGCTTCAGCTGACTCACCTTAAGATTCAGCAAGCTATCGCAAAAGCTAAGCCAGATGGACTTATCATTGATATTGAGGGATTGGAAAATGTGCAGCTCGGTAAAGGCGGCGAGCTTCAGCCTTTGGAGCTTCATGATATCTACGAGCAGACTGGTGTTTTCTATTACAGAAGTAAAAATCCTGAAGGAGGGTTTCAAAACCCACCGATCAGAGAGATTGGCAACAGCATAAGAAACGTCAACGAGCTTATTAACCTCTACAACCACTACCTCAGAATGATTCGTGACGTCACGGGAATCAACGAGGCAATGGACGCATCTTCCCCGAAGGGAGATGATCTCGTAGGCGTCAGAGAGCAAGCGATTGCGGCTGGAAACAATGCAATCTACGACATAACAAATGCGGCAATGATTCTTTTCCAAAGCGTCTGTGAGGACCTGGTAAAGTGCCTGCAAGTTCTTCCAAAGGAGTCGGTTGTTTTTCAGGCTTACTCTAACGCCATTGGAGACACAAACATGAAGGTTATTTCCTCATTTGAGGACCTATCCATGTTTAATTTTGGCGTCCTTGTTAAAAAGAACATGGACGACAGGGAAAGACAGTTCCTTGAGCAGTCAATTCAGGTTTCTATGCAGCAGCAGAAGATTGATCTTGAGGACGCCATGGCTGTGAGAGAGATTAGGGATGCCGAGCAAGCAGAAAAACTTCTTGCCGTCCGAAGAAAAAAGAAGGCTGCCGAAGCTGCTCAAATGGCTCAGCAAAATTCACAGATGCAATCTCAGCAGGCCCAAGCCGCAGCACAAGCCGCCTCTCAAGCAAAGCAGCAGGAAATGCAGCTTCAGGCTCAGGTTGAAATGCAAAAGATCCAGGCTAAGGCTCAGGCAGATATCCAGGTAGCTCAGGCCTTGCATGAGTTTAAGAAGGAGATTGAAATGATCAAGGCTCAAGCGACACTTGGATTTAAGACCGAGGATCAAGAGTTTAAGCAAAAGCTTGAAGTTCTCAAGGAGGACAGAAAAGATGAAAGGGTTGATAAGCAAGCTGTTGCGCAGTCTAAGCTCATGAGTCAAAGAAAAGACAAAAGAGGTGAACTTGCCTCTGACAACACTTCAGAAATAGTTAGAAACATCATTCAAAATGGCTGATATAAACCTCGACATAGCTCAAGAGCTGAACGTAACAATAAGAAGAGGCGATAGCCTTTCGTTTGACGTTACGGTAAGGGACACTGACGGGGATGCAGTTGATCTTACCGACTACACGTTTGATATGGACGTTAGGTCTTCATCAAGAGTTTCTTCAAAGAACAACAGGTCCGATATTGTTATTTCCAACACCCCTGGAGGAAAAAATCTTCTTCTTTTGACTCTTTCTGGTGCTGCAGACGGCACTCTTTCTGTGACTGCCAGCAGAGAAGCTACTGCAGAGATAGCTCCTGGATCATACAATTTCGACATATCTGCCAATCACATTACAAACTCTACTTCTCAAACTTGGTTTTACGGAAGGCTTGTGGTGAACAGAGATTACACTCTTAGGTAATGGCTGTAGAGTTCACTCTTCCGAAGGGTAGCAATGTAACTTTTAAGAGAAAGAATCAGGATTCTGAGACTTTATCTACAACTATACTTGACGGCACTTCTGTAAACATATCTGTTAACAAGCCTCAGTCTTTTGAGGATGGTGTTGTAGGGAGTACTGTTCAGCTAAGCGATGTTCTCGAAACGGTAGACATAAGGTATGTTGCATCTACTGCTGGCTACAGCAATGGCGATTCTGTGAATTCATGGGTTAACTCAGGAGATCTTGATGGTTATGACCTTCAGAATGAAGGTTCTTCCCCCATAGATCACCCCACCTTCAATACGGACGATGTAAACAATCCCTTTTCCACGGGGGCAATGAAGTTCGTCATTTCTGATTCTGACTACAGCTCAGACTATCTCTATTGGGGAACCAACGATGCCAGAAAGACGCTGGAGCCAGAGGATGCATTTACGTTTTACATGGTTATGGCGACTACAGTTTTGGACGCTAAAAAAGGACACTATCCTTTGTGGGTAAATGGCTCAGCAAGGGATAATTCGGCTCAGACGGCTGTTGATTCTTTTATAGGTCCTGGAACCACATTTACAGTTAGGCTAAAGGGCCCTGAATTTACGTTTACTGAAGTAGACATCCTTGCAAGTCCATCCTCAAACGATCAGTCGTTTACGTCAAGTCCTGCTGATGGTATTGTGATTGTCGTGACCGTTGACAAGGACGGAGTTGTTCGTCACTACAACGCCAATGCAAAATCTTCAAACGAGATTACCATAGATTCCTCTAGAAAGTTTAAGGCCGACACTTTTGGTGGTCCCGACGGGAGAAATCAAAAATCTCCCAGCTACATGACTACGGGTGACACCCTTTATTTGGCTGAGTTCGGATACTGGAACAGCAAGCTTGACGGTCAGAGCGCAGCTACGCTCGCGAGGCTTCTCGGCAAGAAATATGAAATTTCATAAATTTGCCAACATGAAGTGCATGAAGGCAAAAAAAGGCGTAAAGCTTAAGATGGGCAAGCACAAGTCTCGCACTGGTGGCTTGACCAAGGCTGGTCGCGAAAAGTATAACAGAGAAACAGGGTCTAACCTCAAGGCTCCTCAGCCTGGTGGAGGTCCACGTAAACGATCTTTCTGCGCAAGAATGAAGGGTGTGAAAGGCCCCATGAAGAAGCCCAATGGCAAGCCTACTCGCAAGGCTCTTGCCCTTCGTAAGTGGAAGTGCTAATGAAGACGTTGAAGGGTAAAAAGACAAAGAACTTTACGGTTTCAAACAAGACCGTCTCTATTGATCCGCCCAAAGGTTATCACTGGATGGAGGAAGGGGGTAGATACTACCTTATGGAAGGAGATTACAAACCGCATCCTGGAGCCGTAGCTAAGGCTAAGTTCAAGATGGCAACGCACTCGAAGTCATGAAAGTGATGAAGAAGGGGGGCACCAACAAGGATGCCTGCTATCACAAGGTAAAGCGTAGATATAAGGTGTGGCCTTCGGCTTATGCCTCTGGCGCCGTGGCTAAGTGTCGCAAAGTCGGTGCTAAGAACTGGGGAAACAATAGTAAAAAGAAGTAATGGCAGTCAGAAAAACAGCAAAGGGACTTGCTCTCAAGCGCTGGTTTAAAGAAGACTGGCGTACACCCCGTGGCAAGAAGGGGTACAGCGGAGGCGATAGAACCTTTCGACCCACAAAAAGAGTTTCTTCTAAAACACCTGTTACATGGTCCGAGTTGACTCCCGCTCAAAAGGCTAGAGCGGCAAAGGAGAAAAAGACAAAGGGCAGGGTGTCAGGGTATAAGCCAAACCTCAAGAAGAAGAAAAAGAAATAACACTTATATTTGCAAAAAACCACCAAACACAAATGGCAACTACAACTGCAACTATTACGCTCTCTAGCTCAGATCTGACTGGCGATGCGTTGTCCCTGTCTGCGACAGCGACATTGACCAAGGCTGACTCAGTCACTGGTCTCGATCAGACCTCGGGCGTGGCTCGTAAGATTTATACTCAGGACAGCGCTGACGTCTTGATTGACGAGACCTCGGTTACTGTCGATAAGGCTCATAAGCTTTACGTTAGAAACCCAAGCACAGTGGCCTCTGAGTACTTTTTGATTTCTGTTGGCGACGCGGGCGCTGATACTGATATCGGAAGATTGTATGCTGGCGACTGGATGTTTATCCCCTACGGTGCCGCTGATAACATTGACATTGTGGTGACTCCCAGCGTTGCAACTACCATGGTTCTTGAGTACATGCTCATCCACGAATAATGGGTAGTGTAAGAGTAAATATAAGACTATCATCCACTGACGTGCTTGCCACGTCTGTTGATATAAACTCTGCTACAACCGTTAATGCGGATAGCGGAAATGTCAACAGACTAAAGGTTGTTGCAACAGCAAATGATGCAACGTCTCAGGTCATTCACAAGGCCAATGAAAAGCTCAACAGAGCGTATATCTACGTCAAAAACCTTTCTGGCGAGACAGAGAAATACGTGTATGTGTTTGCTGATACCGCAGCTGACGACCCAGTTTTGTCAAAGCTCGGCGGTGGTGAGTTTTGTTTCATGCCCGTGGACCCTGCTGTAAATCTTAAGGTTTATGGCACAGACGTAGATCAAATTGTTGAGTACGCAGTGTTTGGTCTGGATAGCTCAGCAGTTAGATACTCATAATTAGAAAACATGGCAAGATTAGATGTAACAAGACTCAATCCAGTTTACGTAAACGAAGGCGGTTCATCCGCTGTTGCGGACGTAAACCTTGAGGCACCAGGATCGGCTCGTTGGGCAGCAGTACACAACCTTCACGGGACTGATCTCAACGTGCTTGCTCCCAGCAATGAGATTTACAAGTACACCGTAGAAGGAGCCGCTGCTAGAAGCACGTATCAATCTCCTCTGAACTCTGGAAAACTCAAAGAAGACACTGCTCTGGCTGATTTTGACGGCACAGTGACTGCAGTCGATGCGGGAACCACGGCAGTTTTCTCTGCAAAGACAAATGTTGAAGCAGACACCACTATCACAAGAGGCGGTATTGATATCACGGCGCAAATAGGAAAGCCCACCTTTAATGGTATTGATTGGGATGGCAGTGCACTAACCGATATTCTTGTGAATGGCGAAGGCACAGGTCTTGAGGAGGGTGATGTCATTAGCTTCCCCGTAACAGACAATACTGACGTAACCATAACCTTTACCGTTGGTCAAGACGATCTTCAGTTGGGTGCTGGTTTGAATCTCCTAAAGGCCACAACCATGGCCGTTGCTCTTGTTGTTCCTGCAAACACCATTGTTCAGGTTCCTACATTCAGCAAGATTCAGATTCAGGCCACAGACGGCGGCAATGACGCCACCGCTGTGCTGTACTACACTTGATAATTACAAAATTTAATTTATGGAAAACGAAAACGTTACTACCGAAGCTCCTCAGGTGGAGCAACCCCAAGTGGAACAACCTCAGGTCGAGGCTCCTCAAGTTGAACAAACTCAGGAGTCTCAGCCAGAGATGCAGTTCTTTGACAGCGTGGAGGATCTTGACAGATCGCTTCAGGACGAACAGCCTGCGCCTCAAGAGTCTCAGTATGTAGACCCCGAGTCAGCCCCAGTCCAGGAACCGACTACTCAGGATCAACCACAATACACGAATCAACAGGTCGAGGAGGCTATGTTTGGATATCTGAGTGAAAGGCTCGGTAGAAACATCTCCTCTTTCGACGACTTGACATACACGGAGCAAAAAGCTCCACAGCTGGACGAGAGAATCGAAAAGATTTCTCAGTTTGTACAAGAAACAGGAAGGTCTCCAGAGGACTATTTGGCTTATCAGCGAATGGATCCCTCGAATATGGACGACATGTCTGTCCTTCTTGTCAACACGTCGTTTGAATACCCAAACCTTTCAAATGACGAGGTAAGACTTTTGGTGAATAGCAAGTATAAGCTTGACCCAAATATCTATTCTGAGCAAGAGGTTCAAATCTCTCAGCTCCAGATGAAGGTCGACGCTGAAACAGCTCGCAAAGGCATTAATGAAGTTCGGGAAACGTACCGAGCACCAGTGCAAGAGCAATCAACTTCAGAAGATTCCTTTATTGATGACGAATGGTTGGCAAACATGCGACGCGAAACTGCCGCGCTTACGGGATTGGAGTTCGATCTCGGAAACGGAAATAGTTTCCAGTTTGGTTTGGACGACAACTATCGGAATCAGCTAATCGAAAAAAATACTCAGCTTGAGGATTATTTCGATCCCTACGTCAGTGAAGACGGAACCTGGGATTACGACAAGCTCAATTCACACAGAGCTGTGGTAGACAACATTGACAAGATTGTTTCCAACGCATACCGACAGGGTATCAGCGACGGTCAAAGAAATGTTGTAACCAAAGTTGCTAATTCTAGTGTTCAGTCTCCACAGACAAACCCAAATCAACAGGCCGTTGACCCAGTAAGCGAGCAATTAAAAGACATCGTTTCTCGCAACAGTCGCGGTCTTTCTTTCAATCCTAGAATCTAAAAACTAAGAAATTATGGCACTTGGAACACCAAGCAACAAGGCTGATGGCGGTGGCACCATCGACTTTAAGGTAGGCGGATCGCCTAATGGAACCTTCAGAACAGATCCCCAGAAGTACACTACTATTGATCAGCTCGTTGGTCAGTATGGTAAGCCCGACGTTCGTGAGCAACTCATCAAGACTTACGGTGATCAAGGTATCACTGGCTTTTTGAAGCTCACTGGCGCAATCAACTCTGCAGCAACTTCTGACGAAGTCACTTACTTCGAAGAAGCTCGCAGACACACCGTGTTGGAGTCAAATCACGGCTCAGACCTCTCTAGCGCGACTACTTACAATGACGTTAAGTTCGTTAACGGTAAGGGCCCACAGAAGTACGACGTCATCATGCACATCGCTTCAGGCGTTACATTCTACGTTGATGCCGTGGCTTCGGGCGAGGGCAACGACGGAGTTGGCGACACCTTGGTTGATATCACTCGTCTCGACGGTGTGAATACCAACGTCACTATCACGGACGGCGATGACTTCATTCTGATTGGCAACATGTACCCACAGGGTACTAATCAGCCAAGCGAGTACTCAGAGCCTGGTTTGATCAGACGTGTAAACCCATTCATGATCATTAAGGATCGCTACCAAGTCACTGGTTCAGCCGCAACCAACGTTGGTTACGTGAACATTGGTGGTGACTACAGATGGTACATCAAGGGTGAGCAAGAAGCTCGCGCTCGTTTTGAGGACAAGAGAGAAATGATGATGCTCTTCGCAGAAGCGAGCCCAGAGTCTAATATCTCTGGCTCTGAAGGATACTTTTCTGCCTTGAACGACAGAGGTATTGTTCAGTCTGGTTTGTACGCAAACCCATTCTCTGCAATGTCTGAGATCGACAACATCATCAAGGAGTTGGACAAGGAGGGAGCTCCTGCTGAGTACGCTATGTACCTCAACAGAACTCAGGACTTGGCTATCGACGACTTGCTCGCTAACGGTATCGCCACTCAGGTGACTGCTGGTTTGAGCGGTCAGTTCGGTGCATTCAACAACTCTGCTGACATGGCTGTTGAGCTCGGATTTAAGAGCTTTACTCGCGGTGGTTACACTTTCCACAAGCACGACTGGAAGTTGTTGAACGATCCAACTTTGTTGGGTGCTGTTGACAACGCCAACGGTATTCAGGGTGCAATGGTTCCAATGACACAAGTCGTTGATCCTAACTCTGGTGCTAAGGCTCCTGCTTTGGAGATGAACTTTAAGGCAGCTAACGGCTACAGCCGTGAGATGGAGCACTGGGTGACTGGTGGTGGTGTTCTCGGATTCAACAACAATGGTGATGAGGGTAAGGACGTTGCTACGTTCCACTACCGCTCTGAAATCAACTTGATCACGAGAGCTGCTAACCAGCACGTTTTGCTCAAGGGATAATTAACCTGAAGTGACGAGAGGGGGTGCTAACGCGCCCCTTCTCTTAGCTTCATAATCTTTTGAATTATGGCAGACAACATTTTCCCCTTGTTTCCAAGTGCGGCTACTCAGACTGAAACGGTTACCGCTGTTGACAGCACAATCGTTTGTGAGGCAAGACAGGTAACTATAGACGTTGCAAGTGGTGTTGCTGGAGTCGGAACGCTTGGGTCTCACCCAGTTGGATTGGTTTCAACACTGAAGGCTGGAACTATCGCTGGCGGGGCCACTATCGTCATAACGTCAGAGAGCGGAAACCAAACCGAAACTCTTGATGCGACAGGCGAGGCAGTAACCATCATGTTTTTGGCAGACGGCGACTTTACGGTCGTGGACGGACTTCCTGCTGATACATCTTCATAATCTAAATCGGTAACTGAGGGGGAGGAAATGACCTCCCTCTCTTTTACTATCTTTGCATGGTGAAGCAATTTCTATTCATCAAGTCGGCTACAGACTCTATTTCTATACCATCGTCAGCTCTGCTTCAGATAGAGTACACAAGCACGACGTCTGTTAGCCTTTTCTTCAAAACAACTAAAGCTGGTAAGGGCGCCACAACAGTGGTTGTCTTGTCAGTGACTTCTGGAAAGTCAAACGACGTTATTGCGAGATTGAACGGGTTGGTTGCTGGAAGCAACAATGTTCTCTCGTTTAACGACGTAACAGATGTTTTTCCTGACTCAAACATCACGGGTATATCTTCCATCACCACAACAGAAGACCCAGTGACAGCTCAGGTTGGCCCTCAGGGTCCAGCAGGAGCTGACGGAATTGACGCTGAAGACGATAAGGTCTTTTTGGACATCAGAACTGATGAGGCTGTGTCTAAGGGAGATCCGCTGTATATCACTGGATACAGTGATGGTCAAAGTAGAATTACAGTTGCTAAAGCTGATGCTTCTGACCCAGCAAAGATGCCGTCTATAGGTCTTGCCGCTGATGATTACTCCAACAACACAAATGGGAGAGCTCTCACTATGGGTAGCTTTGTGGACGTAGATACCAGCAGCTTTTCTGTTGGAAGTGTCCTTTACGTTAATTCTGGAGGCGGCCTTACATCCGCCAAACCGACTGGAACCAACCTTATACAGAATGTAGGTAAAGTCGGTAGAAGTCAGCAGAACAGTGGAGAGATTGTTGTTATGGCTATTGGGCGTTCTAACGATGTCCCAAATCTCCCTGCAGGCAGGTTTTTTATAGGTAGCTCCACAAACACTGCAACATCTGCGTACACCCTACCTACATCTGACGGGACTTCTAATCAGGTTTTGGCCACAAATGGTTCTGGAGCTGTCACTTTTACAAGCTTTTCAGCTTCTGACGTAGTAAACGATACCACACCGCAGCTCGGGGGAAACCTTGATGTTCAGACATTTAACCTTTTCACCAGCTCAACCAATGGGGATATTCAATTTACCCCTAACGGAACAGGAAGCATAAACCTTGACGGTACCTTGAAATTTAAAAGGTTTACATCTGCCCCAGCTGCTTTTGAAGGCGGTATGTATGCTGACAACAACGATGACCTATACTTTGGTGTATCTTAACTATCTTTGAAAAAAATAACTAGCTAAAATGGCAACTTGGAAAAAAGTAGTAGTAGAATCCGCAGCGGATACTATCGCACAAGACACGACTGGCTCTGCAGCCACGCTATCTCCAGGCAGAACAATCGCACTCTCTGGAGAGGTTTCAGCTACAGGGGTATCTTTTGACGGCTCTGCAAACATCACAATCAGCGGAACTGCATTGGGGGCTGACGTAGTGGGTAACGATGAGCTTGACTTGGTGACAGGCAACTCCGCTGTTGATGGATACATCTTGTCATACGACAGTGCTACAGGCGGCGGTGACTTGAAGTGGATCGCAGCATCAGCAAATGCAAACGATGCTACTATTACGCTGAGCCCTGGAGCAGGTATTGGGACCCTTGGTGACTTCACCACAAACCAGTCTTCTAACGAGACAATTACGATTGGTGTAGACGGAGTTCTTGAGGACCTCGACACTCTTGGAGCCCCAGCTTCTGACGGGCAGTTCATCGTAGCTACAGGCGCAGGAGCCTTTGCATACGAGTCTGGTGCTACAGTTCGAACCTCACTTGGTCTTGGAACGGGCGACAATGTCACCTTTACAGACCTTACTCTTAGCGGAGACCTAACCGTTAACGGTACCACAACTACGATCAACACCACTAATCTTGAGGTCGAAGATCAGTTTGTCCTTTTGAACAACGCTGCTAGCGCGACAGACGCTGACGCAGGTATTGTTATTGAGGGTAGCACAAAGACCGTTGCGTTTGGTTATGACCAGTCTGCAGATAGATTTGCGTTTGACAAGGCTGGAGCCAGCTCCAGCATGACCACGATCGGAAATGACGCATACTTTGTTCACGCACACACGGCAGCTGGTGACTCCACTAACGCTGATTCTGACTTTGCTCAGTACGGCAACATCTACGTTGACAGCAGCTCTCAAGATATTTACATCTACTCTTAATGGCGATCATATCCAAGGATCAGCAACTTGGAAACAAATTCACAAAAAACGAAATTGATTTTCTGCTGAGACACATCGCCTCCTCTACATTTGAGGGAAAGGATGTAATTATTTTAAGTTCAATAGTTAGCAAGCTTCAAAATCAGAACACATGAAGCTAGAAATAAGTGAGGTTTTCTTTGTCAAAGAGTCGATGAAGAGCGTAAGCATTAAGGCCTCAGATGCACCAGCGGTCGCTAAGCTGATCGTTAAACTTGATAAGGAGTTTGATCGACTTCAGAAACTAGAAGAAGCTAAAGAGTGAGTAAATGGCAAGCTGGAAGAAAGTACTAACGGGCAGTAGTAGCATCAAAGATCTATCTGATGTCTATGACTCTATGTCGCCTTCCGACGGTCAGGTTCTTACCTATGACACAACTAATGGGTGGCAGGCCGAAACACCATCCACAGGAGCCATAGATGTAAGTGGCACACCAGCGAACAATCAACTCGCCGTATGGGTTGATGCTGACACGCTTGAGGGGGAATCTAATATCACTTGGGACGGTACGAACTTCAAAGTTACTGGCAGGGTTTACTCTGACTCAGTCATGGTGGATGAGGCTTCTATCTCTGCTGCTGGTCAATACGGGGCTGGCTCTAAAATCCTTGACAGAGTTGGTTCTATTACTACGACGATAGCTGGAGATCTCTACTACTTGGCTGGAACATGGGTGCAAGCTGACGCTGATTCAGCTACTACGTCTAGCGGGCTACTAGCTATCGCGACCTCTACGTCATCTAACAACGGCATGCTTGCTTACGGAATTGTAAGGGTGGCCGATAATACTGGGTTTAGTTTAGCCTCTGAAGGAGATGTGCTTTACGTAGGCCTGACTGCTGGCCACATTACATCA
>OBPK01000025.1_pt1 | contig 25996 bp, 12 predicted proteins | sample 1534651 | NCBI WGS metagenome assembly OBPK01 (sample SAMEA3275482, study PRJEB22092) | marine metagenome | reverse complement strand
GGCGAAGGCATCACGGCTAGCGTAGGTGGAAACATCATCTTTGCTACTGAGCAAACGGAGTACTCGCTATTCGACACAACATTCTGCTTCTCTATTGGGGATTGTCCGCTTGACTTCGATGGCAATGGAGCCGTAGGTAACGGAGACGTCCTTGAGATGATGCTTGAGTACGGGTGTCAGTCTGGTTGCCAGATAGACCCGAATAACGACGGCATAGTCAACGTCATGGATTTGCTATACATGCTGTCTAATCTTGGTGATTGTCCGCTTGAGCAGGACTTTTCTATAGGCATGCTTAAGGACGTTACTCTTGCTGCTGCATCTGCAGGAGGCGTTGGGAAAGACCCGAAAATCTACGACATGACTGGCCGAAGGGTGCGTGGTCCTGTAGAGGGGTTGGCTACTGGAGTCTACATCTTGAAGTGGGAGGGTCTAACCAAAAAAGTTTTCGTACAATGAAAAGGCTGCTGTGGTTTTTGATCCCCGTGCTGTCTTACGGGCAGGGGATATGCGACATAGAGATCCTTGGGTTTAACCCCATCTCGACAGACATGACAATAGTCATCAATGGCGGGTACTGCACTCCAGCGGCAGGGGATTCTATTGGTGAGTTCCTTCTTAGTATAGCCTTCAATCCAGCCCTCGAAGACAACGGGGATTGGGGTTGCATATACCCTAACGGATGGGCATACCTCATCTTCCCGCTTGACTTTCCTGGCTTTGACATTGGTGAAGGTGATGACAACATGCTTCAGACAGGAGACACAGTGTCATTTGCTCTCAATGAAATCCCAACCTTCGGGAGCGGGACGGCTTACTGCTGGATAGAAATCATGCAGAGCGGGGCTTACTTTGAGGAGTGCTTGGTTATATCTGTATGGCAGATCAACGACAGCAATCCGCTTGATGGGAGTAGCGGCGGCCTCGGTGGGTTTCCCTATCCTGATGCAGATATATTCAACTCATGGATAATGTGGAGCTTGAATGGGGCTTGTGATCCACCGCCTCCGCCTATCGTGTATGGGTGTACTGATATGTTTGCATACAACTACAACTTCGTTGCATCACAAGATGATGGGACGTGCGTCTACCAGGGGTGCCAAGACCCACTTGCGCTTAACTATTGCGAAGAGTGTGAGGTAGAAGGGCCCTGTATTTATGAACCCCCAGGAGGAGAGGATTGCAGCGACCCTCTAGTCTTCATAGCGAACACATTCTCTCCCAACAACGATGGCCTCAACGACTACTGGAAGGTAGTGACTAGAGCTGAGTGCTGGTTGACATGGGAGCTACGCATCTACAACAGATGGGGTACGCTCGTGTGGATGAGCTATGACCCTGATGCCAAGTGGTTGGGGGAAAGGCTTGACGCCTTTGTTCCTGACGGTGTGTATACGTGGGCTCTTAAGGCTAAGACTTACGAGTCAACGAAGGTTGTTGACATGGCTGGACAAATAACGATATTTCGTTAATTACAATCCTTCTGACGCAGCTCATCGACCAGAACTTTGAGCTGCTCAACATCTCTCTCTACGTGACTGAGCCTTAGGTTCTGCTCTGCGTCGTCAGGCAGGCTACCCATCTCACCTCGCGGCCACTTGATTCGGAACTCCGAGTTCAGCTCTATCTCTTGATTGTGCCGCATAGTGTCAATCTCCAGCTTGTTTAGAGATGACATTATGGTGAAGTACAGAGTGACAGCAGCGCCTACGCCCAGGACAATTTGCACCATCCACTTAACGTTGATACCAAGGTTGGTGTCGTCGTCTAGTTTCACTCTACCTTGTTTTTGGCCAGAAGCAACTTTATTTCCTGAATATCCTTGAGCAACTGCTTGACGTCAGCCTTGAACTCCGCGTTGTCAGCCTCAAGGGTGTGTACACGTGAGCTTAGTTTAGCGTAGTCGTTCTGAAACTTCACCCACCCCATAACCAGGGCGGCAGCTACGCTAAGGAATTCAAAGTGACTTAAGTTGTCCAACATAATCTATGTATTAGGACCCACAGGCCTCGCAGTCTTCTGGGCTGTCGATATTGCACTGGATGGTGCCGTCCTTGATCTTCTGCTCTTGCTCTCTGAGCTTGTCTTTGTCAAGAAAGCTAACGTCGAAGTCTTCTTCGTGGATCATTTTTTATATTTTTCTATGGTTCTACCTGCAAAGTATGCCCCGAACGACGTGAGCATTAAAATCTCAAGCAAAGATACATAACTATTCTTGACGTTAAATGGCAGATTATCAAGGGAATCCATGACCATGGTCACCATAAACATGGCCATTAGAGCAATCAATGTCACAGGCCGTATGTACTTCGCTAGCTTAACATCACCCGACATGTCTGCCTTCCACCTCTCAGTAACGTTGTTCTGAAACTGAACCTCAGCTTCCACTCTGGCTTTGGCTTCTTCTGGGTCTACATCTGGCTCCTTGTCCAGAAGATTCTTCACAACCCCTAGGGCGCCTTGGTCGGGGAGAAGATCCCCAACAATCTCTAACACCTTAGGGGCCTTGTCTTTCAGCCAGCCCCCAAGCTTGGTGTCCTTAATCTTCGTTGCCTCTGAGCTCTTCATGTCTTCTGTTGTAAATGGTCATTACTCTTCTCTGTCTTTCATCAAGCTCGTACAGCCTATTGATTCTCTTTGTTCTATCCTCAATGTCCTTAGCCATTCTTCTTTGAGCCCTAATGGTCTGAAGAGTTTTATTGGTCTCCTTAAACAGACTATGAAGCTCCTGAACCCCTCGATATCTTCCTGGGGTGTAGATTGGATCTTTATCAAGTTCCTTCTTCAGCTGTTGAATTTCAAACGTATTGTTTTTGTAATTGTCGCTGTCGAAGTATCTGGATGGCTCCCCATAAACCTTTCTGATAATCGGCATCTGACTGGGGCGCATTCTTATTCTGTTTTTGCCCTGGAACCCAGATGTCATTTTCTTAAAGGCGTCGTAGCTCATACCCTGCTCAGCAGCAAGTCTGTATGAGTTCTTGGACATCTCATACATGTTCGTTGCAAGCTCACCTGTATTGCCAACGAATCTTCCTGCGCTTCCAATGTAGTACTCGTACAGATACCAGAACTGATCTGGATTCATATCAAGTGATCCCGACTTGTACTTGCTTCCACCTGTCGCTTCGTTCATCCACTGGAAAAACTCTTGAACTTGCTCTGGTGACTGGAAGGCCAACTGAGAATAGGGGGTTGTTGAGAACGGAAGGCGATCCTGATAAACTTGAGATCCGAAGTAGGTTTCGTTTGCCGCAATCTCCACCAATGGCTTGATGAGCGTGGGGGCTGCAGCCTTTCCAAGGTAGGTTGCAAAGTTCTTGCTCTGACCGAATCCAATCGGAGAGAAAGCACTAAAACCAGACATTCCGAGGAACATCGCACCATCCCAAAACTCTCTATTTCCTGTAGAGGTCTCAGCAAGCACGGTTCCAAGATTGTTGAAAATATTGTACCCGTATGGGAGAGGAATCATGCTGTAGTTCTTCCCGTCCCTGTGCATGAAGATCAGGTTTCTTTCCTTGTGGTAGTCTGGAATCTTGTTGTACCACAACTCTCCGTCGTCGGGGTCGGTGCCACTCATCGCAATGTTGAGCGTAGCTACGAGCCCGCTGAATGAGCTGATGGCAAACGCAATCTTCTGAGGTATAGATACACGCTTGTGCCAAGACTCAAGCTCACCATTTTCCTTCCTCACGTCCTTCATGTAGGTCATTGACCTAAGGAATCTGTAGTTACCCTGCATCGCAGCGTTGAAGAAGAGGTAGACGCTGTTAAGGAACTGCCACTCTCCGCTTCTGTTGAAGTTTACGGTGATGTTCTTTGAAAGCTGTGCCGCTCTTTCTCTACTGATTCCGTTCTGTCTTGCAGCAATGTAAGAGGCAAGTCTAGTAGAGGCTTCGAAAGCCTCGTTGATTCCTTCGATGTAGCTCGCAAACCTTTTGGGCGTACCCATGATGATGTCAAACTCTTTTGACGCGCTGTCTCCTGCAAACTTAGAGGCCTGTTCAAGTTCAGCGGTAATATCATTAAGAGATTTGGTGTACCCCCATCCAGTCTTGCCGCCATCAGCAGACCATTCAGCCATGTAGCCCTCAATATCAGCATCCATCTCAATGCCAAATGCAGCGTTTTTAAACAGCTGACTAGTAGAGAGGTACATATTGGACATCAGATCTTTCGCAAACTTCGCATGGCTTACTCCCTGAATGTATCCTCCGTCCATCTCAGCCTCTGCCATCGCGTTGTAGGCAGCTGCCTGAATGTCGCGAGCGTAGTTGCTGATCATGAAGTTCGGGTCATACACCGTAAGCATGTTTCGCATGAAGCCAGTCATGGAGTTGAGGCCTCTCGTGAAGATAGATGCCCTCTCAACGGTCATGCCGTTAAGGGTGTTAGCATAGTTTTTGTCCTTGAAGTACAAGAACTCCGTCTTACCGTTTACCCTAATTGGAACGGTGTGAGGGTTCTGTTTCATTTCTGCAACAGACATGCCTTCCTGTTGCCCCTGTTCATTCAACCTAGTGAGAGGGAAGGTTGACGTATTGATACCCCAGACGTTTGCATTGGAATTCTCTTTGATGAGTCGGTACAGGTTCATCATGGCCTCGTTCTTCCTTGCGGTTTGAATGACCATGGCGTTTTGCATTACGACTTGAGCCACGATGTTTGCCTTTACCTCGCTCTTACGTCCCTTGATTTTCTTCTGGGTCGTGCCGTAGACCCCCATACCAGCACCGCCTGTTGGGTAAGCGATGTTGTTTTCATCCATTTCATCAGTGGCAAGCCCTGCGAGTGGAACGTAGTTCCCGAACAAATCCTGCCATGCGTCGATTGTCTCCTGAGTTTCCAGACCAAACTTGACCATGGTCTTTCTTGTGTTGTCGATGATCGAGTACACAAGTCCAGCTACGCGCTTCATCTCAGGAGTCTCTAGCTCTCTTATCGTCTGAGCCGCCCATACGTCACTCTGACCTGAACCAGCCTTGTTGTCTGGGTTCTTAGAGGCTACGTATGCGTTTCTTTCTGGTGCGTGCTTCGCGTAGAGGTAGTCCGAAAGTTGATCTGATGTAATCTCAGACTGAGCCATCAGATCCTTAATCATGTCCAAGGTAGTTTCAAGGGACTCAAGGTTATCTCTTGTCTTTCCGTACATGAGGTCGAGCGCAAGGTCAAAGTCTTGCCCAGCCTCCACTCTCTGCTTCTTGTAGTTTTCTACATCGTTCTGAAGCATGATGACATCAAAGTACTTGTCTTGTAGCTTCAGCGCGACAGCAGAAAGGGCGTTTCCAAACATGTTGCTGTCAGACTTTTCCCACTGACCTGCGCCATGGTGGTAGATGCGTCCAGCCCTGCGCTTGGACATAAGCCCTGCGAGCCCTGAAGCCTGAGCGCCAATACCGCCAGTGTATCTCTCTGGGTTTCTGGCAATCATCATCTCCTGAACCTTTGACTCGGTAGCAAACTCGTCAAACATCACAAGCCCCTTAAATCCAGTTACGCCATACAGGTAGGGCTTTCCAGTGGATGGGTCCTCAGTTTTGAGCTTTGCGGAAGCATTGTCAACGATTACCGCTCCGATAATATCTCCTGTAGCTGAGCTTGTGTTGAGATGTTCTTCTGAGCTAACGAGATCCAAAAAGTCCTTAGATGAGGGGATAGTCAAGTACTCCTTGCTTTCACTGCTTCCCAAATGCTTGCTATTCAGCAACTTAAGAAGAAGTGGCTTTCTTATTTCAAAACCAATCTTGTTTGATTTTTGATCAACAAAAAACTTCTTGAAGTTTTTGTACGCAAGCTCTGGCTCTCTTCTGTCAAGCCTAAGCGACCCATTTTCCTCGTAAAGACCGCTACCCTTTAACTCCTTGTCTGAAAGCCTTTGGAACAACGTTCTTCCGTTTTCTTTGTCTATAGAAATCTTTTCGTTGCCTCCGATGCTCAGCTTTGACTTGTAGGTCTTAGCCATGATTTTGTTGATGGAGTCAACAACCATTTCCACAGCTACGCCTGGGTTAGATGAGCTTTCTATGGCAGCATCAATAACCTTAAATGCTGCTTCAAAGATTCCTGGGTCTCCTGCTGGGTTTTCTGACCCAAGATTTTTAATGAAGATGACCGATTGCTTGTCGTTATCAGCAAACCTCATGGCCCTTTCCTTGATGGCGTCAAACACCTCCGACTGCTTTCCGCTGTTGGTGTTAGTGATTGCGCTAATTTCAGAAGGAGATGGCGCCCTGCCGTTCTTCTTCATAAAGTCAAAGTAGTCTACAACAGGGGTGTAGACACCACTCTTTACAGGGACCTTTACCTTTTTTCCTCCAACCTCAAGCGTGGCGGTACCGTATGACGTGGGGGCGTACTTCGCGATCATGGCAAAAATACTCCCGTCCCCAGTAAGCCTTATAAGCTCCGCTCTGAACTCGTCGATGTTTTTGACCCTAGTCAAAATGCCCTCTTCCACAGCTCTTCTTTCGCTAAATCCAGCGGTATGTGTGCCAGCGGATGTTTGCCTTCTCTTAGCTCTGTATCCGAGCTCCCTTCCCTTGTTGTAAATACCAAGATCCTTTGGTAGTAGGTCTCTGACGCTTATTCTTCCAGTGGCATCATAGTTCGGGCCAATGATTCCAATGTCGTGAGTGGTTCCTGGCTCTTCTGAAACCCTGGAAAGAATCTGAACCTCGGCGTACTCAAGATCAGATAGTGTGTAGCTACCGTAGTTGTAATCAAAGTACTCGTCAAGATTGATGTTGTTTTCTATTGCGAGATCTCTAAGCCTTGTGAGTCTTTTCGTGTTGGACACACTGGCATCTGTTCTCGCTTGCATAATAGCATTGCGAGACTCTAAAAACCTCATCTTAAAGGTCCTGATGTCTACGGGTCTCATCTGCTTAAGAGTCCCGTCCCTATTGTAAACGGGCTTTGGTGCGCGAATCTCAGCGTAAGAACCGTCTTCTTTTTGGTACTGAATTTTATCAAATGGCTGAGCACCATTGCCAGTAACCCTGGCAACCCAATTTCTGTAGTGACCGTAATCCTTTGCCTTTAACTCAAAGACCCTCGCATCATAGTTCCTGATGTAAATCGCTTTGATGCTTTTTCCTGCGACGAAGTCTTTGCCTCTTTGCTTTGAACTCAGCCCTTCTGTCTCTTGGGACAGTGCGTCGTCCTCGGAGGTTTCAATGCCCTCCATGCCCTTCAGCATCTCATCCGCCTCTCTTTGAAGTCTTGCTCTGTAGTCGGCCTCAGACTCGGTGTCCTGCTTAGGTCCCGTGATTGGAGTCGGTACTGCTGTTTCGGTAAGGTCAGCTTGAGGCTTAGGGCTCTCGACTGGCGTTTCCGCAACAGGCGCCTCCTCAGCAACTGGTGTCTCGACTGGAGCTTCTGATGGCTTATCCTTAAAGAGAGATGCGGGGTCAAGCTTTTCTTTCTTTGGCTCAGGGCGCTCTTGCTCTGGGGCCGCGACCACCTCACCCATGCGCTCCATTGGGCTTGCGACTTTTTCTGTAGTCGGCGAAAAGTTTGGCTGGTCAGAAACAAAGCGTTGGAACTTTTTAGCAACAGCAATAAGCCCATCGGTATTCTTGATGTCAAGGCTTCGAACGGATGGATTGCGAAGAGCCATGAAGTCCCAAAAGCCTTCAGCAATTCTGTCCCTAACCTTCTTTTTAACTTCTATTTGCTTTCCAGCGTCATTGAATACGTTCCACTCTCCAGATACGTATGCTTGGAAAAAGTTTTGGATGAGCTCCTCCTGAGCCACCTCATCCTTGCCCAGCTGCTCTCTGTTTGAGTTGTAAAGGTCAATGGTGGAATTAACCCACGCTCTGAATGTTTCGTTGCCCTTTGTGTTTGCCATGTCGAGAATCTTCTCAACAAGAGCGGTTCTTTGAACAGGGTTGTCGTAAACGGTTCTCAAGACCACGTGTCCCACCTCGTGCTGGGCGTCGCCTTTCGTAGATCTTGGGTCAACTATAATTCTAGTGATTTTGCCCTCTTCGTTTCTCGCTGCGTATGCACGCGGGGCAACCCCGTCTCTGCTCATCGCTCTGGCAATGTCTGGGTCGGCTTCGTATGCCTTTTGACTTCCGTAAGTGATGATAGTGAGATCTTCGCTTGCAAGGTCTGGGGATACCATTCTAAGAAAGTCCATGACCCCCTTCTGCATTTTGGACTCATCAATGCTACCCTGCTCCATGGTGGTACCGTCCATGCCAGACAGCATGACGATTTGATCCTCCTCCATGCCAGCATCGTAGTCAAGGTCAAACTCCTCGTCGAGCTCGTCTTGGGCTGCTGCATCCTCTGAATTTGGCCTTTGCGCTGAGCTCAGGCCCTCCATATCTCTCTTCTCTTCCGTAGTGGCTTCTCGCTCAGTAAACGGTGTTTTTACATCGTTTCCATCTCTGTCCTTTACAAGAATAGTTCGCTGTTCTCTAAGGGCCTCTGACACCATGTCGTCAAGCTGAGCTCTTTCTCCGATAGCCTTTTCCAGCTCCGCTTCGTATATCTTCTTTACATCTTCATTGGTCTCCTCCTTCACCATGCTGGCAAGCCCAGAAATCTTCTGACCAGAAAGCATAATTTTGTTTGCAAGAGGGGCGTCTTTTTCTAGCAAGGCCAAGGCCTTGTCCATTCTTGCCTTTTGACTCTTTCTAAGTGTCTTTCTCTTTTGAGCAATCTCCTCGTTCATGAATTGCACAAACGACGGGTCGTTAGATGCGTCCCGAGTCTGTTCCATCTCAATGATGTCGCGAGCGGTCTTGTCAAGCCTGTCGTATTCGCTGTTGTAAGCAAAACGAAGCTGATACAGGTTGAACTCCTCTGGACTCATTTGCTGTATCTGACGCTCCTGCATTGCAGTTCCGACGACAGATGTCGCTGAACCCATCAATGGCGCCATAGTGAATCCGCTTAGGCCAGCCTTGCGAACGCGAGAAAAGAACTCATCAGTGTTGAACTCTCTGTCCTCAAATCCGAGCTCCGCAGAGTATTGAATAGCCTCAGTAATGGCTTCTTCGAGGTATTCTTCAGGCATGCTAATGCCCACGGCGGAGAACATCCCCACAAGGTATTGACCGATTCTTTTCTTTGCCGCTCTGTCAAGGGGCGTGCCAGTGGCGTACTTGCCCAATCCCTTGAAGAAAAGACCACCAGCAATCTCACCCGCAGCTTCACCTCCAGCGTGAACGGTAGTGTAGCCAAGGATGGACGCGTCGTTTCTATCTCTTGTCAGCCCAAGGCTTTCAAATGTGGCGTTTGAGTTTCCAAAGAACTGTGCTTCTTCAAGCATTCTCTGGGCGTCAATGGGTGACACCTCATTCCCTTCGGAATCGGTAAAGGTTGAAAAGAAAGGATCGTCGTAGATCTCGGCAAACTTGTCAGCGCCCACCATGGTTGCCATAGGAACCGAAGCCCCCAAGGATGTTCTTCCAAAGAAGTTAAGCAAACCCGTAGCGCCCTTAGCCGCCTTAGACCCCCTGCCCCTAGTTGCAAGAGCAAATCCCATACCGATAAGGTTTCCAGTCTGAGACTGAGGAATGCTCTGAAGGGCCTCTAGTCTTTCCATTTTTGAAAAGGCGTCATCAAAACCTACATAGCCCTTAAGAACGGTGATTATGCTTGCCTGCTCTACTTCATCTATATCCAAAGAAGAGTCATCACCAGCCAACATAGCCTCGGTACGAGTCATGTAGTATCTGGTCATGCCCTGACTTATCTCCTCGGCAGCCATGTTAAGCTCATTTTTCCTATCCTTAAGCTCATCCATCCTGATGTCATAGCTCTCATAGGTCTTGTTGTCGTCATTGATCATAAAATCAATCGCCTTGCCTATCGCATTGGTCGCAAACATGACGTTGTTCCCAGTAGCTCTCAACCTCATTGCGGCTGCATCCATATTGGTCCAAAAGTCGTTTTCTTTCTTGGCGCCAATGGTGTTATTCCCGTCAAGGTTGATGTAAAGACCAGTGTCGCTGAAGATGTCCTGCTCCGCCTGAGCCATCTCCTCTGGGGTCATGTTTTTTAGGTCAAAGACGTTTTCCCTAGCGTACTTAGAAAACCACTCCTTCATGTATGCGGAACGATACGCATTCTTTCTCCTCATCTTCTCTTTAAGGGCGGCTACAAAGGCAGGATCGCTTGCAAAGCTTTTGTCGTTTCGTTCGTCGTAAATCATCTTGACCTGACTCATGACATCATCAGGCGAACCGCTTACCATAGAGGGGTAGTCAGACGATCCGAGGTTGAAGCTTTCGTCCATGGGATTTTTCATGGCGCCTAGATACCCTTCGTCCCTGAGCATTTCGTTATGAATCTCAGTATCAGTCTTTTGCGCAAAGATGTGTGTGCCAAAGTCCAGCGGAGAAAACTTGCCTGTATTGCGCTGTTCCCCCAGTGCCGAATTCCAGCTGTAAGGGTTTACCCTCTCTGGAAGCTGCGTGATTGCAGCAAGAGACTTGTCCATCTTGATTGTGGACTCGTAAAACTCTCTGTTTTCGTCCTCAAGAATATCCTCTGCTGCGTCATTCCAGGACTGAGCATTGTAGTTGTATTCCTCTACCTGATTGTTGTAGAGCTCAAATACAGTAGCCTGCTTCTTAGCCCTAAAGTTTCTTTTTTCAGCCTGAGAGTTGTATGTCTCAAGGCTTTTGTTGTACGTCCCGTCAGTCGTGACAAAGCCTCCTTTCGGGGGCAATGGCTTAATCAGCGGGTTTCTGAAGTCGTACTCAAACTCGTCGTAGATCTCCTGAGGAAATGACGGTTGCTCAGGCTTCTCCCCTATCTGAGACACGAGTTTTGACTCAAGGTCATCCTTTGGCTCTTCCTTGGGGTGAAGAATCGGTTCCCACATCTCAGGGGCAAACTCCTCCGAAAGTCTTTTTTCAAGCTGTTCGTCTGGCAGTCCCTGATTTCTGTAGTCTTCAATTATTGATTGTACCTCAGACTGAGGCGAGCTAAATCCTGAACGTAGTGGCATAGTGCAAATATAAGTTAGCGAATGGTTTCGTAAACCGTCTCGCCAGTCTTGAAGTCAACGTATGGTCTGCGACCCTTGTCAAGATTTTCCATCACCTCCTGAAAGCGCTTTGGGTCTTTTCTCATCCACTCAAGCATAAACGGAGCTTCTTGCTCTCCAAACACTTCCTTAAGCTTAATCATGAGAGACATTTCCCTCATAGGCTCCATGGCCCCTGGAAACTGCTTGTTGTAGTCTATCAAGGTGTCCTCTGGCTCGCCTGGAAGAAGTTTCGTTTCCCCAAGGTCCATTTCGGGAAGAGTTTGCTTTTTTGAAGCTTGATCGACAGGCTTGTAGTACCTTCTTTCAAGGTGCTCTTTTCCAGTGTCTACTGCGTTTCCAGACTTTGGATCAACCTTTTTGCCAACCTCTTGGAAGAAGTTAGGCTGAATGGTTTCATCAATCAAAACGTACTCTACGCTTTCTACCTCTGGGGCCTCGGTAAGACCAGCCGCAATCTGAATCTCACTCAGCTCGCCAGGAATCATGGTGACAACCTTGGCAAGCATGTTTTTGTCCTTGTCCAGTGCTACTGCGTGAACCTGAGAGTTTGATCCCGCCTTGAGCGGAGTCGGAGGTATCTCGACCATTCTGTCGATGTTTTCAATCACATCTGGATCGTAAGCGGGATACATTCCAAACATGGCGTTTGCTCCCTTTTCAAGCAGATTTCTGCTATCAGCGTTCTCGTAGGCCTTGAAAATCTTCTGTCTTTCGGTTGGATCTTCTTTTTCGAACATCTCAAACTTAATCCTGCTGTCTGCTGCGTCTGGGGACATGTCTACCTTAGTTCCTGGATCAACGTTTTGAGCCTTGTACTTTTGAATAAACTCGTCCCTAGCGTCACTTACCATAGCCTCCCAGGAACCGCCAACGCCTTCGAAGCTAAGACCATACGTTCTTGTATCGTACTTAATGTCCAGAAGCCCATCTGTAAGCCACTGATCCTTAGACGTTTTGAGCTTGGTGTCTTGATCTCCAAAAAAGTCATCGCCAAATTGGTTCCAAATTTCTTTTTTGAAACGCTTGTTGGTCATCATCTCATTGTTAAACCACTCTGTGAGGGCTACATCAACATCCTTTCTGTTCTTTACGTAGTTAGAAACTACGCTTGACGACGCAACCTCAGGCATATTTCTGAGATTTATATCTGTCAGCTCGGGAAGAAAAGTTCCTGGTCCTGGAAGTTGTTCTACCCATGCTTTTCTTGGCATAGTTTTGTGAGAGTTAGGGTCGTTGGGGTCGCCCATAGTAATCATCCACTCTCCACTTGTTTTGTCCTTGAAGCTGTTTATAAAGCTTTCCTGACCGATGCCTCCGTTTATAGCCGCAAGTTTAGACTCTCTGTCGTTGTTAATTCTTTGAACCCCCTCAAAACCCTGCTGAAAGCCTGCGGGAATTTGATCGTCGTCTTCATAGTCATTAACGCCTTTTGAAGCCCAGTCGGAAACCATGTTGATGTTTCCGTAGTACGTCGCTGTGTTTCCAGCGTCGTCAGGGTCGCCCAAGGAACTCTCCCAAGCCTTGTTGTACTGTGCAGCTGCTGTCTGAATGCTTTGAATCTCTTTCATCATTTCCTCATCAGAAATGTTTTGATTCTTCCAGCCATCAAGAAGAGCCTGAGACTGAAACTCAATGTCTTGCTGCTGCCAATCTGCCATTGGCAAACGCTTGTCTCCGTAAAGTTCCTTGTAGAGTCCAAGCTCTTGCTTTCTCCTCTCCTTTGCTGCGGATTGAACGCTGACGGCCTTCGCCCTTTGCGCCTCCGTCATTCTTTTTACAGTACCCTCCACTCCTCTTTGAGTGGTCTGAGAAATACCTTCAGAAAACCTCTGAAACTGATTCAAGTAATCGTTAGCCATTTTATGCGTCTTGGAACTGTGGTTGCGCTAGAAGGTGTCTGTTGTATGCCGCAAGGAGCATTTCGGCTTTTTTGACATCATCTTGAGTCTTTTTGCCGTTTTTCTTACCACTCTTAGCAAACAGCTTAGCACCATCTTTTGCCATTAAGATATCGTTGAATGCCTTCTGAGCCAAATCTTTATCTCGGAATTCTATATTCTCAACTTTCATCGGGTTGTTTATATCAGTAGCATCAGTCAGATCCTCCTCGTCCCCAAAGTTTGCCTCATTTTTAATGCCCTCCCCTCCAGTCGTGATGACCTGAGGCGGTACCGCAGACATCAATTCATCAAAACTGTTTACGCCTCCTGAGTCCATAACCTTTTTGAGTTCCTCTTGATCAAGCAAAACTTGATCATTTCCTGTTTCAGGTTTACTTGGGTCTCCGTGATTAAACTCACCTTCAGTTATACCACCGTTTCTTAGTCCATCTGCTGCCTCTTTGTATTTTTCTACTGCAGATGCAAAGTTGGAGGCAGCGCTGCTTTCACCAAGGATCTCTTGAAGTCTAGACAAATAGTCTATGTCTCTTTTTTCTGGAAGCTTGACACCTGTCTCAGCAAACTCAGTATAACCAACTCCCGCGACTTGGCCCGCCGCCGATGCAAAGTCTGCAGCATTTTGAGCTTGAGCTTGAGGAACCACCATGCCAGCCTGATATTCTACATCGAAAACGTTTTCACCCTGCTGAGAGATAAGGTTGTTGAGTCGGTTCTGCTCGTTCATCATGTACGATTGTACCTGCTGAGCATACTGTGACTCTGCCTGATTTTTAGCTGCGGCAAATTGCTTGTTGACATCGGTCTCTGCCTGACCAACCGTCATTTGAGCCTGCATAATTTTATCTACACTGTCTGCCTGAGCCTTTTCTACGTTTCTCACATGATCCTTGTGAGCCTTCTGCATTACAGCCTGCTTGATTCTTGGATCTGAAACATTTGAAGCCTGAGCCAAAGCGTCTTGCCCAGCACTAATAACGGACTCTACAGCCTTGTCGGACTTTGCGGTTTCCAGTGCGTCGTAAGCCGATTCACCGACCTTGCCCTTATCTGGAACCACCTTGTGCACAGGCAGCGTTCCGTCCTCATAATCCTGCATGAGTTGGCTTATATCCGACTCATACTGGCCAATAAGCTCGTTTCTTGCGTCCACCTGATCATTCAGCAGGTTTTGCGCCTCCTCAGCAGCTTTTTTTCTTTTGTGATTTGCCCATAGCGTACCCCCAAGCGTAACTGCGGCAGTTATAATAAATGCTGGCATTGTTAGTGTTTTTGCAAATTTACTTCTTTTTAGCTTTTCTAGAGGCTGACATGGATTTTACTCTGTTGTCATGATCCACAGATATCTCAAAAAGCTCGGAATTGTCAGGAACATTGTCAGAGATCAGGTCTATCTTCATGTACCTTCCAGTTAGCTCAGCGGCATTCAGCCCTCCTGTATATACAGAATGTATTTGTTTTTGAGAGCCTCCGTAAAGACTCAAAAATGACTGAGCAGTAAACTGAGAAATCTCAGTAAACGGAATACCTTCCTCTACCGTCACCTCGGGTTGTTCTGAGCCAAACTCAGACAAAAGAGCAAGTAGCTCATTAACTCCAGCTGATGGAGAACCAAAAACAGCAAGAAAATCCAAGAGGTCTAGCGTTCCCACGTTGCCATCATCGTTCAAGTCATAGGTGTATTCCACATATCCCCCAGTGCTTGTGGATCCCTCTCCGTCACCAAGGGCAATAAGGTTGTTGAGCTCTTGAGTAGACTCAATGCTGCTTCCAAAAAACATTGAGTAATATGGAGCAAACACAATGTCAAACAACTTGTATCCAGCCTGATCGCTGTTTGCAGAGGCGTCGTACAGGTAGGTGGACTCGTCCATAAACGACTGCGTAGACATTATTTTTTCAACGACATCAGCGTGACCATTAGTGTTGCAGTAGGAGACAATGGGTGCAAAAGGCGCTCGTACAACAAGAGTTCTAGATCTAGAGTCATTTGACTCTTCCGATGAAACATAGGCTTTTCTGTCAAACGCATGAGCGTTTTGTGGGCCAGAGCCAAGAGGCACCATTTCTGACGCATTTGGAAGAGACTCGTAGAGGGCAGACTTTTTACCAAGAGCTATAGGAGAATTGAATGCGGTGCTGTTTTTTGACAACAGCATTCTAAACTCAAGAATTCTTTCCCCAGTAGGGTTTTCGTGATAGGGGTCACCGTCAGAGTTTACAACTGAAAAATACCTTGGACCTAAAAATTGATTCTGAAGAACCTGATTTGTAGAAACAATCTTCCTTTCGTCAAAGGCATAAGGCATGGTTGGTATGGTAGTTTTAGTTACCTGAGAGCTTTTCTGTGAAGCCGATTGGCTCACAACTCCAGGTATACGCCCATAATACTTGTCGTTGTACCCCTTGAACTTAGCGAAAGGTATTGACGACTCTCCAGAAGGTGTGTACAAATTGCACTCCCACCTGTTGTCAGAGTCAAGAACAACAACACTAAACTCCTTTACCTTGGATGAGTTGCTGTTTGCAGAAACGCAAAGACTAGATCTAACGTTTTTACCGTATATCTTGTTTCTGTTTTCGTTATCATCGTGCAAGCAAGGGAAGACGGCTGGTGAGCTTACAGTTTGACCAGTGATGTTTGTGCCCTCTCTGCTAAAATCTGAATGGAAAGAAATAAGCTTTCCGTTAAGAGATGAGTAAAAGTGAGGAGCAAAAGAATACCTAGACTTCCAAAACTTTTGAGACTTTAAGTCGAAAGACATCGTGAGCATTCTGTCCCTTGCTGACGAATAATCATGATAAGTAAAGGCATCTTCAAACGAAGAAAGAGATATCAAGTATTCAGATCTTTTGGGGTCGTACCCAGAGGGCGCCTTAAATGACCCAGACTCCTTCCACTTTCTTACCTCTGACTTGAAGTAGGAATCAACATTTGCATTGGTTATAACTACGGGGGTTTTCCCGTTTTTTATCATGACCACCCTCTCGTTTCTCTCGTCAAAGAAAAAGAAATCGTTGTTTATAGATATGACCGATTCTGGTCTTTTAGAAGAGCCCCCGTCAATAGGTACGGCTATTTCAGAGCCAAGAACTTTTGTGCTCGCAACAATAGCATCCGTTTCACCTGTGGTGAGCACGTCTCTGGATACTGGGATGTAATAAACCTTTGAGTCATTAAAACTCATGATGTGAGTTCCTTGAAAGCTCATAACATCAATACCTCCAGAGTATGAAGGCAGGTCTTTAAAGTTTCCAATCCTAGGAAAGGAAAAGTGCCTTAAGTCATAAGAGCCCTGAAAAGTTTTTTCAGAAAACGTTATGCTAGACGGCCTGTCTACTTCGTCTGCAAATCTATCAGCAAAATGAACCCTCCCGTAAGACTTTGCGTCTGATCTGTATATGTCTGTAACTGACTCAGACTCAACGTAATAAGGCACAAAGCTTGATTCTGATGTGTCGGCGCTAACGTCTCCAGTCAGAAGAGATGAGTAATCGCCCACGTTTTCTGTTTCCTCATTAAGGTTCTGAACATTCATTGGTACAGACCTAAAGAAAACGTCACCTTTTGACATGATGATAGTGTTGAACTGGTGGGATCCATCAATAACATTTCCCCCATAGTTCAACTCATAGTAAGCCCTAGACTGATCTCCGAGAGCTTTTGCGGGTCTATATATCTCCACAAGGCATCTGCTACCCCACAGGGATGATTCAGACTCAATGTCTTCAATTCTAAAACCCTGAGCCTCCTTGTTGTTTTCCAAGACTAAAAACTCACCATTGTACTCTGAAGACGATTCATTGCCTGGAAACGGGTGATTCTCCATGTCTGGAGCCACAACCTCAAGAGAAACAATTCTAAAATCAAAATCTTTAGGTGCGTACTCAAGCTGAGCCACAGCATTAGAGTAGTTTATGACTCGAAGCCTATCGCCTTGATTGAATCGGTACAGTGACTTGGTTCCATCATCAAGACTTACTGCACCGTAATCCTCAGCGTAAGAAATTTTACTTGATTGAAGGTGATTTAGAGAGACATATATTCTGTTTTTGTTTGAGTCAGAAACATACCCTCCAGCAACAGTGTGCTGAATAAACTCGCTTATAGATGTATTTCCAGAGTATGCAACTCTGTAGTCGGTTGCCCAAGAGGGGGGAGCGTGATTGATCTCCATTTTTACCTTGGCCCCTCCCTTTTGCTGACCAGCTCTGTCTTCGGTATCATATCCTGGAACATATACAGAACCAACGGGCTGAACCGCACCGTGCCTTCCTCTTTCGTCGTAATACACAAGACCGAACTCATGATTGGCCTTGGTCTTAAATGACTGATATCCAAGAGAGTCTGAACCAGTATTTACAGACGCGCCACTTACAGTTACGGCACCTCCAGTAGATCCAGATGGTGGCTGCAACTGCTGAATTCCAGACATTGTGGAGTTGTATGCACCTCCTGCGTCAGCGTCCGTTCTGAGATCTTCAAAACTTCTTGAAGAGCCTGGAGTAGAGTAATAAGACGTCCAGTATCCGTCAGTAAGGGCTGACCTTCGAATAATGTCAGAAGAAGATCCTATAGAACTGTATTCCTGACCTATGTCTGCAAATTGTGGTATAGACGAGACATAGCTTTTTGAGTAAAATCCATTCTGAGCTCCGTCAGTCCAAAAAGTTTCAGGTTGCTGCGCTACAGGAACATTAGACCTTGTCCTTGCTTGAATTTCAGAAACTACAAATCCTGGACAGTTGTCTACATACCCTAGAAGTCCGAAGTTTGTTACCGATCCTCTAATATTGGCCATCGACCCCAGAACATTTTCATCTCTAGAGCCACCAAGATCGTGACACCCCATGGCAAATGGGTAGCCAAACGTCTTGTCGGAAGACCTGTCACCGAATTGATTTGCTGCAATTCCGTTCATACCCCCAGGACCCATCTCTCCATCAATCAAGGATAGCGTTCCTCTCTCTTGATATGAGTCTACACTCACCGTTGGATCTGGCGCCGAGTACTCGATGTCTCTTCCTAAAGTGAAAAAACCTCCGCTATCGTAAAACCTTAATTGGCCGCAGTAAAACTTACTTAGACCTCCTAGCATTTTTGATGGATCTCCAGAAATCACAACATCTTCTGCACTAAAAGCTGAAGAGGGAACATCTATTGCAACAGAGAACCCATCAACACCGTTGATGCTGTCCCAATAGCCCTGACCTTTGTCACTTGGCGGAACATCACTTTCCTCACCCCCCACGACAAGCCATCTTTTTATCGGTGCTGGGTGGTACGCAGTAGTTCTAAAGTCATCGCCTATACTTGTCTGAACTCCACCAGAGTATCTTTTTGATGGCAAAACACCAGGTTGGAGAACTTGATCATCGCCTCCAGAAAGAAACACCGTTCCAAGCCCATCAACCTCACCTGTCTCTGCGTAAAAATTAGAGTTTGAATCTGACGTCTGAAGAAGAGACGGTCCATTGAGGACTCCGTCTGGTGTTTTCCACTGCCTAAAGCAAGACGGCCAAAGTATCTGTGGGTTACTGTTTTCATCATATCTCCAATCCCATTTACCTGTACCCATGGCAAGAAATCGCCTTGCCCTTGTCTGAACTGACTCGTCAGATGAGGTTATGATCTGAGATTGTTGCGTCGCCTTCACCGAAGCGGCAGAGGCAAATTTTTCCTCTGGAAAAGGTATAACCGTCTTTACATTAACGTCCTTGGCATGAGCAAAAGACATTATAACCCCGTATCCGCTTTTTCCCTCTTCGTACTCGTAAATCAATGGGCTTTGCTCACCCGCATATCCCAGTGCTGGCTCACCGCAAAACCTCATAGTGGCCTTGTTTACAACAAAGAATCCCTCTGGCTCTCTTGAGCAAAGGGTTCCCTCACCCTCATTGTTGTTGTATCCGCTAGAAACAGAGCAAACTAAGTCTGCTTCTAAACTGCTTTCTGCCCCAAAAAAAGAATCATCCTGAAGACCAAGGTCATAAGAGACCTCCTTGAAGTAATCCTCAACAGAAGATGATGGGTAGATCTGAGATCCGTTTCCAGAAAGAGGACTAGACTGAGGGCTTAGACCGCACAGAGCGTGAACTATTGCTTTTGAAAAAGTTTCTCTGGTAGCACCAGAGTTCAACTGAATAGTCGCAGAAAATGTAACTGGCTCGCCCTTAAATATAAGTGGGGAGCTGTACGATCTTCCGATGTCTGCCAAGTGCATGTCCCCATTGCTTGACTCCCACTTAAGAGAGTTTGAGGTATTGTAGTTGCCAGAAAAGTAAGAAGCCCTGAGGGAGCCATTCACTTGAAGGTTGTCAGAACTAAACTGTGAAGCAGCACCCATCTCCCTAGCCCTTATAGCTCTTGTTGGGTTGTTTGAGCCAAGACTACTCGCTTCTGTTCCTACGACATAGTTATCAAAATCATCAGTCATGTTTTCCCTTGAGTTGGCATCAGATCCAACTCCAGCAAACAAATGATAATTGTTCCTAGGAGAGACTGTAACAGAAAGGCTGTAAACCCCTGCGGGTACGTCGGCGGGGAAGCCGCTAGTGTCCAAAACGAATCCAGAGTTTGTTTTGTACCTATCCCTGCCTAGGTCTACGTCAGAAACTTCGTTTAGCTTATCTGTTCTTTTTCTAAACAAGTAGGGGACTACCTTCAAATCAAAAGAAAAACCTGGAGGTGGAGCCTGCTTAAACTCAACACTTAAGTTTACATCTGTTGTTATGTTAGAGTAGCCCTCAGTGTAGTTGCCGTACATAACCCTGTTGTCGGCAACTGTCTGAGACTTAGCGTTTCTTGGCACATTGTCAAACGTTTTGTTTGCATCAATGTCGGAAAGCAGGGTTCCAATCTTGTCGTTGTAAAAGCTGTACTGACCCAAAAAATCATCGTTAGTAACAATGAAGTCATCAGATTCAACGTCTACTCTAAACTGATCAACAACCCTTGGATTGTCGTTATTTCCTTCTCTTACAACAAGCCTTATAAACTTGGCCTCTACGGAAACCTTCGGAATAAAAAGAACACATCTGTTTTCTACCTGAACTTGAGAAACACTTTTAGTACCTAGGTTTATTATGGCTGGCGCGTAAGCAACGTCAGAGTATGGCGCTATTGAACTCGTAGACCCGTTTTTATACACAACTTGATATGAAAACTGAAATCCGTTTACATTCTCGAAGTTGCCTGAGGACTTGTTAGAGTCAAAGTCAAACTCAAAGGATATAGGGAGAAGAGGAACTCTTGGACAAGCATGATTGAAATCATTCTGCATTCTTGTATCAAGAGTGATAGCGTTTAGACTTGTGCTCTGATCGAGTTCATCTATACATCTTTCTACATTTATGGCACGCGGCTCACCCTCACCCGTCGTAAAAGCGAGTATAGTGTTTTCTTTAGGGTTCTTGTTTACGAACTTCGCCTTATCTATATTACTTGCCATAGTTTGACTTTTTTATTTTAGTCCTGTTCAAGCTAGATGATTTCTTAACAATTTTTTTAGTCGTGGGCTGAACTGTAAGGGAGCCCACTTCGCTATTATCAGTATTTGACTGAGTTGCGGTAACCTGAAGTGAAGATGAATTGTCTTCTACAGGAAGTGGAATCAACTTAGGGGCTGGAGCACCTGACGGCCCCCCCGCAACCTGAGATTCAATCCATTCGTACTGATTTGGATTAAATGGGAAGACAAAATATTCATTGGTAACTTGACCCGCATTTGATATGCCGCCGTTGAGCTGTATGTTGGCCTGACCATGCAGACCAAACGCATTGAAACCACCGTCTCCAAAAAGATCAGAATACTGGGCATCTTCCTGAAGCAACAATACAGCATTGCTGTATATGGGCTTTATCATAACGTATGTCACGCTTTGAGGAGGGACCTGAAAAACCGCATTTCTGAAACCACCGTAGTATTCATGGCTACTAGAGTTATTTGCGAAAGGGATCTGATAACTTGTATTAACAAAAAGGCTAGCATCAGGAGTAAGTGATTCTCCCAGAGGCTGAGGTTCTGTCCACAAAATAACATTTCCCAAGCTGCCAGTGTCAAACGGACCGCTGTTGAAGGGGTTGGGGTTGTGCCAATCCTGTCCAGATCCATTGAACTGACCGAATATTGCGGGCCAATTCTCCGTTGTGCCTATTGTGACGGTCATGTCGGATCCACCAGGATTCGTGCTCGAAGTTATGCTGGGGTTGACGGCGGCAAAAACCAAACCTAAAGAGTCTGTATCTCCAGAGTAGGCGGCTGCAGAGCTGTCTACAAGGTTGTCGTAAAGATCTTGCTGAGGCTGCAGCATTATGTCACAAAAATCTTTAGTATAGTACTTTGTAACACCCTGACCCATACCAGAAAATCCACCAATGGGTGCGGTTGTTGAGTTTACCCTAAAGTCAAGAGATCCCTCCTGAATAAGCGCAGAAGGAAATGCTACATTGACAATAATTTCAGCGCTTGCAATAATGTTGGGGTTTGTCGGGGTGTTGTACCCAGGGGGTAGGTCAACGTAGTTGATATCTGGACTGTCTGACCTATGTACCTCAACGATAAAAGAAGTCTGGCTTGGATAGCCTATTGCGCTATTTTCATTTATGAAAACGTCGTCTTCAAGTGTGTCTCCAAAATTTTGAAGAAGGCCAGCTTGACAAGAATCGTCATCATTAGAAATGAAAAACTTAAACGCCTTACTTCCTCCCCCATCAATGGTCTCCATGACATCGGATATGTCGAATCCCAAATCATATCCATCATTCACAGTGTTAGATTGAATGACGTCCATACTGTATATCTGCTTGGGGTCACCCCCTCCCACGTTATACGAAAGTCCCGCCCTAATCAGGGCCAAAAGGGGCTCCGATATGCCTCCAACAGGTCTCAAATTTAGCCAGTAATACCCCTCAACATCTCCATTGTTCACAATGCCTCCGTTAACTGGCTGAAGAGATGTTCCATTGAATTGCCCTTCAAAATCATAGAGCGTTGTGATGTTTGGGGGCAAATTAAGAAAATCATCAGCATAACTATACACGAAAAGATCAGCTGGAACAACAACCTCTTCCTCTGTTACGCTCGCGAAAACATCACAATCAAGGTTGCTGTACAGTTCCGTTTCGGCCACAGGGGAGTTGATGGTCGCGACATCCACATCGGTGCTAAAGGATATGGGTAGTTCAAACGTCTCCTCGAACGGACCATTGTCGTCTTTGAGAGATATCTGAAATTGAAATATGTCGTCAACATCAGACATAGTGCCTTCTATCGCCCCTAGCGAAATCTCTGAACCGACGTTGTCGCCTGAACCTACAGAAAGATCTACATACTGCTGATTTTGACCGACGCTAGTGATTATTGTGAGGGGAGGATACTCTGAATTAGGCTCATTCTCCAAGAGAATTACACTCACTGTTGCGACCTGTTGAGAGCCGCTGTTCTCCTGTATTGGCCCAAGATATATTTGAGGTCTTTCACCTAGTACAAGTCCCGTTTGACCTGGCCCCTGAACAGACACCCTTACCCTTGGGGTAACAACATTCAAAACGTTTACGTTTACGTTGAATTGAATCGGTATCTGTTGCGACCCATTAAATCCCGTTACAACAATGTAAAAATCATATACTCCAGATTCAATACCACCATCTGTGCTAATGGTTACAGGAATTGTCACAGTTTGTTGAGGAGGAATTTCACTAATAAAGTCTTGTGCTATTGAAATAGATATTCTATCCTGATCAACAGGGTCTTGAGGAGAAAATCCCTCTCCAGCCTCTAGGTATGTGTTGTATGCAATCGCGCCCCCTACATTTTGAATTTCCAAGAATCCAGTCACCGCAGGAGAGTCTTGCGTAGGGTTTACTGTGATGGTTGAAAAAAACGGCTCAGAAACAATGACCAGCTCCCCCTGAATATCTCCAATATCTACAGAATCATCAAACTCAAAGATTGGCTCGTTGTCTTGCTGAATACCAGAAAAATCTTGATCTACCTCATAATCCTCTTCGGATACGGGGACTCTGATTATGTTTGAAGCAACAAAATTGTGATCCGAACCAGGGTCATAGGTCGCAAGAAAAACCATTGAAACTTCATCGGGAGAAAACTGCTCAATCATGTAGATCTTTCCAGGCGAAAAACCCGATGGGTTGGCGCCGTTAGATGGATCTCTCTCTACACAAAAGTAAAAAACCCTATCCCTATCCTTGTCTACACAGTGACCAACAACAACATGGGTTTTGTTTGAAGCCAAACCCAAATGCTGCTGAAGAATAGACCCTGAGTCATCATTGAAATATATTTCAATGGTACCTGGGATTTTTTTAATCGTGTTCTGCTCACTAGATTCCAGACCGTCAGCCACAATGTTGACGGCGTCAAGCATCTCCGTGTTTTTGATTACACTAGGAGAGGCTTCTTTATTGAGAACCCTAGGCCTAATGTTTGTAATCATAACTTAGGAGACTGCTTAAAATTCTTTCTAATAACCTGAAGTGCATCCTCCTTAGTGAAGGAAGAAAGTCTAGACTTTGCCTTTCTTAGCTCGTTGTAATATTCTTTTCTTGCTCTTTGCTTTTCGCCCAACGGGACACTTGACTTTCTTTCGACGAGTCGGTAGTATATGTAGGCCCTAAGTGCCTCTTCTGCGTATGTGTGAATGGTTGGGTTTGTATTTTGATAAGAGCTCGTCAAGTACTCCATTACAACCTGTTTTATTTTGTTGTTTCCAGAGAACTCAATTCTGCTTTCGTCCCAATTTATTCTGTACTCACCGTAGCGCTGACCACCACCCAATCCGTAAAGCTGACCGTAGGATCCGTTTGCGAAGTAATTATGAAAAACGTATTGATCAAAACCATCGTCCCCGCTACCGCCTGGAGTGGTTGTAGACGTCTTATCTGTGCTGTTGGATGAAGCCGATTTAGAGTAGTTTATGTTTTTGTTGTTCGCCAAAACGTAAACCATTCCGTCAGACCCCACCACGCCTATTTTAATGACATCAACAAGGCTTTCGGGGAAAGTCAGAGTCTGAGTTGACGTTTCTACGTCAAACTTTTTTGACTCAATGGCCTGACCAAAGTCCTGCTCAATTTCCTTCAAACCTCGTCTCGCATAATTAGACACAAGAGTTTCTGAGGTGTTTGACAAATAATCATCGTCCTCTATGGACAATATGATGTCAAGAACGATGTCTTGAAGCGACACTTTTCCCTTAGTAGCCATCAGTTAATTTCTTTTTTCTCTTTGCCCATTTCCTCAGCAGCTCCGTACTGATATACCATAGACTCTTCAAGCTGAACTCCAACAAGCTTTGCAACTTCATTAACAACCTCGCTCAAAAAAACAGCGGGAAGATCAAAGTTATAAGACGAAGAGTCGTCAATAACGTATTCGCTTACCGTGCCATCCAGGGTTGGCACGTCAATAACAGTGAAGGAAAGGGATGGGTTGAACGAAGATTGTATTCCAGAAGGAGAAAAGGACCCTGGAGACCTGTAGTATTCTAATATTATATCTTCAGTAGAGCTGTTAATATCAACCTTTATCGAGCTCCCAGAAACGAATGCAGCGTTATTCATAGCCACCTGCCCCTGACCTGATGCTGAGTCTATACTTCCGTACCTAGACTGACTCCAAAGTCCAGCCTTTTCAAAGTCATAGGAAATAGGGATAGAGACCTTACTAGATGATGCAACATCAGCAGGATCTGCACCTTTATAAACAGCAACAACCTTGTTGCAGTCCACGGGCAGAGAAAAGTTGCTAGTACCGTCGTTTTCAAGATACTCTGTAGAAATGTAAAAGCTTCTTCTCTGCTTGTTAGAATTAGCTTTGGAGCTAGTTCCCCTAACATCCGATCTAGACGTAGTGAATCTAGATGACTCAAAAGACGTTCCCATGATCTCGTTGTATACGTTCATCTGGGCCACGGAAGCCATAGCGTTAAACGTGTACGGATTCACAAAACCCTTTTGATCTTCATTGGCTAAGGCCTTAACTGCATTATATACTAGCGATATGCTGATCATTATTAGGTATTTGAGCAAATATACGAAAAAGGCCAGCACTGAGCTGGCCCTTCGTTTTGGTGTGGAATCAGTCTTAGAGGTCTAGTTGCTTCTCTATGTCTTCGACTACTGAGGCTCCCTTTTCCGTTAGCATGAAGCGAACCATGATGTCATCAGGCTTCTGTCCGTGAGGAACAGATACGATCAAACTGTTTGAGTCAAACCAGCGCACTGAATCTTTGGAAACCTTGATGATCTGATAGTCCTTGGCCTGTCTGAAGAGAGCCTTCATCTTTACCGCTGGGTCATCAAATGCAGAAATGAATTTCTCTGGATTTTTCTTTGCGATACTCAGAAGGTCATACTTGATTTCAGAGGTCTTTCTGTCAATGTTTACATTGAAAAACAGTGCTACGGCCAAGAGGTCATCCAAGTCGGCTGACTTAAGGGCTGCAACAGCCTCAAACTGAGTCATTTCCTCGTTGAGCTTTGTTTCCGCATCCTTAGCCTCATCCATCATCTTGAATGTTGAGCCCCCGTTTGCAATGTTTTGAGGGTGACGATCCAAAAACATTCTAAGATTTGGCTTTTCTCTAGGCACGACTAGGTTTCCGTTACGAAATACAATGGCCTCTTTTTTGGCGTTAGGGCTTTGCTCATCCATCCAAATAGATGGTTCGTTTGGGCAGTATCTCATCTCACGAACAGTATCGTTTTCTTCGTCGTAGACAGTAACCCCCTTTTGAGGAATCATGTACGCAATACCGTGATTTGCTGGGATTTGGTAAACCTTTGCCTTCCACAAGTTCTCCTCAGTCCTTTTGATTGAGGGCTTTTTCTTCGCGGGTGGGGGAGTTGCAGGCAAAGCGTTTGCCTCTACCTGGGATTTTTTAGGGCGCCCAGGAGCCCGTCTAGTTGTTTGTGACATTGAATTAGAATTAAAAACTATTGCAAATATAATCAATTAGCTATAAAGACTATTCTACATCGTCTTCTTGGATGATGCCCATGGTAATAAGGTCCTCGTAACTACTCTCTATAAGAACGCTTGGGGATATACTTTGAAAC
>OBPK01000024.1_pt1 | contig 26201 bp, 18 predicted proteins | sample 1534651 | NCBI WGS metagenome assembly OBPK01 (sample SAMEA3275482, study PRJEB22092) | marine metagenome | reverse complement strand
ATGCATATGTTCTAAACTCCAAATACCAAAATCTAAATACCAAAGTGCAGCTCAAAAATAATTCTGCAAAATTCTTTTAATTCTGCCTAAAAGCTTTCGTGCCTGAAATTAAAGCCACTGCCAATAAGATTGCCCGTCGTCTCAGCGATGCCGGACACGTGACTTATTTCGCCGGTGGTTGCGTTCGGGATTTGCTCCTTGGAAAGGAACCCAAAGACTACGATATCGCAACATCGGCGACACCTGATGAAGTAATCGCCCTTTTCCCTAAAGCAGATCCTATCGGCGCACACTTCGGGGTAATCCTTGTTCGTGAAAAAGGGCTACCGTTTGAGATCGCCACCTTCCGTCATGACGGCTCATACCACGACGGACGCCACCCGGATTCCGTAACATTCTCGACACCCGAAGAGGATGCCAAACGACGAGATTTTACGGTGAACGGACTCTTTCAAAAGCCTGAGACCGACGAGATCATCGATTTCGTCCACGGTCAGGATGATTTAAACACCCACACACTTCGTGCTATAGGTGATCCTCAAGAACGATTCCAAGAGGATGCACTACGCCTGATGCGTGCCATACGCTTCGCCATAACACTTGGTTTTAAGATTGAGCAAAAAACGTGGAATGCCGTCTGCGATACCGCACTTTTACTAGAGAAAATCAGCATGGAACGTATTCGGGATGAATTTTCCCAAATCCTCCTCTCGCCCAACCGAGCCCGAGGGTTTGATCTACTCACTGAAAGCGGGCTCATGCGTTACATCGTTCCGGAAATTTATGATTTAATCGGATGTGAACAACCTCCTCAATGGCACCCCGAAGGTGATGTTTACACCCACACACGTATCATGCTCGATATGCTGGATGACCAACCTACACTCGAGTTAGCGCTTGGTGTGCTTTTGCATGACATTGGCAAACCTCCCACATTCACCTACGATGAAGCGGATGATCGCATCCGATTCAATGGCCACGACCGCGTAGGCGCGGAGATGGCCGAGAAAATTTTACGTAAATTAAAATATTCCAATAAAACGGTAGAATCTGCCTGCGCGATGGTTTCCAATCACATGAACTTTATGAACGTGCAGCACATGCGAACGGCAAAAGTAAAACGGTTCATGTCTCGCCCCACTTTCGAAGACGAAATGGAACTACATCGTGTCGATTGCGCCAGCAGCAACGGCTTCACCGAGAATTATGACTTTCTGCGCGGCAAACAGAAAGAGTTTGCCGCCGAACCGCTCATTCCTGAGCCATTGATCACAGGTAAAGACCTGATCGACCTAGGCATGAAACCTGGCCCAGAATTCAAGGCTATTCTAACTGCTATTCAGACCGAGCAGCTTGAGGGAAAAATTAACTCACGCGAAGAGGCGATAACTTATGCAAAGACCCAAAAATAACTCAACTACGGTCGAGGTGTGATGATCGACTTGGTGAAGTGGTAGCTGTGTTTTTTTATAAGCTCTTCCACTGGCAGTCCTGAACGTTTAGCAAGGGTAATCCCTCTGTCGGTAAGCACGGTAATACTGACTTCAGCACCCAAGATACGCCCATTAGCCAGCTCCGCCATGGCAGGCGTTAATTCTATTGCATTCCCCTTAAGTCTAAATTCTTGAAAACCGCCAGATGCTGCGGCATCTTGCATTAGTGATACACGTTCAATTCTTGTTACAGTTGAACTCCCAGACGTTTCTGTGTATTCCACTAAGATGGTAAAAGTGAATTCGTAAATATTTTCTACTAAGAAATTCTCTGCCGTCAGATCTTTCGTGTCATTAAACACATTGCTTGAAGTAGTTTTTAAATCGTCAACAGCAAGAAGATCAAAGGCTTCATCTGGATTCACCAAGTGACGATAAAGAGAAAATACAGCAAACTCATCTGAATCAGTATTGCCTATTTGGTCACGGTAAACCAAACGATAAGTCACAGCTGAGACGTCACCACCTTTATCATCAGCAGTACCAATTTTACCGTTATAGCGATCTGTGGCCCCAGTAAAGAAGATCAGCTGACTGGCATTGGTGATTTCCCTGCCATCAGGTCCCTCCAAGCCACGAGGCTCCACTCCAGCATAAAGCCATTCATAGGTATTGCCATCGCGACGCGAAACCATGCTCTCAAGATCCTTGGAAATCGTCTCAAGTGCCTCTTTTGCCTGGCGTGATGCGCGCACCTCATTGCGGCTATCGCGGTAGGTGTCCATCGATATGGCTGTCAGGTAAACCAGAACACCTAGCAATACGATGGTGATCATCATCGCGACTAGCAATTCGACAAGGGTAAAACCGTCTCGATTCTTTGGATAGAAAGTATGTTTCATGAAAAATATTAGGTTTCTTAGGCTCTATCGGCGAACGCCTAGGTTTCGGGTAAACACTGGCTTACCCGTAGCATCAGGATGGCCATCGCCATTGGAATCTGCTAAATCAAATCCAGTGTTGGCATATGAATATATGCTGCTCTTGAGCGCATAAAACTCAGCCTGAAATGCTATGACTGCCTCAGGATAACCCGTATGATCGTCGGGGGTGAAGTTTTCACGAGGTTCCGTAGGATCGATGATTTTCTCAAAATTAGCTTCGTCTGTTAGTTTGAGTGCCCCATTTTCAAATATCAGCTGCCTCATGCGCACAAAAAACACGCGTCCTTCAACTACTCTTGGAGCAAGCTCCTCTTGAACTGCAGCATCACCCAACCGACGGGCAACTGACTGAAGAACATAGTCCTTCCCTGGTATACCATCATTTTCCGTGTAGGGATTAAGAGTTCCATCATCACGCACACTATCGGGATCTCCGCGATACTGGTAAATGAGAACAAAATCGTCCTGGTTGTTACCTGCAGAGCCCTTAATCCATGAGTATGCTTTGGCAAATGCCGTGGGGTGTGTTGCTGTCTCATCAGCGCGCAACACACTCAACTCATACTCAAGCGTCGATGCCAAGCGATTTGCTTCTTTTGACGACATCGACTTCCGAATACCTTGCACAGCAGGCCCGAACGCCGCGAGGAACGCAGTGATCATGATGGTAATGATCCCCATGGCTATGACAGTCTCAACGAGTGTGAAACCTGATCGTTTTATCTGGGATGAAGGTGTGTGATTTTTCATGATTGGTCAGGAAAATATGATTTGGAAAAGGATTAGTTGTTCTCGATTTGGTCGGGGTGACGGAACAATGATGTTCGTCCGCCGCGCCAGATGACAAATCCTCCCATGTTTCTTTTTGCATCACTGGATGCAACTGGAGTGCTTTGGCCTGGAGGCAATGATGCCACCTGGATGACAAAACGAGGGACAGAATTACCGCTGATTGTGGGGGAAGTAATCAGCCCCTCTGAGTTAAACTCGTAATAGTAACAAGTCGTTGAAGAATTTCCTGGTAATGTCACAGTCTCACTCTGAAGAACTGGTGCGTTGATTTCGCTCAGGTCTTTCATGAAATAGACCGCATCGGGTAAGGTTGTGCCACGCGACGCGAGAAGCCAATTTCCAGAGGGATTACCATCAGCATCAAGCTCTTCGTATTGGATTGCCATATACCTCAGATAGCGCTCTTTATGAAATTCGTCATCTGAATCTAGTTCCGCGTGTATTAGCACTCGAGTATTAGTGCCCTTGCCAATGGCGATCGCGCGAGCTTCAGCAAAAACGGCTTCTGCCACGGGAACACCAGCACTGATACCGCTGCCTTTAGATAAATTTTTCAAACCGAGAGCTCCGACGGTCAGTAATATAGTGATGATCGTTATAACCACAATGAGTTCGACCAGGGTAAACGCCGGAAGACGACGTTTACCCGCCATAGCACGACTTTGGGGGGAGGAGGTCTGAATTTTCATGACTGATTGTCATCCTAGGGGAATTACAACATGATGGAAGCTCATTTTTATATATCCTTAAGCTGTTTACCCTCCTGCCGCAAGCATTCATTGTAATTACAACGAATTTTGAAAGTATGTGAGCCGAAAAAAGTTCACCTATCATGCCATTGTTACTAATCCTAGCCTCTGCGAGGCAGTTAGTTTCGTCAATGACCGAGGTGATGACCAGTGTAAAGCTCGTCTGGAGTGCGTGAATTTTCGCGGGCGTATTGGCGGGTTCGCTTCATGGTATTATCCATGGAACGACAGCTCAGCAATTTTTATTAGATGGCTCTAACGGTCATCTTTGTCAGTATCGATATCAATTACCTCTCGCAACTTACTATTTTCTCTCTTGCCAAAAAATGCTGAAAGATCGAACCCAAAATAACGCGCACAGGCCAATAATACTGCAGCAGCTGTCACTTCATCAAGATTACCGATGAAGGGCAAATTATCAGGGAGTAATTCGATGATACCTGCCGTAGGATTGATGAGGTAGATTACACTGATGATTGCCGTCATCACTACCAAAATATTTTTCATATGGCTATTGTATGCCTAATTGAGCCACACGTAAATATAGAATAACACGCCTCAGAAAATGACGATAATGAGTGGTATGTAAGCTAGTCAAGTGTGCGGAGGAACCACCCTCAGCACACTTCCTAAGCTTTACTTCTCACCTAGATCCTTCGCTTTTTTCGCTGCTTTTTTTGCTGCAGCGTCTGCCTGAGTTGCATCATCTAAGATGGATTTCTTTTTGCTCTTCTTGGCAGGCTTCATCTCAGCGTGCATATCATCCTCGTCTACCAATGGCGCTGTTCCGAGAATAAATGCGAGATCATCCATTGCCAAACTGGTAGCAAATCCCTCGTCACCGAGAACATTGGTAACAAGCTGAGTTTTCTGGTGTTGCAGAATACGGATTTTCTCTTCCACCGTCTCACGTGTCAGCAAGCGGTAAGCGATCACCTTGTTCTTCTGTCCAATACGGTGAGTTCGGTCGATAGCCTGATTCTCCACAGCGGGGTTCCACCATGGATCATAAAGAATAACGTAGGATGCAGATGTTAAGTTCAGTCCAGCACCACCAGCCTTAAGTGAAAGCATGAATACTGATGCATCCTTCGTGGTCTGGAAACTTTCAATCACACCCTTACGGTCTTTGGTCTGACCTGTGAGATAGTGGAATGGCCGACTCTCCACCTCCAGGCGCGCTTTGATGATGTCGAGCATTGAAACAAACTGAGAAAAGACGAGCACCTTGTGACCCTCTTCACGCAACTGATCCAATAAATAGAACAGGGCGTTCATTTTTGCAGACTCATCCTTAAGGAATTTGGGATCGATCAGACCTGGGTGACAACAAATCTGCCGCAAACGCATCAAGCCTTGAAGTATGGCAAATGAATTTTTCTTCACTGCTTCGTCCGATTCAAATCCTAACAATGCTTTTTGAATGCGCTTCAGCTCAGCCTTGTAGAGCTCGTCCTGAACGCCCTCCATTTCCGCAAAGACCTCTTCTTCGGTCCGTGGCGGCAGGTCTTTAGCAACCTGTAATTTGGTCCGACGGAGTAGGAATGGGCGCAAACGCGACGCCAATCTACTCTGCGCACCAGGATCCTTACGCTTATCAAAACGCTTCTTAAAATATGCACGACTTCCCAATACACCGGGCATTGCAAACGCCATGAGTGACCACATGTCCATGAGGCGGTTTTCGATTGGTGTACCGGTGAGCACTAGACGGTTCTGACAGTTTAGATCACGTGCCGCCTTGGCAGCCTTAGAATCTGGGTTCTTAATCTGTTGTCCCTCATCGAGAATGGCGGTGAGCCATTTAATTTTGGCAAGTTCTTCACCACACAAACGAAGTTGAGCATAGTTCAGAACAAACATATCCACTTCACTTTCGATCGTTGGGATATGCAGATCATCACGTGTGCGTAGAACTTTGACTCTGAGTTCAGGCGCAAATTTTTCTGTTTCCGACTGCCAAACGTCGATCACAGACTTGGGGCAAACCACCAAAGATGGCGCCACATTGTCCATGCCACCACGTTCTTTCGCCTCCTCCTCGCGCAGCCAAAGCAGGTAGGTGATCGATTGAATCGTTTTACCCAAGCCCATATCATCGGCAAGCAACCCTCCGAATCTGTTGGTCGCAAGATAAGCAAGAAAACGGAAACCGTCGACTTGGTATGGGCGTAATGTGGCATTGAGCCCTTTCGGAACAGGCGCTTTAACTTCAAGCTGAATGTCTCGTGCGCGGTCTTTGATACGTTTCCATGCCTTCGGATCAAACACTTCGGCGGCTTTTGGATCAGCCAATTGCAGTGCGTGCATCCGATGCGTCTCGCCAGTTAGATCAAATGGATCAAGCCCCAGACGAGTGACGGCATCACGTTGATCGGCATCAAGCTTGATTTCAAGACGCATCCACCCACCATCATCCATTCTGACATATCCACCACGCGCAGCAACAAGCGAGCGAATTTGGGCATTAGAAAGAGTAACGCCCTCAACATCAATCACGATACGCAAGTCAAACCAATCGATGTCTTGATTAACTACTTCAAAGCGAATAGCCGCGGTCACCGGGTCAGCGAGCAAAGTCAGAAGCTTGCCATCCATCTGAGTAACAACGGACTCCGGCAAATTTTTAGCCCACTCAGAAAATTTTTCAGGGAAGAGTTTAGTGATTCGTGATTTAAAGGCATCGAGTTTCTCATCATACGTCAGTCCCATTTCAGCGAGAAGAGATGGCACTGGGTAGAGAGCCTCACGGGCAAACCTCAAGAGCTGTTTGCCTTTGACAGGCTTTTGCTCAACTAGCTCCCATTCGTCTTTGATACGTTTTTCTTCGCGACGCTCCTGTTTTTCAAGCGCTCGCACATCAATAACGAGGTGTTCTGTTTCGGCAGCGGTCAACCCCTGCTCAATCTTCATCTTGAGACGTGGGTAAAGATCTAGATCGGTCACACGCTTGCGCAAGGACTGCGGCAAACTAGCACCGATTTTTCTCAAAAACTCAACACCCTCCAAACTGTCAATCACGTCTTTCGGTATCAAGTATCTGGGCTGAATCTCCGTTTCAGATAACCAACGCGGCGGTCCCGGGAAAATGGTCTCATCGGATTGGTAGAGAACCTCACGACCAGGAAGTAGCCGCACCGAGTGGGTGACGTGCTCGCCAGAAGATGTCACTAGCTGGAGAGCAAAATTGTTAGGTGAGTATGGATCGTCTTCACAAATCCATTTAAGAGCGCTCTCTACAACCTTAAACTCACGCTCATCCAGATTCACCACGTATCCCTTCAGCGCAGGCTGACGGAAGATGCGGTTCATGAACTGGCAAGGATCCTCTTGATCCAAATCAAAGCGTGTCTCACCCTCTTTTTGATAGAAAGAAAGAAATTGCTCCCAGAGCAACTGGCTGGCTGCGTCCATGCGTAGAGCTGCATCCTCGAACAAAGCAACAAAGCGCTCGACATCGCTTTTTTCACGTAACGGCGACCAATCACCATTACTCTCTTTGAACTCGACCCTTGCCTCGTTTATGGTGGAGAGCAGACGAAATTCAACAATGACAGGTTTATCAATGGGCGGGCGCTCGTTGACACTTTCAATGCGGTCATACCATGCAGCGACTTCACGCTCACGCTCCCACTCATGCATTTTCTTTTGAACTCCGCTGAGATCGGTTACTGCATCGAGAAAGCCAGCATAGGGCAACTTCTTTTTGTAAAATGCATAGGCGATGTAATTCCAAAACTCTAAGATATCACCGGGAGGTATTGGCCACAACTCAAGGGGTTCGTAACTGACGATTTCCCATCGCGGATTAAGCCTTACTAAGTCGTGATCATGAATTTCACCTTCAATCACATAACGGCGGTACCGCTTTTCCAGTTTACCAACAAACTCAGCCTCTTTGTCATCTAGTTCACGCCCGAGTTTTTCCTCGATGATGTCAATGATCGGTGTGTCATCAAACTCATTTGGGCTCTCTGGCAAATCTTCACCGCGATGCATGCGCTCAACCATCGTTGCATACATACATGCGCCTGCAACAATATCATCTTCAGCAGTAGAGCTTCCAAACCAACGATTTCCCTGCAATCTCAAGCTGGTGCGATACGTCCCCGTGGAATCCTCCACACGCCCCTGAATGAAGAGATGGTTCCCGAAAATCTGGGTTACTGCTCCCTCTTGCTGCAATGATTCGCCGCGATCACGCGCTTTTTCAGGAAAACTATTGAGAAAGTTAAGTGTAGCTCTGTCTGGATTCATTCCCTTATTAAATGTCTGGTTGGTATTTTGCCTGACAACTCAGGCTTCCCATCGGCATGTGGCTGGCATTTTTTTAAGACCTGACACACACATGACTGGATCGGCTTCAGCAAAAACAATACCTCGCTAAAATGACCCAGCCACTTGGAGAAAGCATTGTATGCTTGTTTTACAATTTTATGCAATAAAAAGCAGAGAAAACCTGCATATTAATACTCGCGGCATCAGGGCTTTGCCTGATCCGTCACCCATCCCAGATACCCAGCATCTCCGTCAGCCACAGGCAGAGCAACTATCTCTGGTTGATCGTAAGGATGAAGCTTTTTCAACTCTCCACTCAATTGCGCAAATGCAATCCTAGCAGTCTTAAAAACTGCAAGCACCTCAGTTTCGTTATGCACTTTGCCCTCCCACCGATAAATCGACTCCACACCTGGCAACAAATTTACGCATGCTGCGTATTGCATTGCCACCAAATGTGTGCCAATCTGTCGCGCCTTCTCCGCATTAGGGAAGGTGCAAAAAACCAATAGCACCTCAGTCATGCAAATGATGCTAAGGAAAAGGAACACACTCTGCAATGAAATCCGGATTTCTAGACAAACTTATAGAACGGCTCGATCAAATAGATCCTGAAGAGGTGCAGCGACTGGTCATGCAACTGGTGCGTGAAAAAGGCTTCCTCGAAAGCGTCTTTGAGGCACTGCAAGAAGGTGTGCTAATTCTCGATCCCGAAGGCCAAATCACCTACGTGAACCACTCAGCATCTAGAATTTTTGGCCTAGACTCAACAAAATGCATTGGCCAGAATTTATCGCGCACAATTCGAGGATTCGACTGGAATAAACTTGCTAACCCCGGACACATCGTCAGTCGCGACCTTGAGATTCTATACCCAGAACAGCGTTCCCTCAATTTTTACCTCTCACCCATACGAGGCGAGGTAGAGGCAGATGATCATCTGCTCGGGTATGTTCTGCTGGTGCGCGATATTACCCGTTCGCGCAAGCAAGCAGAGGAAAATGTCGAAAGTGAAAAACTCAACGCCCTAACATTGCTCGCAGCGGGCGTGGCTCACGAGATCGGAAACCCACTGAACTCGATGGACATCCATCTTCAGTTATTAGAGAGAAAGCTCAATAAGCTCCCAGAAGCAGAACACGCAGACCTAGCCAAGCACCTAACAACAGCGCAGTCAGAAATTCGTCGGCTCGATACAATCCTGAAACAGTTCCTTGAGGCAATCAGGCCCACACAACCTCAACGCGACCAACTAAATATACACGATCTACTCAAAGACACCTTAGAACTATTGGAACCCGAACTGAAGGAGCGCGGAGTTCAAATATCAATGAATCTCTCGGAGCATATGCCAATCCTGCCGATGGATTGCACGCAGATTAAACAAGCACTCTACAATTTAATCAAAAATGCGTTTCAATCGCTACCTGCTGATGGCGGTCTGATCGATATCAATTCACACTACTCAGATTACGACATAGAGATCACAATACGCGACCACGGCTCAGGGATCTCCCCTGAAGTGATGGGATCTATCTTTGAACCATATCACAGCACCAAAAAATCCGGCACAGGCCTCGGATTAATGATTGTCCGGCGCATCATTCGTGAACACGGCGGAGAGATTGAATTAGAAAGCAAAGAAGGAGAAGGTAGCACTGTCACCATCTCATTACCTCGCCATGATCAAAACGTCAGGCTCTTGGAAAATAGCCCATCCTCCGTGATTGATCTGGAACCAACAAACACCCATTCATGAATCTGGCCACATTACTCATCGTCGATGACGAGAAATCAACTCGCGACGGCCTGCGCATGGCACTAGAAGATCACTTCGATTGTTACGTAGCCTCGGGTATAAAAGAAGCGATGGCCGTTCTGAAATCAGAGCCAATCAGCATCTTACTCACTGACCTGCGGCTCTCAGGCGAGAGCGGTATGGATTTGTTAGACCAAGCACTCACGCTCCCCCAGCCCCCTGTATCGATTATGATGACAGCCTACGGGTCAGTTGACACCGCCGTTGAGGCAATGCGCCGTGGTGCATGGAATTTTGTCACTAAACCACTCAACCTAGATGAAGTAGAGTTGCTTTTAAAGCGCGGGCTTAAAACCCGCGCGCTCGAAAACGACAAAGCGCGACTTGAAAAAGAAAACCAAGACCTCAGGGTTAAGTCTGGCTCATCCAAACATGGACTGGAACGCCTGATCGGCAAATCCGCCGCAATGGAAAAAGTAGGTGAGCTAGTCACACAAGTGGCACCGACAAGAGCAACGATACTCATTGAGGGCGAGAGCGGCACCGGCAAAGAACTGGTTGCTCATGCCATCCACCACTTGAGTGGTCGACCAGCTGATAAACTAATGGTGGTTAACTGTGCCGCTCTCTCTCCCCAACTACTAGAGAGCGAGTTGTTTGGACACGAGAAAGGGGCATTTACAGGTGCTACACAAAGACGTATTGGCAGATTTGAGCAGGCCAACGGCGGCACTCTATTTCTTGATGAAATCGGTGAAATCGATCAAGCGACGCAAGTAAAACTATTGCGCGTACTCAGCGAGCGGACAATTGAGCGTGTGGGCTCCAACCAGTCAGTTGCGGTCGATGTGCGAGTGATCACCGCGACCAACAAAAACCTCAGACAACAAGTCAGCAAAGGCAGATTTCGCGAGGATCTCTTTTTTCGCCTCAATGTAGTGAGCATTCCAGTCCCTCCGCTGAGAGCACGCAAAGAAGATATCATATTACTGACACAAGCTTTCTTGAGGGAGTTTTCAACCGAGAACTCTAAAGAGCTCAAGCCGCTTACCGATGAGGCTTTGCAACTACTTAGGTCCTATTCCTGGCCTGGCAATGTGCGGGAGCTTAGAACCTCTATCGAGCATGGTGTGGTCATGTGTAATGACGCCCGTATCGGCGTCAAACACTTACCTCATTTCTTGTCATTGGATGCGTTAAGATCACCCAGCTTGCCCACAGCTAATGAAAGTTATCAGGAAAAGGATGAAAAGTCTCTTGCCACGGACGAGCAATTCAACTTGCATGTGCTGGAGCAGCAAACAATTGAGCGCGCTCTCACGCACACAGGCAATAACCGAACTGATGCAGCACGCCTTCTTGGCATTAGCCGTCGGACTCTGCAGCGTAAGCTCAAGCAGACTTCCTAGCACCCCCCCAACAAAATCCAGCACATCCATGAGCACCCCCCAAAACTCAGGCTCCGCCTACGACCCAGCAAAAATCATACGCCGCGCTATTTTCTTTGTTTGCTTGCTGGGGCTATCCACCATTTCCCTCTACTTCACATTCCAAGGTCTATCCTCACCGCGCGCGATGGAACAAGCTCAGATTGGACGTGAAATAGCGCGTGGTAATGGATACACGACAAAGGTGATAAGACCGGTTGCCCTCTGGCAAATGAAAGAGGAGTCAGAGGATTACCCGAGTTTAGAAAGCCTCCCCGATACCTATCACGCACCACTGAACCCATGTATTTATGCTGCAGTGCTCAAGGCGGCCGATGTTAGTGATAGTAAAACATGGCGCATGCCACCTCAATCAAATATATACCAACTCGACCGTGTCATCGCCCTCACCTGTGTTATTTTCTTCCTTGTTTCCATTGGCGTGAACTACCTTTTAGTAGCTAGAATTTTTGACACTAATATTGCTGCAACCGTCGCACTGCTGATGCTTTTTTGTGAACTCATGTGGAGTTTCTCCCAATCGGGTTTGCCCCAGATGCTCATGCTGATGTTGTTCTCATGCGCTATGTTCTTCACATGGCGTGCTGTGGAAAACACCGAAGAAAACCGTTCTGCTCTCACACCCATTTTACTCTCAGGCATATTTATGTGTCTGCTCGTATTGACCCACTGGATCACTCTATGGGTGTATGTTGGGTATGTAATCTTTGCTGCTGTTTACTTCAAACCGCGTGGAATCATAGCAGCCCTGTTGGTGGGTATACTGGCTGTTTGTGTAATTCCCGTTGTTTACTTCTTGTATGTCAGCCCCACAGGCAGTGCATTTGGCACCGCTTATTATACGATCCACGATGGTCTGGGATTGTCTCAAGACTCAATCATGCGCTCGCTATCACCCGCGGGCGAAGACCTTGGATTACAAGGCCTATTGCTAAACATTCTTGCAACCTCACTTCGCCAAATTTCTGAGCTACACAACAACTTGGGTGCCATTCTCGTTGCCCCACTGTTTTTTGTCGCTCTTCTGCATCCTTTCAAACGCGCTTCTCTGGCGTCATTCCGTTGGCTGATCCTAATAATGTGGATTTTCGCAAGTCTTGGTATGTCAATCTATGGACTCCGTAATGAAGCCATGGATCCAAACCAAATACACATCCTTTTTGCTCCATTAATGGCCGCTTATGGACTCGCCATGGTCTCCATCTTATGGGCACGACTTGACCTCCCACAGTCGATGTATGCCCTGAGAAATGCACATTTAATAGGTATTGTCGCTATCAGCGCTGGCCCCATGCTGTTGTCAATACCTCAGGACATCAAAAGAGGTCTGCGCGCCGATGGTTATGGTGGGTTTCCTCACTGGCCTCCATACTTGCCCAGTGTTTATAACCGCACATTGGCAGATAATACTGATCCCAACGAGATCGTGATTAGCGACACTCCCTGGGCAGTTGCATGGTATGCTGATCGCATGTCTGCTTGGCTACCTCAAAATTTAGACCAAATCGAAGAAATCGAGAGTATAGCCAGAACTCAACAAACCCCAGTAAGCTCGATCCTCATCACGCCTTATTCTTATGCCAGTGGTAATATACTAAAGTCAGTCGGAAGCAACAACGCACCCTATGGTAAACTCTACCCGCTGGTGATGGGGTCGTGGGGATATCAAGGCAATGCAGCAAATTTTGTCGACACCCACCCCAACTTCAGACCCTTATCACAACGTTACCCTCACAAGCAACCTCTTTACTCATATGGGCAAATCATGCTTTATTCGGCTCGCCCGATCTCAGGATCATCTGATTAGATATCTTCATTGCCATGCCAGCCAAAAAATCCACAAAAATGCCTAGCTTCGAGCAATCCCTCGATGAACTGGAGGAGATGGTCAACACCATGGAATCCGGGCAACTTGCATTAGAAGAGCTCATCGCATCCTACGAACGCGGCGCCAAGTTAATCAGCCATTGCGAATCTGTGCTTGATGGCGCACGCAAACGGCTCGAACTCATCACTCTCAAACCCAAGCCATCTGAAGATGGTAACGACCAATCTAAACCTGAGATCTCTGACATAAAAGACGACTCTCCCACTACTTCCAATGACGACGAAATCCGGCTCTTTTGAATTACCCGAACTTCTATCACAAATTAATGGTCCAGACGATGTTAAGGCATTGCCCGCGGACAAACTTGATGACTTGTGTGAAGAAATCCGGCACACCCTCATTCACTCTCTGTCAAAAACTGGGGGACACTTAGGCCCAAACCTTGGGGTAGTTGAATTAACAACTGCACTGCATCGGGTTTTCGATAGCCCGACAGATAAGTTTCTACTTGATGTATCTCATCAGGGATATGTACACAAAATGCTCACTGGGCGAGCCGACCGCATCAACACCATTCGGACACCAGATGGCTTGAATGGATTTCTATTACGTACTGAATCAGAACATGATTGCTATGGCGCAGGGCACGCTGGCACCGCACTCTCAGCGGCACTTGGAATGGCCTCAGCACGTGACTTAAAAGGCGATAACAACCACGTTGTCGCCGTTGCTGGTGACGCTGCATTTACCTGCGGCCCCACACTTGAAGCACTCAACAACATCGCTGAAACCACCAAAAAATTCATCGTTGTTCTCAATGATAATGAATGGTCAATCGATCGCAACGTCGGCGCTATTGCCAAGTATTTCAACGCACTCCAGACACACTCAACATTCTCATCCGTACGCCACAAGGCAGCTGAATTCGTAGAGAAAATCGGAGGTAAAGGTGTGCGTAAAATTGCCCACAAAATAGAGCGTAATGCCAAAAATCTCATCTTGCCCAACGTTCTTTTTGAAAAATTCGGCTTAAGATATTACGGGCCCATCGATGGCCACGACCTGCCACTGCTCATACGCACTTTTGAATATCTCAAAGAACAGGACGAACCAGTCATCCTGCACATCATCACTGAAAAAGGGCGCGGATACAAACCAGCACTGGAAAATCCAGGTAAATTCCACGGTCTCGGCACATACAAGATCGAAGACGGCTCGACCGCCGCGACTGATAACCCCACTTACTCCGAACTTTTTGGCCGCGCAGTTACCGACTTTGCCAAAAAAGATGAGAAAATAACCGCTATCACCGCAGCTATGCCCGGCGGCACCAAGCTTGAGATTTTAAAGAAAGAAATTCCTGAACGCTATTTTGATGTGGGCATCGCCGAGGAACACGCAGCTCTATTTGCCTGCGGTCATGCCACCCAAGGCCTTCGCCCGTTTCTTGCCATATACTCAACCTTCATGCAGCGTGCCATCGACATGATCATGCACGACATTGCACTGCAGAATCTACCTGTCAGAATGTGTATGGATCGCGGTGGCCTATCTGGAGACGACGGGCCAACACATCATGGTTTGTTCGATATTGCCTACCTGCGTGGCGTTCCCAATATCACACACATGCAGCCAAAGGATGAAGATGAATTTATTGATATGCTCTGGACCATGGCAAACCACGATGACGGTCCAACAGCCATTCGTTATCCACGCGGTGCGGGCGTAGGTGCTAAACCAAAAGAGAAGCCCGCCTTGCTGGAAATAGGCAAAGGCGAAGTCCTACAAGACGGCACCGATATTGCCATCCTTAGCCTTGGCCACATGTATGAAATTGCCATTGAAGCAAAAGATAAGCTGGAAGCACTCGGGCACTCGGTCGCACTTATCAACCCGCGTTTCATCAAGCCCCTCGACGCTAATCTCATCATCGAATACGCTCAAAAATGTAACGTAGTGATAACAATGGAAGACCACGTCCTAAATAACGGATTTGGATCAAGCGTCATTGAACTTCTTAATAAAGAAAAAGTGAATACTCCAGTTGAACGCATCGGCTGGCCAGATGAATTTGTCGATCACGGAAAAGTAGAACAACTACGCGAGCAACATGGGCTTACTTCTGATAACGCTGTTTCTCTCGCTACCCCATATTTCGAGTAAATAATCTATCTTTTTACATTATCATTTGAGTGTGGCTCGTAATGGGTCATAATCATGACATATCGGACATTGTTTGGCGTATAATCAATTGTCCGCACATGCATTAAGAGTAAATCCCTCCATTTCGTATCCTGGCCCAAAAAATCTATAGTTTTTTATTACCATGTTGATTTTCAATAGACTTCAAAAAACATGCATAATCAGCATGGCTTCCATTGCACTCACAGCTTGTGAAAAAAACAAAACAACTGACATTTCACAACCCAATGCGGCGACTCCAAGTCTAGAACCACTCCCCAATGAGGAAAAAATTACGCTCGTATCTAGCAATGAGCCAGTTTCATTCAACGAGCATGTTCAACCAATCCTCTCTGAATACTGCTATCACTGCCACGGGCCAGATGGTGGATCACGCCAGCCCGAAAAAAATCCACTACGCCTAGATGTCGCAGCTGAAGCCTTCCTAGCGCGTGAAAATGGAAAACCCGTCATCATTAAAGGGGAACCAGATGCATCCTACCTGATCGAACTTGTGGAATCTACTGACAAGGATCTTGTCATGCCCCCCCATCCAGAAACCAATCCACATGGTAAACTGATGCAGCCACAGGAAATCGCCCTGCTACGCCGATGGGTCAAAGAGGGTGCCAAGTATGAAGACCACTGGGCATACATACAACCCACAAAACAAGAGTTACCTGTGATAAAAAACAAAACTTGGGCAGCAGCAAATCCCATCGACCAATACATTGCAGCCAAATTCGAAAAATTAGGCCTTACACCCAATGCACAGGAAAAACCATCACGGCTTTACCGCCGACTCTTTTTCGATCTCACCGGCCTCCCACCAACTCCCGATCAAATAGAAAAGCTACTCGCCGACACACGCGAGTTCGACGTCGTCTATAGCGAAACTGTCGATAATTTACTCAAAACTGACGCCTACGCCGAACACTGGGCACGCCATTGGCTCGACGTTGCGCGCTACGCAGATACTCACGGAATTCATATCGATAACTACCGCTCAATTTGGCCCTACCGTGATTGGGTGATTAAAGCATTCCAAAACAACATGCCCTTTGATCAGTTCACACGTGAGCAGATAGCCGGTGACATGATGCCCAATGCCACACTCGACCAAATTGTTGCCACAGGATTTAACCGCTGCCTACCAACCACCGGAGAAGGCGGAGCCATTGCCGATGAATACAATGCCATCTATGCACAGGACCGGACTGACACTACAGCGGCAGCTTGGCTTGGCCTAACCACTGGTTGTGCCGCCTGCCATGACCACAAATTTGATGCCATTTCCACCAAAGAAAATTATCAACTCACTGCATTCTTCCGCAACACACCAATGACCGCACTGGATCGCAATAACGCTCTGCATCCGCCAAATATCAGAGTGCGCAGTGAAGATGAAAGCGCAAAGTCAGAGTCGCTGGCAAAGCAGACAAACGACCTAGAAAAGGCCATCGCCGACCACAAAAAAAAGGCCGAAACAGTATTCCAAAAATGGCTTAAAGAACAGAAGGCGGCTCTGAACACTAACACTGATGTCCCTGGTCTCATTCTTCAGCTTCCACTCAACAAACAAGATCAAGGCATCACCGACAGCTCTGGCAAAAACCATACCAGCGAAAAACCTGTCAAATGGATCGCTGGCCCCATCAAGCAAGCTGTTCACCTTGAGGATAATGCAATCACGATCGATAACGCGCCATCCTTCGAGGCAGATCAGTCATTCTCCTATGGAGCCTGGCTCAATCTCCCTCACAGGGGGACGGCCGGGATTATTGCCAAAATTGATATTGATAACAGAGATCGTGGTTATGACCTATGGCTGTATGGCAACAAAATATACGCGCACATCAATAGCTCGTTCCCCGAAGATGCTCTCAAGGTCGTCATGAAAGACGCTTTTCCCCGCAAAACTTGGTTTCATGCCATGGTAACCTATGACGGCAGCCGAAAGGCCTCCGGTCTAAAAATTTATATCAATGGAAAATCGGTAAAACTGGGAACTGTCAGGGATAACCTCAAAGGAAGTATCCAGAACAAATCACCTCTGACTCTGGGACGCCGTCACAAAGGCCCTCATGCCCATTTCATGAAGGTCACAGGCTTCCAAATCTTCGACCGTGCCCTGACTCCAGAAGAATGCAACAGCCTAGGAAGCAGATCGTTGATTAATCAACTAATCGCCTTGTCACCACCAGACGCCAAACAGCTTCAGAAAATACGCGACTATTATTTTGCTGATGTTGACACTAAACATATTCAGCTAACCAATCAGTTGGCAGCACTCAAAAAGGAAAAAGAAATTCACGATAAAAAATCACCCATCACTCTGGTGATGCAGGAAAATAAGGACAAGGAACCCTTCGCGCACATTCTCGTACGCGGAAACTATGCCGATAAGTCAGATAAAGTCACACCAGACACCCCAGCCTCCCTGCCTCCCATGGGGAATCTACCTAAAAACCGACTCGGCCTCGCCCAATGGCTCACCAAACCAGAAAACCCACTCCCAGCACGCGTCACGGTAAACCGCTATTGGTACTACCTGTTTGGACGCGGCATCGTTGACTCTACGGGAGACTTTGGCGTCATGGGCTCACGACCCACCCACCCAAAACTACTCGACTGGCTAGCCGTCGAATTCGTGGAAAACGGCTGGGATCTCCACCATCTATTACGCACCATCGTCACCTCATCCACCTACCGCCAAAGCTCTGTGATTTCAGAACAAAAACTAGAGCTAGACCCAGAAAACACATGGTTGGCACGCGGTCCACGCTACCGACTCGATGCTGAACAAATCCGCGATCTTACGCTTGAATCCTCCGGCTTGCTTAATAAAGAAATCGGCGGTCCATCGGTAAAACCCTACCAGCCAAAAGGTATCTGGTCGTCGGTTGCCATGCCTCAGTCGAACACCAAAAATTATCAGGCCGATACCGGCGACAAACTCTACCGCCGCTCGCTCTACACCTTCTGGAAACGCACCGCTCCACACCCCGCCATGGAGATTCTAAACGCTCCCGTTCGCGAAGTCTCATGTGTCAAACGAGAACTCACCAACACTCCACTACAAGCATTCGTCATCATGAATGACCCGCAGTTCGTGGAAGCTTCGCGCCAGCTCGCCTCACGCGCCATCAAAGGAGCAAAAACCACCGATGAACGCATTCATCTAATCTCCTCCGCACTGCTCGCACGACCTATGAGCAATGACGAGCTCGATGTCGTGAAATTGACTCTCAAACAAGCAAAAGATAAATTCACCAACTCCCCAGAAGATGCCACGAAACTCATTACCGTAGGCGAATCTAAGCCAGATGAATCCCTCGCAGCGCCCGAACTCGCCGCCTGGACCGTCGTCGCCAACCAAATCCTAAACATGGACGAAACCCTAAACAAGTAACACTGCCGTGAATCTTACCGACCTCGAAAAAACTGTCGATCTCCACGACACCTCACTCACCCGCAGGCAATTCTTTCGCCGAAACGCCATGGGGTTGGGTAGCGCCGCTCTCGCCTCACTTCTGCCCCACGATCTTATGGGTGCGATCTCAGGAGGAAAAACAGGCACCTCCCACTTTCCGGCCAGAGCCAAACGCGTCATCTATATTTCCCTCATCGGTGCTCCCTCACAATTTGAGACATTCGACTACAAACCTCACCTCAAGAAAGAGTTCAGGAATGATATCAAGGACTTCCTTGTTAAGTCCGGTCAGCGCCTCACCGGCATGACTGCAAAACAATCAAAGTTCCCCGTCGCACCCTCATTTGCCGATTTCAAACAACACGGCGAGAGCGGCACATGGATCTCCGACTTGCTGCCATATACGGGAAAAATGGCCGACGATATTTGCTTGATCAAGTCAATGCACACGGATGCCATTAACCACGAACCCGCCAATCAGCTGATGTACACCGGCAGCATGGTCGCTGGCCGCGCATCAATGGGCTCATGGCTCTCCTACGGTCTCGGCTCACTCAACCAAGATCTACCAACGTTCTGCGTGCTTCACGCACAGCACTCCAGCCCGTACTCAAATGTTCAGGCAATTTCATCCCGACTCTGGGCGTCCACCTTCCTACCGGGCAAACATGCTGGCGTCAATCTGCGCACCCAAGGCGACCCCGTCCTCTATCTCAAGGACGCCCCCGGCATCGACCGTAAACTCCGCCGTGAAATGCTCGATGGACTATCAGCCCTCAACCAAAAAACATTGGAAAACGTCGGCGATCCGGAAATCCAAACCCGTATCCAACAATACGAAATGGCATACCGCATGCAGATGTCCGTCCCAGAACTCACCGACATGTCAGAGGAGACGGAGGAAACATACGAGCTTTACGGCCCGGATTCTAAAAAGCCTGGCACCTTCGCCTACTCCGCCCTCATGGCACGCCGACTCGCCGAGCGCGGTGTTCGCTTTACCCAAATATTCCACCGTGGGTGGGACCAGCACGGAAACCTTCCGCGCGACATCGCCTCCCAATGTAAAGACGTTGATCAAGGAGCCTATGCTCTCGTTCAAGATCTCAAACGCCGTGGCCTACTGGACGACACTCTCGTCATCTTTGGTGGGGAATTCGGACGTACCGTCTACTCCCAAGGAAACCTCACAGAGAAAAACTACGGGCGCGACCACCACCCACGTGCATTTTCACTCTGGATGGCGGGCGCAGGTGTCAAAGGCGGCATGACTTATGGTGACACAGACAAGTATTCGTTCAACATCACCACCCCCGACCAGAAAGTTCACGTCCGCGATCTCCACGCAACCATCCTCGAACGCTGCGGCATGAATCAACACAAGCTCACATTCAAACATCAGGGACTCGACTTCCGCCTCACAGGTGTGGAACCCGCCCGCGTTGTCACAGACATCCTAGACCACTCTCATATGGCTAAACACTAGGTAGAGTGTGCCCATGCGGTGCTTATCTCGACATGCTCACATAGCATACGCTACAATCATAATGACATCCCCACACGAGCGATGATTGGAAACCTCATCAAAAAGCTAAATTTCTATTAATTAGTTCCTTCGTTCTGGCTTCTGTAACGCTTTCGTTTTGTTACTTCTACATCGATTGCTGCAGTATTTGATACTGTCCCAACTGCGCTCCCATTTCTTACGCCAAACAAATGGAAAACCACATACAGGGCAAATTTTACGGGGTAAATCTGACTTTTTGCGATGCTTCATAAACTTCAGATTGGAATGAACTTCTTGCACTTCTTCCAATAAGAGAAAAAAGAGGGGAAATAACCATACACCTCAAACATCATCAATCTGGATTCCATCTTCCCACAGTAGTGCCGATTAGTCGGATGTTCTTTGTAGATGATATGTTCTGAGTCAACTTTTTGGGCCAGAACTTCAAAATCAGCAACTAGCAATTGAATATCTCCAATATTTTTTGCCAACCCTAACACAAATTCGATACATTTTTGACTGACTGGATAAGTTTTGAAAAACGAAGGTTCCAGTAACAACACCCTCTGAACATCTTCACCAGCGTGCCAATTTGGATCAAGATTGTAGTAATTGTAAACCAATGTATCTACCTCCTTTTTAAGCTTTATTTCCGGTGCATCATTGAGAGAAGTTTGCGGATCAAAATCTAGGAGGTCGGATAATGCCTCAGGTATGGCGAGGTTACAGAATTGCCCATAGTCGATATCCAAGAATGTGTTCTTCTGGTTACTGTTGAAATACTTGTTGATGTTGTCTTGGTTAGCATAGTATTTCTTTTTTGAATTGCTCCCCGCAACCCACTGCCAGCTTAAGGCATTACTTGCCCAGTCTCCATCAAGCAGGTGGTAATACATCCATCTAGCCGGTGTGAGCCAATGAGACTGTGCAATATTACACGCCAGTGAGGCTACATACATTCGCATGTGATTGTGCATGTAACCATTCTCGTACAAACTTTCTATCGCAGTATCAATGGCATTGATGCCTGTCCTGTGTTCGACAATAGCAGAGCTGACATGACGATTAGATACAGGTAATTGAGGGGCTTTGAGGTCATCATTAATCGCCTCACCTTTTGCGACCCATATGTTTTGCCAGTAGTCTCTCCAAGCTAATTCTTGGACGATTTTTTCAATGTGTCCCCAAGGCAGGCTCAATGAAAGCAAGTGATCAAAAATCTGCCTCGTCGAGATGACTCCACGGGATATGTATGGACTCAAATATGTGACCGCACCATCGCTAAAATTACGACTACGACTATATCGAACTGGGTCTATTTGCTCGATACGCTTTTGTATTTCTGTAAATTCTGTAGGAAACATCTATGCTTTTAAATGATTTTGCCAACAACTTGACGCGTAACTGCGCAAGCGGTAACAATATCACTACAAGTAGGTATTTTGCAAATGTATGATGACAGGTATAGTGAAAAGTTCACGTAACCAACTGGTCGACAACATATAATTACTATTTAATTCTGAGCATAGTTGCTGTCTTATGCCTCACCCCATAACACCATAAGCTCCCCCTGCTCTCTTATTGTGATTCATCATCAATACATTCTGATTCTTGCCGCCTTTGTGGCCATGAGCAGTCTTACGTCATGTGACAAGCAGCAGGACACCGCACAACAGAACAAATCTGCCTCTGAGACACAATACCCCCTTGGGGAAAAATCTCCGAATCTCAGAGTAACCAAAGTTTCATTCAACGAACACATCCAGCCGATTCTCTCAGAGGCATGCTACCACTGCCACGGCCCAGATTCTGGTAGCCGTGAACCCGGTGGGCCAATCTCCAAAGATGACGGCCAACCGCTGCGGCTCGATCAGGAAAAATACGCTTTCGAAAAACGTAAAAACGGCAAACCCGTCATCATCCCCGGTAACCCTGATGATTCTCTGCTGATCCAACTCATGGAGAGTGATGACCCAGATCTCGTTATGCCGCTCCATCCCACACGATCACCACACGGAACCATCATGGATCCTGAAAAAATATCCCTAGTCCGCCAATGGATTAAGGAGGGTGCAAAATACGAGCCCCACTGGGCATACATTACCCCAAAAAAACATCCGCTTCCCGAAGTTGCAGATTCTGACTGGGCCGAGAACAACCCGATCGATCGATTCATTGCTGCACGATTTGAAAATAGAGGTCTTGAGCCTAACCCAGAAGAAAACTCTGCACGACTGATCAGGCGCCTCTACTTTGATCTAACAGGATTACCGCCCACGCTGGAAGATCTCGATGAAATCCTCAATGATACGCGCGATTTTGATACAGTTTACGGTGAGACAGTGAACAAGCTATTGAAGACAGATAGCTACGCCGAGCACTGGACGCGCCACTGGCTGGATGTCGCCCGTTACGCCGACACCCATGGTTACCAGTTAGATAATTACCGCTCCGTTTGGCCATACCGGGATTGGGTAATTAACGCCTTTAAAAACAACATGCCATTTGATCAGTTCACCCGTGAACAGATTGCAGGCGATATGATACCCAAGGCAAAAATCGAACAAGTCATCGCAACGGGCTTTAACCGCTGCCTGCCTACCAACGGAGAGGCGGGGTCAATCGAGGAGGAATACCACGTCATCTACGCACAAGAGAGGGTCAACACAACGTCTACCGTCTGGCTCGGGCTCACCGCTGGTTGTGCCGCCTGCCATGACCACAAATTTGATGCCATATCGATGAAGGAAAACTATCAGCTCACAGCATTTTTCAGGAACACACCCATGACAGCACTCGATAAACATGCTTCCGATCACCCACCGAATGTAAGAATCATGACGGATGCTGATAGATCAAAATCAGAAAAACTAACCCCGCAAATTTCCAAACTTGAAAAGCAGCTAACTGACCACAGAAAAAAGAGCATAGATAATTTCAAGAAATGGTATGATGCAAACCGGAATGACCCAAAGCTACCCGCTGGAAAGGATGCAAAATCTGTCAGCAAACTTCTAAAAACCACCTCGCCCACTAGCAGGCAGATGACTCAGCTGCGTGATTATTATTTTTCCAAAGTCAACTCCGAGGGAACCGCACTTTCCCAGAAGCTCGCTCCTCTCAAAAAAGAGTTGAAAAAAATCAATGATCGCTCTCCCACCACGCTGGTGATGCAAGAAAATGAGGGTAAAGAGGCTTTTGCTCACACTCTTCAGCGTGGTGACTACACAGCAAGATTAGAGAGGGTGACACCGGACACACCAGCAATGCTTCCCTCCATGGGCGACCTACCTAAAAACCGTCTCGGTCTCGCCAAGTGGATCACATCACCAGAAAATCCACTCCCTGCACGCGTCACCGTGAACCGCTACTGGTATTACATTTTTGGCGAAGGCATTGTCAGCACAACAGGAGACTTCGGCGTCATGGGGGCGCGCCCAACACACCCCAAACTACTCGACTGGCTCGCCGCCGACTTTGTAGAACACAACTGGGATCTACACCATCTCCTGCGCACGATTTTCACTTCAAAAACTTACCGCCAAAGCTCGAGCATAAGTAAAGAGAAACAGCACATCGACCCCACTAACAAATGGCTCGCACGTGCACCACGGTATCGGCTCGATGCCGAACAAATTCGTGATATGGCACTGCAAGCATCCGGCCTACTTCAGTATAAGATCGGCGGCCCACCTGTGAAGCCCTACCAGCCGAAGGGTATTTGGTCGGTCATCTCCATGAAAAAATCCAATACCGGACTCTATAACACCGGCAGCGGCGAAGACCTCTACCGGCGGTCACTTTATACATTCTGGAAACGCACGGCAGCCCCTCCATCGATGGAAATTTTTAACGCACCGGACAGAACGACGAGTTGTGTAAAACGAGAAATCACCAACACACCGCTACAAGCCTTCGTGCTCATGAACGACACCCAGTTTGTCGAAGCATCACGAAACATCGCGCAAAGCGCCATGCAAAAATCGGATACACCAGAGGAAATCATCACCCACATCGCCCGCCTAATCATTTCAAGACCCATGAGGGAAAGCGAAATCAAAGTTGTCCGATCAACATACAATGACGCACTCACAGAGTTCACAGCCACACCTGAAGAAGCTACCAAATTAATTAAGGTTGGGGATTCTGTCGCAGATCCCAAACTATCCACTCCAAAACTTGCCGCTTGGACCATCGTCGCCAACCAAATCCTCAATATGGATGAAACCCTAAACAAATAATCTCTATGAATGGTCATGACATAGGAAAGGCAATCGGCTTACACGAAACCGAACTGAACCGTCGGCAGTTTTTTGCCAAAAATGCCATGGGTCTCGGCAGTGCAGCACTGGCGTCGTTGCTACCACCCGAATTGATGGGTGCCATTTCAGATGGCTCAGAAATGATTGCTCATTTTCCCGCACGTGCCAAACGAGTGATCTACATCTCACTGATCGGCGCGCCCTCTCAGTTTGAAACCTTCGATTACAAACCACAAATACAGAAAGACTTTAAAAAAGACATCAAGAGCTTTCTTCAAGACTCTGGCCAGCGCCTCACAGGCATGACTGCCAAACAGTCGAATTTTCCGGTAGCTAGGTCTTTTACCGACTTTAAACAATACGGCGAAGGCGGCACCTGGATATCTGATATTCTCCCCTGGCACGGTAAAATGGCGGATGATATCTGTGTGATCAAATCCATGCATACGGATGCAATCAATCACGTGCCTGCAAACAACATGATGTTCACCGGCAACATGATCCCGGGACAGGCATCCATGGGCTCATGGCTATCCTACGGCCTTGGCTCACTCAACAAAGATTTACCCACCTTTTGTGTATTACATGCCAAACACTCAAGCCCATTTTCTAATGTCCAAGCGATCTCATCCAAGTACTGGACATCCAGTTACTTACCCGGAAAACATGCTGGTATCCACCTACGCACCCAAGGCAACCCAGTTCTCTATCTTAAAGACGCACCCGGAATCAGCCGGAAAATACGGCGAAAGATGTTAGACGGGCTTTTCTCACTCAATCAGGAGACCTTGGAAAATGTTGGCGACCGCGAAATCCAGACACGCATCCAGCAATATGAAATGGCATACCGCATGCAGATGTCCGTGCCTGAACTCACCGATATATCAAAAGAATCCGAGGAAACCTACCAACTCTACGGCCCCGACTCAAAGAAAAATGGCAGCTTCGCCTACTGCGCTATGATGGCTCGCCGACTCGTCGAACGTGGCGTTCGATTCACCCAAATCTTTCACCGAGGTTGGGATCAGCACGGTAATCTTCCACGTGATCTCTCATCCCAGTGCAAGGACGTCGACCAACCATGCTACGCCCTCATCCAAGACCTTAAACAACGCGGGCTATTAGATGACACATTAGTTATCTTCGCAGGCGAATTTGGTCGCACCGTCTACTCGCAAGGCAAACTCAGCGACACCAACTACGGGCGCGACCACCACCCGCGCGCCTTCTCCATCTGGATGGCGGGCGCAGGTGTCAAAGGCGGTATGTCCTACGGCGAAACAGATGAATATTCATTCAACATCATCACACCCGATCAAAAAGTCCACGTCCGCGATCTCCACGCCACCATCCTGGAGCGGTGCGGTATCGATCACCACAAGCTAAGCTTCAGAAATCAAGGGCTCGACCAGAAACTCACCGGCGTAGAACCCTCCCGCGTAGTCACCGACATCCTCGACCACTCGCACATGGCGAAGCATTAGTCAGGTGTCAGGTGTCAGCCCCGGAGGGGCGATAGCTGGTAGCGCGGAGTGAAACCCCGGGAATACGCAACAGCAGAAACCTCAAACCCCAGAGGGGTGACAG
>OBPK01000023.1_pt1 | contig 27364 bp, 21 predicted proteins | sample 1534651 | NCBI WGS metagenome assembly OBPK01 (sample SAMEA3275482, study PRJEB22092) | marine metagenome | reverse complement strand
ATTGACCACCTGCTTGATCCAGCCGCGGACGTGTTCGAGATCGCTTTTATCTCCGGTGGAGAGAAGGAAGGTCATGCCGAAACCGTTGAGGGATTTCCAACCCTGGGTATCGAGGTCATAGCCGCCCTTGGTCTTTACCCACTCCGCCATATCGCGAACAATTTTGTCTGATTTTTTGCAGTTCAGCGGCCAGGTCTTGCTGTAGGCGCCGAGGATGGGGATCTTTACGACGACCTTCGAGGCTGCGGCTTTCTCGTCCTCTTTGATGATGAAAGTTATTTTGCCATCAGATGCCTCGGCATCCGTGATGATCTTTGCCAGCTGAATCCGGGGATCGATATCCTTGAGAACCTGGCCGTTGATACTCTCGATCTTCTGGCCGGTTTTTAATTTCCCGGTGGCTTCGGCGGGAGAGCCCTCCTCAACCTTACCGACATACATCTGAAAGGGTGGCAGCCGCAGCTCGATGCTCATGCCCACCGGACCGAAACGATCAATGAACTGCTTGTGGGATTTTTCCTGAGCGTTGGTGAAATTAAACAGGACCGGTTCTTTGTAGAACGAGGCTTTTTTTTCGGCAGCGGTGGATGTAGTGGTAGTGGTAATGGCAACGAGCGCCACGGCTGCCACCATGATGGATGATCTGATCTTCATGAGCGTGATTATTTTTTAGCGGCTGCTTTCTTCACTTCCTCGACGCTGATCATCTTGCGGGGAGTTTCTGAGGCTTCGATGATCTCAATGATTTCATCGGCTTGCTTTCCTAACAACTCCCTGAGCTGAGGGATGACATACTTAGCTTCGGCACCAAAGGTTTTGAGGAGTTTGACGCGTGATCTAACTCGCGGGCCGGCTCGACCGGTGCGTTCTTTGATGGTGTTGACTGTTAGATCGATGACCTCCTTGACGTTATGGCGGTTGAGGATATCCAGCCCCTCCTTGCGACCATTTGGGGCGTAGGCGATATAGCTGCGGTCCTTGTCCTCGATAATGTAAACGATTTTGTCGACCATGCGCGGGAGGTCTTCCATCGGGATGTTCTTTATCAAAGCCATGCCCGCACCGCGAGCCACCATATTTTTATGATCGAGCAGCTTGTTGACGCATTGGGAGAACAGGTCTTTATCGAGCTTGAGTGCGTAGGGGTCGGGGCCGAGGATTTTGACCAGGGCGACACCGAGGTCGCGGTCGAGGTCTGCGAACGTATCGTAGGGTTTATCCGCGACGAGCACCTTGAGGAGTTCGGGGCCATAGGGTTTTGCTTCCTCCATGTAGGCGAGCTTTTGGGCGGCGAGCTGGCGGACCCAGAGGTTATCTTTCTCGTCTTTAACGATGTCGACGAGTGCCTTGGCAGCGGAAGTGATTTTGAGATTTGCGATGGCGTGAATCGCGCCGATGCGTTGGTTCTGGTTGCCCTCGGCGAGTAGCTTCATGACTTGGTCGGTAACATCCGCGTCGAGGATGGCGAGGTGTTGCGCTGCCCTCAGTCGCATGCGGGGGAATGGGCTACCGAGGTGGGTGAGTAGTGATTCGGCATCGTGCTGGGACTCGCCGATGACCCCTGCCACAGGACTATCCGATGCCGCCTTGCCGGTGAGCCAGAGCGACTTGTCCATGCCTTTTCCGGTGATGTGGATGGCGCGTCTGCCCGCGCTGTAGTTCATCAGATAGGTCGCCGTGTCGCAGAGCTTTCCCTGTTTCGGGTTAACACCCCAGGCTAACATGCCGACGAAGCGACCGTCCCACGCCCGGGTGATGGTGCGCAGCCAGTGGATTTGTTTGTTGTAAGCGGTGGTGACTTCCGGGCCGGTGACGTTGGCGCCGAGTCCTGACCAGAGGATGTTCCACCATGGGCCGGTGTGGCCTGTTAGTATTTCATCGGATGCGGTGGCGGACGCCCTGGAGTAGAAGCGGGCACCCTCCATGTTGCCAATCAGTGCAAAGGCGATGGCGATCGAGCCGCTGGTGCCGTTATTAGTGTGATGTTGTTCGTAGGGAGCGTGGCAACCGTAGGGAAGCGCGCCTTTGCCGATCCAGTTGCTGTAGAACTTATGTGTTTTTTCGACGGCGGCGCGGACTTCGGGGTGTTTGATGCCGCACTTCTCGGCAAGGATCAGAGCAGTCCACAAAGTGACCGAGGTTTGGTTGATCGCGCCGTAACCATTGAGTCGGCCGTGCAGTTGGCCGAAGTTTTTGGCGGGGTCTGCTAGGTTGTGGTTCCAGAGTCCAGCGGAGTCCTGCCCTTTGGCGATGGTGATGGCGTGCTGCTTGATGGCAGGGAGAAAGTATTCGTCTCCAGTAAGTAGGTAGTACTCGGTGAGGATCAGCGCTTGATAGGCGTAATACCAGCAGACGTAGCTCGTTCTCCCCAGCGAGGCGTCGATATCCGGGCTGGCAAACTTGCTCGCCCGCAGAACCTTGCCGACGTGATCGATGTATTTTTTTTCACCGGTAGCCAACAGTCCTAACAGACCCGATCTCAGAATGCCTATATTCCCTGTTTCGACAAGGTAGTCTGCCGTTTGGGTGATGATGGCGTTGGTCTTGGGACAGTTGATGGGAGCGGACGGACTGTAGCTGCCAAGGACCTTGAGCTGGAGTGTGACATTGAGTATTTTACCGGGTGCATCTTCCTCTTCTGGTCGTTTGATTTTGAGTTTTAAAATCCCACCGCCCTGTTTGCTCTCCGCTTGATCGATGGCTTTAGCGAAGAGCTCGAAGTCATGGCCGGCGACCGGTTTTCCTCCGACCTCCAGAATTTCGTCGCCGATCTGTAATTTACCGTCTGCGGGTGAGCCTTTTTCGACCACGTCGATCACGAGTTTATCGGGGTAGCTTTTGGCAAAAAATCCGGTTGGTCCGTAGTGATAGAGTCCACCTGGAGTCGGCGGCATCCGGAGGTGGACCGATAAGGTATTGCCTTTGCCGTCGCGCATGCTGGGGCGCTCGACGGTGATTACCAGATGCCAGTCCCAGTCGCGGCCGAGGCGGTAAATCCGTTTGTAAACCATCGCCCTGATATCCTTCCCGAGCCCCCGGTGCTGAAGCCCGCGGACCAGATCGCCGCGCTGGACTTTGCCATCGGCCGGCGAGCCCGGGATGATGTGGGTCACCAGGATATGGTCGGTTTTGAGAACTCCGCAGACGCCCGAGACACCAATCCGGTATTCCTGACCGGGGTTGGTTTCCTTCACTTGCGCGAGGTCTTCGAAAGCGCTCTCGTCACGGGTATCTGGTTTCACAGCCCGCCCATCCGGCTCGGCTGCTTGGAGGCTGAGACATCCCGCCAGAAGTAAGGCAGAGATAACGCGGGTGGTGATGGTTAATTTGTTCATGGTTTTATGTCGGGCGACAATCCATCTACTAGTCTCGGGCTGATTATCTTGCGTGGATAGCCAGAAAGTTGATTTCTTAACGTCGGATTACTGAGCGAGTTTGCCCTTTTTCGCCTCTTCGAAAGAAACCATCGGTTTGACCTCCTTGCCGGACTCGGCTACCTTGACCACCGCGTGCCAGGCCTTGGCCCAGCGGCCTCTGGTGAGCAAATGCTCTAATTTCGGGTCGGCCTTGATCACCTCGATCGCTTGTTTGGCATTGGCGCCGTAGGCGGTGAGAACACTGACGACACCGTTGGCCTTGAAGCTGCCCTTGCCGTCCCCGGCGTCTAACACCTCCACGGCCCATTCCGGCCCCTCCTTGATGCCGAGGCGTGCCAGCAACTCACCGCCGGGGCGCAGGGTGACACCTGAAGAGGAGTATGAATGGGAGGATGGATCGCCATTGATAAAGGTGCGTTTCACGTCATCAGCCACCTTGGGGAAATCCTCGGCGGGCATGTGTTTCAGCATCTGCAGCGATGCCCCACGCGCGCCCAGACGCGGGTGTTGGGAGAGCTTGTGGGTGACTTTGTAAAACAAGTCCTTGTCGGTCACCAGGCCATCGCCAAACGGATTTTTCGAAATTCTCTCCAGTGTGATGGCGAGGCTATGGTTGATCAATCCGAAGGAGTCCCCCGGCTTGTCCTCGAGGACCAGGCGCAGCATGTCATTGTAGTAGGCCAGGCCCTGCGGTTTGTACCAGACGAGTGAGGCGGCGGCGGCGGCCCGCACCTCGACATTTTCAGAAGAATCACGCAGCACCTTGCCCATCGTTTTGATGCGTGGCAGCGCCCATTCCGTCGGGCACCTCCAACCAAAGAAACCGATGGCACTTTGTTGCTCCAGATCATTGCCCTTGAGGATCAATCTCTCGACCTTTCCGAGGAAGTTTCCCTTGCGATCGCGCAGGGTCCAGACCGCACGCCTGCGGACTTGCGGGGCCTCGTGCCCGAACATTTCCAGCAACTCGTCGACGCTGAGCTTGGGGTAGTCGATCTGGCTGAGGTTCATGATTCCCTCGACCTCGGATTTTTTTGCCCACAGTGTCTGGTTTGCTTTTTTACCGGTGATAAACAATTGTTTGCGTGGCGTGCAGTAGTTGAGCAGCAGCGTTCCGCTGGTGCAGAGTGATTTCTGATTGTTGCCATCGTGAGTGAAGCGGCCGTCCCATGAGCGATAGAGCGTGTAGAGCCAGCGCGAGCGTTGATGGTATTCGCGGGTCACCTCGGGGCCGGCGACATTCGCACCTAGCGGCGACCACAGCACGTTGAAGAAGTGGGTGGCATGGCCGGACTCGAGCTGATCGTAGGCGGTGGCGACTTGGCGGGAGAAAAACTTTGCCGCTTTTTTGTCGCCGACAAACGACATCGCGATAGCCGCCGATCCGCTCATGCCGTTGTTGTTGTACGCACCATCGTAAGCACGGCTGACACCGTAGGGGATGGTGCCCTTACCGACGAAGGTGTTGTAAAACCCACGGCACTGCTCGATGGCCCTCTGTAGATCGGGATCCTTCACCCCGCAGGCTTGGGCTAGGGTCAGACCCATGAAACAGGTCAGGCTGGGTTGGTTGATGTGGGCGTAACCGGGTAGTCGACCGCGTCGGTTCGGTGAGGTCATACGGTGGCCCCAGATGCCGGCAGCATCCTGACCTTTTGATAGCGCGATGGCGTAGGACTCGATGCCCGGCAGCACCGACTTGTCACCGGTCAGCAGGTAATATTCAGAAAGAGCGATGAGTTGATAGCCCCAGTACCAACCGACATAACCACCGTCCTTACCACCATTGACGATGTCCAGTAATCTAGCGCGATCCGGCTTAGCCCATTCCTGCTTGGGTAAATTTGCTTTTACGAAGCGGAGGTGCTTCTTATCACCCGTAGCCATCAGACCTAACCAGCCAATGGCCATTCTATCGTCTTTGAGTTGCTTTTTATCAGAGATCAACAACTCGGCCACAGCCGTCACCAGGGCATCGGTCTTGGCGCAGTTGACTGGTGCGGTGCGGCTGAAGTCGCCGTAAACTTTGAGCTTCAGCTCCGCCTTCTTGCCGCCCTTGAGTTCGAGTGTGAGCCGGCCCCGCATCGACTTGCCCTCGGACTTATCGATGGCGGCTGCGATTTCCCGACGCGGGTCGCTCTGAAACTTGGCACCATTCACCCCGACGATCACATCCCCGACCTTGACCTTGCCATCGGCGGGTGAACCCTTGTCGATTTTTGTTATTTTGATATCCATCTTGCCGTGGGAGCCAAACATACCGGTCGGCCCCAGAAGGTGCTTAGCGTGCAGTAGGCTGGTTCCTGCGATGAAACACAGGCATAGAGTTAGGATAATTTTCATGGATTTCATGGGATGGTTGGGATGTTGCCAAGTTTGCCGATCTTATCCCGTGGTGGAAAAATCGGAAGACGCTGCAGTTTCCAAATCCATCGCCACACGGGAAGATAATTCCTCATTGCGACATGAACCGTTTGGGGCTAAGTTATACCCTATGGCCCTCTGCACTGCTCTTTCCGGCGCGGAGCAAGGTGGCGGAGAGGAGGTCGAGGAATATCCAACAGCCAACAAGGAATATCCAATTTCCAAGGGGTCAGGGTTGCTACTTCATTTTGGAACCACGGAAGGAACGGAAATGTCGGAAGGACTCGGGTTGCCGAGGGACATGGTTGTTTTCATTGATTTATTCATTTTCATAATGTAGTTAATTGGTTGTTAGGAGTATTTATTTGGGTTCTTCGCGACTCACCGGATCGATCCACCGTGGATCAACCGGAATGAATCGCGATCTAGGTGCGCACCTTGTCCCGCCAGACGAACTTGTCTATTTTTTCCACTATTGACAACCTAACCTGAATTATGAAGGCTTGCTGTGATGGAATCACTTCACATTAGCTCGGCGTCCGAGCAGACGGCGCATTACCTGCGCGAGCAATTGATCCGCAAAGCCTGGGTGGACACGATGCCGGGAGGTCCGGAGCTCGCAAGTCAGCTCGGTGTTGGTCGGATGACGATAGAAGCAGCGCTGTCGATGCTTGAGAGTGAGGGCTTGCTGGTGCCGCAGGGTCCGGGTCGCCGCCGCAGGATTGAGCTCCCTGAAAAAATGGCCCAGCCGGCACGGTTGCGGGTAGCGATTTTACTATACGAAGCAAGCGATCAATCGCTGGATTACCTCATTGACAGCAAAAAGAAGCTGGAGGCGGCGGGTCACGCTGTGTTTTATGCGCCGGGCAGCTTAACGGAAATCAAGATGGACGTGAAGCGGCTCGCCCGCATGGTGGAGAAGACTGAGGCGGACGCCTGGGTGGTGGTTGCCGGCTCAGCTGAGGTGTTGCAGTGGTTCCAGCAACAAGAGCCTCCGGTATTTGCGGTGTTCGGTCGGCGGCGTGAACAGAAAATCGCAGGGATCAGTCCGGACAAGATGCCAGCCATCGTTGAGGCCACGCGTCGGCTGATCGAGCTAGGCCACCAACGGATTGTGCTTCTGAGCAGCCTTTTAAACGTATCGGATCCGGGGGCTCTTGGCTCTGCCTTTCTCGGTGCATTATCGGCTGGCGGTATCACTGCGGGCTCGTATAACCTACCGGGTTGGGAGGGAGGGATCGAGGGTTTGTATGCCTACCTTGATTCGTCGTTCCAACGCACCCCACCCACCGCGCTCATCGTCAGCTCCAGTCCCAGCTATTTTGCAACGCTCCACTTTCTGCTCAACCGGAGCATCCGGGTGCCGCAGGATTGTTCCTTGGTTTGCACTGACGATGACCTGTATTTCAAGCAGTGTCGTCCATCGGTGTCGCATATCCGTTGGAGCCGCCGCCCGGTGGTGAACCGGATCATGCGCTGGGTCAAGAACGTCAGCCAGGGGAAAGAAGATACCCGCCAGACGGAGTTCAAAGCCGAGTTTGTTGAGGGCGGGACGGTGGGGAGGAGGAATGGTGAATTTTGAATAGTGAATTCGCATCCTAAAAAAGCCAGACAGGCAATCAGGCGAGAATTTCCTTCACCACTCTGGATGGCTCGGTCACCCCTGGAAGCGTCTGGTCGAGCCCCTGGAATGGATAGGTCAGCTTGTTGTGCTTTAGTCCTAACAAATGAAGAATTGTTGCCTGAAGATCCTGGGTAGACACCTTGTTTTTAGCGGCCTTGTAGCCTATGGCATCGGTTTCGCCGTAGCTGAATCCGGGTTTCACACCGGCTCCCGCCATCCACATGGTAAACGCACCGGGGTTATGGTCGCGGCCAATAAATTTCATTTCGTTACCACCGCGGTTTTCACGCATTGAGGTGCGACCGAACTCACCACCCCAGACGACAAGCGTGTCATCTAACAGCCCACGCTGTTTCAGATCGGTCAGCAACGCATACATCGGCCGATCAATCTGCTTACATTTATCACTAAACCCTAAGTTAATGGCCGTTTGCTTGCCTGTGCCGTGCGAGTCCCAACCCCAGTCAAAGAGTTGAATGTAGCGCACTCCGCGCTCGGCTAGGCGGCGTGCGAGCAGGCAATTGTTAGCAAATGATTCCTTACCTGGCTGAGTGCCATAGAGATCATGCACATGTTTCGGTTCGTCTTTCAGGTCGAAAGCCTCGTTGGCGTGGATCTGCATCCGGAATGCCATCTCATACTGGGAAATCCGGGTGAGAGTCTCGGGGTCGTGGGTTTGCTCGTGTGCCTGTCGGTTGATGTCCGTGATCGCATCAATTGCTGCGCGGCGCATGTCTTTCGACACACCTTTGGGGTTGGAAAGATAGAGCACCGGATCACCTTTTGATCGACACTGAACTCCCTGATAGACAGAGGGAAGAAACCCTGAACCCCAGACGGATTTTCCAGCTGACGGTGTCTTACCACCGGAAACTAAAGAGATGTATCCGGGTAGATTATCATTCTCACTACCAAGCCCGTAGGTTACCCATGATCCAATCGATGGATTCCCAAGATTCGCATTGCCGGTGTGTAATAGCAACTGCGCAGGCGCATGGTTGAACTGGTTGGTATGCATCGACTTGATGAAGCATACGTCATCAATACACTTCTCGAATTGTGGTAACCTATCTGATATCCACTGCCCCGATTCCCCTGCTTGATGAAACGGATAGACGCTATCCAGTAGCTTGGGAACTCCTTGGATAAAAGCAAATCGCTGCCCCTCAAGATATTCCTGAGGCGTTGGCTGGCCATTGAGTTTTTTAAGTTCTGGTTTGTAATCGAAGAGCTCAAGCTGGGAAGGCGCCCCTGCCATATGAAGAAAAATCACACGCTTTGCCTTGGGGGCAATATGGGAAATCTGGTCAACCACATCATGTCCTCCCCCAGCCGCCATGGTGCGCCCGGCTATTGACGTCAGCCATGCCGAGCCGACACCGGCGACACATTTTGAGAGAAACTGCCTACGGGACTGATCTTGGAGATAGTCGTGCTGAAGCTGTTCGAATACATTCATTTGGTCAGAGCGTTATCAAGGTTAAGAATCGTATTGGCTACTACAGTCATGGCTGCGTCGCTGGGAGAATCCCCGATGGTTTTGGTTAGAGCGGGATCTTTTTGGTAATCTTGCAACAGCTTCTGATAAAGATCGGCCAGAACGACGGTGATTTTCTCGTCTGCATTTTGCTGCGTAGCTAACCGGTAGCCATACTCAATCTGTGCATTAAGATCACCACCACTCTCGATCTGCATTCGCTTAGCAAGAGCCTGAGAGCATTCAAGATAAACAGGATCATTAAGGGTGATTAAGGCATGCAGCGGCGTGTTGGTAGAAATACGTTGGGCACTGCACAACTCACGCGACGGGGTATCAAAAGTAATCATCGAAGGATACGGGCTGGTACGCTTCCAGTATGTGTAGACAGCACGACGGTATCTCTCAGTCCCAGTGGCGGTCTTCCACTTGCCTCCACTATATACCGTCTGCCATATGCCATCAGGCTGTGGAGGCATAACAGATTTCCCTCCAATCGTTCGCGTAAGCAATCCAGATGCAAGAAGGGCGCTATCTCTAACCATTTCAGACGTAAGTCGGTTCCTCGGACCACGAGCAAGCAAATGGTTTAGTGGGTCCATCTTCGCCAGCTCAGCACTTGCCTTGTGATCTTGGCGGTAGGTCGCACTTAGAACCATTTCGCGCAGCAATGACTTCAACGACCATTGGTGATTTGAATGAAATGCTACACCGAGGTGGTCCAGTAGCTGTTGATTGGTGGGGGGGGTGCCAGTGGTGCCAAAATCACCTAATGTCTCAACGATTCCCCGCCCAAAAAGCTCAGCAAACACACGGTTTGCCATTACACGTGCCGTAAGTGGGTTTTTCGGTGAACTAATCCATTCCGCCATTTGCAGGCGGTTTTCGACTTTTTTCTGATAACCATTCAGTAATGCTGGAACACCCTGAGTGTGTATTTCCCCCTTGTTTAACCATAATCCCCCAATGAATAAGCGCGTTTCGCGGGCAGATTCCTGCGGGCGCTCCTGCATTACAGGAATAGCCGTTCCTTTAATGGCATTATAATCACTCTGAGCTTTTTTGTGTTTGGCGACTGCCTGCTTGTGAGACTCTCCATTGATCAATTCGGTCCATGCCGAATCGTTATCCGTTTCGATTTTAAACCTCCGTAGCGTACACGCCTGGACACCCGTCGTGCTGGCTGAATGCTTGATGGAAATGTGCAGTTTTTCATTTTCCGCAAACACCACCGGCTTCTGAAGAACGACGACAGCTGCACGAGGCCGGAACAGCTTAGGGTAGGCACCGAAACCAGTGTTACCCTTCTCAATACTACCCAAAGGATCGTGAGACCCCACTAAACTATCAGCGAAAACATAGGATACCGGAACATCCTCATGGGTGCCATCTGCCATGACCTTCTGCAATGTTAACTGTGATAAAACCGATCCACGCACAGGCAGCTCAACCGGATTATCTTTTTCAGGAATGATCGTGATTTTTATTGCCGTGAAATTGTCCGCGGTAGCCGTCAGATCAAAGCGTGTCCACACTGCCAGCGTACCCGAAGTATGAACTTCTCCCGTCGGGTAGGAGTGGAGTTTTCCATGCGTAGATTTCAACTCGCTATATCGCAGAGGCTTCCATGAGCTGGTAGCCAACATCTTATCTTTACCTGGTTTATTAATTGCTGCTCGAAGCATAGGTATGCTTTTATATAACGATACCACTTGTGTGCTTTGAGATGCATCAGAGGGCACTTTGAAATGAGGTAAATCATTATCCAAGTCAGCATCTTCCGTGGAATTGAAGAATGACATGAAACGATAATAGTCAGCGTGCGGAATCGGCTCGTATGGGTGCGCGTGACATTGAACACAACCGAATGTCAGGCCTTGAGCCGCTGTCCATGTCGTGTTGATACGATCGATGGTGGACATGATACGAAACTCTTCATCATCAGTTCCCCCTTCTGTATTCGTTTGCGTGTTGCGGTGAAAGGCAGACGCCACGATCGACTCAGCGGTAGGATTCGGAAAAAGATCGCCCGCTAGCTGCTCTCGCAAAAACAAATCATAGGGTTTATCTTCATTGAATGCATTGATCAGATAGTCACGGTATGGCCAGATGTTCCGGTGAGGATCTTTTTCATAGCCTTTACTGTCTGCGTAACGAGCAAGATCCATCCAGACTGCTGCCCAACGCTCACCAAAGTGCGCGGATGCAAGTAGTCGCTCCACCTCCTTTTCATAGCTATCTGACTGCTTGTTTTTCTGAAATGATTCCAACTCAGCTAGAGTCGGTGGCAGGCCAGTCAGATCAAGCGATACACGGCGTAGCCATTGTACACGATCGGCTTCAGGTGCTGGAGACATGTTTTTCCTCTCAAGTTTTGACAGCACGAATTGATCCATAGGCTGCCTAACCCAAGCAGAGTTTTTGAGCTCTGGCACAGCTGGATTTTCAGGTGCAATATACGCCCAGTGCTGCTCCCACTCAGCACCCTGCTCAATCCATTTGCGAATAAGCTCTGCCTGCTCATCTGTGAGGGGTTTTTCTTTGTGTGAGCCAATCTGACGCGGCATCTTTTCATCCAAGTCATCCGTTATGATTCTCCGATAAATTTCAGACTCGTGAGGTTTACCGGGAATGATTCCCGCTTTTCCCGACTTCCCCTTACTCAACGCTTGCTCACGACTCACCATCAGGTAGTCACCCTCTGAAACTGCACCACCATGACACTTCGTGCACTTCGAATTTAATATAGGGCGAATGTGCTCGTTGAAGGAAATTTCATCGCCGGCAGCATGAGGCAACGCCATGGCCACAGTAGTCGCTAGCAATATGGTAAATCTGAACATGTAAGTTGTTGCGTGCGGATAATTAACTTCAACGTCAATATTACTCCGATTCTACTAAAAACTAGCAATAAATCATCTGAAATTACTCATTCCCAGATCTGGCCGGTAAGATATAAAGCCATATGATAGATGATTGCTTGCCCTACATCCCATTCTCCACGATTGTTCGGTCATGAGCTATCACCTCGTCCTCGGCACTGCAGGCCATATTGATCACGGAAAATCATCTCTCGTACGTGCCCTAACTGGATCTGATCCTGACAGACTCCCCGAGGAAAAGGCTCGCGGTGTGACAATCGAGCTCGGCTTTGCACATTTACCTCTAGAAGATGATGAGAAGAATTACGAAATCGGTATCGTTGACGTTCCTGGGCATGCAGACTTCGTTAACAACATGGTTGCAGGTGTTGGCGCTCTCGACATGGCATTATTCATCATAGCAGCCGATGATGGATGGATGCCTCAGTCAGAAGAACACCTCCACATACTCAGCTACCTCGGCATTACCAACGTCGTCATCGCCCTGACAAAAGCCGATCTTTGCGAGGACATCGATTTTACAATCGAGGTGCTACGTGATGAACTCCAAAACACCTCTATCGCCACTGCCCCCATTGTCCCAGTTTCGTCCATCACTGGTGACGGAATTGAAGAGCTCAAAAAAACAATAGCGCAGACACTCCGATCTTACCCACTACAAGTAGACGCAGGCAAACCTCGACTTTCTGTAGACAGGATTTTCTCTCCAAAAGGTGCAGGCACAGTAGTTACAGGAACATTGTCAGGAGGGTCTGTAAGCATTGGGGATAGGCTTACACTGCAACCACTTGGGCTAACCACTCGCATACGCTACATACAAAATCACAGCCAATCTCTGGAAACAGCAGTGCCAGGTATGCGCACAGCACTCAATTTACCTGATCTCACCATCAGCACCCCCGGCAAAGCCGGTGCCGAACGAGGCCAGACACTGACATGTGAAGGATGTGGTAAGCCTACGGTGACGTTGGATATCAACTTGGAACGTATGACTCGTACGATTCCGGGGACTAAGCCCAGACCGCTTCGCCACATGGAAACCGTGATGCTCCACCATGGCTCAACACGATGCCGTGCGCGTGTGATCCTTCAAGATCGTAGTCATCTCGATCCCGGAGAATCATGCTTTGCACAACTCCGGTTAGACCAACCACAATTTTTTTTGATAGGTGACCGAATAGTCATCCGTGACGGAGCCCAGCAAAACACCCTCGCTGGAGGATGCGTGCTGGACACTCGCCCCACACGTTATGGGTTCCGCACGGACGCGCGTAAAGGCTTTCTCAAACCGCTCGCCAAGAATCCTCTGGATGTGCTGGCACATTTGTATGCCCGCCTAACAAGAGATCACAATCTTGATGCCAGCACCCCGCTGCACGATCATCCATTTAGCGAAAAACAGGTTCAGCACGCTATGCAAAAATTCCTCTCTGATGGCGAATCTATATGTTTAGAAAATGCAATCATCTATGCCCCGTGGTGGAATGATCAAAAAAACACGGCCATAGAATTAATCACAGCATGGCATAAACAACACCCTGACGTACCGGGGATCTCACTAGATCTACTCGCTAATTCGCTCGAGGAATGCCCAGAGGACTTGTTCACACAACTCCTAACCACACTAGAATCCAGCGGATTCAAACGCACTGGCAAAATATTAGCGGCAAGCACCCATACGCTCACGCTCCCCGCCGAGATCAAAACACAGGCAGATAATATCATTGCGCGACTCGACCGGTCAGATTTACAACCCCCATCCCCTGCCGATCTCACAACAAGCACACAGCATTCCCAAGCACTTCAATTCCTAATCCGCTCTGGCAGAGTTATACAACTTGAACCCAAAGTAGTTATCTCAGCATCATCCCGTGATGATGCCGTTAGGCGCGTTCGTGAACATCTTGAAAAATGTGGACAAGCAACGGCTAGCGAGCTTAGACAACACCTTGGTTCAACCCGTAAGGTAGTTATGCCACTACTGGAACACTTGGATGATCTTGGCATAACCGTGCGCAACGATAACTACCGCACTTTAAAATAAAGTAGAATAAATCCAGAAAGACAAATCATCAAATCACGTGGTTAGACATGTTAGTTTGTTAGTAAATTAGATACTCTGTAAAAATATACTCCGCTATCTATTAGCGCATGACACATACATGCTACACATCTGCGTAGCAATGCTCTATCCGACATGCCTTTTCTGCAGAGCTAACAGGTCGATGGACGAGATAACCTTTACTTGGATAGATAACAATGCTACCTACGTTAATAATACAATTCCTCCCATACATGCCCACACCCATCAAAACCCGCAAACCACAGGGTACAGAAAAATCAATGCGCTGGTTCTTACTGATGAACATCGTCATATGCATATCACTTGTATGCGGGGCTGTGTTTCTTAAAAAGGGAGCTGATCGATACAAGCTTCGTGCACAATATGACCGTATTTACATCATTTCAGTCAAAGCTGAGCAAGACCCACAAAGCTTGCTTAACGGATTGGTCTACACTGAAAACGCGCGTGCGACCGCTTACAAATCTATACTTAACCTTAGCCATGGAACATCTATTATTTGGCTTATCATAGCAACAGCATTTGCTGCCAACACCGCATATCTAATACGCATTAATCTTGAACGAAAAAAACTACTTGCCGTAGCAAAAGCAAAAACAACGAGTTAGGCAAAACAGCCAAGGCCGCACGGCAATCTTGAAGTTAATTAAATCTTACGCGCGATCGAGCAATACCTCGTCACCTAACACAACCAAGTCAATACTGCCATGAAGCGTTTTATCTAGAAAAGGCGTGTTGTGACTTTTCGACTGCATATAGTCCGCCGAGAAAGTGGTTTGCCCATCAGGATTAAATAACAGGAAGTCTGCTTTCCCTCCATCAACTAATGGCACTGGATTCAGACCCATCATTCTGCGCGGCTCTGCTGAATAACGCTTTACTAACAACCCCCAACCAAACTCACCTTTCCTAATGTAGTGGTGGTAGAGTGAAATGACCGCAGTCTCCAACCCTGTAATCCCATTGGGGGCTGTAACAAAATCCTGTGACTTTTCGAAAGGCGTGTGGGGTGCATGGTCAGTGGCAATGATATCAAACACTCCATCTTTCAACCCCTCAAGAAGTGCCGCATTGTCAGCCGCAGTGCGCAGTGGCGGGTTCATTTTATAGTGTGTATCGTAGTCACCAATGTCCTCTTCATTGAAGAGTAAATGATGAGGTGATACCTCTGCTGTCACTTGAGCTCCCATTTCCTTCCACCACCGAATTGTCTCCATCCCAATACGACTGGACACGTGTTGAATATGCAGCCGTGCCCCGGTGGCGTGTGCTAACCGAATATCACGGTCGATACAAATCTCTTCACTGCATGCAGGGGTGCCCGCAATTCCAAGCCTATGGCTCACAACACCTTCATTAAGTGCACGCGGACCTGAAAGCTCTAACACTTCACAATGACTCGCAAAAAAACAGTCAAACTCAGAAGCATACTCCATCGCATGCTTCAGTAATGAGATGTTCGGCACCGCATCACCATCATCAGTGAGCATTTTCACACCAAGACCCAACATGCCATCAATACCTGCCAACTGGCTACCCTCACGGCCTTTGGTAATACATCCAGATGTATGGACTGGTATGCGTGCATCACGCTCAACGATATCGTAAATCATGCGCACCATAGCAGCCGAATCAATCGCTGGCGTAGTATTGGGCATCAGTACCACACCAGTAACACCACCATTGATCGCAGCCTCAGTTCCTGATTCGATGGTTTCCTTGGCCTCCTGGCCTGGTTCACGCATGTGAATGTGAGTATCAAACATGGCTGGCATCAAAATACGGTTTGCTGCATCAATCACACGCACACCATCTGCAATCTTTATACTCGGTTTTATACAAGCGATGTGGCCCTTTTCGACTAGCACATCGGATAAAATCAGATCATCAGAATCTTCACTAGCGACGCGGGCGTTTTGGATCAGTAGAGATGACATGGGACAGTAAGTTAAGATGATGGGTCTTCAGATTGCGGTTTAAGCCAGTAGAGCACTGCCATTCGCGCGGCAATACCGTTCTCTACCTGTTGATCAATCAGCGAGCGGTCGTATTCCATAACTTCATCACAGAGTTCCACTCCGCGATTCACCGGACCAGGGTGCATCAGGTATATACCTTGGTCGGCAATGTGCTTGAAACGCTCTTGAGTTACTCCATAGAGCTTGGTATATTCACGTAGGCTGGGGAAATACTGGGTGTCTTGACGTTCCATCTGCACGCGTAGCAGATATATACTGTCTGGTCCCCAAGCCATTGCCTCGTCATAGTTGGTGAATCTCTTGATATCACGAGGGCCGTGCTTCGGCACTAATGAGCCGGGACCTAGCCAAGACACTTCGATACCAAGTTTACGCATCAGGTTGGATGTGGATCGAGCTACACGACTATGCAGTATGTCTCCCGCAATAAGAACTTTTTTGCCGTCGGTTTGTGGAAATACCTCGCGGAATGTAAATCCATCTAAGAGAGCCTGGGTTGGGTGGGCGTGAGCACCATCGCCAGCATTAATTACACTCGCCCGCGTAGCTTCTGCAATGACCTTGGGTAATCCGGGCATACTATTGCGAACGATAATATAATCCGTGCGCATCGCCTGAAGTGTAGCAATGGTATCGCGTACAGTTTCGCCTTTCACTGCTGATGAATGAGGCACATCAAAGGTAGTGACATCAGCAGAAAGACGTTTTGCCGCGACTTGGAAAGATGACAGTGTCCGGGTGCTTGGTTCGTAAAACAGTGTTAAAACTGATTTGCCTGTGAGAGCAGGCACCTTCTTCACAGACCGAGTAAAGAGCTCCTTAAATGGAGCTGCTTGATCCAGCAAATGCTCGATTTCTTCGCGTGTGAGCGACTCAATATCCAATAGGTCCTTGCGGGTCATAATCTGGTGCCTCGAGATGCTTACGGTGATACACGGTTCCGAACACAAGCACAAGCAATGATATGATCACAATAATCGACGCATGATGCCGCGTGCGTGGCTTTCTCCAGTAAATCAACAAAGTGATCAGTAATGAGCACCCTCCACAAATCAACGAGGCCCGATAAATTCCTCCCACCGCTAGCCCCACGCCAGTGAAGCAAAGGATATATAGCGCCACCAGCATGGCTGGATGTAACGCCAACGACCGAATTTCTTGCACTGGCGGACGCACAGCAAAAGCATTACGCATACGGAGCTCGTTAAGCTCATCGACACCCTGCTTTTGCTCAGGCAGAGTAGTCATGACTGATTATTTTCTGTGACTACGACACTGTCCTCTCCGTCTGTGGCACGAAGTTTCACATTCACATAATCATGCCGCGACGTATTCAACGTGTGCCCAATAAATGTTGGAGCAAACGGCAACTCACGGTGACCTCTCTCGATCAGGACTGCGAGTTCCACCATAGCGCATCTCCCGTAATCTGTCAGCGCGTCAATTGCAGCCCGGATTGTTCGGCCTGTAAAAAGAACATCATCCACCAAAACGATGTGCGCACCATCGATTGAAAATGGGAGCTCGCTTCGTTGTAGCTTAGGGTTGGATTTTAAGTGTGCGAGATCATCTCGATAGAGTGATATATCCAACACACCCATGGGGATTTCCATGCCCTTCTCAGTAAGACGCTCCAGAATTCGCTCAGCCACCTCATCACCGCGACTACGTATGCCTACGAGGACGAATTCCCCAGCTGGATGGGCCGCATAGATTTCATCAGCAAGAATATCGATCCCTGCAGAAATTTCCGCTGCTGTGAGTGATTTTGACATAGAAAAGATGGCCACCGGCTTAGCTCAGGCACAGTCAGCTGATTTGAAAATATGATATAGTGATACAGCTACAGCGAGCATTGCTTTTTTCGTGCAGTTGTAATGGGAAGCTAGACACAGTTGCTAGCCAACTAACTGACAAAAAGCAAGATTTCTTAGCACCCTAGATAAGAATTATTTAGGTAATAATGAGGAATGGCCAATGGCAAAATGTGCATGGCACCGAGGTGATTAATAATAACTTTCAAGTATACTGTTGGGTTAAGTTTGCGGCCGAAGTTAAGCAATCGGAAAGTAGAAATAACCACATCTCATCATTCCTAAGTGCAACACCATCTGAGATCACCTATTATGCATATCCTCATCTAGTTTTACCTTTGCATCAGATCAAATATTTCGCTAAAACCTAATCATGAGTCGTTTACGTGATCTATTAATCCATGGGATTTCTTTTTGTTTTCTTATGGTTGGGTGTCTCACCTCAGATATCTGCGCTAAAAATGATCCAGGGTTACTTGACCCTGCTGATGTTTTTTTTCAAGCGTATCTTGTTGTTCGCGATGCCGACAAACTTGAAAAAGAAGGAAAACACACAGATGCATGGCGCAAATATCACCAAGCTGCAAAATATTACGATATCATCGCCAAACATCATAAAAATTGGAAACCCCACCTGGTCCTGGGACGTATTGAAAGCACTCGTGACGCCATTAAGCTCATCGAACCGAAAGCCAAAGCCGAAATCGCTGGTAATAAGGCACTCAATCGCGATTTAATCGAGGCAGGCCCCACCAAATTACCCGCCCCATCTTCGAGCCCACCCGTCTCAAATAACGAGCGTATCTTGACACCACCTACCACTAGCAAGGCGTCAGCACCAAAGGTAGTCATTAAAGAAATTATAAAAGAAGTAACTGACCCGGCTACTAATCGAAAATTGCGACAACTTAAAATCGATAACCGTCGGCTCAGTGAAGAACTCGCAAAGGTTAGACAGCTACAGCCAGCAAACAATGCCGAGCAAAAACGCCTGATCGAGATGATTGCCAAAAAAGATCGCGAGATCGGTACCCTGCGTGACATCCTCGCCCGCGCTCCACTGCAACAGGACATGGATCGCCTAACTAAGGAAAAGCAAACCCGCGATAGTGAACTCGCCCTAACCGCTCAGGCATTAAAACGCACACAAATGAAGCTTGTGCAGACCGAAAAACAACGGACCCAACACGAAAAAAATGCCATGATGGCGGAACGCACAATCGCCGAGCTTCAGAAAAACATGGATGCTCAGAAAAATATCGATAACCGTGTCGTGCGCAGCCTCCGTAAAGAACTCAAGGACGTCATGCAAGTTCTTCAGGAAACCCGTCAGTCACTTGGGAACGCAAATGCAAAAATCGCAAAAATGCAGCTTCATCTGACACAAGCCAGTGCCACGATTAAAGAGCTACAAATCGAGCGGGATTCCTTAAGACAAGAACGCAACACCCTCGCCAGTATCTTAAAAAAGAGCGACTCCAAAGGCGTACAGAAACTCATCACTGAGAACATGCGTCTAGGTACTGAACTCAAGCAGGCGTTGGATAGGCTGCAGTACTTGGAAAAAAGTCAAGATACCACCAAAGACGAATTACGTCAGGCCAAGAGCGATCTAGCCATCGCAAAAAATCGTATCATTCTCTACCAGCAAGACTACACCAAGCAAGGTGACATGGTTAAATCACTGGAAAAGCGCTTACGCGATGCACAAGAAGATCTTAACAACGCCATTACCAACCCCTCACAAAAGATAAGTCAGGAAGAAATCGAGATGCTCCGTGATACTGTCAAAAGATTAATCGCAGCCCAGGAACGCCGCAAGATGGGCGAGAAAACACTATGGCAAGCTTATCAAAAATCACAACAAACTATTAAAGGCATGGCAAAGGCATTTGACGACATGCGCAAAACTGAAATCAAACTGTCTAATGAAGAAAAAGCGATGGTAGCCGCCACACGTAAGCCAGATAGCGAGTTCACCAGCCCAGAGCGAGTTAGCCCAGAGCACGCCAAAGTTCACGGCGACGCCCTCGAGAGGGAAATAGCAATGTATACTCCACTGATGAAGCGATTCTTCGAAAAAGGTCGCTACGAAGCCGCTCGAGAAACACTCATGGAACTAGATGCCCGCTTTCCCGGCCATTTCCCCACGCTCTGCAATCGTGGCGTCGTTGAAATTAAAACAGGACGCTATTCCGAGGCTGCCGAAATCTTTAACGAAGCTATCACCATGCGTGAAAATAGTGGCTATGCCCATTATATGTTAGGCAAGTCACAGTATTTATTAAAGGACTTCGACGCCTCGCGAAAATCCTTTGAACACGCACTAACACTCCAAGCTGGTAACGCTGACACTCATCTCTACCTGGGTAATATCGCAGGTGCAGGGAAACGCTTCCAACAAGCAGAAAAGCATTTTCAAGAAGCCCTAAAATTAAACCCAACTAACGCAGAAGCATACTTCAACCTCTCCATCATCTACCTTCAGCAAAATAGAAAAAAAGACGCGCTCGAGTCCTACAATGAAGCACTCCGACACGGCGCTCAACCGGATTCTAGTCACGAACAAAAGCTCAGCTTTATAAGCCGATAGCTGCTGTATCAACCCAATAGCGTTACGGTGGCCTCCAGCCGCCCAACCCGACTAGCCTTTACCCGCTAAGCGAAGACAAACCGCCGCTTGCTTGTCGCTCCCACTCCACAATCTATGTCTACGCGTATCATCCTTATCTTAGCCACAGCCCTATCGTTGCTCAACATCCATGCAGAGCCACATATCCGCATGGCTTCGTTCCCATCACTCTCCCCCGATGGCTCTAAAGTTCTTTTCTCATGGGCAGGGGACATCTGGTCAACCCCCGCTGAGGGTGGACGTTCCACTCGTTTAACTACACACCCTGCACGGGACTTCGCACCACGCTTTACTCCAGATGGAAAATCAATTTGTTTCGGTAGCTCACGTGCAGGCGGATACCAAGTATTCATCATGCCAGCTGAGGGTGGTTCAGCACGACAGATCACCCACCACAGCGAAAACTCATTTATTGAAGATATTACACCTAACAGCAAATCAATACTCATTCGAGGCATTAGAGATTTCCCTGGGCGTAAATCATACCGGCTCTACGAAGTTCCTCTTCAAGGTGAGAAACCCGAGAAAATGATTTTCCCAGCCTACGCTGAGAACGGGCGCTATTCTCCCGACGGTCAATCCATCGTCTTCACCCGCGAAGGTGTATCACTCTACCGCAAAGGTTACCACGGCACTATGGCCAGCCAAGTTTGGATATGGAATAAGAAGAACAACACCTTCACGCAACCCATTTCCAACGAGCACGGCTGTAGGAATCCATTCTATCACCCGAACGGAAGTGGTATCTTTTACTCCCAAGGCAGTCCAAACGGATTCAACTTATGGTTCTACGATTTTGAAAAAGATGCAACCCGACAAGTCACACACTTTCAGGATGATAGCGTGATGCAACCTCACATCGCTGAGGATGGCTCCACGATCGTCTTCCGGCACCTGTTTGATCTCTACACACTTTCACTAACAAAACCTGGAGGAGAACTCACTAAACTTCAACTCTACCACCACGAAGACCTTCCCAACAAAACAACTGAAGATCGCATAATCAAGAACACCAAAGATGTCGCATTCTCGCCCACTGGACTCGAAATAGTATTTACTGCGGAAGGCGAAATCTGGGCAATGGACACCATCCTTCGCAAACCACACCGCCTAACAGAGACGTTCGCTCATGAAAAAGATTTATGGTTTTCCCACGATGGGAAATCTATCCTCTACATCCACGACGACGGCATCAACAGCGAGCTTCGCCGCATGGAGAAAACCAAACCCGGACAATTCTGGTGGCAAGCCACAGACCTCAAGCACACCACCATCGTCAAGGCGTCCAAGCGCCCCACCGGCATCATTCCAGGACCCAAAGGTAAAAAAATTACCTACACCACCTACCCCGGCAACCTCTGGGTGAGCAACCCAGATGGCTCTGAACCTGTTAGGTTAGTCGAGTCCTGGCAAGAACCAACCGCCAAGTGGTCTCCTAACGGCAAGTGGATTGCCTACACCCTGCAAAACAATAACTTCAACCCAGACATCTTTATTATTCGCACAGACGGCAGTATGCCACCTGTCAATATCAGCCGCCACCCAGACTTGGATTTCTCTCCTGCCTGGTCGCCAGATGGCAGACGAATCGCTTTCATAGGTCGTCACCACAAAGAGCAATACGATATTTTCTACCTAGATCTCTATAAGTCTGATGAGATCAAGGATACCAACGGAGAAACCCTCGAACGTGCCCGCAAAGCCATGGACAAGGATCCCGCCTACAAAGGCATTACCAAAAAGAAGGTCAAGAAGGTGCTCGAGAAACTATCAGGCAAAAACAAACAAAAAAAATCTGAGAAAGAGGAAACATTTGATTTCTCCAACGTCCACCAACGACTTCGCCGGATTGAAGTAAAGGGCATCACGCCCAGTAAACTCATTTGGAACAACGACTCAAAGAAAATACTCTTTCAGTCGAGATCCAATAAAAAAATCATCTACACCGTGGATGCAAAATCAGGAGCCAAGCCAAGTAAGTTAGCCGAGGCGAGCGGCACCCCCATCAAAATAGATACCAAAGGAAAGCTCTACTGGATATCAAAAGGCGTCCCTGCCACTCTTCAGGGAGGAAAAAACACACCCTATCCATTCACTGTCTACACCGAACGCAAATTGTCCGACTGGAAACGTATGGCATTCCGTAATGCATGGAACACCATGCGTGACTCGTTCTACGACCCCAAGCTAAATAATCGGAACTGGACTGATGTGTTAGAAAAATACGAGCCCATGGCAATGCAAGCGAACACCTCGATGGTTTTCGATCGCATTGTCAGTATGATGCTCGGCGAGCTCAACGCCTCGCATATGGGATTCCGAAGTGTTCGACAATGGCCGTCTTCATGGCAGCCGACTCCTAAATGGAAAGAGGAAACCGTCCACCTCGGCACACGGTTTGATCACACCCACGCCGGTAAAGGCTGGAAAGTCTCAGAGGTCATCCCAGACAGCCCAGCTGACCGGGATATATCCAAAATACTCCCTGGCGAAATCATTACCCATATTAACGGCACGGAAATCCTTTCGGACTCCCCACGTAACGAATTGCTGCACCGTCGGCTCAGCGAGCCCGTTCATCTCAAAGTGACCGATAAGGACGGCAGGGCGCGTGCTGTAAAAATCCAACCTATCACATATAAAGCAGCACGCGATCTCGCCAGAAATGCCCATATCGATGCGACAGAACATGCCGTCAACAAACTCTCCGGTGGCAAACTAGGATACATCCATGTCGCACGTATGATGTGGGATGAGTTTGAGAAATTCGAACACCACCTCTATGAGCAAGGTGCAGGCAAAGATGGCTTGGTCATCGATGTTCGTGACAACGGCGGAGGCTTCACCACAGATCATCTGCTCACCGCGCTCTGCCAGCCACGCCACGCCTTCACCATTCCGCGCAACGGCGGTATTGGTTACCCACAAGATCGTATCGTTTACGCCACTTGGAATAAACCGATCATTGTGCTCTGTAACCAGAACAGCTTCTCAAACGCAGAGATTTTTTCCCACGCAATCCGTAATCTCAACCGCGGAAAAATCGTTGGCGTGGCTACTGCCGGCGGAGTCATCTCCACTGGTAGCACCGCCATCCTCGATGCCGGCACCCTTCGTCTCCCTTTCCGCGGTTGGTTCAGCTCCAGCGATGGCAAGGACATGGAGCTCAACGGCGCCCAGCCACACTACACGATCTGGAACAAACCCGGCGAACTCAGCAGGGGTAAGGACGTGCAGCTTGAAAAAGCAGTGTCCATACTCCTTGAAGATAGCAAAAAATCCCCCAGCTTGCCCAAGCCAAAATACCGAGTCTCCAAATAGATCGAATTTAGCATTCACTATTCTCTATTCACCATTCAGAATAGCCTTGTGCTTAGCAACGAGGAAAAAGCCCGATATGCCCGCCATTTCACACTGGAACAGGTCGGACTCGAGGGGCAGGAACAATTAAAAAATAGCTCCGTGCTCTGCATCGGCGCGGGGGGACTTGGCTCACCATCCACTCTTTATCTCGCAGCAGCAGGAGTTGGCCGAATCGGTATTGTCGACCCTGACGTCGTCGAACTTTCCAACCTACAGCGCCAGATCCTGCACGGCCAATCAACTCTCGGAATGAGTAAACTCGACAGCGGTGAGGCTCGACTGAAAGACATCAACCCACACGTGCAAATTGAAAAACACGCATGTAATTTCACGGCGGATAATGCTCTGGAGATTGCCAAGGACTACGATGTCATCATCGACGGCACCGATAACTTCCCTACCCGCTACTTAAGCAACGACGTATCTTTTTTTCTGAAAAAACCTAACATCTACGCGTCAATTTTCCGTTTCGAAGGTCAGCTTAGCGTGTTTGCCCCGCACATGGGAGGCCCGTGTTACCGCTGCATGTTGCCAGACCCACCCGACCCAGACAGCGTGCCCAGCTGTGCTGAAGCCGGCGTATTGGGAGTGCTGCCAGGCATCATGGGCAGCCTGCAAGCCATGGAGGCTATTAAAATATTGTTAGGCACAGGCGAGCCGCCACTCGGCAGACTACTTCACTATGATGCCTTACAAACCACTTTCCGTGAGTTCAGACTACGCCGTGACCCCGAATGCCCACTCTGTGGCTCAAACCCGACCGTCACCAAACTCATTGACTACAACCAATTCTGCGGCATTCCTAACCAAGACAATATGACACCAAACACTTCAGAAATCTCCGTATCCGCGCTCAAGGACACACTCGCGTCCGACTTTTCAGGCACCCTACTCGATGTCCGAGAGACCTGGGAACACGACGTTGCTAATATTCCCACGGCAAGACTCATCCCCCTTGGTGAGTTTCCAACGATTATCCCTGAGTTGGAGGCAATGGGACGCGACCACGAAATCCTTATTCACTGCAAGTCCGGCATGCGTAGCGCGCATGCCTGCGAATTTCTCACCAACAACGGCTTTACTAATGTGCGTAACGTCGCAGGGGGCATCGACGCATGGCTGAAGCTTTAACGACTAATCACATGACAGGCAAACTCATCGTTATCGAGGGTATCGACGGCACTGGTAAATCAACCCAGTCGAATTTGCTCGCTGAGCACTTGCGCGCTCAGGGATGTGAAGTCATCGAGAGTCACGAGCCTACCAACGGGCCATGGGGACGTAAGTTACGCGAAAGCGCCACCACCGGACGTCTCACTATCGAGGACGAGCTTGAGTATTTTCTTAAAGACAGAAAACAACACGTCGACGAACTGATTAACCCGACCGTCAAACGCGGTGGCATCGTCATTCTTGACCGCTACTATTTTTCCTCCATGGCGTATCAAGGCTACAGAGGTATCGACCCCACTGAAATCCGTGCCAAGAATGAAGTCTTCGCACCGCAGCCCGATCACCTCATCATCCTCGACCTTCCCGTGAAGAACGCCTTAGAACGTATCGGTGCCCGCGATGGCGCCACTAATGAGTTTGAAAAACAAGATGCCCTCCAGTTTTGCCGCGACCTCTTCCTCAGCCTTGCCACCGAACCTTTCGCCAGTGTCATTGACACCTCGCAAAACATTGAGCAGGTGCAGGGGGAAATCCGTAAATTGATTCATGGCTAAACCAAAGCCCATTCTATTTCTGATCACCGGCCCTAATGGCGCGGGAAAGACGACCTTTGCCGCCGAGATCCTCACTCGAGAACTCAAGGGCATGAGGTTTCTCAATGCGGATGAGATCGCGCGCGGGCTTTCTCCTTTTGATCCACCATCCGTCGCATTCAAGGCGGGTCGCCTGCTCATCACGTAAGCACGGGAGCTGGTTGAGAAAAGGACCAGCTTCGCACTCGAATCAACGATCAGCGGTATCGGACACACTCGCCTGATCAAGTCCGCCAAAAAGGCAGGCTACGAGGTAATTCTCCACTTTCTCTGGCTACCTGCGCCCGAAGAATCCATCCGCCGAGTGCAGCAACGCGTCAAGAAAGGAGGCCACCATGTTCCAGCCGAAGACATTCGCCGCAGATACCCCAGAACCTTTAAAAACCTGGTAATTCATTACCTTCCACTCGTCAGCGAATGGTTTGTCTGGCACGCTCAGGAAACCAAAAAGGTATTGGCAAGCAGCGATACCCATGCTATCCATGACGTAGCAAAATTCCTTGATATCCAATGATTAAGCCGAATTATAAAAAGCTCAAACCGATTCCTGAAAAGGAATTGTCCGAGCACGGGCGCATGGCATTAAAAGCCATGAAACGTGCCATGCGTAAGCTACGAGCCGAGCACAAGCGCTTGGGAATGCCGCTGATTTCCTGGAAAGACGGCAAGGTTATCGAGGTCGATCCGTAGCTGTGGCTTCTAGCTGCAGAGGGCATGAGATGAAAACCTGCCGCTGAAAGCGTCAGCCACAAATGCCACAGCTACATCTTGCATGCAGTTCGGCAGCATGGTAAACGCTCCGCGTCATGCCAGTAGCAACACCTGAACAATACGCCGCCATGCTCGATGCCGCCCAAGAGGGTGGCTATGCATATCCCGCCATCAACATCACCTCCCTGACCACCATTAATGGTGCACTCAAGGCATTCGCCGAGGCAGGCTCCGATGGCATCATCCAAGTTTCCACCGGTGGCGGTAGCTTCGCATCCGGCACCGCTGTTGCCGACGAAGCTTTCGGCGCCATCGTGCTTGCCGAAGCTACTCACCTGCTGGCTGAAAAATACGATATCCTTGTTGGCCTGCACACCGACCATTGCCACCCGCAAAAAGTCGATTCCTTCCTCCGCCCGCTGCTCGATGCCTCGCGCGAGCGCATCGCCGCAGGCAAAGGCCCACTTTTCAACTCCCACATGTTCGACGGCTCGGTCGTGGAACTCGATGAGAACTTGGAAATCTCCAAAGGCCTGCTCAAGGAATGTGCCGAGCTCAACATCATTCTCGAAATTGAAGCCGGCTGCGTCGGTGGAGAAGAGGACGGACACGACACCTCAGGCCTTCCTGCTGAAAAGCTCTACACCTCCACCGAGGACATGGTGGAAGTTTACGAGCAGCTCAACAACATCGGTCGCTTCATGTTCGCCGCAACCTTCGGTAACGTGCACGGCGCTTACAAACCAGGATCAGTGAAACTCAAGCCAACCATCCTACGCGACGGTCAGAATGCAGTGATCGAAAAATACGGCGCAGACGCCGAGATGGACCTCGTTTTCCACGGCGGCTCCGGATCGGATCTCGAGGACATCCGCGAAACCCTCGGTTACGGTGTGGTCAAGATGAACATCGATACCGATACCCAGTATGCTTTCACTCGCCCCATCGTGACTCACATGTGTGAGAACATCGAGGGAGTGCTTAAGATCGATGGTGAAGTCGGCAACAAAAAAGTTTACGATCCACGCGGCTACCTCAAAAAAGGTGAACAAAGCCTCTGTGAGCGCCTCAAGGAATGCTGCGATGACCTGCTGTCCACCGGCAAGTCGATCTACAGCAAAGTCTGATAGGCATGGATAGTAGGACAGCTTTTCAAGCTGTCGGCAACCTAAGCACATATCCTGTCGACAGCTTACAAAGCTGTCCTACTTTCACCCAATTCATCATCACCTTCAGAATGGCTAAAAAACAACAAGAGAACCCGCTGGCGAACATCATGTGGAATGTTCTCA
>OBPK01000021.1_pt1 | contig 28594 bp, 33 predicted proteins | sample 1534651 | NCBI WGS metagenome assembly OBPK01 (sample SAMEA3275482, study PRJEB22092) | marine metagenome | reverse complement strand
GCCATAATGAGTCGCAAGGCCCGTGAATCTACTAAGCGGGCAGACTGGAATAAAATCGTGGCCAAGTTTCACCGAGACTTAGTGGAGGCCTCGATGGAACGTCCTTATTGTTCGAATCACCAGATTACACCAGCAGAATGTGTCCGGGCGCCTGCATAATGCCGAAAAAAAAGACCAGGCTCACATACCGAACGATCTTTCTTTCTGATACCCACTTGGGTATGCGGGAAACTGGCATCAAGAACCCACTAGGCATGCGTCTCCAAGCTACGATTGCCTCGGCCACCATCCAGATCTCTAACAACAAGGACACCGAGCCTATACCTACTAACAACCATCGCTCCTGACCGATCCAACTCAAATCTGAGCCGATCGCTTGACCAAATATCTGGTAGCCCATAGCCCATGCAGGAAGAATGAGCATAAATATCGCAGGTATGATTACAAACCATACTGGCATTAGCTGACGCCTCATCCAAAAAATGATCACCATGAACGCGAGTCCACCCAGCAGCTGATTGGTTGCACCAAATAGCGGCCAGAGAATCAACCCCCCAGTTCCGGCTGGCTTACCAGTTGCTGCTGGTAGTGATGCCATCCAGCCCGCTACAATAATTGCAAAAATCGTTGCCCCGTGCTTGTTCGCCAACCACGACCACGGATTAGTTGTTAACTTCGGTGCTGAAGCAGTAACAGCTTCACTTTTCTTCTTAATGAAACATCGAGCAAGTTCTTGGACGACATAACGCTGCAGACGACAGGCAGTATCCAGTGTCGTCGCGGCAAAAGAGGCAACAAAAACACCCATGAGGGCAGTTGCAAACGATGCAGGAACTCCTAGCGCCTTGATGAAATTAGAGGATCCATCAACAAAAGCACCAACCTTCGCACCCAGTCCCTTCATCGTAGCCCAACCAGTATATCGAGTATCCCATGCATCAGAACCTAACAGCGTGACACCTCCCTCTTTAATTCCTAAGCCTAAGCCAGCCACACAGGCCAAAATCACCAACACAGCCAAGAACCCCTCAGTGAGCATTGAGCCATACCCAACAAAACGCGCATCACTCTCACACTTCAGCTGCTTAGATGACGTACCCGAGGAAACAAGACAATGAAATCCAGAAATAGCTCCACAGGCGATAGTAATAAATAAGAAGGGAAATATCAGCGGTAAATCCTTAGCACTAAGTGATGACTCAATCGCAGGCGCTGCAATCTCAAGTGGTGGCCGTACGCCGTCGACAGGCGCACCACCCATGATTCCCGCACAAACCAAACCAACTACGATCAGCGCTAAGGCACTTAGTAACTGTAATGCATTAATATAATCACGTGGCTGTAGCAAAGTCCAGACAGGCAGAACAGAAGCAATATAGGAATAGCCTAACAATACTAGCACCCATGTCATTAATTCCCATTGCGCCAAATAACTATTCATTTCAGCTAACCAGCTTGCGCCACCATACCAAACGGATAGATACATCAGCACTAATGCCACCACCGAGGCAATCATGATATTTCCTCCTTTTCGGTGAATGAACATTCCGATCAGCACAGCGAGGGGAATCTGAAAAAGGCAGGGTGCAATCGACTGTGGATATTGCTTAAATACAGCGGCGATTACCAACCCGAAAATGGCTAACACAATAGTAAGCGCCATGAAAAGAATAAGCAGAAAGAGTACGCGCACACGAGGCGAAATCACCCGGCCCGCTATGTCACCCACTGTTTGCCCTTTGTTACGCATGGATACAATCAATGCTCCAAAATCGTGCACTGCCCCAATGAACACCGATCCTATGAGAACCCAGATAAGTGCTGGCAGCCAGCCCCATATAACAGCCAGCGCAGGCCCAACAATCGGCCCCGTACCAGCAATCGACGTGAAGTGATGCCCAAAGACCACCCCCTTACTTGTCGGCACGTAATCACTTCCATCCTCTAACTCCACCGATGGAGGGATCGCATTCTTATCTAGCTTGAAAATCTTCTGCCCTAACCACTTTCCATAGGTGTGGTAAGCCAGAAGATAAAAAACGAAGGCACCACAAGCGATAATCAACGTTTGCATAATGAATCACTAAACGCATCTGGCTCATATCATACAACATCAAATTTCAACATTGCATCATCTACCATATTAAGGTGATCTTACCTCTGACATGACAGACTGGTATTACGGTAAGGACAACACCCAACATGGCCCTGTTTCCAATCTAGAAATAGCGAGCCTCATTAGCTCCGGTCAGATTGATACGGATACCATCATTTGGCGCGAAGGCATGAACGATTGGTTACCGATCAAGGAGGTGCGCGAGTTTCAGCCGAGCGATGGAAATACCGCGCATGATGCGAGTTTTTCACAGACAAACGCAGGACAAGGGCCACACACAGGAGCGCCAAGCACCGACGGCATGGCCATTGCATCATTAGTGCTCGGAATTCTAGCTATCGTCTCTTGCTATGTCTGGGGACTCTTTGGAATTCCAGCGGTAATATGCGGTCACATATCTCTCAAAAAAATAAAAAATAGTAAATCTCCGATACAAGGTAAGGGAATGGCCATCACAGGTCTCATTTTGGGTTATGTCGGCATCCTCCTCCAACTCATTGCGATTATTGGGGTTGTCTACATGATCGGCAGCGTTGCAAACTCATCACCCTCCTACGGCCCATAAAGCCTGATCATTTTGAAACGACGCCCCCTCTGGCCACTGCTTCCACCCATTGCACTCGCTGCTCTGGGCCTAATTACACTGGTCACCATCAGTTACACGAAGGACGAAAGCACCGAGTGTGGCGTTAGAAAATTCACCGGCCTTCACTGTCCTGGCTGCGGAGGAACTCGGTGCACGTATGATTTATTGAGTGGAAATCTACCGGATGCCCTATCGCACAACGCACTTCTGTTCGGTGGGCTTGTTCTTTTCCTACTGGGATCAGGCTACCTCATCTTACGCATCACAATACTCGGAAAACCAGCACCACGCATCCCCGACATCAAGCCGCTTTGGTTGTGGGCGGCCATAGGCAGTATCGTGCTATTTACGATATTTCGTAATATCCCCGCATGGCCATTTAACCTACTCGCACCATGAATCAAACTTACCTCGACGGCATAATCTGAAGCACAAAACCCTTCAAGTAGCCAGTTTCAGGAATAGCTGGTAAAACAGGGTGATCGAGTCGCTGGCCGTGACTCGCTAGCAGCCTCATGCTGCGCTTGGCATCTACAGAAGCCGACACAATATTCTCTAAAAAAAGCTCCCCCGTCGCGTGATGCGAACAACAATAGGTAGCTAACACACCGTCCCGCTCAAGCAGCTTGATTCCACGCAGGTGAATCTCTTTATAGCCACGCATGGCATTCTTTAGACTCTTCTTATTTTTCGTAAATGATGGCGGATCAAGAACCACGATATCATACTGATCTTCGCAATGTTTAAGGAAATCAAACGCATTGTGCTTCACTGCATTGATCTCCACACCATTCAGCTCGGCATTTCTCTTACATGCCTCAATAGCAACTTCTGAAGAATCCACAGCCGTTACACTCTCCGCGCCAGCCTTGGCGCAGGCCAACGCAAAACCACCTTGGTTGCAAAAACAATCGAGCACACGCTTCCCCTTGGCAAGTTTCGCGATCTCAGCGTGCGCGTCTAGCTGGTCGAGATACAAACCAGTTTTCTGACCATCTAACAAATCAATCTCAAATTTTACTCCGCCTTCTGCTGTCGGCACCTCCACGATAAACGGTTCTGGCTTTTCTCCATGAAGCATTGTGATTTCGGGCTCGATACCCTCAGCGGCAAGCATCGCTGAATCATTTCTTAAAGTAACCGATCTAGGATTTAATTGCTCAGCAAGCACTTCTGCAATCACCTCTCTCACCAAATACATCCCGAGTGTCAATGTCTGTAAAACGATGTGATCTCCATAACGATCAACCACTACACCCGGCAAACCATCTGACTCACTCCAAATAATTCGAGCCAAATTCACGTCGATCCCCGATCTTGCACGCAACTCAACTGCTTGTGATATTCGACGTTCAAAAAACTCACGGTCAAGCTTCTGTTTCCTCCTCGAAATACGCCGAGCCACAATTTGTGATTGCGGATTATAGATTGCAGTGCCCAGTGGACGATCTCGAAAGTCCTTCATCGTAATTACATCTCCGGGCCTTGGCTCACCAAACACCTTCTGGATTTCCGAGGCATACACCCAGTCGTGTCCATGAAAAATCCGTGCTCGCGGTCTAATAACGATTCCTGCCATGGGCGGGATCATGCCCACGTAACAACCGTGAACGCAAGCTTCCAGCTTGCACCCAACCCTAAGTAATGACATCTTTCTTGCAGTATCCATGCCACCATCGCTGCCACAACCTGACCCAAACTACGCAATCACCCGCATCGATCTGCCAAACGCGAGCACACACGGCTTCCAAGTGCGCATGCAGAGACGTGGTATTAAATACGCTAAATTCTTTGCCGATCGACTCCATGGCCACCCACAGCATGCGCTCACTGCCGCTCGTGTATGGCGTGACACACTAATAGAGAAGCTATCTGATCAAGCTCGTATTTGCGAACGCTCACCACGCAATAGCTCTGGTGTAGTAGGCGTCTCAAAAATTACCGTAATTGCAGCCAACGGTAATTCATATCGGTTCTGGCAAGCAACTTGGTCTCCCGCTCCCGGCCAACGCCGCTGTGTAAAATTTTCGATCCAACGCTACGGTGATCGTGAAGCGTTCCAACTAGCCGTCGAGGCACGAACTGAGGGAATTAGTGATTAATTAAGAAATCTTAGTTTACCTCTCGTCTGCACTCCACCCTTTCCACCCGATACGTTTTCTGCCAATTTCTATCCAGTTCTCACAACTGCAAGCTTCCCCAATGCACAAACTCTTCCTCCTAGATGGCATGGCGCTGGTCTACCGCGCACACTTCGCATTCATGCGTAACCCTATCCTAACAAGTTCAGGTATGAACACATCAGCGGTGCTGGGTTTTGCTAATGTTTTATTGGACATCATCGAAAACCAGGACGCGAGTCACCTAGGTGTGGCATTTGATACCCGCGAGCCGACACCCCGCCATAAGCTCTACCCGGAATACAAGGCACAGCGCGAGGAAATGCCGCAGGATTTAGCCAATGCTATTCCCTACGTTAAACGTCTTTGTCAAACCATGGGAATCCCCGTGCTCGTACTTGATGGATACGAAGCCGATGACATCATTGGCACCGTAGCTCATCGCGCTGATCAACGAGGAGATATTCACACTTACATGGTAACACCGGACAAAGACTTCGCTCAACTGGTCAGCCATTCCACTACGATGTGGAAACCCGGGAGACAGGGCGGAAATCATGAGCTTCTTGACGTAGCCGCCATTCAGGCCCAATGGAATGTGAAAGATCCGAAACAAGTGATCGATATCCTCGGGCTCTGGGGTGATGCCTCGGACAACATTCCGGGTGTCCCTGGAATTGGTGAGAAAACTGCCAAGAAACTTGTCGGCGAGTTCGGCTCGATGGAAAACCTGTTAGCTTCCACCGATCAACTCAAAGGCAAACAGAGAGAGAACCTAGAAAATTTTGCTGATCAAGCGTTATTGTCTAAGCAGTTAGCCACCATCATTTTAGACGTACCCATAGATTCAGATTGGGAGGATCTGACTATTGGTGGGCGCAACGACGAGGCACTGAAGTCCCTGCTCGCCGAACTGGAGTTCAACTCCGTAGGCAAACGTATTTTTGGTAAAGACTTTGCCGCCGGTCGCGGACACGAACCTCCAATAAATGATTCTCCAGATGATTCTCCCAATGCTGTTACACTCAAGACAATAAAAGACGTCAAACATGATTACCAACTCGTCAATTCTGTCAATGGCCTTCACGCACTTGCACAGAAGCTCTCTCTGGCTGAACGCGTCTGCTTCGATCTCGAAACCACCTCCCTTGATCCTCGTAGCTGTGAAATTCTAGGCATTGCCTTCTCTCTCACAGCACATGAAGCGTATTTCTTACACACCGGCCCTGGCAGCGCCATCAGTATACAAATGGCACTGGAAAAACTAGCTGTCATTTTTCAGTCCAAACATGAAAAAATTGGACATAATCTAAAATTTGATTTGTCCGTTCTATTAGCACACGACTTCAAAGTTAGCGGCCCGTTTTTTGATACCATGCTCGTGCATGCAATCGTTTCACCAGAGCAGCGGCATAACATGGATTTTATTTCCGAGGCCATGTTGGGCTACACGCCCGTAAAACTCACTGAACTTGCCGAGAAGGCAAAAGAACCCGAAAATGATCTATTCGCGCTGGATGAGCCCAAGGAAAAACCAAAGAAAAAGCGTAAGAAAAAAGAGCTGAATATGAAAATGATCCCAATCGAGGATCTTGCAGAATATGCCGCAGAAGATGCTGATATAACTTTTCAACTTGCAGATAAACTTCGCCTATCGCTTCAAGAGTCAGACCAAATAGATGTTTATCAAAATATTGAGGAGCCGCTCCTGCCAGTTCTCACCGCTATCGAGAATGAAGGTATCTCATTGGATGTGGTTGCCCTAAAGGATATCGGTGATGGTCTTGCCAAGCGTATCAATACTCTCAGCGCGCAAATTACAGAAGCCGCTGGTAAAGAGTTCAACCTCAATTCACCCAAACAGCTTGGCGAAATTCTCTTCGGTGAGATGGAGCTGGTTGAAAAACCTAAAAAGACAAAGACTGGGCAATTCAAAACCGATGAACAAACGCTCTCCGCACTCGCCCCCAAGCATCCAATCGTGGCAGACATCCTAGATTACAGGGAAGCTAGTAAACTAAAGTCCACCTATGTCGATGCTCTACCCGCACACGTTTCTGCGCGCACCGGTCGAGTCCATACTCATTTCCAGCAGCTCATGACCTCTACAGGCAGGCTAGCATCCAGCGACCCTAACTTGCAAAATATTCCCGTGCGCTCCGAGGCTGGGCGAGAGATCCGTAAAGCGTTTGTGCCACGTGATAAAACACACACACTGCTCGCCGCCGACTACTCACAGGTCGAACTGCGCGTGATGGCAGCTATATCGGGTGACGAAGCGATGATCCAGGCGATTAAGGATGACCTCGACATCCACGCCGCCACCGCAGCCCGCGTCTACGGCGTAGGTATAGATACCGTCACCTCCGAGATGAGGCGCAATGCCAAAATGGTCAACTTTGGTATCATTTACGGTATTTCCGCATTTGGGTTGTCACAACGTCTCGGTATTCCACGCAGTGAGGCGACCGATATCATAGCAACATACTTCAACCAGTATCCTAAGATAAAAAACTACATGGACAGCACGGTGGAGAGTGCCAAGGAGAATGGTTACGTGGAAACGCTATCGGGCAGGCGCTGCCACATACGTAATATTAATTCTGATAATGGCACAGTCCGTAGTGCCGCTGAGCGCGCAGCAATTAATGCCCCCGTTCAAGGATCAGCCGCCGATCTCATTAAACTCGCCATGGTTGATGTTCGTAAATTATTAGTTAAAGAACAGACCAAAACAAAAATGCTGCTTCAAGTGCATGACGAGCTGCTGTTCGATCTGCATCTCAGCGAACAGCACACATTGATCCCCAAGATCGTACAAACTATGGAGTCTGCCTTAACACTACCCCATGGAATCGCATGTAAGGTCGAGACAGGAACCGGCGCGAACTGGCTGGAAGCACATTAGTAAGATAATGACATGTAACCTACGTCGATGGCTTACGCTCCACCTCGATTTCGCCTAAAATATCGTCCTGACGAATACGAAACTGGTTCATTTTCATCAGTTCCAACACCGCAAGGAATGTCACAATCACCTCACCCTTTGAGGTAGCCTGCTCAAACAATGAGGAAAATCGCACACTGCGACCTGGCTCGAGGTGAACCAGCATATACTCAATCTTGTCAGCAACCGTGTAGCGGTCATCGACAATGTCCCCAAGATCCTCCGACTCCTCAAAACGCTTAAGCACGTTCTGAAACGCTCGGATTAGATCAAAAATATTAACGTCAGGAAGCGGCTCGCCTTCATCCACTGGAGGTGCCACTTTTTCAGCGGCAAGGGCAAAATAATCCTCCTGCTCGGTCTCTTTTCGAGATAGAAAACCAGCAGCATCTTTAAATTTTTTATACTCAATCAGCTGCCGTATAAGCTCCCAGCGCGGGTCATCTTCCTCAATATCTTCTTCCGGTGGCATCACCGACTTCGGAAGTAATGTACGGCTCTTAATATACATTAAGTTTGCCGCCATCACGATAAACTCAGACGCAAGATCGATGTTTAGCATCTTAAACGTATCAATGTAATCGAGATACTGTTTCGTGATGCGCTCAATCGAAATATTATGGATATCCACCTCATCTTTCTTGATCAGGTATAGGAGTAGATCCAGCGGGCCTTCAAAAATATCCAGCCTGACTTTGTATTCTGCAGCTTCCACGTGTAAGAATCGTTACGTGATAGCGCCGCCGCAGGCGAGGATTTTTTTTGTAGATCCATAAATCACGGCCATTTCCGGGGTCTGCGCCGACCTAGTGACAACCGTGCCGTCGATGGCTTCTGTGATGCCGGCGTCCACAGTCATCGTAATCATAATCATATTTACTAGAGCGGTTGTTTTTCCCAATAGCATAGGCTGCAAGACCAAGCACCACAGCACCGAGTACCACGGCACCAGAATCTACGGTCTCCACTGGGCGCCCGTAGGCATCATACGTGGTAGAGCAATTTGAGAGCCCGAGAGCTGCGACAATCGCCATGACCGTAAGCCTTAGAGATCTATGTTTTTTGCGTTCCATGCATCTGAGACGAGGGTATTTTTGGATTTATTCAGAAATAAATAAATCTCTATTTAGTTACTATTATATGAGCTCCTATCGAATCATCATCGATACGGAAATCACCATCCAGATCATGAGTTGAATCAATGATGCAAACTGGGGTTCCCGACTAGATCAGTGAGCCAGAGTGCCTTCCGTGACACCAAGTTTTTCCATCACATCAAGATCTTGCCAGAGATGGTGCCCTGTCGTAGCTCCGCTGAGCAACTCCTGATAAGCATTGATGATCTGCATTGCAGATAGCTTATCCTCGTCGAGAAAATCAATCCTGAACCTTCTCAGCCCTGTGCCACGAAGCTGTTGATAGAAGCGGGCACCCGTCTGCGCTTTCCCATTAAATAATGTGTTCCTACATCCCACATCTGCTTTAAGCGTGTGCAGCTGCCCGACACGGTCCCTGAGCTGCACGTGATGTTTTTCGCAGGGTTTTCCGCAGTCTCGAATACTTGTACCTTCGCTCATGAAGGTACAGAAAACGCAATGCTCCATATGAAACATCGGCATGTGCTGGTGCAGTGTAAGCTCAAACCAATCAGTCGGCGCAGCCAGCAATAGATCCATTACCTGCTGAATGTTTAAATCATAAGAAATCAAAAGATGATCCAAACCTCCCTCCTCACGGAGAATTTTTGCCGTCAGTGGGTTTGCGCAGTTCAATGAGAAGTCACCTGTTTTATAAATATCGTCCCGATCCTTAAAATGAGCAACACCTCCAAGGTTACGGATCAACACCCCATCAGGCTCAGCACGCTCGACAACTTTAAAAAACCCTGCCTCACCTGACTTCTGAATCCTCGGTGTGGCAAGGTGAATACGTGCCCCCTTCTGGCTTCGAACAAGTGCCACACCATCTTTACCACGACGTATATCCTCGAAATCTACATAAATTTCAGAAACGCCAGCTTCTAAGGCCGACTCAATCTGCTCCATACTCCGGCATAAAACAGATAATTCACGTTTGTGAGATTCATCAGTTTGCCGCTCAGGCATAAGCTCTGCGCTGGTGGGACATGCTATCTTGGCGCGCTTTAGATCTATTGGTTTCGATTTCACCTCCTGATCGAGCGCCTTAACCAAAGATCGTCTCAAGCGGTTAATAGCAGACACCGGTAACATTACATCTCCCTCAAGCTGATTCTCAAGCTCTCCCAATTGCCAAGCTGTTCCACCAAGCCTACCTAGCTGCTTTGCCAAAAAATCTGTCGTCAGTGGACGCATATCAGCCATTTCCAATACCTCCTCTGACTTTATGAAAACCCCAAGACTTCTCAGTACCATCGGCTCTCCTGCCCTCCCGCTCACCGAGATTTTGAGCGATTGCCGAACCGGCTCTAGTTTTGCATTTTTCCAACTCGCAGTCAGTGAGCTATTCAGTTTGGGATCATCAGTCTTCCAGATCGTTTGACCAGGTTTGATACGTTTCCAGTCGAGCCCACTGTGCTTATTATGAAAGAGCAAGCGCTCGCCCGCGACCTTCCATATGCGTGCGCCTTGTTCTTCATTCCTATCCTCACCAGCATCAAAAACGATCCCGTCGCCTGCCTTCACCGGCATACGTGTCGCAAGTCGCACATCTACCCAACCACGTTCACTGCCAGTCACCTCACCAATATAGACCCCACGTTTTTTGCCAAATTTCCCGTGAGTAAGTCGTGGATGATTAGTTCCTTCAAACCAACCCGTAGAGAGCCCTCGAGAAAATGTCATCTCCATAGCGTAGCGATCATCCTCCGTGATCGGACTATCTTTCTTCGCAACTGCAGCATCGATCGCCTTACGATAGACATTGGTAATCGCTGCAACGTATTCAGGCGACTTCAGTCGACCTTCGATTTTGTAAGATACAACCCCCTGCTCCACGAGTTCAGGAATGATATCCACCGCCGCAAGATCCTGTGGACTGAGCAAATAACGCACATCCTTCATATCTCGCTCTTCACCATCAACGACCAACTTGTAAGGCATCCGGCAAGCCTGCGCGCACTCACCTCGATTCGCTGAGCGCTGACCAAGGCTTTCGCTTGTTAGGCACTGACCTGAGTAAGCAACGCATAAGGCACCATGGACAAAGACTTCTAACGGCGCACACTCGGCGGGATTGAATTTTTTGATCTCCTTAAGTGACAACTCGCGTGCAAGCACTGCTCGATCGAGCTGATAAAGCTGATCCGCAAACTGTAACCCCTCCGGCGAAGTAATCGTCATCTGCGTGGACGCATGGATTTCTATCGATGGTGCGACATGCCTGCACAACCGCGCCAGCCCAAGATCCTGCACGATAATAGCATCAACTCCACATTCCTCCAATAACCGCAACTGCGCCTCAGCCTCCTGCAGCTCCCCCGTAAAGATTAGCGTGTTCATGGTAACAAATCCACGCACGCCATGTTTATGCAAAAAAACCATCAGCTCAGGCAGATCGGCCTCAGTGAAGTTGTCCGCACGTATCCGCGCATTGAATTTCGGTAGACCAAAAAAGATAGCATCCGCACCATTCGCTACCGCTGCACGCGCGCAATCCCAATTTCCCGCAGGAGATAGCAGCTCTGTATGATGCTCAGTAATGGACATGCCGATGAGCATTCACTGAATTTGCTGAAATGTCGATGCGTGATCATTACACAATAAATAACCATAATGAGAAATTTAGCGTCATGGCATTGTGCTTGCTAGGTAGCTTTACCACCCACTGATCCACTCAAATGTATTAATCATGCGACATTGAGGCAAGCAACTACCACCCATGAAAAAACTACTTATCGTTACTGACCTTGATGCCAGCCTCATCGATAAGAATTATCAATTCACAGAAGCTCTGGAAGCACTTGAAAAAATTAAAAACCTAGGCTTCTTTTTAGTTTTAAACTCAAGCAAAACTCTTGCTGAATTAGAATCAATTGCAAAGGAGCTAAAGCTAAACACACCACTAATTGCTGAAAACGGAGGCATTGTCGCCGTTCCACATGGCTCGCAATTATCGGCATTTTGCAAGCCATCGAAACAGCAAGCATGGGAACACAGGACTGATTACAAAACTTTAACAACAGGTTTATCTCGAGAATATATTCTTGAACAAGCCCATACAGCACGCGCAAGACACGGTTATGCCTTTGAGGGCTTTAACGATTGGTCCGTTTCAGAGTTATCAGAAAAAACAGGATTAAATCATACCGATGCCCTAATGGCTGTGCAGCGACACGTATCAGAACCCATATTATGGCACGATTCTGAAACACAATGGGAAAAATTTTCTACACAGCTCGAGGCTAAAGGAATTCGGACGCTACGCGGAGGTAAATTCATCCACCTGATGGGGAGAGCCGATAAGGCAGATGGATTCATGATCACACGCGAACTCTACAAAGCACAATTCCCAATATCACCATGGACAACAGTCGCAGTTGGCGATAGCGCAAACGATCAGTCGATGCTTGAGTCTGCCGATATAGCCATCGTCATACCACACTCAGATGGGTTCAAAATCGAGGTTAAGGCCCCACAAGTTATTCACGCGAAGCATCCATCATCAAGAGGATGGAATGATGCCCTCATCACCTTAATTCATAAACTAAATCACTAACATCATCTATCACCATGGGAGATTTTCATCAATTCGGCGTCGTCACAACTCTTCATCAACTCAACCAAAGACCACTAGAGCAACTCGAAGAAGAGCTAATTGAAATAAGTAATACCACACCGATGGGACTCATTCTCCCGTCACTATATTCTGAGCTAGAGGGACCAGCATTAAGTTCAATCGTAGATGAATTATCAAACGTCTCCTACCTAGATCAAATCGTCGTTGGGCTTGATCGTGCCAACGAAAAACAATTCAAAAAAGCACTCCAGTTTTTTGACCGTTTACCACAAAAACCAGACATCCTTTGGAACGACGGGCCACGCCTCAGAGAAATCGATCAGTTACTCCACAAAAAAGGCCTCGCACCACTTGAAGCCGGAAAAGGCCGTAATGTTTGGTATATGTTTGGTTACATTTTGGCATCAGGAAAAGCGGACACCGTCGCCATCCACGACTGCGATATTCTGACCTATAACCGTGATCTCTTGGCTCGCCTGATTTACCCCGTGGCAAACCCCGCACTCAGTTATAAATTCTGTAAAGGATACTACGCACGCATAGCAAACAACTCGATGAATGGTCGCGCTTGCAGACTACTGGTCACTCCACTCTTGCGAGCTCTAAAAAAAGTATGTGGCCCTAATGACTATCTCGATTTTCTAGACAGCTTCCGCTACCCGCTGGCTGGCGAATTTTCATTATCGCGCGATGTTATCGAGGATATCCGTATTCCATCTGATTGGGGATTGGAAATGGGCACGTTATCCGAGATGCAACGCAACTATGCAACCAATCAAATTTGCCAAGTTGATGTTGCTGATACCTATGATCACAAACATCAGGACTTGTCTCTCGACGACAAAACTAAGGGGCTATCAAAAATGAGCTGTGATATTGCAAAATCGCTCTATCGCAAGATGGCTACTCAAGGAGAGGTTTTCACTAAGGAGAGAATCCGTACGATCAAAGCAACCTATTTCAGGATCGCTCTTGATTTGGTCGATAGCTATCACAGCGATGCTACAATCAATGGTTTAGCTTATGACATGCATTCCGAGGGACATGCCATAGAGGTTTTTGCAGAAAATATCATGCAAGCTGGAAACGACTTCTTGGACCCAGACTCATCGATGGACACACCATTCATGCCCAGCTGGAAAAGAGTCTTGGCCGCAGAACCCAACATCATGGATATGCTTCTGGACGCAGTCGAGGCTGACCGGCTCGAATATGGAAAAGATGCAAGTTATGACTTGATGCAACACACCAAAGTCGCACAAGTACAACAAGGAGTCGAAGAACGCGTTCGCAACATCTACGGAGAATCACATACCGCTGAAATCACCCAACAAATCTTCAAAGCAATACCTCTGGCAAAAAAAATTATCGGGTCAACATGCATATCCAATAAGTGGGACGAACAAGATATCATGGCGATTACCTATGCTGACTCGATTAAAAAAGAAAACGAACCTCCGTTACTCACACTTTATAATTTTTTCCACGGCAATCTCAAACAGCAGATTAACAACATACACATTCTACCATTTAATCCATTCAGCTCGGATGATGGTTTCTCAGTTATTGATTACACTACAGTTAATCAAGAGCATGGCGACTGGCATGACATTGAGCGATTCACAAAACATTTTAATATCATGGCCGACCTGGTAATCAACCATTGCTCACGTGAATCAGCTTGGTTTAAAAATTTCTTATCCAACACCTCACCAGGAAAAGATTATTTTGTAGAGGGGTCAAATTTCAAGGATCTCAAAAAGGTTGTTAGACCCCGAAGCACACCACTGCTTACCACCGTACAAACCAGCAACGGCGAAAAAGAAGTCTGGTGCACATTTGGCGAAGACCAAGTCGATCTCAATTTTGCAAACCCAGATGTACTCCTCGAAATTATAAGCATCATCCAGCTATACCTCGATAAAGGCATTCACATCTTCCGGCTCGATGCCGTTGCATTTCTATGGAAAGAGGATGGAACCAATTGCGTTCATAGACCGGAAACCCATGAGCTCATTCGCTTACTTCGCCTAATCATTGAGCAGTTAGAGCCTGCAGCAATTATCATCACTGAGACTAATGTTCCCAATAAAGAAAACCTATCATATTTTGGCAATGGCAATGAAGCTCATTTAATTTACAATTTCTCACTCCCTCCCCTGCTGCTTCATACAATGCTTAGCGGTAACTGCCAGCACCTCAAAAAATGGATGATGTCAATGCCCCCAGCTCGTAGGGGCCGCGCTTACCTCAATTTTATAGCCTCCCACGACGGTATAGGTCTGCGTCCAGCCGAAGGGCTGCTATCAAAAAAAGAGCATGACAGCCTACTCTCGACTATTCGTGATTTTGGCGGTGAAATATCGATGCGCCGAATGCCCGACGGCGGCCTCAAACCATACGAGGCCAACATCTCACTCTACAGTGCCATGGCGGGCACCATTGATAATGGAAAAGACCAGTGGCAGCTGAATCGCTTCATTACAGCCCACACAATCATGCTCGCACTCGAGGGTCTACCAGCATTTTACATCCACAGTCTTTTAGGAACTGAAAACGATCTGCAGGGCATGGCTGAATCAGGGCAGGCGCGCACCATCAATCGCTATAAGTGGGATCACCCACACCTTGAAGAAATACTTAATGATGATGATCTACATCACCGGAAACTATTTGATGAATTACGTCGCATTATCAGCATCCGCAAAAGACAGGCTGCCTTCCACCCAAATGCAACTCAATACACACTCCATTTTGGTGATCATATATTTGCATTCTGGCGCGAAAGCCTAGACCGCTCACAGTCTATTTTTGCCATCCATAATATTTCTGATACACCCCAACAGATTCCGCTTGTTGAACTCAATCTCATAACGACAGAGCGCTGGAGCGATTTACTCAGTGATAAGTCATACAGCAACCATGACACCCATCTTAAATTACCACCTTATGGCTGTGCGTGGATCACCAATCTAAGTTAGTAAAAATGATTCATAACAAAATCACCTTGCTCTGAAGTTGAAAATGCTTTGCCATGATCCCTAAGTAGAAAATGGCACGGAGCATACTCATGAAGGATGGCATCGGCGAATCCGCCGTACAACGAATCAGCAAGGTATTGCTCGCTTCTGGCGCCAATTTTCCAGAAGAATTATTTTATCGCGACGCAATGTCAGCTCTACATACGCTAGAGCTAAAAGACAGAGTGCGACACATGATTGCCGTGATGGCTAGGCATTTGCCAGAATCATTTCCTCAAACAGCTGATATCCTAGGAAAGGTCAGGGAGCACTGGATACAGCATGACGGCGACGATGCATTGATGCTATTTGCCGCATGGCCACTCATAGATTATGTCGCAGAATACGGACTTAATCACCCAGCAATAGCACTTCCATTATTACGATATCTCACCCCCTTATTCACGGCAGAGTTTGCTATTCGGCCTTTTATTGTAACACACCAGGAAGAAACCTACTTGCAGCTCCAAATCTGGTGCATGGATCGCAACGAGCATGTTCGCAGACTAGCATCGGAAGGATGCCGCCCGCGGTTACCTTGGGGAAAACATCTCTCTGCATATATTCAAGACCCCACACCAGTGATAGATTTGTTAGGAAACCTGAAAGATGATCCATCCGATTACGTTAGAAAATCAGTCGCTAACAACCTAAACGATATTTCAAAAGATCATCCTGATGTAGTCATTACCACCTGCCACCGCTGGAAAATCGATAATGTATCGTGCCGAGATTGGATCATCCGGCACGCCACACGCACGCTGGTAAAGGAAGGATACCCCGGTGTGTTCCCGCTACTCGGATTTACCTCAAAGCCGAGACTTAATGTCATCGGCCCACAACTTTCCCAGGCCAATCTAATGCTTGGTGATTCATTAGAGATCACTGCCGAGATCATCTCTGAAACAAATGCCAAACAGCATGTGGTGATCGACTACTCAGTGCACTACATACGCGCAAATGGAAAAACCAACACCAAGGTCTTCAAATGGAAAAACCTACGACTCCGCCCAAAACAATCGGTCACCATCAAAAAGGCACACGCGTTCAAAAAAATCACCACACGCAGGCACTACAGCGGAGTTCATAAAATTGGCATACTCGTCAATGGCAGAACACTTCAGGATGCAGAGTTCATGCTGCATTGCCCGTAGCCATCAAACACAACTTTTAAACGGCTTCATCACACGTCAGATTTGTCGCAGCCCCTGCTCAGCAAGCTTGATAAGCCCATCTAACATCTTTTGTTTTTCAATATCAAGATCTTCCTCGAAGACGAGTAAGTTTGGCAGCGATGTCGCAAAGTAGTCAATAGTAGCAGGAACAGATTGCTCCTCAGTTGCATATGCATGCATCGCTTCAAGCACGTTACGAGCCTCATCAGCCCGACCCAGCTGGTGTAAAGATAACGCCTTATAGTAGGTAAGCTCGGAAAACTCCGTAACAGCCATAGACTGGAAGTCGCCGGATTCACTGGCTGCCAATTCAAACCTCCGCTGCGCTTCGTCATCGTGACCAAGTGTTTTCATTGCCATTGCCTGCCAGTATGTCACGTCGGCCTTGGCTTGAAGCGGATGGTATTTTTCTCCTAAATTATCTGGGGTTTGAATTGCCAATTCAAAGTGATCGAGTGCTTCTTTTGCAGCCAGCTGATCAAGTGCCAATCGTCCGAGTTGAAGGTGAGCCTCGGTGTATTGGCGCAGCACCTTACCTTCACCGCCTTCCCACGGGTGGAAACTCCTTGAAGTCAGCAGCTCACGAGCTTTTTCTGGCTGACCCGTTTGATTGTATAGTGTTGCCAATTCTACAGTTGCATCGTCGCGCTCGAGAACCAAGTCTTGGTGCTCTTCGAGGAATTGAAGGCGCTCCGCAGCAGAATCTCCAAGCTTACCGCGAAGTTGCACATACTCGGCAATCAGCCGAGAGTCACTCTCGTCCATGCTCAGGGCGCGCTCATAACTTTGACGCGCCGCCTCGCCGTCACCACGGGAGTTCCAATAGGCGATACCCAAGTTACGATGGATTGTGGCAAGATCAGATGCAGCTTTGGCCGCCACCTCCCAAACATGAATCGCGTGCTCATGACGTTTTTTATCGTAGTAGTAATTACCCAAGGCATAGCCAGCATTACGGTCGTTCCCCGGTTGTTGCACCGCCCATTCGAGAGCGCAGCATTCATGAATTCTAGATGGAAAAAGAAAGTCAGGTGAGCACGCCCGCGCCTCATGAAGCGAGCTGGCTGACTCGTCGCCTTGTCGATACTCTAGCCACGCTAAAGCATAATGAACCATCGGAGTGCGCTCCAGCGGGTTGGGCACCTCCACAGGTTCTGTGTCATTTGCGAGATGCGCCCGCAACAGCCTGATAGCTTCAGCAGTATGCCCACAGTCGGCAAGATCAAACGCAAGATCGAGTGCAGTTTGCGCATCGTTGCGCGAGCTCGCAGGAAGTTGCAGTTCGCCACTTTCGATAAACACCTTGATGACAATCGCCCCATGGTCGAGCGGGTCAGCTGCGAGAAGGTCATTGAGTATAACCAGCGCCTCCTCGCTACGATCGAGCGAGTGTAGCGCCAGTGCCTTTACGACAATGGTCTTATTACTTGTGGCGTTAGTTTCCAGCGATTGGTTAAGGTGCTCGAGCGCGGTTTCATGATCACCATTTTTCAGATCGAGACATGCTAGTTCATGGAAAGAAACTGCCCGCCACGCATAGTTCCATGTGGCTTTGTAGAAATACCCATAGGCCTCTGCACCGTGGTCCTGATAGCGGAGAGTGAGCCCGAGATGATAGTGGGCCTCCCCTGTTTCGGGATTTGGATGGCGTGAAGTTAGACGTAAAATACTCGTGCGGAAGTGCTCTTCTGCCGCTGATAGCTTGCCACGCATGAGCTCCTGCTTTCCGAGTGCTAGATGGCAGCGCGCGTCCTTAGAGTCTCGCTTGATGGCCTCCTGCCAATACAGCTCTGGACCACGCGTCGGGTGACGGTATTGGGCGAGGTGCTCGCCCGTGAAGTAGAGCTCATCATTAGAGTCAATCTCCTCAGGCATCGGCGGCTCAGTGGCCTGCTCACGATCCCGGGTGAGCTTGGTCGGCTCAGGTGGTCTGTGTTCGAGCATTACATTGTCCGTTTCAAGATCAACAATTTGGCAAAAAAGCTCAGCAGCGTTCTCACCTTGAAAATGCAGATCCTCACCACATTGCCAGACTTCATCGGGCGCAACACTGATTTCGCTCTCAAAAATATTTTGGTTCCCGTGCTGTAACAAAAGCCGCAGTCGTTTAAACGACCGAGATCCCGCCACTCCTAAGTCAATGTGCCGATCCCCAGCGACATCAAGCCGCAGCGCAAGATCCTTGGTGGCCTGCTGAACAGGACCAAGCTTCTGATATGGCCACCAGAACTGCGAAAAAGTTTTTGTTTCATATGGATGAAGGTAGCTGAAGTCCGGTTGGTTGTCGGTGAAGACACCCGCCATAAGCTCGACATAGGGGCCATTCTCGTCGGTCAGCTCACGATCCCACGCTCTGCCGAACTCGTCATCCCCCCATGTCCATTGCTTTTTCCCGGGTGCAACGTGCCGATTCGCTACGTGAATAAAACCGCCACCAGCATCTTCGTCATAACCACCAAAAAAATGATCCGCCGTCTGGCAAACCATGTAGCTAGTAGGCACTGGGATATTAGAGTAGCGACGCAGATCATTGGTTCCAGGGCGTGCAGCGTAATCGACACCGTAGTAATCATTTTCCGCGATCGGAAAGGATGACATCGCGCGCACCGCGTGGTCAGCCACGTAGTGGACATCGGCAGGGAAAAAACTTTGATATTTTTCATGCACCCGGGCTGCTACGTTAGCCCACCATAGAAAAGTATGTGCGTGCGGCGTACGATTATAGAGCCGGCCGCGCAGCTCGATCAATGACGAGCCAGGCCGCAGGCGAATACCATGCATTCCCTTGAGTCGGTTAAGCGGATCGTGCTCGCTCATCCATACTGTAAAAACACCTTCACCCTCATCTTCGATCGTAACATCAGCCGGCAGATAGGTGCCTGGCCGATGGTGTTGAGGCCAATTAAATTCTACGCCACCTGAAATCCATGGCCCAGCCAGCCCGACGAGTGCAGGCAGACAAGAATGATAATGCTTGCGGCCACTGGAATGATAATTGGTGGACTACTGAAAGGTTTACCAAGAAAGAATTGGATAAAGTCATCGAGGACATTATTAAGCACTTGAAACAAGAAAATGCGACAGGTGTATTTCACATTAGCCTTGAGGGCCAGTATACTGCCTGCACTTCATTTGAAGAAGCACGGGAAGGTCTTTATGAACCTTGGGGAGATCACTTCACTGTTAACCACATTGCCACAATTGTCCTCTGATAATTTATGACACAAAGTATTTTTATTTAGTACTTGCATAATGTCTCCCAATAAATAAGATGATCACCATGAACAACGAAATTAACCTATATCAATCACCTAAAGCACTGAAAGTTTTCATCAATTATTGCTGCGACTTTTACTTTAATGAAACCGCAGTATGGAAACTTAAAGACTTACGAAAAGCTGATCTCACAAGTGCTTGCAAACTTGTACAAAAGCGTAAGGATTGCGAGTTTCTTGCTGACTCAACAGACCGTGAGAAAGTTAGAGATATACTTTTAGACTTAGGGTACGAATACGCATAAGGAGACCAACCGAATGAAACTTAAAAAAGCATTTAACCAAGCTAGAAACTTTGAACTTACATGGTACCCAGAAAGGTACGCATCAGATCAAATCAAGATCACTAAAGCCACTGCCAAGAGAAATGTCAGACCCTGCTATGAGCAATACCTAGATTGCGATGGAGACCACATTTCCGATAATGAGTTTACTTGGTACGGAGAGGGTGGAGAAATCATTGCCAGTTATAATATTTTATCAAAATTATTGACCCTTGGATGTTAGTCTTGACACTACTTCAATAGACTCTATATAACTCAATTACATACCAAATGAACACGGCAATAAGGCGACAAGGCGACTGCAAATCCTCTATTCGTGAGTTCGATTCTCACCCGCGCCTCCATTTTTACTTTGAAACTGGAGACCAGTTTTTGGTATTACATGGCAGGATGAATATACCCGTCACCATTCGTGACAATGGAAAATTCATTACTCTTTCTTTTGAATATAAAGGAAATTCTCATACCCATAGATTATATGTTCCTTTGTCTGAAATTACTGGAAGTGACATTGAAACCGTTGTCGAGAAATTTTGCCGTGGGATTGATGGATTGGTCAATCTCTCTACGCTGCTAGATTTTTATCTAGAGCATGGAACGGGTGGTCTATCCACTCGCAAGAAGAATGTATCAAACTTTAAAGACTACTGTCACCGTGATGGAATTTCTCTTGATGAATCAACCAAAGTCTTAGCCAAGACAGATGAGTTGGGCCGCACTCTTCCAGAACGGTGGGAAGAACTTTATAATCTGCCGCATAAACTGAGGCAGGTACGGTCTATATTTGGCCGTAAAAACCTTTTGTTGTTCAAGCGTGAGGGCTGGGATACCAATGTGTTTGGGAATTTTGTTACTTTCATCCCAGAGACTACGGTGTCCCAGCCTTTTTCTACATCTGATGTAGAGGTGGATCACATAATTGAATTTTTCAATGCAGCCAAGGATGAGCATCCAGTATTCTATAAGATTTACCTGCTGGCATTTGGCTGCGGCTTGAGACAATCAGAAATTTATCAAGTGAGGTATGAGGACTTCACTACATTTAATGGGCAGCATTTCTTACTGCTTCCCTTTGCTACAAAGAGAACGAAATTGAAGCAGCTTACAGGTCATGTCGAAAAAGTCCCTGTTAGTAGTCATGTATTCAATTTATTTACATCTGATCGACATGAGGGAAAAATTATTGATGGTGGGGCCAGACTCCACAAACGGTTCGTAAAGTTTTTAAAAACTGAGGTAGGCATTACAGAAAATAAAGCCTGCCATAGATTGAGAAAAATTCTTGGTGCAAGATTGGCAACCCAACATGGGATTTATCATGCAGCCAAGCAATTAAGGAACAGTGTGCAGGTGGCTGAGAGATACTATTCAGACCTCACCTCTCACAAGAATGAGTTAACGGTGTAGGTAGGGATGACTCGCTAGAAAGATGGGATACACAATAAAAACTGACGGCACCACTGTGTCTACTTTGTTAACCAACAAATCAATTTCAGTTAACAATCTAAATATCAGTATAACCAATGGTCATGCTTTAGAGATTGAAACTCATGGCCCTTGGCAGGGATCAATCGAGGAAATAATCGAGCTACTTAGCGAACTTACAAAGCAAGATGGGGAAAATTAATTCAAAGCAAAAAGGGGCCAGATTTGAACGGGCCATTGCACATATTTTGAATGATGCAGGATATCCAGCCAGACGGGGCCAGCAATTTTGTGGTGCCAATGGGGATGCCGATGTTATCGCTCCGCACTTCCCGTTCCACTTGGAGTGTAAGCACGTGGAAAAACTGAACCTTTATGCTGCCATGACGCAGGCCATTGATGACGCAAAGAAGGCAGGCAAGCCACCATGTGTGATCCATAAGAAAAACCATTCCGAAGAACTTTTCACCTGTAGGTTATCTGACCTACTTGAACTACTAACATCATATGAAAAATGAATGAAACTAAACCTAATCAAAATAATACGCAGGATTCCAGCATACTTTTTGGCAGCCTGCTCCAAGCTCAAACGCATTTGGCAAATCCTAAAAAGGATACAACGGGTTACGGGTACAAGTATGCCCAGTTGGATCAGATCATTGAGATCGTAAAGCCAGTTCTGGCAGAATATGGGCTGGGCATTATTCAATCACCTCACGGCCCCATCGTGGATGGTTGTCTTACATTAAAGACAATTATCTTCCATGAATCTGGCCAGCACTTGATCGAGCAATTTGCGATTCCCTTGAAGGAGGGAACAAATGTCACACAGGACTACGGTTCTGCTCTAACCTACGCTCGAAGATACCACTTACTATCTCTGTTTAATCTGGCGGCCGAGGATGATGACGGTGCAGGCTCTAAGCAGAAGGCACCAAAGAATAAACCATCGTCCAACGCTAAAAAGAACCCAGTAAGAGACCCAAAGCTAGTGGATGCAGCAGACGAGCGACTCTCTGACTTGCAAATTAATGACTGGGCCGAGGCAAATAAATTTATTCCACACAGAACCACTGAAGTAGGGTTAAAGAAATTCTTGGCCCTTTCTGATGACGAATTATTCGCCAAGGTTGAGGAATGGAGAAAGGCAGCGGCATGAACTTCGATATTCAATATCAACTGGAAAAAGTTGGTAAGAAATTAGAGCAAAGCAGGAAGCGATTACTTGCACTGGAAAAGAAAGGTGTAGACATCAAGGCACCCAAGAAAATTCGCAAGTGGTTAGATAAAGGAAAGGATAAAGCATGAGCCACAAAATAGTAGGACATAACATAAAAGGTTTTGACCTGCCTTATTTGATCCGCAGCACCATGCTCAATAAGGCAAAAGGAGAACTTCATTTGACTCCTGCCCGTGGTAAATTTTGGCCAGACTTATTTCATTGCACAATGGAATTTGAGGCTGCTGGAGAATACGGGTTTAGGATCTCTTTGGATAACCTTGCAAAGCAATATGGCATAGACGGCAAGAATGGAAACGGGAAACTGTTTTACACTTACTCACGGGACGAGCAGGAAGCTTATCTTGAGAATGATTTGTTAATCACAAGGATGATTTTTGAGAGACAAAATGATTCTTTCAATATCTGCGATAACTTTACAATCGTAGACATTGAGACGGCACCAAAGTCGGATGCTGAAATCATGGCCCTAGCACCACAGTTCAATGCTGACAAGGTCAAGGTAAGGCACCTCAAGGATCCAGCTAAAATCGAGGAGAAAATCGAGACGGCCCGTGAGACCCATTATGATGACATTATCGATAAGGCCGCCCTCTATGCCAAATACTCTAATCCTGTAGCAATAGGCTACATTCACCATGACGGGAACATCGAGCTAGACTTCGGTGAACCCAAGAAACTAATCGAACGGTTCTGGGAGGTCTCTGGACATATCTGGGGACAATGGCAGGCCGATAGAAACCTAGCATAACTGAAACTAATATGAAAGCTACTATTAAGGGGGTTTATACCCACAAACAAGACGGCACTGAGTATGTTACCAAAAAAGGTAATCTGTACATCAAGTTGCTACTCTCACTGGAAAACGGAGACTCATTGTACGAATCGTTTTTCTTCACTCCAAGGGCACATTTCCGCTTCGAGGATTTGTATGCTTCAGCAGGTCAGCAGGCACCCAGTGCAACTGAGATTACTGCCGCCAATGTCAACCAATTGATTGGCGAGGAGATCAACATTAATGTTGGTAAGAACAAGGCAGGATATGACACTGTCACCAAATTCTATCCCAAGCAGGTTCCTGTTACCGCAGGAGCAGCCGCAGATGATGGAATCACTGATGAAATATCTGGCCAAGTCGCAGACGATGACTTGGACGAAGAGGTGCCCTTCTAATGAGCGAAGAGGGCAAATATAAGCTTACACTTCGTTTGCCGAAGGTGCTGGAAGATCATGTTCGTAAGTTCGCAAAAACCTACGATCTGTCTTTAAACGATGCGGTAAAATTTACCCTCATCCAGCACCATCTCTCTCACTCACAAGAAAAGGTGAAAGTGCAAAGTGAGGTCACAGGTGACCCTACAGGTGAGGTCACATTGGCCCCATCACCCAAAAAGCAAAGTGACCCTACCAGTGAGGTCACCAGTGAGGTCAAATGTGACACTCCCTCGCGCGCACCTTCCATTATGAGTAATTATGTAAATATATATACATATAATAATAATAAGATTATATTTATAGATTCTAAGCTTCAACAATCTTGGATGGATTGGAAGAAGTATCGAGGTATCAAAGTTGCACAGGAGAAATTCCAACAACGGTACATCGACAAGGTTCTGGCACATGAATCACCAGACCAATTAGCCGAAAGATTTATCACTTCAATCGCAAACGGTTGGAAAGGATTTGTATTCCCCAATGAGACTTTCGGTGAGGAAATAACAACCCACTACGGAGACGAAGATTTATGACATTACAAATGATTGGCGATGCATTGCCGAAGGTGGCAGATGTAGATCACGATGACATTGTCGTTCCATGTAGAGAATGCGGAACAGATGTTCCATACAAGTCATCAGTACTTGCATTCTTTGGTAACGAAAAACGCATTGTAGTTTGCGACAGGTGCTGCGATGAGGCAGAGGATAGGGAGAAGCAGGAAAAGGCTTATAAGGTGCCTCTGCTGCCCCTACAAGGGCTAATCCCACAGTATTACCTTGAGACTGATTTCAATAAGTTACCAAAGCAGGCTCAAACGATTTGGAGGTATGGACATGAGAACAATCCACCCATCCAACAATGGAACCCAAAACAATCCAGAGGAATCTATATTCTGGGTGCATCAAGGACAGGTAAGACTCGTACCCTTTGCACCCTACTAAAACGGATTCACGGTGAGGGTATTACATTTAAGTTATTTGAGGCAGGACAGTTCCACGCATCCCTTAATGATGCAAAACGATCATCATTCTACACTAGATGGAGAGATGATGTAATTTCATACCCAGTGCTGGCCATAGATGATCTATTTGCTGAAAAGCTAACCGAGACGGTACAGGCAGGTTTATTTGAAATAGTTGAGCAACGCATGGGCCGCAAACTACCAATTCTCATCACCACTCAAGTCAAGAGATCAGATGCCATTAAACAATTTGCTGATCCAAGACGAGGTGAGGCATTTCTAAATCGGCTCAAGGAATCATGTGACCTCTATGTCACTAATCAATCTCAACTACAGGAGACCATTAAATGAACGCTGGTGCATTATTCGATTTCTTATTTGTGGTCTCTCTTTTCATCATCATGTGGATTGGCTCCTGTAACTCTGGAAACTTATGAAAGTTGATCCAATACAAACGATTGATCGACTGGAAGAGGTAATTAAAGACCAGATCAATCTTTACGAAAAAGCGATTGGGTTCTGCAAGCAGCCAGACCTCAAACTAATCCTTCAAGATGGGTTACGAAAAGCTCAACAAGAACTGACTGATTTAAGATATGGCAGACCGAGACAGGATTACTGAAAAGACATTAATCAATCAAGGTGAGGGTGAGTTTTTAAGGTCAGTCAAAATGACGGTAAACCCACATGACCCTAATCAACATCCATTGTCTTTACTAAAACAAGACCGTGAATCCAAAGAGTTACTAGAGCAATTATCAGTAGATGAATGGAAGAAATATCGTGAAGGTATTTTGAGGATGTTAGTGGCAAAAGGGGAACATCTTATATCCAAGAGAATGGTTGATATGCAGGACAAAGTACTAGTATCCGCAGTGAAGGTACTTACTGAGGCCCTATCTGTCCTACAAGGTGATGCAACCCAGAGAGTTGAAGTGACAAAAAGGGGGATCACTCCAGACGAAATGGATGAAATAATCAAGAGACTACCAAAACATATAGAGAGTGAGGACATTAGTGGAAGAGGACAGGGAAATGGCAAACGCAGTAAACGATTGGATGGGAATGTTCACAATTCCACGAAGCACTCAAAGGGAGATAAATGAGGCATATGAGCGATTCTGGAACAAGAACCAAATCGAGAAGAATATTGGAACCAAAACCAATCCAATCTTCATCAGAACCAATTACCCAAGGGTCAGACCAAACACAGGATCAGTTATTGACTTTTGAGGATGCTAAAGATGCCTTAAACATACTTTTATCCCAGATAGGTAGCTACACGGTCAGAAAGGCCCATAGAGGCCGTTTAATGGGTTATTTGGTCTTGCAAGAGCGTAGACTTAGGACACTGGAAAGAAGGGCGAAGAACTGGGGATATGATGATGAGACTGAGCATTGCCTAGCACTGGCCGAGTATTGGGATAGAGTAGAATGAGTGATTCAATTATAAAACTTACTCCAGAGTTCGATTCTGCCATAGCAGGGTTAGCCTTTGAAGACAATGTGATCATCTACTCAATTGAGGGCATTCTTGAGATATTGATAAGCGAGCAGAACCTATCGATGGAAGATGCACTAGGTCATTTCTGCCATAACATAGGTGGGTCATTGGGTGAGGGATTACCGAGATATATCTGGACTAAAGAATTAGACCACTTGATCGATGAGTAATATCATTAATGAGAGGTTAACAGAGGATGAGGTAATGGGCCTTATTTACGGTTTCCCAGAGGTAGAGTTTGATGAGTGCATAAGACCAGATACAGAGGAATATGAGAAGTTTAAGCCACCTTATCCTCGATGGAAAATCGGTTGCAGCCGCCCCTCGTTCGCCCCTGCTCTCGTGCCTTATAAGGAGAGTGACCTAGTCGATTGCAGGCTAAATAGGGTCAATGTGAGTGGTCATGCGGCTAAAGCCCAGTGTTTAAGCGGCCGTACAGAGGATTCTTTGTCCCCAGACAGGCCGTGGGGGGGGTGGGGGCGGCACTCTGGCCCTATAAGCAGACCGATTAAGGCAGAGAAAAATTTTAAGAAATCTAAACCTAAGCGAAAAAGGAGAAAGGTTACTTACAAGCGTAATACTAGAAAGGTTAAAACATGGGCAGAGTGTGAAGAAGAGAAATTTAGAGAGTCTCATGTAGTTAGAGAATTTACTGATCTGGACGGTAGTAAGTTTGCTGCATGGGTACCGAAAGACACCAGTGATAAGGAAGCACTTACTGCTGCTTTTGAGAATAGTCTAGCTGGACACAGGGACGGAAAGATTAAGGACAAATTAATTGAATTAATGAAAGAGAGATTGGAGACATATGAAGATAAAAATTGAGCATTATGAGACTGAAGTGTCATGGGAAGATCATGGTGATACTGACCTTGAGGTAGTAGCAGATGGATTAAAGACACTATTGGTTGGGGTTGGTTTTCATCCCGTAACGGTGGACAGATTATTTCGCACTGAATGCAGGTGGGGAATTAAGGAGACTAAGCGTAAGGACAGTAATGAATAACTTTCACAAGGGATATGCATCCGAAAAGGAGTTTTGTAAGGAATTATTTTTTCGATTTGGAAGGCAGCCTATTAGTGCCACAAAGGAAGAAGACATTTATTGTCACTGGGACTGGAAAGTACAGAACTTCAAGTATGATGTAAAAAGTAAGGCCAGTGTGAATAGGGGTCAAGATGCACAGGATAAATATATCTGGGTTGAGTTTGTAAATGTCCGAGGCCGCAAAGGTTGGTTATTTGGAGATGCTGATTTTATCGCATTTGATCGAGGTCGTTTTTGGACGATAGTTGGGAGACAGAAACTGGTAGATGTTTTATCTGAATTGGTAGATTGGTCTGAATTTTTGGACTATGGAAATGAGAAGAAGCCTTACAAGATGTATCAAAGGGAAGGCAGGCAGGACGGTGTAATGTTAATTCCTTGGTTATGTGCCATAAAAACTGAACCAGAAACATGGTGGAAAAAGAAACAATGAAGACAGAGAAAGAACTGGCGGCCGAGCTTGGAATTGATCGAAAGATATTATCTGGGTGGAGAAAAGATGGAACCGTTGCGACTAGTAGCTGGGTTAAGGTGAGTAATCAGATTGTTTACCATGAGGAAGGTGAGCATGAGGTGAGGAATATTTTGCAGAGAGAGATTTGTGCAAGGGAGTTATCTGAACCACTGCCTCCACCAGATGGGCCACAGGAATTAGTGATTACGAAATTACCACTCAATCCGAGGATGGTTATATGTGGAGACCGAAAGGTGAAGGTACGGGACAATAAGAATTTCATTGTTGGAATGAAAGTTAACGCTAGGCCGTCACGGGACGGGGAGCATATTTGGATAATAGCAGGCCGTGGGCCTAGATGGAGAGGGAGATATTAATGAGTAGAGAAAGTGAAAACATTGTTCGCCAATGGGAAGAACAGAAACAAATTCAGAAGCAGGGTGACCCTATGTTGAAAATCATGAAGCAATTGATGAAGCCGCAACCAATACGCAACCAAACCGCA
>OBPK01000016.1_pt1 | contig 33812 bp, 25 predicted proteins | sample 1534651 | NCBI WGS metagenome assembly OBPK01 (sample SAMEA3275482, study PRJEB22092) | marine metagenome | reverse complement strand
TAGCCTTAAGAGCCCAGGTGTACACACCGTCTGGCACAAAAGCTTCAAGCCTTTCTCCCAACCACTTGCTGTCTGGATCGTAGCTAATCCACACGAGAGTTCCCCATCTATTGTAGATGCGTAGCTCCCACGTCAACCAACACTCAGCTCTAGTAACCACCTTCCAGTAGTCGTTGAGTCCGTCGTTGTTGGGGGAGAATGTGTTCGCTATGAAGATTAGTGGATCACTACAATCCTCCCCTCCAGGAGGCTCGTAGATACATGGTCCCTCCACTTCACATTCCTCACAATAGTTGAGAGCCAGGGCGTCTTGGCACCCCTGATAGATGCATGTCCCATCATCTTGAGATGCTACAAAGTTGTAGTTGTACGCAAACATGTCGGTGCATCCATACACGATAGGAGGAGGAGGCGGATCACAGGCTCCATTCAAGCTCCACATTATCCATGAGTTGAATATATCTGCATCAGGATACGGGAACCCACCGAGGCCAGTGTTGCTGCCATCAAGCGGATTGCTGTCGTTGATTTGCCAGACAGATATAACCAAGCACTCCTCAAAGTAAGCTCCGCTCTGCATGATCTCTATCCAGCAATAGGCTGTTCCACTTCCGAACGTGGGTATCTCATTGAGGGCGAAGGACACCGTGTCTCCTGTCTGAAGCATGTCGTCATCACCCTCGCCAATATCAAAGCCAGGGAAGTTAAGCGGGAAGATGAGGTACGCCCACCCGTTAGGGTAGATACACCCCCAATCCCCGTTGTCGTCGAGAGCTGGGTTGAATGCTATGCTGAGAAGGAACTCACCGATGGAGTCCCCTTCCTCTGGAGTACAGTACCCTCCGTTGATGACTATCGTCATGTCTGTCGAGATAGGGTTGAACCCCAAGATCTCTATGTCGCATATCCCTTGACCGTAGGACAGAACTGGAATCAAAAACCACAACAGTGCTACTCTCATTGTACAAAAACTTTTTTAGTTAGACTCTTCCACTTCAGGATATACACTCCAGTAGCTAGGTTCTCCAGGGGCCCTTGAACTTGACGACCGCTCATGTCGTAAATACGTGGGTCTCTCCCTACACCACCCGATGAAGCTGCGGTCACGGTCAAGTCCTTAAGCATGCCCACAGAGAGGTCTTGTTCGAGAGGGCAGTCACCAAGGTCAGTGAGCATGTATAGCAGATCCATGACGTTGACGATGCCATCATTGTTTGGATCTGTTTGGCATCCTGACTGACACCCGTATTCAAGCATCATCTCAAGTACGTCTCCGTTGCCTACAGTTCCGTTGCCGTCAAAGTCTAGAGGGCAATCTCCAATGGTGAAGCAGAACGTTGTGTCAAACAGGGAGTACTCAGTCTGGCCTGTAGCAAGGATTACGTCATCACCTACTGAGATTGTAATACCATCACCCCCAATGTCACACACCCCATCGTTACCAAAGTCTAGAGAACACATCCCATCACCGTTGGTGTCGGTAGCTTCGAAGGTGTAGCATCCCTCGTTCACGCACGCTTCATACACGTAAGTGGCGTATCCAAAGGGATAGTTCCCATCACCAATCACAACCTCACCGTCACCATCATACAGCACCCAGTCTACTTCGTTGGCCCAGTTGTCTGTACCAACCACGATGTCTAGAAGTTCACCCGAAACTGTAGAGATAGGCCACCATGCGTAGTCGTTGTCTGGATATTGGTCAACCTCGCTGATAGTCTGAACCTCAAACATCTGAGCCCCATCTACATACACGTCAGGGAAGAACACCTCCGAAGTACCAACAGGCACATCAAACAGAGTCTGTGTGTATTCATCGCCATTGACGTAAAGCTGCACGTCGAGCATCGGGATGGGTAGGGTGCCTTGGTTTACTACGTCAATCCAGATGTCTTGCGTTGGGGTACACCACTCTTGCTGATAGTACGCTGTCAATGCTGTAGCGTCGTAGTCTACAACAGGCACGCATGACAAGTTATCTACTAGGCCTGACCTAGATGTTTGTAGGCACTCGTGCATGCGCTCCGCCTGACCCACAGTGAAGCTTTCTCTGCAAGTCTCTGGCGTGTAGTCCATGAAGTTCTCAATCAAGGCGTCTGGACAATCAGCAGTCTGACACCCTATGTCGTTGGGCGTAGTCGGTGGGGTGTCGCACACTTGGTCTCCCTGCGTCTCACAGTTGGTCTCTTCACAGTCGTTGCTGTTGGAGAAGGTATGGTACAGCGATAGGTGGTGACCAATTTCATGCACGCCCGTCAGCCCCAGCTCCCTTCCAGGTTTAACCACACCCTCATTTCCCGTGACGTTGTACAGGCAAACGACACCGTCTCTGCAGTCACCTGTTGGACCCAGGTACGCGAACCCCTGAATCCCGTTGCCCCCGTCGTTGCCGTTGATCTCTGACACAACGTAGTAATTGATGTACTCATTAGGGTTCCAGCATCCAGAGGCCTCCATCATGTCCTCGTGATCCCAGCCTGAGCTTGAAGCTCCGCTGTTAGACACACCCTCATACAGATATTCCTCATTCCAAGAGGCGTCGTATCTAGTGATGCCGTTGGTTGGGTTGCCCTCTGGATCTCGAACAGCCATGCAGAACTGAATCTTGCTCTCCTCGAACTCCTCGTTGAGTACGTCGACCTGTGACAGGATCTGAGCGTCAGAGATGTTGTTCTCTTCGCCAGCCCCAGTGTGAATCACGTGAAACACAATGGGTAGGGTGACCGTATCGACATCGTCTAGGTCCACTTGCAATCTGTTGATACCCATCGTCTTAACTTCAGGGATCATGAGCACGCACTCTTCTTGAGCATGCAAAAAGCTGGACACAAGGACCAGCAGGATTGTGAATAATCTCATGAGGTAAAGATACACTTATCGGAAAGTAAATACTTATGACAAGGCTCTGTTCATGAAAGAGGGCCGCCCAAATGAGCAGCCCTCCAGACATGATATAAACCAACTAACCCTGTGTACCCCTACACAAGTGAAGAGAGGTTGGGATTCGAACACAACTGCCGTCCTTGGTGTCGTTAAACACCTTGACGTACGCTCCGTCAGCGCTCTCTTTATTGGATGATGGTAGGCATCTGTGGGCAAACATACGTCAGAAGATCCTTACTTCCAAGCCCAGAACGTTAAGGAATGTTAATCGCAGTCCTTCTGACGTAGCTCGTCAACAAGACCGTCTAGCTTATCCACTCTCCTCTCGATGTGAAGAAGCCTGAGGTTCTGCTCTGCGTCGTCAGGAAGACTACCCATCTCACCGCGAGGCCACTTGACACGGAACTCAGAGTTGAGTTCTATCTCCTGGTTGTGACGCATGGTCTCTATCTCAAGCTGAGATAAAGTTGACATGATTGTGAAGTACCCCCAGACAGCTCCACCCACACCTACGATTATCTGAATCAACCACTTGATGTTGATGCCGAAGTTCGTATCGTCATCAAGCTTCACTGCACTTGATTCTTAGCAAGTAGTAGTTTGATCTCTTGAATGTCTGCCATCAACTTCTTGAAGTCAGACTTGAATTCTTTGTTGTCAGCCTCTAGAGTGTAGACCCTCGACGATAACCTGTTGTAGTCTGCCTGGAACTTCAACCACGCACCTATCAGCGACCCCCCGACAACGAGAAATTCAAAGTGAGATAGGTACTGTTCAATCATTTCCTGGATTTTTCGATAGTTCTTCCCGCAAAGTACGCACCGAACGAGGTGAGCATCAGAATCTCCAGCAAAGATACGTAACTGTCCTTTACGTTAAACGCCAGATTATCAAGGGAATCGAATACCATGGTGGCCATGAACATGATCATCAAGGCGATGAGGGTGACGGGTCGAATGTATTTGGCGAGCTTGATGTCACTCCCCATGTCGGCCTTCCATCTCTCAGTGACGTTGTTTTGGAACTGAACCTCAGCATCAACGCGTGCCTTGATCTCTGCTGGGTCTACGTCTGTTGTGTTATCCAGCAAGTTCTTAACGATACCCAACACACCCTTATCTGGCAGCATGTCTCCAGCCACGTCGAGCACGTTAGGTGCCTTCTCCTTCAACCACTTGCCAAGGTTGGTGTCCTTAATTTTGGTTCCTTCTTTCATAGATCATTTGGATTGCGTCAAGGAGTAGGATGCTGTGGTCTTTCAACCCCGTGCGTGTGTACTCCATGACTCCGTTGTAATCGTTTGCGATCTCGTCCATGGCCGCCAGCCTCTCTTGATCTGTCATGCCTTGATACCCCTGAGAGTTGACAAGGGCCTGAACGTCTGCGTATCTCTGCTTTCCTGATGTTTTCATGAGCTCTGAGATAATCTCTGTGCTCAAGAACACCTTCGACCCTGCGAACTCTGGGTCTCTCATGAAGCTGTAGTCTCTGCCTGCCCTTCTCAGGAACACGACATCCTTTCTTGACAGAGTCTTAGGGACTGTCACGCTTCTGTTTCTTGCGTAGTACGGAGTAGACACCACGTTAGAAAGGACGTCCGTCTCAGAGTAGAGCCTGAAGATCTCGTTGGACACTGGGTCACTCTCTGCCCTGCGTGCCTTGGTCACGTCGAACAAGTTGTAAGCGACAGGATCAGCACCTTCAGGTGTTTGTCTGATCGGCTCACCCTTCCAGTTCACACGCACTGGGACAGACTCCAACCCCTCGTCGAAGACGGCTGACATCCCGTAGGTTCTGTCGAGGATAGTGTACTTGATTCTCGCCATGATACGCTCACCAGACGTCATGTCCTTGGTGACTCTGTAGTCAGGCATGTAAGTGCGCTGCGCTCTGTGTGCAGCGGCTGTTGTGTTTGGCAACGCCGTAGCTGTGAGTGCGGAGAACATACCGCCCATCCAGTTCTCGATAGCCTTCTCCAGTCTGTCCTCGTTTGTCTCGCCGAAGATCTTGGCAAGGTTGTTCATGCCCGTGAGGAATCCCTGGTTCAAGACGTAGTTGACGGTGGTGGCTGGCTTGATACCAACCATGGATCCAAGCAGAGATGTGCTCTCCTCGGATGCGTTAGCCTCGCCATCGTAGCCCGTGGCTGTTGCACCCATCATCACCCCAACCAAGCCCATCTTCTGGTATGAGTAGAACTTGTCACCTGGCTGAACGGCTGGGCTCTCTCCACTCATGTACCTCTTGAGTCCGTCGACGTTGATGGAGTTGGGAGGGAACTGGTCGTAAGCGATGTTCTTCTTAGCCTCCTTTGGCTCCCACTCAATCTCTCCACTCATCAACCCTTCCCTCATCATCTCCTCCGCAAACTTCGCAACTGTGATTCCGATGATTGCCTTGGCCAGAGACTGGTGACCCTTAGTGGTTTCACCCTTGGAGAACTTATGAAAGGCGTCGATGATCGCCACACCAGGTACAGTGTACTTTACACTCTCGACCATGATGTTCACTGGGGTCCTGACAAACGGGAGCTGTGTTCTGATCAGCAAGAAGTTTAAGGCGCCTGCAGTCTTAGGACCAAAGGCGTTCTCCATTGCGCGTCTCAAGCTACCGATGCCACCCTCAACCAGCTTGGCAGCTGCTGTCTGCTCCTGGAACGTCAGCTCTCTACCTTCCTTGGCCGCCTGCTCCATGACGGAGAACGGTGGGTGCTTCACGAATCTGTCGAAGTCTCTGCCCTTCAACCCCTTCTGCTTGGCTGCCTTATACACCGCGTAGTTCTCAGAGAACTTGCGGAACGGCGCATCACCAAGGGACAAGAGTCTGAACATGACCTCGGCTGGGATACCGAGCGTACCCTTGACGTACAGTTTGAGTTTCTGAGAGGAGGAGATGTCGCTATCTAGACCGAGCTTGGTCAACGCCCCACCCTTACCTCTTGCCGCAGCAAGGGACATCATTGGGAAGAAGCCGCGCTGGATTCTCCACTCAGTGTCACCCTTGCTCTGTCCAGTACGCACCTCGTACATCGCCTCGCTGAATCCCTCACCAATTCCCTTGAGTCCGTGGTAGAAGGCTCCCAGGCTAAGTGGTCTGGAGTTAGGTACATCTCTACCGAATGCTCTGCCAAGTGTAGCCATCGACGACTCAGTCAGTGATGACAGGATGTTCATCGGCAACACCACCCCGAGGTTGACGAGGTTTGCGAACACGTTGGTGACCTGCGACATGGTGGTCATGAGGTTACCCTGCATGAGTTGAGTCCCGATAGACCCCCACCCGTCCTCAACGAGTACGTTCGTGAGTCTGATCAGATCCCTGTCGGCTGATGCAAGCTCAGCCTGAGTCGCTTCCAATGCCTTCTCCAAGTTGGTGTAGTCTGTGTCAGACAGGTCGACCCCATCCCTCAACTTCTTGCTGAGGTCCTTGATCTGACGCATCTGCTCCAGCACCTTTGTAACCTTGGCCATCACCTGGGCCGAGTCGTTCTCGCTCAGTTCGTTACCGTTGCGCTCCACAGCATCCCTGATCACCTCGAACATGGCGATAGGTGTAGAGCTCTTGAGCTCACCGAAGTGACGAAGAATTCTACCAGCAGACGTACCGATCTCAGCAAGATCAGCTGTAATCTGACTGACCATGGCCATGTCTCCACGTGCTGCCGCTCTGTTGATCAGTTCGATGCCAGCCAACACACCTACCTCATTCTGTGCCTTGGACAGGTTGGCCAGTGACGTCTCTCTCACAAGCCCGAACAAGTCCTCCATGTCCATGGACTCCAAGCCTTCCTGGATTTCGGACAAGACCTGCGGCTCGAAGTAGTTCTGAGGATTCTCGATGATGTCCTTGCGTGCGCTTGGCATATCTGCAGCCACGCGGTTAGCAAAGCGTCTGATGCGACCCTTCTTGTTGCCACCATCTGCTGCCTTGTTGGACCTGTTGGTTCTCTTTGTAGATGTCTGAGTCACAGCGTCGGGCCCAAGCATGTTCTCGTAGATCCGCTTCATTGGATCGTTGAGGTCGAGATCGATGTCGCTTCCAGTGATACCGTTGTAGATATCAACCATGAACTTCTTGAAGTTCGTGAACGCAGCCTTGAGCTGTGATGTTGGTGCCTCCTCTGTCGCCAAGTAGTTCTCAAAGCCACGAGCAAACTTCTCGCTCACGCTTCGGCTCCACTCGTCCTCACCAGCCCAAGACAAGATGTCTTTCTTCTCGCCGTCCGTCAGCACTGTCTCGTAGGCGTGAGCCATCTCGTGCACAGGTGAAGACACGTTGGGTGAGGTGAGTGCGTGGATGATGAACTTGCCATTCTGCATGACGATTGCAGCCCGCTCATCTTGGAAGTACACAGGATCACCATTCTTGTCGAGCAGTGGTTCGGGGGATGCTTTAAGCTGTCCCTCTTCCTTACCCTTCATGACCTTGCCTGAAGGCTCGGCTCTCACCATGAACCGATCGTCAGTCGGTGAGGCGTACTCCACGTCCTTGGCGTAGACCAAGCCACCAACTTGAATGACTTCTGCCGCTGCAACCACTGGCTGCATAGTGGCTCTGTCGTAGAAGTAGGAGTGACGGAACGGGTTCATGCCAACCTGCACCCACGCGGGGTCGTTAGCAACAGCCTCGATCATCTTCTCTCCGTTGCGACCAACCTCCTCAACTGTAGACCCTGGAATCTCTACGTTGTCACCCACCATGCGGGCGAACGTAGCCTTGTTCATGGCGTTGGAAGCCACCTGCAAGGCGAGCCTTGGGTCAGTGGAGAACTCCACGTTGGTGATTCTGGCTGCAGGTCTGTAGCTAACTGGTGCTCCGTCAGGTCCGTCGTGCATGCTAACGACCCATGCGTTGGCATTCAGGTACGCTGGGATATCAAGTCTGAGACCGACTCTCTGGACAGGCTCACCCTGCTTGTTCACAAGCGGAGCCATCGCCTTCTCCATCTGCCTCTTGTTGAGGGCTTCGTTCATGTGGTCCTCAGACACAGCCGCGAAGAACTGACCGATAGGTCCTGTCCTGTCGTACTCCCTGACCACAGCGATGTACTCCTCCGTGGTGATCTTTCCGTTCTTTAGGTCGGCAGCAGCTTCGCTGATAACATCCTTGCGCACAGAGATCTCAGAGTCACGCATGTTGCGGACAGGAGTCTCCTCCCACGTGATAGGCTTGGACTCCTTCTCGAGTCTGTCTTGGAGTTTCTTCTTGTCAGCCGTAAGCTTGCCCGCCTTTTGGCCAGCCTTCTTCTCAGCCTGGAACTCCTCGATGGTCATCTCACGACCCTTGGCTTGCTCCATTTCTTGAAGCAGGAAAAGGTCCGCTTCCTCGAGCTGAGCTCTTCTCAAGCCTGCCTCTCTCTTGCGACGGAACTCTTGGCTCAGGTCGTCCTTCTGGAACAAGGTCTTGTCCTTGCGTTTGAACGTGTTGAACGCCAACCCTGATGACGGGAACAGACGCTTCATGTCTGCCTTCGCAATGGCACCTCCAGTTGTTGGATCTTGGAAAGCTTCATTCCATTCCGTCACCTCGTCAAGAACGTGGAGCTTGATCTCCGCACCGTCAGCTGCCTTGATCGCGAATGGGTAGGACTCGTGAGTGCTATCCTCTTGGATGGTTACAAGGTCTTGGTTCTTTGCCAACCCCTCTGGTCTGCTGACCTCAACCACAGCGTACACCCTGCCCGACTTACCCTCACGGGTGACGTCACGGAGAAGGGGCTCACCAAGCATGTAGGCAAAACCCTCAGTCAAAGCTGTTGCTGAGAGATTGCGCCCTGGCTTGGCCTTGTAGTTTGGCGACTTGTTCTGAATACCTTCACCGAAGAATGAAATCAGTTGATCCTGAGTCTTTTGAGACTTGACGTCTGCCGTGAATTCAGTCAGTACCTGTAGAACGAATGCCCTCCTGTCCTCGAACGACAGTGGTGGACGAAGGGCGTCTCTCAAGAATGAGATCAGCTCCCTGTCTGTGAGCATGGGCGGGATGTCGAATGGAAGAGCCTTGTTTCCTTTAGAGTTCTTGGCCTTCTTAGCTGCACGCTTGATTGATCTCTCGATCTGACCTCGTGTCACACCAAAGCTCGGGTCCTTGGCAAAACCAAACAGCGTCTCGACCACTGCGTTTGCAGACTTGAGAGTCGAAAGGTTCTTGGTCGGTGCTCCAGTGGTTAGTGCCAGCCTAGCCTTGCCGTCCTTAGACTTAGCGGCTGACTCGTTGAGAAGCTCGGCAAGCTTGGCGGCTGTACCCTTACCAGTCCCTGCCCACACAAAGCCTTTGTCGTTGTACTTGATTGGGTAGTACATGCCACCCTGTCCCTCGACGAGAAGCTCTCCGTCCTTGTAGATCTCCCCAGAGAACGCATCGTCTGGTGAGTGAAGCACAAACTCTGCGTCTTCAGGGAACTCGCTGAGAGTCATGTCTCTAGTGATCTTGCCCTCCCTCTCTAGGTTTGCGAACAGGTCGCCGTTCTTGTCATAGGAGAATGTGATGCGTGACTTGGGGTCACTGAAGTTTCCTTGGAACAGTACGTTGCTCTCGTTAACTTCCTTTGGTAAGCCATCAGGCGACTGCACGAACTCGAACTGTGAGTACTGCTCTTCCTTAGTGATACCGTTGCGCTCAGCCATGGTAGCAACCATGCGGTCAGATACCACGGCTGCAGACATTGCCTCGTTCAGATCCAAACCAAACACCTCTTGATAGGTCTTGGTGAGATCTCTGAGGCTGCGAGGAGACATACCCGTCTGCTCGGCCACCTTGCTTCGAGGGGTCTTAGGCTCGCCTTGTGATGGGAGCTCAGAGAACTCCTCTGGCAACAACCCCATCTTCTGTTCAGCATACGCTCTGTCCTTGGCAGATAAGTAATTAGGATTGTTCGGTTGGATCAAACCTCCGTCCTCCCCTCTCATCTGAGGGCCGTAGTTCACCCAGCTGTTCTGACCTCTGGTCTCAGTGGTCATGGCTCTTCGAGCCTTGGGCGTAAACATACGAGCGTGCACATCCCAAGCGTTCTCCTCACCGATTGGTCCGAAGCTGTTGCCTCGCTCCCCATGTCCGAAGAAGTCGTGAACCGCACGGAACACGTCGTTCATCAGCATGGGCTTGCCGTTCTTGTCCGTGAACTTGGACTCGTTGAGTAGTGGGTTCTCTGCTCTCTGCGACTCGGTGATACCAGCCTGACCAAAGTCCTTCTCAGTGGAGAGGATGTACAGGTGGTTGTTGTTGTTGAGATCCTCAAGCATCTCCTGAGAGTTGGCGTATGGTTCGCCGTCACCCTCGTAGACTTCTACCTCAACCCCCTCCTCTTGCAGCATCATGTACTGAACCTCTGACTCTGCAGCCATGGCCTCGTACGCCTCTCTCACCTCTGGATCGTCGGGGTTGTGTTCCATCGCCTCGAATGCATCAGCAATCCGCATGGCGTTGTCCTTGTCGACCTTCCTGATTGGGGCACCCTCTTCTGGAGCGGCAGGTGCGTTCTCTCTAAACTTACGAGCAGCGCTCTGTGCTGCCTTAGCTGGCTCACTAAACAGCCTCCGTCCTCTTGGTGGGGACTTTACCTCCTCACGCTTCTTGTCATCGAAGGACTTGGTGATAGCCGACATCAAGTCGTCTCTTTCTTGATCAGAGATCTCGCCGTTACGGTGTCGCTCCAACACCTGCCTCTTTGCCTGCAGTTCTTGAGAAGCCCCTGCCTCTTCACCCTCACCCTCTGTATCAACCACTGGCTGCTTCACCAACCCTACCTTCTTGTTGTAGGCTTCGAGCAAGTCCTTGTCTTTTTCAATGGAGACGCCAGCGTCTTGAAGCTCTTCTGGCGTGGAGTCTTCGATGAACTCGGCCATCGACTTTCTGTCGTGAAGAACCTTCTTACCCTCCTTTGTGGTGATGGCGTACTCACCTGGGGTGACTGCGTTGGTGAGTATGTTAATCACAGACCCTGGGGTGCTGCCCACAAATTCGCCTACGATCTCAGATGGAGACAGCTCCTTGCCAATTACCTTCTGCTTGGTCGCTTCACCCGCTGCACCACCGAAACCTTCTACCATGGCAGCCGTCACAGCCACCGCAGTCTTGCTCGCCCCCTTAGCCACTTGCTTTCTAGCGACCGCGCTTCCAAGCCCACCAGTCACTGCGTCGATCACCGCCACTGTAGCTCCACCTGCCTTCGCATTACGGCGAACCTTCTTCATGAACTCGGTGTCAGTGAGGTAGTCAGCGAGTGTGTCTTCGTTGTACTCCCTACCCTCTCTCTCAGCTCTCTCCCTGAATGCATCAACGATGATTGCCGACCCCTCCACTGCACCACTGGCAATACCAATACCTGCTCGGAGTCCTACTTGCCCACCAAGAACAGCGCCTCCTCCTGCGCCAACGGCTGTGCCAAGACCAGGGATGGTAAAGGATCCAGCAGTACCCCCAGCAACCGCTCCTGCACCTGCACCCGCAGCTGTAGATCCAGCAATCGTAGTCAGAGAGTCTTCGTTAAGAAGCATGGACACAGACTCCAATGCCTGTCCCACAACGACCGAAGGATTCTGAAAGTATGCGTAGAGTGTGTTGCCCCACGTGTCACCTCCCTCTTGGATCTGCTTCTGGAAGGCAGCCATCTCCTCTGTCTTAGCGCCTTGATCATAAGTCTCTCTGTAGAAGTCTCTGATCATATCATCAGTGATGTCCTCTGGTGCTGCAAAGGCAGCGTCAAACACCTCATCTTGGCTGGCACCGATCTGCTGACCAGACTTGATGTACCCGTACATGTCGTCGATGAAGTCACCGAAACCACCGAGGCTGTTGATGAAGTCACCAGCGGCGCCTGTGATGTACTGCTCCTCCTTCTTCTGACCCTGCGTCATATCCCACGCCTGCTCAGCTTGCTGCTTGGACATCTGCTGAGTGGCCTCAACCATGAAGCTGTCACGCTCTGGGTTTGGGGCGGGTGCCTTGGGTGTAAAGAACTGAGACTGAAACTCCTCGAGTGATCGAGTGTACATCTGCTCCTTGTTCAGAGCGTCGTAGAGCTGTTGCTGAGCACCAGCAGTCGCGAACTGCGACTGGAACTCTTCGAATGACTTAGTGTACTGCCCCTGATTGAGGAGCTGATCGTATAGCTGTCTTACTGGATCCATGTATAAATGCTGGTGAGAGAGGACTCACCCGCAAATATACCCCATTCTAGCTTGGGATCACTGCCCTCCCTTCAACCAAGACCGCATCGTACCCATGCCTTGGTCGTACAAAGGTCTGCCCTGAACCTCTCCTGGTTGGACTCCAGCCACCACCGCGTAGGTAGCGTCGAGGATTTGCTGAATCTCCTGCTCAGATGGGTTAGGGTTGGAGAGTGTGTCCGACGGGATGTATCTCTGCAGTCCTCTGGACATCAGGTACCAGTTGGCTACCTGAGCTGCCACCTGCGGGTTCTCACTGATGAGGTCTGGGTTTTGCAAGAGGGAGTCGTCACCGAACAAGGCTTGTGATGCAGAAGCGTAGTTGTCCTTGCCAGTCAATTGAATCAATCCACGGCCACGGAACTTGTATCCATCGCCAGGCTGATCGTTACCCATGCGACCGCCGTACACAAACTCAAAGAACTCCTCTGGATTCTTCTTGAGTCTGTTGATCTCTCGGTCGTTGAGGTCTCTTGCTCTTGAGAAGATCTCTCTGATCCGAGATGGTGAGCTCTCGGCGTACGACTTTTCGACAGCGTCGTGCTTACCCTTTGACTCCTTCTGAGTGACTGATGCGATAGCTGTTGCAACGGGCTCCGAAGCTCCGCTACCCACCAACCCCTTCACCATGAAGTCTTGACCCTTAGTCAGGTTCTCAGGAGTGATGCTCCCCATTCGGCGAATCGGTGGTTCAGAAACCTCTCTAACTTGAGTGGCTGTCTGAGGTCTACCCATAACTGCCTCAGCAGGATTGATTTGTGGAGCCTGTGGTTGGTCAAGAACTCTTGGGTCCTTGGTTGCTTTAGACAAGCCGTCGTATCTCACCAAAAACTTACGCACTTCCTCTTGACCTTCTTCAGAATCAAGGTACTCTCTGATCTTGTCTGAGTTCTTGGTGACCGCAGTCTTGTATCCGAGACCACCAAAGACAGCCTCTGCTGCTGTACCCAGCACACCTCTTGTCCCTCTACCAACACCAAGTTGATCCAGCCCCATCTCACTAAGCTTGCTAGTCACTGACGGGAGAGACAGGAACTGCTTGGCTTGATCCTCCGTCATCATGGCTGGGCGTACGTCACGAACAGTTGGCTGTACAAACCCTGCGGTCAAGCCAGTCGGTGCAATTCTAGTGTTGTAAGCCTTGCCATCAATTACTGTGTCACCAGGCTTGGCATCCGAGGTACTCATGTAGCTGACAATGTCGTCGAATACGTCGCCAGTTCTGCGCTCACCAGTGACGCTATCCACGTACAAGAGTGGTGAATCGCTAGGGAGTCTTGCAAATCCTGGCTCAGGCAATAGAGACTCTCTGTTTGGAACAGACGCCATAGCCGTTTTAAGCGCCTCCTGTTGAGCCGCAGGTGTGTCTTGATACTCTACCGTGGCTTGCTGCTCAGGAGTCTCTAGAATCGTCTCCTCTGGCGTCTCAGTGACGCCGATGTTGTCAAGCGATCCAACGCCTGATTCAGTCTGAGGCTTCTTCTCAGTGTACAGATCAGAGATAGACACGTTGTGCTTGGCTCTCATTTGCAGATCGATCTCTGCGAGCTGCTCACCTTGAAGCGGTACGGTGTGAGACCTCTGATCCCCAGTCTCACTCATCGATGCATACTTGAGATACACCCGATTGTTCTCGTCGACGAAGATGCTGGTTGGTGAGACCTTGATAGCACTTGGTTGAGGACCAACAGCAAGGGGATCTTCAATAACCATGTCAGAGAATCCAACAAGGGATCTAACACTACCCTCGTGGTTAAGTCCAGCATCATCAGTAAAGGAAGTCTTCTGACCAGACTCCAAGAATCTGTTCTTGTTCAGCTCCTTCTGATCTGGCTCAGGCTCAGTGGCTGCAGCCGACAAGAAGATCTGCTCACCATACTGCATGGCGAGGTCGTAGTTCCGCTGGAATGACTCGGCACTATCCTTGTCCATTGGGACTCCCTCAATGAAGGCTCTCTCCTGTGCGGGATCAGTGAAGGGTGACTTGCCTCTTTGGTTCAAGGACACAAGGATCTGAGCTCTGTGCTCCTTACCCTTCTTGCTGTTCATCATGGCCTCCTCTCGGAACAGTTGCTTCGCCCTGCTCTCGTCGTACTCGCCGTCGAGATTCAGGACGCGCTGCACGTTTGAATCCGTGGCCCACTGAGGCACAGTCCCCACGTCGTAGTTCTTGGTGCGCGGAGTGAACGCCTCTGCATTCCCATAACCTTCGAGCTCTCGGATGTCCTTAAAACTACCGTCCTCTTGTTCTACAACCCACGACCCATTCACCTTCCTAGCCCTTGACGGGTCAAAGAAGTTGTTGAACCTGTCCTCCACCTCTGCAAAGTGGGCTGGCGATTCGTCGAACTGCAAACCAACATCTAGATTTGCTGAGGCAGCCTTCTGCCCCGATGGATCTGAGAAGGCCACGTTCATGTGAGCCTTGCGAGCGGCCTGAACAGTCTCGTTGTTGTGCTCGTTCATCCAGGCCCACTCGGACTGCAGCTCTGCCAGCTTGTTTTGCTGTGCGACAACGTCGTTGCTGCTCATGATGAAGTTGCGTACCTCATCCACAGACTGCTGAAACAGAGGTCTCAAGGCGTCAGGAAGCTGACCAACCTCGTAGCCAGACATGGTCTTCAAGTCTTGCCTGTCAATAACCTGAGCCCGCTCCAGTCTTCTACGCTTCTCGTTGAGTCTAGCTTGTCTAATCTTCTGAGCATCAACGATTTGATCAGACAGACTTTTCTTGCCTGTGTTCAAAGGTTGAGGCAGGCCACCCTGTCCGCGCTGTGGAAACTGAATCATGCTTATTTGAATCTTGGTTGAGAGTAGAGGTTCTCAAGGTAGTCGAACAACCCGTGAACATCACCCTCTTCGACCAACTTCTTTGTGGTCAAAAAATCTTTCTTGTTGAGAACACCTTCGCCGCCAGTCAACTCCCCTACCTTCTCTCCGTCTTCGTCGATCATGTGGATGGGGTTCTCCTTGTGAGAGAACATCTCCCCCTTCGTGGTTGAAGCGCTAACTCCACCCATGTCCCCGACAAATCGACCCCCGTCCTCACCGAAGAAGTTGGGGAGGTCTCTCATTCTATCCTCGTCCATCGCTGATTGATAGGTTGAGATACCAGAACCAAGCGCGTCAGCCAAGGGACTAATGCCTTCGGCAGTCATGCGGGCCTGCAACTCTCGATCAGGATCCATACCAGACGCACCTCTCTGCAACTCAAGGTTGGCGAGGGCTGCGAGTCTAGTCTTGTTGTCGTCTCTGACACCCACGTTGTATGCGTCGATCTTTGCGGCCTCCGCTCCGTACGCGGCCTCAGCTTGGTTGGCCATGTTAGCCGCCATCTGATTTGCTTCATTCACGCCGCCGCTGATATCATCAAGTTGAGATACAGCCACTGCAGCCATGGCGGGGTCACCGCTGTCTAGCACGTTGAGGATGGAGGCTGTATCTTGATCGGCCTTCTCTCTTGCGCTATCGACCAGCATGCGTGAGCCCTGCACTGCGGCATCTCTTGCGTCGGCAATGCCTTGAGATAAACCCATCTCCTCTCTGTCGTACTTCTCACTCATGAGGCCCTTGAGGGTGTTCTTGTACAAGCCCTCATGCTCTGCGTATCTCTTGGCCTCGTCTGACGCCAGGTTTTCGTAGAACTTCTTCTGGTTTCTGGCCGCCATAAAGTCGGCACCTGCGCCGATCACAGACATGCCCAATGCGACGGGGTCAATCTGACCACCACCTTCGTACATCTTATACTTCTTATCTCTTCTAATAAACCTCATGGCTGCAAATTTAATCAATAGTTACTTCGTATGGTCCGCACTCACTGGTTCGTAGTTGAGGTTCACACTGTACAACTCGAAATCGTCGCTACCCAAGTTGATGAACATCTCAGCTCTCTGTCCCCTAAGGTCGCCACCATGAACTGATGGATCCTTAAATGCAAACAACGACACACCACCCTCGATTGCTGTCGGGTTGATGGGGTTGTTGATTAAGTATCCCGTAGGTTGAAGGGCTGGGTATGCAAACGTGTACGGATCCTTTATAGGTTCAGACCTGCTAAGCAACGGGTATCCCTGTGGCAGGGTTAGTTGGCTTGGCACATCTTCGTATTTCTCAATCGAGTCGAAAGGTTGGTATGTTGGCACACCACTGCTACCTTCTCCAAAGTAAAACTGATTGTTGTAGTACAGTCCATACTTCACCCCTGGCTCTGGAACGTAGTCGCTTCCCGTGGTGTCTACGTGAAAGGCAATCCACTCTGGGGGGATGCCGTCAAACTCTAGGCCTGGGAAAAATCTAACAACGCTTTGCAGAGGACTAACCTTCATCACCTGTCCAACGTAATGCATTGTGGCACCGTTGATCAAGGTATTGTCTCTGCCCAGACCTCCGTACAGAATACCACCCTTGACCTTCATGGGTTGGAGGGATGTTGGCTTGTAGTACGTTGAGCTGTCGGTGGTGTTGTACGGGTAGAACACGGATCCAGTTGTCTCGCTCTCAAGCGATTCTGTGCCCTCGATAGAAACAGTCTTGAAGATCTTGTTTGCTGACAGGTTGTCGTTGAACGCGACAGATATACCAGAGTTAGTAATAGTCCCGTAGAAGCTGTTGTTCGCGCCAGTGTTGTGACTGTGTACCGAAGTCCCGCTGCTAGAGTACATTTCCTTGTTAAAGCCTACCACGGCTTTAGGAGTGAAGCTGTATCTCGATCTCCAACCCTTGTCTTTGTGTCCGAATGCTATTGCCATTACTGTTGTGGATCAAATGTAAACAACCCGAAATCTGCCGCTGCCTCAGCACCCACAGCTGTCTGTGAGACAGGTCCAAACAAGCTTGAAACCTGGCCTTCGTTGACACCAAAGACCTCGCCAGCATTCACTCCCACTCCACCCACATATCCTGTAGCACCCTGAAGTTGATTTGTAAAATTCTCTGGAGAGAACTTGCCTGTCAGCGCATCGAGCATCAACCTTATTCCGTAGATGGCGGACACTTCATCACCCTCTGGGCTAAGATAGGGGTCTGTGATGCTCAGCGTATTCTCTGCAGTAACCCCCGATCTACCAAGCACCGCATCGGAAAGTCCAAGCGCAAACGTTTGCTCCAGAGAGGGTCCCTGATTGAGGCCACCCAGAAGTCTCTGAAAGTCTGCAAGTCTGTTGACAACGTACTGAACGTCGTTAGCGATTGACACAAGTGTGTTTCTGTCAGAAGCTGATGATCCAGTCCCCTTGATGGCTGCCGCAGAGTATGTAGCACTTGTCTGAACAACATCTGCTGGGTCTATCTCTGTCGAGGCTTGCGGTACTGTGGGGTCTAAGAATCCAGAGTAAGCAGGGTTGTTGTTGAGTGAGCTAGAAATGCCAAAACCTCCTCTTGACTCACTCAAGAATCCTTCGCCTGAAGTAATCGTTCCGTAGGCGTCTGAGTAACTGGACATAGAGCCCCCCACAAGGGCCTCTTCGATGTAACGAATCATGCTCTTCATGATTCCAAACTTAACCTTAGCTGAGGCGAAGCCGTTGTCTCCTCTACGATTGATACCTACCTCCTCACTTCCAACAAGATCAGCAATCTTGTTGAGCTTTTCAACGAGAGTGCCCGATGTCAGGTTTGAAATAACAGCATCGCTCTGACCGTTAACAAACTCCGCAAGAATAGCGTCATCTTCGTTAGCTGTCCCTGAGAAGTCGATACCTCCAGACGTCTCTGTGACCAGGTCTGTCATGACGTTGATCACATTAGACACAGCGTCATCAAGGCCATCAGAAACAAATCTCTCCTCAATCGCAGCCTCCTGATTGAAGAAGGTTACTGTGTCAATAATATCCGAAGTAGATATCTCCACGTCTGTCTCTGACACAATGTCTGTCGCTGTAATCCCTCCGTCACCTGCGTCTGTGTTTGCGATGATGTCAAGCACGTCGGCAACGCTACCATTCGATTCATACAAGGCACTAAGAGTTTGGTTCACAAACACATCCGCTGGAGATGTGTCTGGGGGTAGCTTGTCCAAAAATCCATCCCCTATACCCTGCACAAGTTCATACACTTGACTTGCCAGGACGTCTCTCACGTTCACCAAGCTGTCGTTGTCGCTTACGATGCTTGAGAAGTCCACAGTAAATCCAGTCTGAAGCTGATCTCCAATAGATCCGCTTATGATGTTAGAGTTGAATACAGCGAACTCATTTCTAGCGGGTAGTATTTGATCGTCAGACAGGTTTGGAACTTCCTTCAAGAAGTTCTCGCCAGCTGTACCAGAAGACACCCAGCTCACAGGGTCTCCTTGGCCATCTACGGATGGCTTAGGGATGCTGTTAATTACTGCGGCCAAGTCCTTGATGTCCTTGATGTATTGAGCGGTCTGGGTCACGAGCTCCCCCTTAACTACATCCAACTCTTCTGTGATCACAGAGCTTGCGTCGGCGATGTATTCGTTCAAGACTTGAATCGCAATACTTCTTGCCTCAAGGAACTCTGAGATAGCATTTGTAATACCAGACAGAGGGTAGTCCCCAGTTGCAGCAACGTAGCTACCTTCAATAGGAGTCGGGAAGAAGTTGCCTATGATGTTTAGGACAGAGTCTACCCCGCCTACTGCAGTCTCACTCACGATAGTATCAAGTGCATCGGGGTTGATACCAACGCCAAATCCTTGAATGTAAGTTGTCTGAAACCCTGAGAACTCTCCCGTAACCTCGCCCGTACCTAGTGCATAGGGGAAGGAGTAGGTTTGCTCAGCGATAGAATACCCCAACGGCACGACCGTGAGGGGAGATAGTGCTGCAAATTTTTCTAAAAAATTGCTGTAGGGGTCGAGCGAAGATTCACCAGTTATCTGTTCAGCAATATCATACAGTTGTTCAGGTGTCGGCTGAGGAATCCCAGTCCTGTCCCACAAGTCGTTATTGACGTAGCCGTTGTTGATAAAGGCGTTTGGCAGATTGATGGCAAGGTTAAGCCTTTCGTTGATCGCCTGATGAAGAGCCTCTTGAGTTTCGATCATCGCTTGCACAGCAACGACGTACTCCTGAGTGCTTTCAATGGGGTCTGGGATGGTGGTGTCAGCACCTGGGAGGACAGTGTCCCCATCAAACTCTGCACCCGTAGGCAATGGATCGTCGACGGTAACCACCACAGTAGTGACATCGTTGTACGCCTGATCAAGAGAGTTTTGAAGAGACTCCACCAGAGTTTCAAGCTCAGAGATTTCTCCCTCAAGACCCTCGACAGTGCCAAGTAGGGTGTCGTATTGAGTTGGGTCTACAACGACAGCCGTCGGGTCCACGAACGTAATGCCTTCAGCTCCGCTCTCTGTCGTCGTTTGAGATCCGTTGTTCTGAATAATTACATCAGGGTTCGTTGAGTAGCTGTTGCCTTGATACGGGGTGATGTCGATAAGGAACTCGTCGTTGAGATAGTCAAATCCAGTAACGATTCGTGTGCTCTCGCTCGATCCATCAAACAGGCCATGGAAGTAATCCTTCATCCCCATGTCAGATATGACTTCTACACCAGCGCCAGGTCGGTAACGATACACCTCCTTCCTAAATCTGTTTGCGAAGTAGTAGTACCCGTCGACGTAGAGAACAGACTCAGGGTTACCTCCCGTACCGTAAGCCCCAGGAACAAACACTTGAGTGCCAACCACCTTCGATGAGGCGATCAAAGATGCGTTGTCAGAGGCGTCTGAGATGACGCTTCTGTTGATAGGGAGGAAGCTTGTCTTTCTGTTCTGGAACACAGTGAGACTATCCCCATCCCTGTGAATCTTGTCAATCTCTCCGTGCTCGTTGGGCAGGTTCTTAAGGTTCGCCGTCGTGTTGTCAAACGTAGACAGCTTGTTGAATACGGCTGCTGGATTGTTAAGGTCAGAGTACGTCACAGAAGAAGCTCTTCTCAACTGCCTGTTGTTTGGCAAGAAGACCTTGGCCTTTCCCTTACCAATAACCTTGGTGCCAGGGAACATGTCCGTGAATCTGTTAGACTCGACGTAATAATTCAAGAACCTTGGTGACGAGGCATTTGATGCCTTGACGAGGTTCCTAAAGAATCCTCCCTGACTCGCGTACTTGGGTACGTTCATAGCAATGCGCCTGAACCACACGTCACCGTCCGTGATTACGTGATCTTGGTACTCGTGAACCAGCGTGTTGCTTTGATTCAGGACGCTGTACGCAGGCCCTATCTCTCTGTACACCCTCTCCTCCGCGTCTTGCTTTGCGGTGGGTGAGAAGATCTCAATGACAGCTCTGTCTCCCCACCTGTGTGACGTAGCGTTAGGGTCGTTCTCCCCGTTTCGCACATCCACGTAGGTAAATCCAGAGGCTCCTGGGTTGCTCTTGAGGACCAAGAACTGACCAGTCTTGAAGTTTGGAACGTCTCCGTCAGAGTCGTTGTGAAGAGGATTGTCAGCGCTGTCGGTGAGTGTCACCTGATCCACAACGTCAAACACGTAGTTGACGGGGAAGGCTCTAGAATCCAAGGCATCTCCAGTGAAGTAAGACAGAACTCTAACCTTGTCACCCGCCTTGTACTTGTAGAGATTCTTGTCTCCGATGTCAGACACAGCGCCGAAGGCATTTGCGTAAGAGACGTCAGAGTTGCCCTGCAAGTAGTTAAGTGACACGTAGATGTTACCGAGTGTGCCCTCGTCGTCTTCGTCCTCTGCAGCAACGAAAGCGCCACCAGCCATGTACTGAATAAAGTCTGACGTAGTGCTATTACCCCCGTAAACAAATCTGTAACTGTGGGCCCAGAGTGGAGGGCTGCTCGTGATAGAGCATCCGATAGACACGCCCCCCTGCCCAACTGCGTCAGCACTACCCTCTGCCTGGGCGTATCCCGCTACGTAAACAGAAGGGAGTGGATTCACACCTCCTGACCTACCAAATCTGTCGTAGTACACAACCCCGAAGTCGTGGTCGCTATATCTCTTGAAGCTCTTGAATCCCTCTGCGTCGTCTTGAGCGGAGAGGATGAACGTGTTATTCGACAAGACCTCAAGAGAGGACGGCTGCTCATCGCCCGCATCATCTGGATTGATCTTCAGATATCCAGGTACAGGGGTTATTTGATCAGGTCCGTTCGTAGAATCAAAGAGGGAGTAAGTCCTGATGATCTCTTTGTCCAACTCGCTCGCACTGTTGCTTGAACCAAGAAGGGGGTTGTCTTTGTAGCTGACCCCAGACTCGAGATCTGTACTCGCCCCAGTGTACAGGTACTGAAACGGGAAGTTAAAACCAACAAGCGTTGGTCCATAAGAGTAGTCAGGGTTAGCCATCTCCCCGTCATCTGGGTAGAATCCAGAGGCGCTGACACCCGTGCTTTCGTTTCTGTCGTCACCGATAGCTCTCGCGGACGTAAGTAGTTGACCCACAGTTATCAGTGATGACGGGATGCTACCCTCAATCTTACCACCATAACCGCCCATGGATGCTCGAACTTGATCCTCTGTGAATGGGTTGGGCAAACCCAAGGCAGACCATTCGGTGTTCGCATCTGCTGCTGCAGCGGAGAAGACCAACGCTGTGTCTGTAAGGCTGCCCTTCCAAGACCCAATACCACCCTCACCATCGAGCATGGAGAAGGCGTAATTTTTGTAATTGATCAAACTCGTGACAGCCCCTGCCACGGCAATCTGATCTAGCAGGGCGTCGGTTCTTAGAGCCTGTTCCTCGAACGGAACGAATAGATCCCCTAAAACCTCCGTGGTTGTAACACCTCCAGCCACACCCCCAATCTGCGCCCCAACAGTCTCTGTTGTTGTGTTGGCAGGCTTTAGCTTACCGAACCACTTGAGCTTATTTGCTCTGATCATATTACCGCCCGCAGCGGAGGTGTTGAGGGCAGCAATCTCACCAGGGCTAGCATCAGTTACGTTGTCAATAAGGTTCTTGTAGGTCGTGCCTGAGCTACTACCGTTTAGTGTTGAGAACAACTCCAGAGCTGTGGGTTGGGACATGGGGGCTCCGACAGCATTTGGATCAAACGCCACCCACCTCTGAATCGATGTAAACTGATTGAGCTGATACACTCCGTCAGAAATAAACGGATTGCTGTCTGCGTTTTCTGTTGCCACCACACCACTCACATTGCTCGTTACGAATGGAGTTGAAGCGAACCAGTCGCTGTCGGTGTTCCCGAACACTGGGACGCAAGTTCTGAGCTCGTAGTCTCTAACCTTCACGATGTCCAGAGCCAAGAAAGCTTCGGAGTCAGAAAGGCTAAGTCCGTTGAGACCATCTAGATCTCTCAGCTTGAAGTCAAGGGTCACCTTGTTGACAATGAAGAATCCAACTGGAGAGGGGTGCGTCTCTGTACCACTTCCAGTATATCCCTCAACCTGTCCCTTGTCAGCACAGTGGCAAATCAAGTCCGTGAGGCTGGAGTTTCTCTGGATAACCTCTCTGTTCCCAATACCAAGATCGTAGCTGTACGTGGACAACACGTTGGATGTAATGAGCTCAGCAGCAGGCGCCCCACCAATAGGTAAGATCATTGGGGAGCTGTCACCCTTAAGGGTCTGCTTGATTAGCGTCAGAGCCTGGGCCTCAGTGATGGGTTGGGTTGTCTTAAACTTTACACTGAAAGACAACTCACCGCCCCTCAGGATCAAGGGGTTAGATGGAGACGTACCGTACACAACCTCGACCTGTTCGTCCTCATAAGGTCCAGCCTTTACCTCCCAGGTTGCAGACGTGTTCTGAAGCACGTCGTCACTAATCCCAACCCTATTCCCGCCGATTCCAAGAGACCCGATCTGAATGGAAGCACCTGTGTTCCCAACACCGTAGTTACCCCTTACCCAGGCGTTCTTCGATATTGACGGCGACTTATCCTTATCGTAGTAACTGGAGAAGTTTTCCGATGGTGTGGTTGTGTTGTAACCGTATAGCTCGTTGTTTGAGTGATAAGACCTGCAAGACTCATAGAGATGCAAGTTCTTGTCAGGCGCAAACGACATGTCAAAACTTACTGTCGAACCAGCTGGGATCACTTCGCCTGTGGGGTTGGTAATCTTGAGGTACATACCAGCAACCTTGTTCTGCAATTCATCAGACGTGAAGTTGTCGTTGTCCACCTGAGCAACTTGAGACTCAACCTCGATGTCAAGGGCTCTGAAGTCATCAGGCCTCTCCTTGTAGGAGACACCCATGGATGCCGTCACGGGCGTGTTGTCGTAACCCTCTCTGTAGTTACCATAGAACAGCCTATCCTCTACGACCTCGTTAGTCTTGGCGGCTTGAGGTACGTTTTCAAAGGCGCGCTTTGTCTGCTGCTCTGGGAGTACAGAAAGAATCTCTCTGTTACTAAAGTAGGTAGTCAATGCAGATCCACCGCTTTCGAGTTCAGACACGATGTACCAAGCCCCAGACTCACCGAACCTCATGAGAAGTCTCACCCTCTCAACAGAAGTTGCTTGAGCTGGGATGTCAATCTGGAGGCTGTTGTAGTTGTCTACGTCGTCCTTCTCATTAGCCCCTTGCTGCAAGTAGGCAGGGGGTACTGCGAGAGAGGAGTATGCTGAAAGAGGTGATACCTCTCCAGTCTCGTGTATGTTTTGATAGGCGAACTGAACCCCAGGAAGGTTCCTGAAGTTGGACACAGATGACAACTCAGCCTGACCTTGGTTGTACCCGAACGAAGTGATCGGAGACTCTTGAGGGGTTGGTGTGCACACAGTGATAGCGTGCCACAGCCTCTCACCACTCACGGTGTTGTTTTCGTGAAAGTCAACGTCGCACTTCATAGGCTCGTTGACGTTGTCTGTCATGTAAATGACAGCACCCGTACCCTCTCCCGTTCTATAGGTGATCGCCATGTCAACCCTAGAGGAAGCATTCCAATTGAAGTACGAGGACTTCACAACAGCATTCAGTCCAGAAGAATCCAGTCTGTAAACCCCGTTGTTGGATGCGTCTGGACCGATGCACGCAACGTATGCAACACCAGCCCTGTCGTCAACAACCTTGCCGACGATTACCAGGCCAGTAGAATCAATCTGAGTGGTTCCCTTTACGGGCTTGACTACTCCGAAGTTTGAGCTTGGGATGGTGGTCCCTTGCTCGTTGTTGGAGTTCTCGACACGAATGTTCAACGCATCAGTGTACTGATCTGGCGTTACGTATCGGGAATCTGTTTCGGAGTTTCTAGTTCTAGGAGTAACCTTATTGATCATCAGTACTTAGGAGCTTGCTTGAAGTTCTTGCGGATTGTCTTGAGCGCCTCCTCCTTGGAGAAGTTGTTCATCCTAGCCTTTGCCTTGCGAAGCTCGTTGTAGTACTCTGATCTAGCTCTCTGCTTTTCTGCGCCGTTGACAGTTGTCTTGCGCTCACACAGCTTGTAGTAGATGTAGCATCTCAACGCCTCTTCGCAGTAAACGTGAACTGTCGGGTTTGTTGACCGTGCCTCATCAGCGATGTACTCCATGACCACCTCGGTGACGTCGGAGTTTGCCTTGAGTTCGATTCTGTTTTGTTCGAGATTTACTCTGTACTCACCTGAGTACTGGCCACCGCCAACACCGTACAGTGCTGTGACGTCAGTCCCGTACAGGTAGTTCCTGAATAGGTAGGAGTCATGAGATGGATTTACCTCATCAGTGGTCCCAGCTGTTGCTGACTTCGACCCCTCTGTGTCAAGGATTCTGTTTTCAGGAGCCTCTGATCTGTACAGCGGATCGTCCTTAACGTCTGCGTATGTATCACCAGCCTTATCCTTGCGAGAGAAGTTGATGTTCTTGTTGTGACCGTAGACGTAGATCAGCCCATCGGTTCCCACACCTCCAAGCTTGGTGATGTCCACGAAGTCTTCTGGGAGGACAACGGTTTCGTTGGATGCGGTGACAGGTAGTTTGATTGACTTGATCTTCTGACCCGCATCAAATCCAATCTCACGAATCCCACGCATGGCGATGTTACGCAACGCAGCGTCAGAGACTGAGCTCACGAAGTCGTCACCATCCATGGTGATCTTGTAGTCGTCCAGGACCTGCCTGAGTGTCACGTAGTTTCTAGCCATTCGTTATGCTTGTGCTTGCTGTTGAGCAGCGTATCCACTGATCAACGGGTCCCTGAGTCTAACCCCCATCATGGATGCAATCTCGTTGACAACGTCAGGGTAGTAGTCTTCTGGTAGGTCAAAGTTTCTCGAAGACCGTGGGTCCAACAAGGTGACGCCCGTCCGACCAGTTGATGCGGATACGGCATACCTGGGTGGCGTGAACCTGTCGAGGGCGCCTGACGTGGTGCTACCGAAGTTGCTGACGTATCTAGACGAAGGGCGTCTGTAGTACGTAAGCTTGATTGAGCTAACGGTCTCTGGGATGAGCTCGATCTGCTCGAAGATGAGTGCGAGAGGGTATTGTTCCGTGGGTGAAGACAGGCTGCTTCTTCTGATCATGGAGGACTTCTCTACGTCGTACACCATGTCACAAGAGTATCCACCGTTTAGATCGTCGCTAGACCCATCAAACGTGTCGATCGATACAATCTTATCGAGATCCCTTGGCTTTTCAAACACAGCCCTCTCAAAGTCGTTCTCCCTGACGGAGTAGATAACCTCCTCCCTGAGGTAATCAGAGAGCATGTCCTTGACCCCTCTTGCTCTCGAGTCCACACCACCGAGATCCATGTTTGATCTCTTCAGCCTTGCCGTATTGAGGTGCTCCATCTTCATCTTCTCGTACACAGATTCCTGTGCCACTTCAGCAAAAGAGTTGAACACCTCAGGCGTAACAAATCCCCTCTGATCCTCATTGCAGAGATCACGGATTGTGTTGAACACCTTGACTACACTAATCATGAAGCAAATATACAAAAAGAAAGAGGGGCCCTTTCGGACCCCCCTTCAGCTCAACCGAGCTTTTCTAACTTCTCTTGTAGCGAGGCTTGCGTGGTAGCCCCCTTCTCTGTCATCAGGAATCGAGACAGAGTGTCCTTGCAATCATGACCAGCTGGATTGGCGATGATCATCTTGTTGCTGTCGAACCAGAAAGCTCCGCTCTCCTTGACGTTTACAATCTGATAGCTTGCACACTGCTCGACAAGAGCGCGGGTCTTTACGATCGGAGAGTCAAAGGATGACATGAACTTGATTGGATCCTTCTTTGCGTTCTGCAGGAGATCGAATCGGATCTCAGAGACGTTCCTGTTGATGTCCACGCCGAGGTAGATGGCAACAGGGAGAAGGTCGTCGATGGGCTTGTCTCTAACTGTCATGATAGCTTCGCTCACAGCGAAGTCTCTATCCATGTTGGTCTTAGCCTTGGCGACGTTGTCCACCAACTCAAACAGACCTCCACCGTTCTTGGTGTTCTGAGGGTGCTTGTCCAAGTAGACCATCAGGTTGGGCTTCTCGCGAGGCACAAGGAGCGTGCCGTTCTCAAAGATCACGGCCTCCTTTCTTGCGTTGTCACTCTGCTCGTCAACCCAGATAGATGGTTCGTTAGGGCAGTAGCGCATCTCGCGAACCTGATTCAACTCCTCGTCGTAGACTGTCACACCCTTGGACTGAATCATGTGGACGACCCCGCCCCCGTTAACCATCTTGTAGACACGGCCTGTGTCGGCCTTAATCACGCGCTTGATGGGCGCAGACTTCTTCACCTGATTAGCAGGTGCTTCGTTGACTGCAGTAGCAGTCTTGGCCGCACCAGTGGCGCGACGCTTTGTTGTTTGTTCCATTAGGATTCATATAAATTAAATAGTTGTTCTGCTAAGTTACGACATCTTTCGTCGCCAAGGTCTTTTTCCACAACTCCGAACCGAGCCATGCTACCCTTGAAGCCAGTGGTGATGTTGCTTCCAGAGCTACCGATTTGATCGATAACAAGGTTGCCTGTGGTATCACCAGCAGTCGTACCAAGGCTCAAGATCTTTTGATCCACATCAGGCTTGTAGAGTTCTACGATTACATCTCCCTTGTGGTTGTATGCAAAGATGTTTCCGTTCTTGTCCCTTCTGATCACAAATACGTAGCACTCCTGGAAGTCAGGATCTGATGAATCGTATCCGTTGATGACGTTGGCTGGAAAGAAATAATCTCTCGTTCGCGACGATGCAGGGAGGCTCGCTCTGCCCTCGTGTCTGACTCCAATCAACCCACTTGTCGGAGATTGCTTAGCCAGCTCATCGTCGTTCTTTGTAAGCCCTGTAGTCTCTCCGCTTGTACTCCCATACATCGGGCCCTGCGACCCAGCAGTTGATGCGTACACGACGTACAGTGTGTAATCATCTTTCACGGTGAGGGTGTTTGATAGGACGCAGTAAGTGTCAACTCCAAAGTTCACTGCATCCTTAGACAACCCACTAACCGAAGATCCTTTAGTGATCGTACCCACGCATGACGCAGCATCGATATCGTAATTGGCCACGCCAGTTCCGCTGTTTGCCCAGGCTGTGATGTCGAATGGAGAGCTCGCGTCAAAGGTTGCGTTCTCACCCTCTAGGTCCAGGACGGGCTTGTCTTCAGCAATAAAGAAGTCAACGTCATTGACGACGTTACCAGTTGCTGCAGTGAAGGAGTTGTCAGATTGAAAGCTAACCTTCTTTGACACCCTGTTGATTGGGTGAGACTTAACCGTGGCCCCTACACCGACAGAGGCCTTGACCTCTTTAAGGTTTGAGTTCTGATCAACAGAGTCAAATCTCATGATGTTCGGAGAGTTGTCACTCCCCAGGAAGTTCATGATTGACTCAATAAGATCAACCTCCTTTCCCTCTTCGCAGTTCACAGTGACTGTCGTCTTCTCAAACGACTCCCCATCTGTGAGGCTGTTGTCTTCGTATGGCGTGGCGTTGTTGAAGTACAGGACTACACCACCTTGGATTGCGGTGATGTATGACATGGAATCTGCACTCACTCCAAAGACGCTAAGCCCCTTCCCCGTGTCAGACGAGGAGGAGCTTAGCAGACTTAGGTCTTCCTTTCTAAAGAGAAAGTACTTACGCTTCACGATTACGAGTCAGTGAAATCGATAGTGGTTTCTACCGTTCTGGAACCTCCACCTGGTGCGGTGAGAGTCACAGAGCAGGTGATTTCATCCCCACCACCGTCGTCTGGGTCGAACCCAGCGGCATCGAGAGTGGCCTGATTTGTTACGTTTCCAGATGCAGTGGAGATGGCCGTGGTTCCGTCAGCTTCGTTGCCTGTGATGGCAGCCGATCTCACAAGCTCAACAGGATCACCTGTGCCGTCACCAACCAAGGTCAAGGTGAACTTACACGTGCTACCAACCTCAGCACTTGAGTCAAGGTTTGTGTTGGTAGACTTGAGATCAAACCTGAAGGGCTCTGTCTTTGCGATGGTTGTGATGGTTGTACCACCACTGTTTACTGCAGTCACAGTGAACGGTGCGGGGGCGTTACCCACGATGTGCTTTGAGATCTGATCGATCGTAGCCCCGTCAGCGAGCTTCAGGAGCTTACGATTCCCACCACCTCTTGACATGAAGTTTGCAATATCCTTACAAGCTTCCTTTGCCTTACCAGAGGTGATTTCGAGATACACTTTTTCTGCTGGCTCAGCGGCTGATGGGTTGTTATCGAGGTTCTCAAAGTAGAGAACGATGATTGAGTCAGACTCCGCCTCCACGCCCAAGAAGTTGTCAACTGGCATGACCAGTTCTTCTGCGTTCATGATGCTTCCGTCAGCAGTAGCGTTGTGATTTACGAGTGCGAACTTCATGATTGTTGTTTTGATGATAACAGGGGGAGAAGCCATTCCTCTCCCCCGTTACCGTTAGTTATTATCCAAGCGTGATGGTAGAGCAGGCGCTGATCTTCGAGTCGAGGAACACGCTGTTCGTATCATCCGCCACGACGATGAAGGGCTCGGTGCTAGAGTTGAGAGTCTCAACAATAGCCTGAGCAACCTCCTTGGCCTTGCCTGAAGTGATCGTGATGTTGCAGTCAGTAGAGTCTGCATCACCCTGAATTGTCTTAAAGCTAACCACCAAGTTGGTTGCGGACGTTGCGTCAATACCCAACAAGTTGTCTACAGGCATGCAGACGTTGTCAGACGTTGAGTTTTCGAAGTACAAAAATCTTTTCATGTTTTCTTATTGTTTAAGATTATCCCTTCAAAGCAACGTGCTGGTTAGCAGCGCGGACGCAGAGAGCAATCTCTGAGCGGTAGTGGAACTCAGCGAGGTCGTCAGCCAACTCGTTGTGACCGAATACTCCACCTCCACGCACCCAGTGCTCGAGCTCGCGGCTGTAACCGTTTGCTTCCTTGTAGTTCAATTCCAAAGCAGGTGACTTCGCGCCAGTGCGTGGGTCAGCAACCTGAGCCAAAGGAATCATGGCACCCATGAACTTGTCGCTCGCACCCAAGAGGGTAGGGTCGTTCAACAGCTTCCAGTCGTGCTTGTGGAAAGTGTAACCACCGCGAGTGAAGCTCTTGAATCCGAGCTGGACAGCCATGTCTGGTGAGTTCTGGAATGCACCGAACTGACCTGGGAGACCAGCAGTTACACCAGAAGAGATACCAGATGCGAGCATGTCGTCGATCGCCAAGTCTTGAGTTCTGTTCACGTACATAGCGTACTCAGCAGGAGCTCCTTGCTTGTCGAGCTGGATGATGATGTCATCGAACTCCTGGAAAGAGTCGAGAGGGTTGGCGGCACCGTTGGTGACCTCGAGACCTCTCTTGTTAATAGCTGAGAAGTAACCCTCAGAACCAGCGACGTCACCACTCAAATTGGTGATTGTGTCGCCTGCGGATTGTGTGCCAGCAGCGTCACCAGTCTTGCTACCGAACAACAACATCATCTCTCTGCGATCCAAGAATCTCTTGCGAGTCTCTTGCTCACCGTGGATGTACCATCTGTAGTCACCACCGACGTTAACCCAACCGATGTTGGTTGCCTGTGAACCGTTGACCTTGTACAAGTCCTTGACGATCATGAAGCTGTTGGTGAGCTTCTCTGGCTCAGTCTCCAAGAAGTGCTCTGGACCAGCAGTTCCTTGATCGTACATGTTGCCCAAGTGGATGAGCTTGTCACCGTTGGTCCATCCCACGTTAGTGGATCCGTTGTCGAGTCTCTTGTACCCATCAGCATCTTTAGAAGCGTCGACGCTGGTAACAATAAACACCTCTCCAGTCGTGGCGTTCATCACCACATCCTGAAGGCCGAGTCCGTTGATGGCGGTGATGCTAGAGATCGTACCTCCAGTCCCTGCAGGAGTACCAGCCACAGTGTAAGTCTTGTGACGACGTGGTTCCTCCCACCACTGGATGAAGTCGTTAGTGCCAGCGGACTTAGTCGCGCCAGTCAATTCCAAGAAACCAGTAATACCTTGATCGCCGTAAGACTTGACCAAGAGGTCTCTGTTATCCTCCTTGTTTGCCTTCAGAAGCTCATCGATAGTCGTGTACTTCCTTGGGTCTGTTTGAGGGTTCAATGCTCCCAAGTCGCTGGGAGTAGATCCGATATTTGCCATAATAGCTTAGTTGTTCAAATTTTGAAAGTCATAGTGTTTCCGTCACCGACGATGTTTCTAAGTTGTTCGGTGAGCGGATTAGAAGTTGGTGCCTGACTTTGAACGGGAGACTTGGCTGAGACGTTTGCGGCAGTTGTCACCACCCCTCTCTGACCGTCACTCATCCCCTGCTTGTAAACAGATGAGATGATGTGATCGATGTTGTCGAGGACTGCGCGGTGTGACGACAACGTGTCGTAATCCCAGCTACCATCGTTCCGTACGTAAGGATCGAAGAACTCGTCAAGCTTTGCGTTCTTCTCCTTGAGTGTGGATTTGTATTGGTCGTTCAACCCGAACGTCCAAGTCTTACCGTTACCGAGATCGAATTCCAATCCAGTAAGGGCGTCGACCTCTCTGCTCATGTTGTTGACCCACTCCTCCGTGATGATGGGGTCAGTGTTCTCCTGAGTCTGTTGCTCTGCTGGCAGCTTGTAAGAATCTCTCATTCTCCCAATAGCTTCCTTTGCGTTCTGAGCGTCAATCTTCAGTTGAAGCTGAGCCATCTTAACTTCCTCCTCACTGTAGATGTCAGGATTCAGTTTGTACTTTCCTTGCATGAGGGTGCCTACCTCGTCAGTGGTCAGGTTGTTGTACTCCGTAGCCATGTGAACACGAACAGCGTTGTAATCATCCATCTCGGATGGGTTAAGACGCTGGTACGCGAACCAGTCTTCTGGAGATCTACCAGTCTCGCTGACAAAGCGTGCGATGGCATCCACGCGCTCGTCAAGTTGTGTTTGTTGGACCTCAGCCTGACCGAAGTCGTCGAACGAGTTGATCTCCCTTCCGAGCTTCTCGCTCATGAACTGAAGAACCATGCGCTCGGCATCCTGGTCAGTGAGGTCAGGTTGCGTTGTAGGTGCGGCCTCTGGATCCACGTAGGGTGTCTCCTGAACCTGCTGAGGTTCTGGTGCAGTCTCTGCAGGTGCAGCCTCTTGCTGAGGCTCACTAGCAAGGCTCTGAGTCAGATCCTCTACGTTATCAAAGAACTGAAGTCCAGGAGAAGATTCCTGGACCTCTGGTTGTGTTTCGACTTGTGGTTGCTCCACCTGAGGAGCTTCGGTAGATTGAATTTGATTTTCCATTATGGATTACTTTTGGTATGCGATAAACTTTGCCGAGCCCACTGGTAGAACCTCTGTGAACTGTCCGTAGATAGTGGCTCCAGCTGGGAGCGCAATCGTGACAGGGGTGGTGGAATCGGTCTCGTAGTAGTCATCCGTGTCGTACTCAAACATACCGCCACCCTTGACAGACACGCTGCCTGCAGTGATGCACTGCACAGCATAGAAGTCTCCAGTAGCAGCGTCCTCCGAGTCGCACAGATAGAATCCCTTCGGGAATGCGTTTGATGGATGTGCCATTAGCTTAAGATTGTTGATGAGTCATCCAAACCAAAGACAGCGAACTCGATCACTTGATCGACATCGGTGCCGTAGATTTTGAACGTCTGATCGTTTGGAACAGGGATGAAGGCGAACTCGCCCCCACCAATTTTTGCGATCACAGGATCGTCTGTGTCGGTATCGGCCCACAGGTAAACGAACTTCTCCAAGTCTGTCGCCAAGTTCTTGACGTACAGGTAAGCGCGATCAAGCTTGTCGCTGGCCTTGTAGACAGTAGGGTTGCCTGCCGCGAGCGTGGTGCTTGCAACCTTAACCCTAGTCACGCTACCAGCATCTGCTGTGAAAGTCTTAGCGGATGTGATGTTCACTGGCGTAGCCAGCACGTTACTAGTCGAGAGCGATACAGATGCTCTGACCGTACCCATTACTCTTCGAAGATCAAAAGATACTCAAGAGTCATTGCCGTGGACACAGAAGGTGTCACGACGATATCAGCTGTGTCAGCAGATGGAGTCCAAGGGAGCAAGCACCAGTCGCCAGCGTAGAGGCGTCCGATAACCTGAGGCGTACCCGTTGAGTCGCCGACGCTAACCGTGATGTACTCAGAAGACACAGTGCTTGGGTTTGCCAAGTAAACCTTGTGAGCCTTGTCGCCTTGACCATAGTCAGCTGCATTGAAGAGCAGTTGAGCTGCGGTGGACTTGTAAATCTTACGCGCAACACCAGACGTCTGATCCAACCCCGTAACTTGTCCAGCCTTGTTGAGTGAAGCTGTTCTTGAGAGGGACAGGGCATCAGCTGTCAGGTCTCCGCTAGAGATCGTTACAGATGCAGTAGTAGTTGCCATCGTTTGTTATTGTTGAGATGTTTGCTGCAAATATAGGAAGAATTATCTGTGCCTCCTTGCGATGCGCCTGGCTGCCTCAGGTTGACGACTGTGTTGTTTCCCAGCCTTCTTATCCTCTCTCTTCTTCCTAGAGGTCGCCTGATACTGTTCGTCCGACATGGCCTTGATTGCGGACTCGGGGAGATATCTCTCACCAGTGGCGTCCTTTCCCTGTGTCGATGGCTTACCGCTCTTGGTCCTCCACTTCTGAGCAGTCCACATGTTGAGGGACTTCTGTGACTTCTTGAGACCCATCAGTTCGTGTATCCTCCGCCTGCAGCCTTGTAAGCCCTGGCAAGCATCTGCGCCTTTCTAGCCGACCACTTGCCCTTGGATCCTCCTTTATCTCCAGCCATGATTCTGTTGAACAACCTCTTCCTTAGACTGGGCTTGGTGTAGTTGCCAGCCTCGTTAACCCTGCTCTTCTTCTCAGCCATGATTCACTTGCTTGAACTTAGCTCTTTCGACAGCACCAGGGTGTGGCTTGTACTCCCCTTTCATGAGGAAGTATCTGCCGTTCTCCTGCATCCAATGGTAGCCAGACGGAGGGTTGACCTCAACAGACTTCTGAGAGATCTTGAGCTTCCCGTTCTTGTTCTTCTTTACTGCGTTCATCACCACTTGACTTTGTTTGCCCAGTAAGCTGCGCTAAAAATACCTCTGGCGATGTTCTTGGCGTGTCGGCTCTTGAAAGCCTTCCGCTGCTTTTCGCTTTGGTTCGTCTTAGCCCCTTGCTCTCCGAACCTGATGAGCCTGAACCTGTCGCCTTGCTTGGCCACAACTACGTGTGACTTGGTTGCGTGGCTAGGAGTTCTCTTGGCCTTGTTGACCCCACGAACACCAGCTCTCTTGAGCAAACCTTTTAGTCTTCCGTCCTTTGCCATGACGCAAATATACGGACTTAGTCAGAAGGCTTTACCCCGTACTCTCCAGCCTGAGGGGTATAAATTATTCTACATCGTCTTCTTGGATGATACCCATGGTAATAAGGTCCTCGTAACTACTCTCTATAAGAACGCTTGGGGATATACTTTGAAAC
>OBPK01000014.1_pt1 | contig 35570 bp, 24 predicted proteins | sample 1534651 | NCBI WGS metagenome assembly OBPK01 (sample SAMEA3275482, study PRJEB22092) | marine metagenome | reverse complement strand
ATCTACGGATGTTCGATTAGCTTTGTCATATGAGGCCTTAAAAATAAATTGAATACCAGTAAGGTCAGCGATTTTCTTTAGGGAACGCGCCATTTCCCATGTGAATTCCTCGGACTCTAATGCGCACGGGCCGAGGATGAAAAACGGGGTCTTAGGGTCAAGGGTGATATTGCCGATTTGGCTTATTGATTGCATAAAAGTTTAGCAGTAAAATACTCTAATATACTAGGCATACGAGAATGATTTAGCACGAAAATTCTGCGTCTAATCATGGTTTTTTAGTTTAACTACGATATCCTTGTTCTTGTAGAGTGTGTTAGGTCTTGTCCAGCGCTAGGGCTGCGGCACCTATGATGCCGGCTTCATTACTAAACATGGCAGGAATGATTTTGAGATGATCGCTGAATGCGGGTGAAAGTTGCTCGTTGATAGCCATTTTCAATGGTTCAAATAACAGCTCACCCGCTTTGGCGACGCCGCCACCTATGATGATCGCTTCTGGGTTAAGCAGCCAGCAAGAGTTTACGATGGTTGTTGCAAGCTTGCGTGCAATGTTTTTCCAGATATCCAAGGCGATTTCATCACCTTCGCTGGCATTGGCGAAAAGGGCCGCAGGTGTGCAATCACTGATATTGCGATCAATCCCTTCAGCTGCGTAGTGATCACGTGCGTCGGCGGCTATTTCATTGTTACCAATGTAGTCTTCAAGCGCTCCCATGTTTCCGTAATTACCTTTTCTGCCTTGATAATCGATAGATGTCTGACCGAGTTCTCCAGCGACAGAGTTAGCTCCCCTTAGCATATGGCCGTGAGTAATAATGCCGCCTCCTACCCCAGTTCCTAAAGTAATACATACTAGGTGATCCATGCCCTTGCCTGCACCTTGTTTCCATTCAGCGTATGCCATGCAGTTTGCATCGTTCTCTACAGTGATCGGCAGATCTGTAAGCTGATGCATAATTTTTTTGAGTGGGATATCTTTCCAGCCACGTACGTTGGTGAGGTTATGAATCGTGCCGGAATGAAAATCGACAAAGCCAGGTACACCTACCCCTATTGCCGTGATGTTGGGATGCCTTGCGCGCAGGTCCTCGACTACGCGCACGATTGCATCGATGAGTGTTGTGGCCTCGGTATAATCCTCGGTAGCGATGGAAGGTGCTGCGTCGATCACTTCGTTACCAGCGACAACTCCAAATTTCACTGAGGTTCCGCCAAAGTCGATCCCTAGTGCAACTGGGGTGGTGTGTTCTGATTTGCTCATGTGTTTAAAAATGGAGGTTGGCGATAATTCTTAACCCTTCAAGAGTAAGTTGTGGTGAGTGATGACATATCTCTGGGAGTCCCTTGATGATAAGCGCGGCATCTCCGCCTGTAGCTATTATAGTGGGAGTTTCTTGGAGCTCTTTTTCGATCTGGGTGAGTATTTCTCGCACTAGTCCACGGTAACCATAGATAGCTCCTGCGAGCATTGCCTCCTCGGTGGACTTACCAATTACGTTTTTAGGCTCCTCGAGCTGGATGTGCGGTAGAAGTGCGGTTCGACGTGCGAGTCCCTCCGTCATGGAGGCGAGACCTGGTGCAATGACGCCTCCCTTGTAGAGGCTCTTTTCTTTTTCTTTGGAAATTATGTCAAAAGTGACAGCTGTGCCAAAATCCAACACCACGCATGGGCTTCCAAATAGAGTGAAGGCGGCGGCAGCATTAGCGAGTCGATCAGCTCCGATTTGCTCAGGCTTCGGGTAGTCGATATCGATCGGTAGGTTACTCTGGTGGCTAATCAACAGGCATGGACCTATCTTATTGAAGTAAGATGCGAGAATATGAGATTTTTCGGGTACAACCGAGCTTACGATAGCAGCGTCCCAAGATTGGTCAGAAAGTAATGATTCCAGATTATCTTCGGTAATATTTTTTGTAGGTATAATACTCTGCCACCCGCTGAGCGTCTCTGCCGAGGCGCTGGCAAATTTGGTTCGGGTATTGGAGTTATCTACAAGGAGAAAAGTCATAATCGCTGTATCTTCTCAAAGAACATAGAGTGGTGGGTGGTGCTTTGGGAAGTACCGGATACAAAAAAACCGGGAGGGACAAAACCCCCTCCCGGTAGCGTAGCTATGAAATTTGACGCTTATGGATTGTATGCTGGAGCACCGTGTTCAGCGACATCAAGGCCTTCTGCCTCTTCTGTTTCGTCAACGCGAACTCCAAGGATCACTTTGATTAGTGAGAATACGATAAATGAGAAGGCAAATGCGAAGGCGCCAATGGATACGGTTCCGATGAGTTGAGTGATGAATGATGTTTCAACTCCTTCTTTGGTAAGAAAAGGAAGGCCTATACAAATGGTTCCCCATATGCCACATGTTCCGTGCACTGAAATTGCGCCCACTGGATCGTCTATCTTGATCTTATCAAGGAAAAGAACTGAGATGACTACAAGCACACCGGCTATTCCGCCAGCTATAACAGCTCCAATTAATGTGAGTTGGTCAGCTCCTGCAGTTACACCAACTAGACCAGCAAGGATGCCGTTCAGTGACATGGAGAGATCAGGCTTTTTGAGAGTGATCCATGAGAAGAACATGCACCCAAGACCGCCAGCTGCAGCCCCAAGGGATGTGGTAACTATCACGTATGAAATTGAGCTTGGGTCAGCTGAGAGAACGGAGCCTCCATTGAAGCCAAACCAGCCAAACCAGAGGAGAAATGCACCGATGGTTGCAAGAGGCATGTTTGATGGGAGAATGGGCTTCACGCCATCTGCAGTGTATTTACCTTTGCGTGGCCCTAGAACTAGCACACATGCGAGTGCAGCGAAACCGCCGAACCCATGAACGACTGACGAACCGGCAAAGTCGTAGAAGCCCATTCCATCGAGGAATCCACCTCCCCACTTCCAGCTACCTGTGATGGGGTAAGCGAAGCCTACAAGAAGTGCTGCAAAAATCATGAAACTGGGCAGTTTTACACGCTCAGCAACGGCGCCTGAAACAATGGTGGCGGCAGTGGCTGCAAACATGGCCTGGAAAATGAAGTCGGCAAAACCTGTTTGGCATAAACCTATGCCGCCGTATGAGAGGTCAGTGCTACCGTAGTCGGCGTTGGTGATTTGTGATCCAAAGGAAAAGAAACTATTAAAATCTCCTGGATACATAGCATTGAATCCATAGACAGCGTAGAGGACTAAACCGGAACAGATGATGAATACATTCTTAAAAAGTATGTTGACTGTATTTTTGCGCTGGCAGAGGCCGGATTCGATGCACGAGAAACCAAGGTGCATGATGAAAACGAGAAACGCACAAAGGAGTATCCATACGTTGGAAAGACCAAAGAACGGTGCGTCTTCATAGCGGTCATAATATCCCTCTGCTGCAGCTTTTTGTTCAGCAGAGAGGCTTGCGGTGTCACCGCCAAATTGCATAAACTTATAGATGCTTTTACCGATGAGGTCGACTGCACCCTCGTCATACTCGTCATGATCCGGATCGAGCATTTCTTGGGTAACGTGGTAGTCATCGTTCGTTGGGTCGATGGTTTCTGCGTGGGCGGCGGGTGACAGACTGATAAGTGCAGTAAGGCACATCAGGAGTGTTAGTTTGATAGTGTTTTTCATCATAGTATTTGACTAATTCAGCCAAGTTACAGCATGAGTTGTGCCAGAATTAGCTGTGATATATTTTTGGGGTGATGATTAAAAGTTGGCACGGTGTTTGCTATCATTTCACACGCGCGCGAAAGCTCTCTTGATTAAAAAGAAAAACTTTTTTCGGGGTAGCGTGCGTAATCAGAAACTCAAAAAATATCATTATGAAACAATCGAAGACCTTGTGGCTAATGCCCTTCTTACTAATTATGTCTGCGCCATTACTCATGGCTGCAGAGGAAACTTCAGAGCTTAATAGCGGAGATACAGCTTGGATGCTTGTGGCATCACTGCTTGTTTTGTTGATGTGTTTGCCTGGCCTAGCGTTATTTTACGGTGGCCTTGTGCGTGGTAAAAACGTGTTAAGTATTTTTGTGCAGTGTTTCGCCATTGCTGGAGTGATGTCGATACTTTGGGTGATTTTTGGCTATGCCATTGCCACAGGTGATTCGTGGCACGGGCTTATTGGTTGGGATAGCTCAAAGCTTTTTCTCGACCACATCTCGTCTACAGAAGATGGCAATGGTCCATTATCAGGAACAATTCCTGAAAGCGTATTTGTCATGTTCCAGATGACCTTCATAATCATCAGTCCTGCCCTCATTGTGGGTGCCTTTGCTGAGAGAATGAAATTCTCTGCTATCTTGATTTTCACTATAATTTGGACGTTGTTATCCTACCTACCAATGTGGCATATGGTTTGGGGTGGTGGGCTATTGCACAGTTGGGGTGCAATAGATTTTGCAGGAGGAAATGTTGTGCATATCAATGCCGGCATTGCTGGTCTTGTAGCATGCATATTTCTTGGAAAAAGAAGGGGTTATCCGGGTCCTGCGCTGGTGCCACACAATGTTCCTTTCGTGCTTATCGGAGCAGCACTGCTGTGGGTTGGTTGGTTTGGTTTTAATGCAGGCAGCCAGTTAGCGGCTGATACTGGTGCAGGAATGGCCATGCTAACGACGCAGGTTGCCACCGCTGCGGCTGTGGTCGTCTGGATTGCTCTTGAGTGGATCATTGCCAAAAAGCCTACTGCAGTGGGTGCGGCTACGGGTGCGGTTGCCGGATTGGTCGCCATTACCCCTGCCGCTGGTACGGCTGGAATTATGGGAGCCTTGGTGATTGGTGCTCTTTCCAGCTTAGTCTGCTATTTTGCAGCAACCAAGCTGAAGCATGCGCTTGGCTACGACGATAGTTTGGATGTTTTCGGAGTCCACGGTATTGGGGGTATCGTGGGTGCCTTGCTCACTGGATGGTTTATCCGTGATGGCAGTGGTGATTTTGCCCAGGTAATCGTTCAGGGTAAGAGTATTGTGGTGACGGTTCTATGGAGTGCTGTAGCCTCAATTATTGGTCTATACGCCGCCAAGCTGATTTGTGGAGACATTCGCGTTGAAGAGGATGTCGAGCACGGTGGTCTAGACCGCGCTGAACACGGTGAGGAAGCCTACAACTGGGAGGCTTAGGACGCCGCAATCTTACAACACTAAGTGCCGGAGCCCCAATTTAAGGGGCTTCGGTTTTTTATTGCTTGGGTTGGCACGATATCTGCTTACACAAAGGAGATTATGAAACATACGTTACAAAGCATAATGATGGGCGGCGGGCTTCTTGCCTTTACCGCAGTGCCAGCCTCAGCTGAAGTTGAATTCGAAGTTCACGCTGGTTATCACTCAATCTATGAATTCCGAGGTGTCGACTTCGGTGATGACATGATTGAAGCTGGGGTTGATTTTAGTACCGAATTAGGAAGTGGTATCAAATTATCGGGAGGTGTCTGGTATCAGGACAGCGATGGCAATAAAGGAAACGCAGCATTTGATGAGTTAGACCTCTATGTTGGACTTGAAAAATCTTTTGGTAATATCGATGTAAGTTTGGGTTACACCTATTACGTGTTTCCCGGCACTACCAATGGCGATACGCATGAGGTTTACTTTGGTCTGGCTACCGAGCTCGATAACGGTATTGGACTTGGTTTGACTTATTACCATGACACCGATGCATTTGACGCTGGTTATCTGGAATTTGAAGTTACCAAAAGCATCGAAGTTCCTAACAATTCTAGCTTAAGCATCGATTTCTCTGCTGGTGCTGCTTATAGTTTTGAATACAACAGTGATGTAGATGGATCACCCCTCAAGGGCATGAATCACTACTTTGCTAGTATCGCAGTGCCATGGCAAATCTGTGACAACACTACTTTGACTCCATATGTCAAATATGTAGCAGCAGATAGTGACTTTGCAAACAGTGAAGATGGTAAGAGTGATGACCTATTCTTAGGTGGTGTCGTTCTCAGCTACTCATTCTAATAGACTGTATTTTAATCTTCTGCGGATGTTTTACATCCGTTTGTCTGGAGTAAATGGGGATCTGCGCAAGCGGATCCTCATTTTTTGTTAGCATAATATTGATGGAACGATTGCACCGCATTTCAGGAGTGTGTGATTTTATTATTAATACCAACTCAAAAAACTAGCTAGTGGAATTTGAGGTGACTTAGTTTGAAAATTGGCTTCGCTGGGAAAAGGTTTCGGTAGCTTTGATTTTTTCTCTGTGTCACTTTCTCAGTCTTGGTGCCGCACCATTTCTTCGACGTTTCTTGATAAAGAAAAATCTACTCGAAAATTCTACCAGTTACTTTTCCTCATTGGTATAGTGATTGGTGGTGCAGTCGAATAAACACCCATAGCAACCAAAGAGAGCAACCAATGAGCTAATCAATGATTGTTACATTGGCGTGCATCAAGGTCTCGTGGGAGGTATCAGCGGTATGACAGATTTGCGCTGCTGATCACCCTGCTATATCATCTTATAAATAGCGTTTAGATACTCAGTATTTACGTCTAATGGCTCAAAGTAAGGGTGCTATAACTAGGCTAACAATTGCCATCACGTTGATGAGAATATTCATAGATGGCCCCGATGTATCTTTAAAGGGGTCGCCCACTGTATCGCCAACAACACAGCCCTTATGGGTTTCAGAGTTTTTGCCACCAAAATGGCCGTCTTCAACGTATTTTTTGGCATTATCCCAAGCGCCGCCGGCATTGGACATGAAAAGTGCCATGAGTATACAAGCAAGCAGTGAACCACAGAGTGTTCCGGTGAGGGCGATAGCGCCAATGCCACCAATAGCATTAAAGCCGAAACCAACGGCCAGTGGTGTGCCTACAGCAAGAATTGCAGGCATGATCATACGTTTTGTGGCTGCGCGAGTGGCTATATCCACACACTTATCAGAGTCGGGTTCGCCCGTGCCTTCTAGGAGTCCAGGGATTTCGCGGAATTGACGGCGGATTTCGTTGATCATTTCAAAAGCGGCGCTACCTACGGCATCCATCGTGATGGCTCCATTAAGAAATGGGACAATGCCACCGATGAAAAGGCCAACGAAAAACGTGCGTAACACAGCTTCATCAGCAAAGTTGAAACCTTCTCCAACACCAGACTTTTTAATGAAAGCGGTGATCAATGCGAGAGCAGCAAGACCTGCTGCTCCAATGGCAAAACCTTTACCGATTGCGGCGGTGGTGTTGCCAACGGCATCGAGGCCGTCAGTGATCTTGCGTGTATCTTCGCCCATGGCGCTCATTTCGGCAATGCCGCCGGCATTATCGGCAACTGGTCCATAGGCGTCGATAGCCATAGTGATCCCGACGGTTCCGAGCATACCTACAGCTGCGAGACCGACACCGTAGAGTCCGGCAAATTCGTAAGAGACAAAGATCGTAGCGGCGAGTGTGAGCAGCGGAATGGCAACTGATTTGAGACCGACAGATAGGCCGCTAATCATTACTGTGGCAACCCCAGTTTCTCCTGATTTAGCGATATCGCGAATGGGTTTTCCGCCCGTGTAGTATTCAGTGATTAAGCCAATGATGATTCCACCCACAGCTCCGCAGAGCACGGCTAGGGCGACGTTGGAGCCAAGTCCCTGCATGCCCGTGTAGCCAAATGTGGCGATGATGAAAATAATTGCAGATCCTATGGTGCCAATACGTAGGGCGCTGGCTGGATTTTTTGCAGACATCATCTTTACGAGTAGTATACCGAGAACAGAGCACAGAAGACCAACGGTGGTGAGAGCCAGAGGCAGATACATCAGGTCTTGTGCCTTGTCTGCAGTTATACCCAGCTTCTCGAAGAATATGGCACTTTGCTTAGGGTTTTTAACAGTATCCGCAGCTATTGCACCGGCGATAGCAATGGTGGCAATCTGAGCGCCACAGTAGGATTCAAAAATATCAGAGCCCATGCCAGCGACATCACCCACATTGTCACCCACATTGTCGGCGATTACACCCGGATTGCGGGGATCGTCCTCGGGAATACCGGCCTCTACTTTGCCGACGAGATCAGCACCCACATCGGCGGCCTTTGTGAAGATCCCGCCACCGACACGGTAAAAGAGTGCTACAAGTGAAGCCCCCATAGCAAAGCCTTCCATGATTTCAGCTACGTGAGGACTATCTCTATAAAAAAAGAACAAACCGCCAAGGCCAATCAACCCCATTGATGCAACGGTAAGTCCCATTACTGAGCCGCCGAAGAATGCCACGCCTAGTGCGTCAGCTTGACCATTGTCTCGCGCTGCCAGAGTAGTGCGAACGTTGGCGCGGGTTGCGGTAAACATGCCCACGAATCCGGCGAATGAGGATGCTAGGCACCCGAGAATAAATGCCAGAGACTGATGTTTTCCGTAATCCCTCTCTTGAAAAAAGAAGAGTAACGTAGCAATAATAATTGCAAAAAATGAGATAAGTATGAATTCACGTTTCATAAATACCATCGCACCCTTATGGATCTTTTCGGCGATTGCTTTAACCTTTCCGTCGCCACCGGGGCGTTTGAGTAGGTTAGCCAGGATAAGGAATGCAATGCCCAGACCTGCAAGGCCTGCGAGGGGTGTGATGACGGGGTTCATGGTTATGGTTCCGTGGGTGATTTGATTTGGTGATAATTCAAATCCCAGCGCCTCTGGCTGCTGGGGAGGGAGGGAGAATAGAAATTAAAGCTCCTCTGGCAAGTAAAAGAGGGTGAAATAGCATTAATTTGACTGTCACCTATTTAGGGCAAAGGCATACCATGATGTATAGAAAAACAGGCTGTGGAAGCTCGTTTTGCTCGCCAAATAGCGGATTTCCCTACGAAGGGTTAGTTTTTTGAATTCATTTCAAAAGAATCTGCTCTTCTGAGAGTTGATTTTGAAATGGGCTTTAACAAACGAGCTCAATTTTGATACCGATAATTTCTGGGCATTTCAGGATGTTTTTTACGGCTCTGTCGAGGGGCTAATCTAGCTTAGCTTAAAAGTCGTCGTTTTCTGCTGGATTGTCGAATTGATTGTTGTTGGAGGCATTACTGTTACCAGCTAAAATGCGCTCTGCCATACGATCGATGCCCTTAAGTGCGTGCTTGCTATCGGGATAGATGCGTTTTGCTTCCATATACCATGCAAGAGCGGATCCTGTTTGTGGGTTGAACTCGTTTTCCTCGAACTCTTTGGCCTTTGATAGGGCTACGGTGAAGCCGGCAACACGTGAAGATAACTTTTCAAGACGCTGCAATAGCTCAGGATCCTTTGGAAATTCGTCACGTAGCTCAGCGAGAGCCTCCCAGGCGGCAAAATCATTACCGGCGAGTGATGCCTGTTTTGCAAGCTGAATGGTAGTGTCAATACGAGTGATGTTTTTGACGATTTGTTTGATGGCATCAAAGCGTTTTTCGTCGGCTTGTGCAACTGGCATGAACTCGAACCGGCGCTTGAAGATCTCGCGGAAGTTATTCTCGCTGAGCAAGCGGTCGAAGTCATTGATAAGTTTTCTGCCAACATCGCCATCAGCAATCATTGTATCGAGTTGCTTGTCTATTTCATCAAGCTTTGGGTTGGTGGGCCAAACTGATGTAGCGTTTTTTAATTCCTGTTGGAATTTAGCTTCATCTCCCTTCATTAGTGCTATTTTGGCCGCCCGCAGATGGCCATTGGATACCCTTGTGTATGCTGCGATTGCGCCTTCTGCCTTTGTAGAGTCAAAATCGGATGAGCGCTTTTTAAGTTCGTCCAACAATATTTTAGCACGTGCATAGTCACGCACATCCATCGTTTTTACGAGAGCATAACCATCCCGCACATATTCTAGAATTTTTCTTCTATCATTTGATGGAACAGTCTGGACGACAGGGAGAAATTCACCAATAGCGTAAGCTTCGGTCAATCGCTTTGAAGCGCTGTGTAATTCATTGTGGTTGATGTGGTTGTGGAATGCAGCAACAAAGGTGGTGACTTTACGCATGGCCTCATTGGCTGCAGAATCAAGTCCCGTCACGGTTGGATCAACACCAAGTCCTTCACCAAAAAATTTAGCAACATCAGACCCTTTTTTCAATCGCATTTTACTGTCACCATCGCGGAAAATAAGGTTATAAAACCTCGTTCCGATTACCACGTGCTCAAAGCGTCGCTGTACGAAGAGTTGGGCGAGCAGCGCTTGATATTGAATTTTTGTTTGGATGAGATTGACCTCGTCTTTTGCTTGGTAGAGTTTTTTTAGGGCCTCAATCTCTATGATGCGCTTTTGCATGTCCTGCTCTTCATAGGAATTTGCTGTGAGTGCGGAACTGGTTGATTTCTTTTTGCCATTTTTACCACCTTTTGCAGCAGGTGTTCCCTCTACGAGACTTTTCTTTTTTGAAACGACATCCGCATTGTAGATTAAGCGTTTCTTTTCTTTCTCAAGGTTGGAAATGTACTCCTTTGAGTTGCGAACTGAACCCTTTGATAGCATAGCCGCGTATATGGCATTTGAGAGAGAGTCGCAGATTTTCCCATCACCAGGATATGATGCAGCGCGTGGCAGAAGAGCGAACCCGTTGCGCAGCTTCTGGGATGTAGAAATCCCTTTTGTATGTGGTGATACAGCGTCTAGTATGGCGTTAATCGTATTTCGGTATGACTGCGCTTCCTTGGATTCATTGGGAGAGTCAGCCAAGAAAGCCTCGAACTGGCCACCGAGGCGGTTGTCACCCAAATTGAATGTGTGCCCCATTAAAGTGACCGTTTCTTGTGTGGGGTCAATAAATGGCACCTCACTACCGTATGGAGACTTCGAGTCTTTTTTCTGGTTGACGATGTTGGTATCGCCACCTGTAGATTTGGGTGTTGGTGATTTTGCTGCACCGCCGCCATTGCCTGGATCATAAACTTGTCCATGAGCGTTGAGTGCTATACCTGTAAATGTCGCAATAAGAATGTACGTATTTTTTTTCATCGATTTAAATCTGAATTACTTTTGATTATTTTACTGCGCTTTGATGTCCAAAGCAACTGGTAAGCCCTCGCGATTGATTTCTACTTTAAACGTGTAGCCGTGATTTCGTTCTAAATTAATTTTTTCAATACCTTTCGGAATGTATATGGGAACTGGACTGGATTTTCTTTCGCCCTGAGTGCTGACGACACTCAGTAAAATACCACCGTCATTAGGCAGGATTCTTCGTTCAGAGATTTCACCGGTTACTTTGTAAACATTGCCGCTCAGGGAGGTGCCTCCACTTTGGATGTCTGTCACGGGTAGTTCTGTGAGTTCAGAGAAGTGTTGGGCACGTTTATCGAGAAAGTATTTCCCTGCTACAAGTGCTCCAATCACTGCTAGAGCTACGATGATGTAGGCCGTGAATTTACTTTTTTTATCTGTTGAGGATCGAGATCTACGAGACATAAAGAATTATTGAATAATGATTATTGTGTGATGAATTTTTAGTCCCAGTGATGGCGTTTGAGGCCTATGTAGGATGCGATCAGGCCAACGGCGATATGAATAATCAGTAAATACTGACATGAGGTGGCAGGCTGAAAGGAAGTCTCCGTTACGGCATCAATGGCATTGCGGTAGGTTGGGTTCATGGAGTCAATGCTCCCTGACCATGCCCAGTAGGCAGAAATGAATGGACGACTTAGTGGTTCGATAGTCTCTGGTAGTGCAAGCACGGCACCTGAGAGAGGGAGTTGAAATCCTACGAGATAAATGGAAAGAAGCGAGGATTGCTCCGCGGTTTTCATCAGTGATGATATACCGAGGCAAATAAAAGTCATGGCTCCATTGACTAATACTAAAAACACCGTGTGGTCTAGAAATCCGCTTTCACTGCCATCGGGGAACTTCCAAAATTGTTGTACGAAAATGGCCATCCATAATGATTGGATGAGAATCAGGCTGCCTAGGAAAACAACCTTACTTCCGAGATAGGCACTCGGTCGGATTCCGCCGAATTTTTCTTTCTCGTAGATCATGCGTTCACCAGCTACTTCTCGGGCTGAGTTGTTAGAGCCCATCAATGATAGCAGCACTACTTGGAACATTACGATTCCGGAGACCGCGGAGCCAACGCTGAGGTAACTTTGGTTAACCTCGATGCCTTCCTCTATTCGGTGAATCGTGCCTTCGTCAATACCAGAGAACTTTTTAACATTCTCATTCCCTCGTTCACTAAAAAGGGCAACTAAAACAGGAAAACAAACGAGAATTGCGAGTTGCAGAAACACTTGGCCTTTGTCGCGAAAGAAAATTTTCCAGCGCCTGCTCAGTAAAGTCGAAAACTGACTCACGACACTTGGCGTGCGCACTAGCTCGGCTGCTTCGCGCATGATTTGTTGCGATGCGTCAGGATCTTCTAGTAATGCTGATTCCGTGTTTGTTTGTTCGGATTCATTACCCTTCGCTGTGACCTCCGCAGGCACAGAAAGCTCTCCTTTTTTGATCAGATCGTCACGGCGGTTGTTGAGTTTTTTGTAATAAGCATCTCTATGCTTAAGCCATGATTGTTGCCATTTCTCAGAGCGTTGTTTTGCGAGTTGTGGATAGACCTCTTCCATATCATCCACGGAAAAGTAATGAGTTAGGCCTTCCGGGGGGCCGTGGTAGGCCACGCGGCCCTCGTGCAGCACCAAAATGGAATCATACAGCTCTAGGTGAGCTAGCGAGTGGGTGACTGAAATCACAGTACGCCCGTCGGTGCGGGACAGCTGGTGCAGCAGGCTTACGATATCCCGTTCTGAGCGTGGATCGAGCCCAGAGGTGACTTCGTCACAAAGTAACAAGTGAGGACTAGTCACTAACTCCATGGCTAGGCCGAGTCGGCGTTTTTGCCCACCTGATAGCACTTGCACAGGACGATCGGCAAGGGGTGCAAGTCCAGTTTCTTCTAAGATACGATCAATACGATTATCTAGCTCCTTAAAATTCTTAATTTTCACCCTCAGCCGTGTGGCAGATTCAATTGATTCGTCTACCGTCAATTGATCATAAGCAATGGAAAACTGAGGGACATATCCAATTTCAGCAGGATCAAAGTCTTTTTCTTGCGCGAGGTTTCTACCGTCCCAAATCAAATCACCCCCTGACTCTTCGTTGAGGCCGGCTATGGTTTTTAGGAGCGTGGTTTTGCCGCATCCAGAAGGGCCAACGATGGCCATGAAATGTCCGCGCGGTACTTTTAAGGAAACCTCGTCAATTAGATTCAGTGGTTCCCCATCTTTTTGGATTGCGAAACAGACGTCTTTAAGTTCTAGCACGAGTAGTAGTGGTTGTAAGGGTGTGCAACAAGAGTATGTATGAAAAGTTGCGTTATAATACGAGAAGAAAACTTGTAGATTTAACAGTTTCTATTAGATTGTTTTTTATGTCGAGGAGATCGCAAAGCAGGAAATCCACACGCGGCGGCAAGAAGAGTTCACGTGCTGGTAAATGGGTTTTGCGCATCTTATTAATACTCCTCGTGGGTGTGATTCTTACAGGATTTGGTGTTTATTCTTGGTTGAGGTCGTATATGCATAGCGATGATTTTCGTATTTTCGTCAGTGATACTGTTGGTAGTGCCTTGAGTGCGGACGCTCATTTTGAGCTGTTTGAGTGGCAGGGAATGGATGCTCGTACGGATGGATTTATATCGGAAAACGGGCAAAATGTTCGGGCAATAAAAGCAGATGGCGTCCAAGCAAAAATTGGTCTTGGTGGTATTAGCCGTGGGGTTTGGGAGGTTTCAGACGTTCGTATTAATCAGCTTAATTTGCTTATAAACACCTTCCCGAATGAGGAAGGTGACGCCTACAAAGCTGATGAGGACAACGCCACTGCAATTTTATCATCTAATGAACCCGGTTTGTTATCTGGTTGGCTTCCTGACCGAGTGGAGTTTGATTCTATCGAAGTTGCCAGTGCAGACATCAATCTGAAGACGCCAGCGGGTGGCCTGCGTGCTAGAGATCTTGCTGTGCGTATTGATTCGTCCTCGGCAGGTGCTTACGATATTTTGGTCACCGGAGGACTCATTGATACCAATTGGTTTGGATCACAGCTTGACCTGATTTCTGCGCGGGGTAAGTGGAGAAATGAACGAATTTTTCTGACTGAGTCTAAGGCTAAGGTTTATAAGCGGGGCCGTTTAAGCTTAAATGGAGAGCTTGAGGGTGATGATTTTGGAATATACGGTAGTCTTAGCGATGTTAGGGCAGAGGAATTGGTGCCGCCAAACTGGCAGAAATCCATTATGGGAAATGTGAATGCTAAATTCAAAGTTCTCTCTGATAGCAAAAAGACCGTTTTGCGTGGTAAGGTAAAACTTACGGATGGTGTCCTAACCGCTCTGCCGATACTCGATACCATTGCGGCGTATTCCAACACTCGCAGGTTTCGTAATCTCGTGCTCTCTGAGGCAACGTTTAAATTTTGGAAAGAGGGTGAGCGTCTCGATATCAACGATATTGTCATAGCCAGTGAGGGGTTGGTTCGTGTGGTGGGCAACATCACGGTGGACAAGGAAACGCTAAATGGTCGTTTCCGTGTGGGAATCGTGCCTGGTACACTTTCACATATTCCGGGTGCAGAAACTAAGGTTTTTTTACGAGGGGATAAGGGACTGTTGTGGGCTCCGCTTCGCATTACCGGCACTCTCGACAATCCCAAGGAGGATCTAACGGACCGCATGATTGCCGCTGCAGGAGAAAGAATGTTCGAGCTCGTTCCTGAGACTGGTAAAATGGCGCTCAAATTTGCTCATAAATCTGCCGTCGAGCTACCGAGTAAGGCAGTCGATGCGGCAGGCAAAATTCTTGAAGGCGACCCTGAGGGTGCAGTTGGCGAGGGAGTAGATATCATCCGAAAGGGCGCAGGCAGTGTCCTCGATCTGATTCCAGGTGTTACTCCAAGAAAAAAGCACGAAGCCGAGGAAGACGAGTAAGGTGTAGTTATTCGTTTCTGATCGAAAATTTTCTCCCTATACCTTTAATCCAGGCGTTACTAGCGCTGCCAAATAATTTATTTAAGTTTCCCTCATCGGAAATTCTAAATTCAATTGTTTTGGCGTGGGTGGTGTTGGGGTATTGCTTTGCGACGGCTGTGTTGGCATTGACACCAGTGCGCTCGCCGACTTTATCAAGAAGTTCTTTGCCCCTAGTCGTTAGTCTTGCCCCGACGTTGGAGCCGGAATCCTCTGTGACAGGAATGATGTAGTAGAAGCGTGCGAGGGCGTTACCATTCGTATCGATGATAACTTCGGTAACACGGAGGTTACCATTTAGCACGTAATCGTGCTTGCTGATAGAGGATATGCGGTCGAGTGCCACAATATAATTGCCTCCCGGCAGACTGGCTTGCCAGAATCGTCTCGGCCCTGTTGCTTCACTAGCTGATTTGTTGGAAGTGTTATTTTGAGCGCTCGCTATCATGGGAAGCAATACAAGACCAAAAATAAGAGAAGCAATAGATATAGGTGATGATTTCATAGGTTTCAGTGGTTAGTTATGAAACTCTCGCTGATAAACAAAGTTTCGTCAAAACCTTGATTGAAAAATTGCACTCTATCATACTGGCTCTGTCATGCCAGCCAGTTACCGCCCTAATGTTGCTTCGCTTATTCTTAACCGAAGGGGGAAGCTATTGATATGTGAGCGGCATGGTAAGAAAGGCGCTTGGCAATTTCCACAAGGCGGCGTGGATATGGGTGAGAAAATGATCGGGGCGCTGGCTCGTGAGGTGAAAGAAGAAATCGGTCTGCCTTGGAATAGCTATAAGGTGTTGGAAAAACGTGGTGGGTACAGCTATCTCTACCCAGACCAAGTGAAGAAAAACAAATTAAAATACGATGGTCAGATCCAGACGTATTATTTATGCCGACTCAAGAAAGGTGCTCCTGAGATTAATCTTGAAAGACAAAAACGCCCCGAGTTTGGTCGGTATAAATGGATTCATCCAGAGGATTTCAAGTTGAAGTGGTTGCCGGAGTTCAAGCGGCAGGTTTACCGTGCCGTGATGCTAGATTTTTTTGATGTGAGGCTTTGAGATAATTCACTCGGCATTAAGATGCTCTTTGCGCAAGCGTTCGATAGCTTCCAGGATTTCATCGCTTGCGATAATATAGAGATCATTATGACCTGCTCTATCGATTTCTTTGGTGTATCCGGATGCGGGTTGCTGGTGGATAAGCTGGTCCAAACAAGAGGCAGCGATGAGCATCAGCACCATATAGATGAGGGTGAGTGACTTGATCGGATGCATCCAGTGCCACTTACCCGTAGGGAATTTTTTACAATAACTTATAATCAGTGTAACCTTCCTTGTATGGATGGGTAACACAAGTATGAATAAGACACAAAAGCACCTTGGCTAAAGCTAGTGCTGCGACTATCCAAACCCGTAAATATCCCATTCACATTTTACCCAAATACCCACTTCATGAGTTTTTTACCAGAGCCCTACAAGCATCCCTACGAGATCGATCCTAAGTATTCTAAAAGTGTCGCTTATTTCAGCTCAGAATTTGCGATTGACCAGACGCTTAAGATCTATTCTGGCGGCCTCGGTTTTCTTGCCGGTTCTCACATGCGCAGTGCTTATGACCTTAAACAGAACCTGATCGGCATAGGTATCCTTTGGACATACGGTTACTATAATCAGGCACGAGGGGAGAACCGTGAGATGGCTGTGCAGCAACGTAAGAAAAATTACCATTTTCTGGAGGAAACCGGCATCAAATACACGATAAAAATTCATGACCATGACGTGTGGGTAAAGGTAATGTATTTACCTGCAGATACCTTTGGTTCTGCTCCCATGTTTTTACTGACGACCGATGTTGATGAAAACGATCACATGTCTCGTACGATTTCTCATCGCCTTTATGATTCCGATGTTCTCACTCGTATTGCTCAGTATATCTTGTTGGGAGTTGGTGGGGCGAAACTTCTCGATGAGCTGGGCGTGGACCCAGACGTTTGGCATCTGAATGAGGCGCACGCCCTGTCCGCGGCATTCCATGTTTATGGGAAGTATGGTAATCTTGATGAGGTGAAAAAGCGTTTTGTCTTCACCACTCACACACCCGTGGAAGCAGGTAATGAAAAATCTGATTTTGAGCTTTTGCACCGCTTTACATTCTTCAATGGCCTGTCGATGGACGAGGCGCGAGAAGTCTGCGGTGTAGAGGGTGATGAGTTCAACCATTCGCTTGCTGCGCTTCGTCTCAGCCATAAGTCCAATGCAGTGTCCAAGCTGCATGGTGAGGTCTCACGCGATATGTGGAAAGGATACGATGGAATCTGCGAGATCGACCACGTCACGAACGCCCAGAACAAAAAATACTGGGTTGATGGACAGCTAGAGGATGCCCGTGTTGCCAACGATAAGAAGGCACTGGCATGGCGTAAGCGTGAGTTGAAAAAACTCTTGTTCAAGGAGGTTGCCGACCAAACAGGTAGATTATTCGATCCGGACTACCTTACGATCGTGTGGGCACGTCGCTTCGCCGGCTACAAGCGGGCGGATTTGATCGCACGTGATCTCGAGAGGTTCGAGGCAATGCTCAATGATTCAGAGCGCCCGGTGCAAATCATCTGGGCAGGTAAACCATTCCCTAAGGACTACGGTGCTGTCGATATGTTCAATAAACTGATCAACTTGACGAAAAAGTATTCCAACGCTGCCGTTCTCGTGGGCTACGAACTGTCACTTTCAAAACTACTCAAGGATGGCTCAGACATGTGGCTTAACAACCCGGTGGTCACCCGCGAGGCATCTGGCACATCTGGCATGACTGCAGCAATGAATGCGAGTGTTAACTTCTCTACTTACGATGGTTGGGTTTGTGAGTTTTCTCAGCATGGTCATAATTCTTATCTCATACCTGAAGCTGATCCAAAACTCTCTGAAGAGGCGCGTGACCATTACGATATGTTAGGGTTTTATCAGGTGCTGGAAACTGAAGTGTTACCTGCTTACTATGATCGTCCAGACGACTGGTGGCAGCTTGTCCTCAATAGCATGAATGATGTTGTGCCTTTCTTTGACTCTGACCGGATGGCGGACGAGTATTACAATAAAATGTATACCTAAGTTAAGCCTAGCTGTGTGATGTAAACCTCTTATATTGCAGTATCATATGCACTATCTACATCTGGGGAATTTTCCCTATCAACAAAGTCTAATCATATCGCGCACGAACTGGCGCCATAAGAAGAACAACCCTCGGATCGTGTAGCGGAAATTTCCGTCGCCTGTTAGGCTTATGACTCCACGTTGTAGGTTGTGGTCAATCTGGCGCTTCATTTCTTGCTCGATTTCTTGCTCCAGATGATCTGGGTCTGGGATAGCAAGATCGTCATCTACAAAACCTTGTTTGAGTAGGAAATGGCAGTGACTTTTAAGTAAATTGATTGCGCATTCATTTGCGCAACTGATCTGATTCCAGTGGACGCCGGGGTTGGGCTTCAGGGTCGGCGAAAATGGGAAGTTGGTCGTGCGCCAGACACCATTGGTGATGTCGCGTGAGGTCACAGTAAGATAGGAAAAGGTAACATTTGACTGCTCACACAGACAGAGGGAGACGACTGATCTTGTTTCTGCATTCCAGAACAGCTGGTAGACTTGCTCCATACCACCAAGGTTCCAGCCGCAGTCGTGGATGTGCTCGTATCCGAGGTGATCTAAATTTTGCAGATGCTTGCTAGCGCTTGGAAAGGCAGTATGGCTGGTGCGCATCTTATCCTGCAGTTTGTTTTCCACAGGCATACGCAACTTGCGAATACGGGTGAGGAGTTCCACCCATGGCAGAAAAAACCACGCTAGCATTGCGAGCAGACCCCATAAGATACCATCGGTTAAGAAATAAATACACAGCCCAGATGATAATAGCATCAAAAGTGCACCCATCTTTCGCAGCCATGAGGTTCTGCAGGCTCTGAGAGCATAGCAAAACACAATGAGTGCCATTAGCATGTAAAATTTCTGCATAGAGGATATGAGTGTTGTATGCTGCAATGTTCTGCAGCATAAGGAAAGTGTGCCACAGCATGCGGGGGATTGCAACTTGTGAAAACTTCACTATGCTTAAATTCATGGCGATTGAGACATTTAGCGAGTATAGCCCACAAATCCACCACTCGGCATATGTGGCTGCAAGTGCAGATCTCATTGGCCGTGTCAGTGTGGGTGAGAACTCCAGTATTTGGTATAACACCACGTTACGCGGAGATATCAATGAGATCGTCATTGGGCCAAATTCCAATGTGCAGGACAATGCATGTTTACATCTCTCGGACGACTATGGTGTTTATGTTGGTGAATTAGTCACCATTGGCCATAGCGCCATTATGCATGCCTGCACGATTAAGGATGAAGTATTGGTGGGTATGGGTGCCTGTATTCTTGATGGAGCAATCATTGGCGAGCGGAGCATCATCGGTGCTCAGACACTCGTTACCGGAGGAATGGAAATTCCGCCTGGCTCGTTGGTGTTAGGAAGTCCCGGCAAGATCGTTAAAACCCTGTCGCTGGATGACCAGGCAGGCATAAGAAAATGGGCAGACAAATACGTGCAAGTCTCACGTAGATTCCTTGATCAGCCCAATGGTGGTAAACCCTAAACCTCAGAAAATGAAAGATCATGTAAGAGTGGAACCCGTTGCACTGATGCCTACGTCTGCGGGCTGTGCCGTTTTTCTTGGTAATGGGGAGAAAGTGATTGTGTTTTATATCGAGCCTACGATCGGAGCCTCGATCAATGCGGTGATGTCTGGTGTTAAGCCGCCACGTCCGCTCACGCACGATCTTTTTTCACAAATGCTTGGTGCGTTTGGTGCGCAGGTTGAGAAAGCAGTTATCGTCAAGGTGGATGGAGAGGTGTTCTATGCCCGACTTTATGTGGCTGCCGAAAACGAAATCATGGAACGTAAGGTCGTCGAAATCGATGCTCGTCCAAGTGATTGTCTCGCGCTCGCTGTGCGACAGGAGGCACCCGTTTATGTTCGCGAATATGTGTGGGAGGAACTCCGCGACATGTCCGATGTGCTTGCTGAACTCAAGGACAAAGCGGATGATGAGGATTAGGGGGCCTGCTTGACAAAGCCATCGCTGCGGTTGTTATTTGTCGCGTTACTATCTCTCTCAGTGGTCTGCACGGATGAGCTGACGGTTACTTGTGTTTCGTTGTTAGGCAGCAGAACGGACACGGGATAAGTCTGAATAGCACCTGGTGCGAGGCTACTGATATTGATTAATTGTGTGCCGGAAGGACTATTGATTGTCAGTGGCGAGTTGATGAGTGTCTCAGTACCACGATTTTGCACAGTGACCAACACCTGGGGTAGGGGAGAGGTAATCGTCGGAGACACGAGCACTTGGCTGGCTATGGCGGCATCGTAAATTCCTGGTGTGCCGCTATGCATGATCCGACCTAAATCAAGAATACCCGTGCCGTAGGCATCATCGGTGCCAGGCAATCCGGAGTCGTTTGCATTTTTTAGCACAAGGTCAGCCGCTTGTGTAGCTGTGAGGTTTTTTTCCGTCATCGTGGCGGCAATGGCGCCGCTGATAAAGGGAGCGCTGGCAGATGTGCCAGAGAACTGCGTCAGTTGCTCCTCACCCCAAGCTGCATTTACAGAGTAGCCGGGCGCTGTGATGCCTAGGTTCTCCCCAGTGTTGGAAAATTCTAGGTGTTCCCCCTTCGCCTCTACCGCGCCCACGGCAATGACTCCCTCGTAGGCCGCTGGGTAGGTAACTGTTTCCAGCCCGGAGTTGCCGGATGATGCGACGATCACCACCCCATTCGATTGTGCGTATTTCACAGCACTTCTAACAATATTACTGTCGCCGTAGGAGCCCATTGAGATGTTAATGACTTTTGCACCTGCGTCCACGGCCTGGGTGATTCCGTCGGCGAGGGTAAAAGAGTCCGAGCTACCTGAATCATTTGTGATCCGGACTGATAAAATATCAGAGGCTGGAGCGACTCCTGGTGTGAGCGGGTGGTCGCCTGAAACGATTGATGCCACCGCAGTGCCGTGACCTAGCTGTGAGTCAGCCGTCAGCTCAGTTAACTCAATCTGATGGACCTTACCTTTTTGTTGATCTAGTGCAAGGTGGCTATTGACTCCGGAATCAAGCACAGCAACGGTGACTCCCTTACCCCATTGCGAGTTGTCCTCATTCACTCCTAGCCAACTCAGTGCATTCCTGCCGAAGCCCGATGCTCCCGCTTGGGCAGATGCATCAGGTGGTGCTGGGATAGCCACCAGGAAGTTATAGCCAACTTCAGCACCATCAATCCCGTCAAGCTTGGCGCCCGGGCTAAAACCGAAGTGTATTGCGCGCAACCGATCAGATGCTCCCAACAACTTGAAATTCTGATCCTTCAGACTTGTGAGGAAATTTCGATAGTCCTTGTCTGACTTGAACACCGCAATGCGCTCATTTGGCAGTGCGAATGGTGGAAACGCTTCGATAAATCCTCCGTCATTGCCACGGGCCCCTGCGCGAGCAACCGACCTGTTAGGTTCTGGTGGTGGTTCTTTAATAGAATTGATTACCACTTCTGTGTCATTAGAATACCGCTCGACCTCTTGAGTTGCCGAAATCATGAATCCTGCCACGACAGCCAGAATTAGAGTGATGATGGCAAGAATAGTAGTTTTGTTGGGCATATGCATTTAACAGTAATAAATGGCCAATGTTTCGGCGAAATGAGGATGTGTTGCTTATTCAAAGGTAACGTAACACATTGTTGTACAAATTGTGAGATAATCTAGCTGTAAAATATATGTATTAAGGGGATTTACAATTATTGCGGGTAGGGCGTGTTAATGATGATCGTGATTCAGGCTTGGTATTTAATGATAGGAGTTTAAACAACAAGCCATGTCCAAGCTGCGTATTGTTTTTATGGGAACAGGAGATATCGCGATCCCATCTTTTTTAGGTTTGGTAAGTAATGGTTTAATCGCTTTGGTGACCCAACCTGATAAACCTGTGGGTCGCAAACAGGTGTTGACGCCCCCAAGAATCAAACAGAAAGCGATCGAGTATGGTATTGAAGTTATACAACCTAAGAATGCACGTGATCAAGAATTTGTAACCAAGTTATCTGATCTAAAGCCTGATATTGTTGTAGTAATGGCATACGGCCAAATACTTAGCCAGAAGTTGCTCGATATCCCGCCGCTCGCTTTCATCAATCTACATGCCTCTTTACTGCCAAAATACCGAGGTGCAGCCTGTATTCAGGCAGCAATTGATGCGGGAGATTCAACCACCGGAATTACTGTTATGCATGTCATCAAGGCGCTTGATGCCGGCGATATCATCATCAAAAAAGAAATACCCATAGGGGATGGTGAAACTGGAGGAGAGTTGCACGAACGTCTTGCTGAAATATCACCTGAATTACTATTAGAAGCTATCGAATTAGTTGCCAGTGGCAATGCGCCACGCATACAGCAAGATGAATCACAAGTGAGCTATATTCCCAAGCTGATGCGCTGCGATGGGGAGCTTGACTGGTCGCTGTCTGCGGATCATATCCAGAGGCGTATATGTGCTTATGATCCATGGCCGGGGACATTCACGGTATTCACTGAGACATCAGGCAGGCATAAGGGTCGAAAAAAGCGGTTGAAAATTTTCCCGCACACCGAGGTGATTGATCATTTCAATAGAACAAGTAAGCCTGGAGAGATCTTATCGGTAGGTGACCGACTTGTAATTGCTTGTGGGAAGAATGCATTGCGTGTGGATCAGGTACAAGTTGATGGAAGTCGCCGAATGTCATCCAAAGAATTTCTTCTTAGTTCTCCATTTTCATTAGGTGACATGTTAGGTTAGTGATCGACATGAGCCAGCCATCAAAGAAATGGTATTCATGGTTTTACTCTGGACGATTTTTATGTGCTCTTAGATTCCTTAATATGCTCTATCAGTGCAGTGGGGCACTCGTATTAAGCTCTCGGAAGGAGTGCTTGCTGAGTTGAGATTATTGGTTTTGTAGTTGCTGCCGTAAAAATGGTGCGGTACGAGAAGTTTTTGACTTTGCAACGTGTTCGGGCGTTCCTTGAGTAACGATTTCACCACCTTTTTCTCCTGCTTCTGGACCGATATCGATGATGTAGTCGGCTTGTGCCATAATGGCAGTGTGATGCTCGATAACTACCACGGTGTGACCCTCGTCTACAAGGCGATGGAGAACAATAATGAGTTTATCTACATCTTGCTGGTGCAGCCCAATACTCGGTTCTTCAATTAGATAGAGGTGGTTTTTTTGACCCGCCCCTTTACGCACGGTTTTTCGTCCTTTGGTAAGTTCTGATACAAGTTTAATTCGCTGTGCCTCGCCACCAGAGACAGTTGGAGATGGTTGCCCCAGTTGAAGGTAACCAAGTCCGGTATCGTTCAGTAGTTTCAGAGTTCGATGGAGCTTTGGTTGAGATGAGAAGAATTCGGTGGCTTCACGAATACTCATTTTAAGAACCTCACCGATATTTTTGCCACTGTAGCGGACGTCAAGAGTTGGCTGGTTGTAGCGCATTTCGCGGCATGCCTCGCAGGGAATCCAAGTAGTGGGTAGGAAGTCCATCTCTAATTTGATTCGGCCGTTGCCTTTACATTCTGGGCACTGCCCATCTATGTTGTTGAAAGAGAAGCGTGATGCGGTGTAGCCGCGAACTCGGGCATCAGGTAATTGCGCGAAGAGTTGGCGAATAGTATCAAATATTTTCACGTAAGTAGCCGGACAGGAGCGAGAGGTTTTACCGATAGGGGTTTGGTCGACTTCAAAGCAATGTTTTATATTTTCAAATCCTTTAATGGATTTGTAGGCATTGTTTTGAGTGTCGTTCTTGGAGCCGGCGGCTTTGTTGAGACAGCCCCGCATGAGGGATGATTTCCCACAGCCGGATACGCCTGTGAGTACTGTAAGACGACCTAGTGGGATACGGGCATTAATTCTTTTCAGGTTGTTTGCACTGCATCCGTTTACGCGAAGCCAGCCGTCCTTCGAAGTGCTTTTGGGTAAGGACCTGCGATGATATTCTGTCGCGATGTTTAGCTTTTGAAGTTTAGAACTTATGATCTGTCCCCCCTCTGTGCCTGCCCCTGGGCCTAACTCAATTAGCGTGTTTGCACGTGAAATGGTTTCATCATCATGTTCAACAACTAGCAGCGAATTACCGCGGTTTTTAAGAGATTCCAGAGTGTCGAGCAACTTGATATTGTCTCTTGGGTGTAAGCCTATGGTCGGTTCATCGAGCACATAGAGAACCCCCCTTAGGTTGCTGCCGAGCTGCGCAGCAAGTCGAATTCTCTGAGACTCTCCGCCTGAGAGGGTGTCGGCTGAACGATCAAGCTGGAGGTATCCGAGACCGACATGATTAAGAAAATAGAGTCGCTGAATAATTTCGGGAAGAATGTCGCGCGCGATGATATTTTCCCTGCCGTGAAAGGTCCACTTTTCAAGAGCCTCGATAGCATTCAAAACAGACAGTTGATTGATCGCGTGAATAGGATAGCCGTGAATTAGCACATGCCTTGATTCTTCGCGTAATCGAGTTCCATTACAACTTGGGCATGGGAGCGATGAACATTCAGTTTTGAGTTTTGAATGGATGAGTTCCTCTTGGATCTCGGCCTCGAGTTCGGAGTTAAATTGATTGGGTTTGATAGAGCGCCCAGAGCTTGCCGCTACTGTGCCATAGCCACGGCATTCAGGGCACCAGCCACGATGTGAGTTGAATGAAAAGTGGTGTGGATCAAGCTCCTCGAAGGATTTTCCAGTCACAGCAGATACACGGGCAGTGTTGAAGCTGAGTATTTGTGACTGGTAATTTTTAGCTTGTGAATAAGGAATGGCATTACAGTTACCCTTGCCCAGAATCAAGGCCTGATCAACGGATTGGCAAACGGCAAAAATATCGTGCGGCTGGTAGCGTTTTAGCGGCTGGAAGTCTGCAGTTCCTGTGAGTGATCCATCGACTAACAATTCTTTGATTCCTTTTTTTGCAGCTGCGGCAGCGACGTCGGTATGGTACCCTTTGCGAGCTCTAATGAGAGGGGCGAGAACGAGTAAATTTTTATTTTTTTTATGAAGTATTTTGATTTGTTTTTTGATTGCCTCAGGAGTCTGGGAAACAACGGCTTCGCCTGATTCGGGGCAGTGCTGGATGCCGAGTTTCGCATAGAGCAGGCGAAGGAAATGATAAATTTCTGTTATGGTTCCGGTGGTGGATTTGCCTCCTCCTCGCGAGACGCGTTGTTCAATAGCCACTGTTGGTGGCAGTCCAATAATACGATCAACATCAGGCTTTTCTAACTGACCAGCAAACTGCCGCGCATAGGGTGACATCGAATCAAGAAAGCGCCTCTGTCCCTCAGCAAAAACGATATCGAATGCGAGAGTTGATTTCCCAGATCCAGACAATCCTGTTACAACGACGAGTTCATCGCGCGGTATGTCCACTGAGATATCTTTTAGGTTATGCTCTCTTGCTCCAGAAATTTGGATAGCATGATTTGAAGAGTTTCTGCTGGTGTGTGCCCGAGTTGTTTTTTGTGGGATTGGAGCGGATCTGAGTGCTTTTGCAGTTTCTGTTTTTGTTGATAGTATTTTTTCTGGTGTTCCAGTGAAGACGATTTCCCCGCCATCTTTACCCGGACCGGGTCCAAGATCGATGATGTGGTCTGCTGTACGAATTACGTCAAGGTTGTGTTCGATGACTAATAGAGTATGCCCTGCTTCGGTTAGGCGGTGGAACACTTTAAGGAGATTTTCGATATCAACAAAATGTAAACCTGTGGTTGGTTCATCGAGGATAAGTAGACGTGAATCAGACTTAGAGCTATTCGCCAGGAGCTTACAGAGTTTGAGCCGTTGAGATTCTCCGCCGGATAGGGTGTTCAATGGTTGTCCGAGCCTGAGGTAGCCGAGTCCAACATCGATCAGCGGCTGTAGGCTAGTGGTGATCTTCTTAAGCAAACGTTGTTCCTTAGACGAGGTTTCGATGCTGGTCGCCATCTCAACGGCTTCGGTGATGGTCATGGTCAAGATCTCCGCAATATTTTTGCCGCGGTAATTTATTTTGAGTGCGTTTGTTGTGTAACGTTTTCCTTCGCACTCTGGGCATGTAATATAGAGATCAGAGAGGAATTGCATTTCTACTTTTTCATAGCCGTTGCCGAGGCATCGTTGGCAGCGCCCTGATCCTGAGTTAAAAGAAAAATACCCAGGTGTTAGGTTCTGAGCGGTGGCATCAGGAGTGGCAGAAAAGAGCTGCCTAATAGCATCGAATGCACCGGAGTGAACTGCAGGTGTTGAGCGTGGCGTGCGGGTGAGAGGCGATTGATCGATGAGTTCCACCGTGCTGATATGTTCTGCACCATTAAGTGACTTGATAGTCGCAGCCTCATCAGTGGCTGCGAGGTCCAGTTGTTTAGCCAGATTCAGGTAGATAATATCATAGGCAAGTGTTGATTTACCTGAGCCAGAGACACCTGTAAGACAGTTGATGATACCGAGAGGGAGAACGATATCTAGGTTGCTTATATTGTTTTGGCTCGCTCCTGTGATCTCTAGGTAATGTTTTGCTGATCTACGACTTTTTGGCGGTTCAATGCGAACTTTTCCAGATAGGAATGGAAGTGTTTTTGAATCAGGAAATTTTTTGGTAATCGTTTTTTGCTGTGCTTGGCGGCCAGAAACCTCTGCCACAATATTGCCACCTTGCTCACCTGCGGCAGGGCCGAGATCAATGATATGGTCGGTAGCGCGCATGACAGATTCCTCGTGTTCAACCACTACCACGGTGTTTCCTTTATCTCGGAGATCATGCATCACGTTGATGAGTTGTTCTACATCTCTCTGGTGTAGACCGACGGTTGGCTCATCTAACACGAACAAGGTGTTGGTTAGCGCTGCACCCAAGCAAGTCGTGAGGTTGACTCTCTCTATTTCTCCCCCTGATAGGGTATTAGCAGGTCGGTCCAGAGTAAGATAGGTGAGCCCGACTTCGCATAGGTAATGGAGACGTGATGTGATTTCAATAATTGCATGACCAAGTGAGCTGTTAAACTTGGATTGGTTAGGTTGTATTTTAGAAAACCAATTCCGTAACTCGTTGATGGGCATGCGCCAGAGATCTGGGAGCGTTTCCCCGTCAATTTTAAAACACAATGCATGAGGCTGGAGGCGAGTTCCTTGGCACTCAGAGCAGTCTGTGTAAGCGCGGTAACGCGAGAGAAAGACGCGGACATGCATTTTATATGATTTGCTTTCTAGCCAGTCAAAAAAACCACGTACACCATACCATTCACCATTCTCCCATGCATCTTCGGGGTTGTCGTGCTCTCCCTCTAGAAGCCAGTGGCGTTCATGTGTCTCAAGTTCACTGTAGGGGGTATTAATATCTATATTAGACTGTTGGGCTGCACGTAATAAGTCGCGCTGGCATTCAGCACCTCGTGCTGTGGTGAAAGGTTGAACACAACCTTGCTTGATTGAAAGCGATGGATTTGGAATCGCTTTCGTTAGATCCGTGCCTATTGTCTTACCAAATCCTCGGCAGGAGCTACAGGCACCGACTGGAGAATTAAAGGAAAATAGCGATGCTGTTGGCGGGCGTAAGGTGAAGCCAGTTTTAGGATTGATCCAATGTGCAGAAAATCGGACAGGTTTATTGGATTTATCTAACAAAGCACAGTGTCCCCGTCCTATTTCGAGTGCTTTTTCAAGTGCCTCCCTGAGCCGATTTTGGTTTCTTTTGCTGATTTTGATGCGATCTTGAACGACATAGAGATCTTTTGTTCCACTGAGTGATGCTTTTTTGTCATCGGTGCGAATGATTTCGCCTTTTTGCCATACGCGCACGTATCCTTGTTGGTTTAGCAGAGGGAGGATATCTGATGTGGGGGTATCTGCAGATAAATAGGCAGGGAAAAGCACCATAGTGGTATCGTCTGTTAAAGTGCGGTTGCACCACTCTACAATACTATCTGATGTGTCTGGGGATATTTCTTCACCGGTGCGTGGGTCATATGCCTTGGCCAGATGAGGAAAGAGGATTTTGAGGTAATCGTTGAGCTCGGTGAGTGTGCCTACGGTTGAACGTGTGGTGCGAATGGTGTTTTTTTGTTCAATAGCGATGGCAGGGGGTATGCCATCGATGCGGTCTACCGCGGGCTTATCCATGCGATCAAGAAACTGGCGCACATAAGGGGAAAATGTCTCGACATAGCGACGTTGCCCTTCGGCGTAAAGCGTGTGAAACGCGAGTGACGACTTACCAGATCCTGATGGTCCGGTGATAACGGTCATCTGGTTCAAGGGTATATCTAGATCAAGATCTTGCAGATTGTGCTGGCGAGCACCGCGTACTTTGATGACCGCAGGGGTAGCTGTTTGTTTGGTTTGATTGGAATTCTTCTTCGCGGACACGAAGCCAATATGGAGCGGCTTTGCGAGAACGCTACTTTTTGTTATCTTAAATACCTATTTTTAAGTCAGACGCGTTTGATTGATTAACCCATCATAGCAATGAGCTCAGATGTTGAGAGTGCTCGGTGTTTATCAGGTATGCGTGGCGCTTTGTTACAGCTTGATATCATGTTCGCGTAATATCATGATAAAGCCTTGGATATTTTGCTGCGAAGCTTTTATTTCATTGGCCAATGCATCGGCGTGTTCTTCATTACCTTCGCTTCTCAGAATAGAGATTTTTTTATTGAGTGTTTGTGTGTAGATCATTCTTAGACTCTGGAAGTCATCTAAGAAATTGGCGTTGACCTTTAATTGGCCATCGAGTGCCTCGCCATACATTTCATGAACCAGATCAGGAATCTCTTCTGGCCTTTCGTTCGGCAAGTGCTTCAGATTGCGTAGTAGTTGGAATGTTTTTTCTGCTGCAACTTCTGCGGGTTTTCGCATGTCGCGGTCCATTTTTCTAATTGACCGTTTCACTTTACGTTCGAACCTATTGATGTTTTTTAAAATAGCCTCATCATAATCGGCTAGTGTGCTTGCACCTCTTTTATGGATAAAGTATCGTGTTCCGAGGAGCCATTTCTCTCGATCAAATTCAGGTGGTTTGGGGGTCTCGTCTACAATTTGTGGGCTGGGGACGACCGGGGGCTTTACATTCTCCGGCCTACCATTGACGGGCTTATTAGGCGGCTTAGGCTTGGATGCCAGTGAGGGTGTTATTTTAACTGATGATTTGCGTGGCTGTTGTTGTCTATCAAGCCGAGGTTTTGGTATGTATGGGGTGGCTCGAGGTTCTTCGGCGATGGTTGGAGCGTACTCCTTTGTTGTTGTTTTCTTATTACTGGGAGGCTGTGAATTTATATTCGCAACTGTAATGATGATTCCTAGCATGACCGCAATTATGATGAATGACGCTGTTACAGCCGATTTACTGGAGGATGAGGCAAGGGTTGGGACTGGCTTAGCCAGAGGTCTGGCTTGTGCGGGAACAGAGGTTACAAGAGTTTTGATACGCACTGGAGAAGTTGATACACTCAATTTTGCGATCATTTTTTCGAGATCTATGGCCATTTCCTTTGCACTAGTGTATCGACGCTTTGGATCAGGTTGAATGGATTTGAAAATGATGGCATCGAGATCAATACAGCTATTTCTGATAGATGAGGGGGGAGAGTAGGGTTCGTTTGGTAGGCACCCCACGACTAAATTGTAGAGAATTAATCCAGCTGAGTATATGTCAGCTCTGTGATCAACCTTATTATTGGTTTGATGGACTTCAGGTGCAGAGTAGGGGTTTGTTAATTGTTCTGCGCGGTCAACAAAAAGCTTAGTAAGACCAAAACCAACGATCTTAGGATGGGTCTTTTGAGTGATGAGTATATTCTTTGGTTGAAGCGCTTGGTGAACAATACCTGTTTGGTGCGCGTGGTGGAGGCCATGGCACACGTCTACCATGATACGAGCACTTTCCTTTTGGTCCACGTGATGACCAAGGGTTTTTTCACTCAAAGATTGGCCGGAAATATACTCCATGATGATGAAGAGGATGTCATGCACTATGCCAAAATCAAAAACCTTCACGAGATTAGGGTCATTGAATCTCGCCATGATCTTGGCTTCAGACTCAAATGCTACAGCCAAAGCTGCGTCTTTCGCGGGTAACACCTTGATAGCAATTTTACGGTCCAGAGACACTTGGTGTGCCAAATAAATAGTACCATTAATTCCAGTTGATAGCAAAGACTCCACAGCATAACCAGATAGCAAGCTGCTAAGTTGGTCAGGTGTAGGTGGAGTGAAATCTAGAGTGGTATCACACATAACACACGGTTGTAAAAAATATCATCGGGGGTTGCATCCCTGATCAATACTAATTACTTAATACGATACTAATATGTTCTATATTACAAGGTAATACACAGGTTCGTAATATACAGTAAATTAAAAAACCGAGTGGTGCATCAGCTTAATTCTCAAGAATGTGATTCATGAAATTTTCGGTTTCCTTATCTGTGTCGTAGAGCTCTTTTTCAACGTATTTTACGCGGGATGCGAGCCCCTTACTCTTCAACTCTTTAGACAACCTAGCGAGATTGGCTCGGTATGGCCGGCGGATACTCTCAATATCGTTAGAGTATTTACTCTGAATACGGGTTTGTCTCTGTAGGCGTGAGTCGAAAATTTTATCGAGTTCTTTTGGTAATCCTCTAATATTGTTAGATTTAGGAATACGGCCATTATTGTAGAGGCTTTTCATTTTTAATATGAGAGGCTGGATTTTCTTTTGTTCACTGACAACCAAGTTTCTTTGGAAAATGGCAAGTTCCTGCTCATAGCCTTTGATGTTATTATGAAAGTCTTTTTCGTAGCGTTTTTGTATGCCGATAAGGAGTGCAGCGCACTTAGCTCGGACTGTTGCTATGGGGTTATCTTCTATTAATTTATCTATCTTTACGGTCTCCAAACCTTGCCCGTCCTTACTCCATTCGATAAGAAACGAGCGAAGGGTAGCGTTGCTCGTGTAATCGTCCCATTTTCCAGAGGATGTCATGGCGCAAGCGAGTTGCTTTTCTGTATTTTCATCAGGAGCGCCTGCACGCCAGTTGGCAAATTGCCATGGCTCTCCAGTTGACCATTTCCATGAGCTATTGGCTGGGTGGAATCCGCCAATCCAGCATGCTTCATTGCGATTTAGTTTATCTTCAAGGAATATGGTGATCCAGCTATTTTCATCAGCATTGGAGGGGACGCCAAGCACGCCGCCTGCGGTAGCAGCGAAATCACGGGCTGTCTGCCAGTCAGAAGCGCGATCGACACACAGGTAATAACGGTTGTCGTAGCTTGTTGTGCCGGCCGGGTATTCCGGTGTTCCTGATTTGATGGAATCAGAGCACCTTTGAAGTTGTGCTATGAGGTTTCCGGGAGTGGAGCCATCCATCATCCACTCGATATAAAATGGAAGAGTGGTTTGTGCTGAAAGCGGCCTGAGAATACCGGTTTCGTTTACGGATACATAAGCGGCTTTTGAGGTCTTGCGAATGTCTTGTTTCCACGGCGTGCCGTCGATCCATCGCCACTCGTTATTGCCTGCGGTGCCTGCTCCCAGCCAGACGAATGCGTCGTCTTTAATCTTACGGGCAAATTTTTTCAGGTCAGCTGACTCTTGGCAAACTGTGAGGTGCCCTCCATGCCGTTCGCAGAATTGTTGCGCAGCATGCCATGTCATTGGTGTGGATATGTAGAACCTAGCACGATTAGCTTCAATAATGGTGGATTTAGGCATTTCGTTGCGCTTGCCTTGGAAAAGAGCTGATCTCAGACGGTCGAGAGTCTCAATAGGGGACTCTATCTTAGGTTTAAGTATTACCGGTGTAGCTCCTTTTGGCTTCTTAATCTGTTTATTCTGCTGGGCCACGATCGCGGCCTCTCGGTCCTTGCGTTCAAGGTCTCTTTTCTCCTGAGCCTCTTTTTTACGTTTTGCCTTATCCTCATCTGCGAGTTCTTGTTCCGCCTCGCGTTTGCTGCTTACGACTTTGTAGCCTTCCCAGGCGATGTAGATGGCAGCGAGCAGTGCAATAATAATGATGATGTTCCTGATCAGCGGCGCATTGGATCCAACTTTCAGAGGTATAGGTGGATTTGTGTTATTATTATTTGTTGGTTCAGACTTGGTGTTTGCCGGTGCTATTTTTTTGCTACCACCTGATGAATGATCTGTTTTTAATTTAGGTGCGTTTGTTGCTGGTTCAGCGGTTAGTAAGGTCTTAGCTGTCGATGATGATTTGGATTCTGCCACGACAAGTCGTGGCTTTTTTTGCGGCTCCGTGTTCATGATCTTTTCAAGATCGTTAGACATGGATTTGATATCTCGATAACGAAGAGCAGGTGTGGGATGAGTGGCTTTGCGGATGATGTGGTCATATCTGGTATCGCAGGTCACCTCAGAGGCGGCTGGGGAATATGGGCTAGATGGAAGATGACCAGTGAGTAGCTCGTAAAGGATAATGCCAACAGAATAGATGTCTGTGCTTTGGTCGACAGATGTAGGGTTGTGAATCACTTCAGGTGCCGAGTAACCTGGAGTGCCGAATGATAAGCCCGATTTTGTATCTCCGGCTGGCTGTGCCAAGCCGAAGTCGCCAATTTTTGGTGATGCATTTTGATCAAGAAGGATATTAGCTGGCTTGATGTCTCTGTGTAAAATATTGTTTTCGTGGGCGTTGCCAAGGCCTGCACATATACCTATGACAATGCGGGCGGCTTCACTGGGTTCGATAGTTTTTTCGTAGGCCGAGTGATAAAGGGATTTACCCTGAACCATCTCCATGATGATATATAGAAGTCCATCCACCTGGCCAAAATCGTAAATACTTATCAAGTTAGGATGGTCCAGTTTTGCCATGCTTTTTGCTTCGGCTTCAAAAGACGCACGAAAGTTTGCATCCTTACCGAGATGATACGGTAAAATTTTGATGGCTACATCACGTTCGAGTGATTTTTGACGTGCCATATATACGGCACCCATACCTCCTTTGGCGATGAGGTGATATATTTCGTATGCCGGGAGAAGCTCGCCGATTTCGCTAAGCTCGAGTGGAGTAAAATCTGTATTTTGCGAGTTTTCGCCCATATGTGTAGTTTGAAGACTTGAGTTGTGAGTAGGTTGGGGCATTTGAAGTAAGTAATGATTATGATTTGTGCCCAAAGCTATTGTGCATTGTTGTTTATCATCATGTTTGCGCGCGCTTTTTCTAATTGATCGTATTTGACGGATAATAACGGTGCAATATTTAACATTTCTGTTGGTTTTTTGGAATATTTATTAATCACTAAATCAGGGTTGAGGTGCTCTGTGCCTTCTTGAACGTAGCCAGAGCCAATCCATACTCCACTTGTATGTCTTAGCTCTAGGTGTAAGTGCGCCGGGTAATTTCCGTTAGCGTTGCCGACGGTGCCTATTTTTTCTCCCATAGCGACCAGTTCACCCACTGCTACACTACTTTTCTGTAAATGGGCATACATCAGTTGGTGTATATCGCCATCGGCAGACCTATGTGCTAGAATCAATGTGTTACCCCACCCATGGGAAGGTTCGCCACGATAGATAACTATGCCGTTTGCCGCTGCAAATACTGGATCGCCAAGGTCAGAGTCCATACCCCCTATACCATTGATGTCGTCGCCGGTATGATAACCGCCGCGCTGCTTATTGTTAGCCCAGAAGGGTTGTGCATTGTATGTCAGAGCGCCATGGCGACTTCCCATTGGCTGCATCATTGTTGTAGCTATGGGCAGAAGATTACGATCAAATGCAGAGAGTTGAATGAAGCGGGGATCGAAGGCAGGGGTGCTGCCGTCAAGGAGAGGATGACCTAGAGGCGCATCCGCATGCTGCCACGATTTCATCGATTTTATGGGTGCAAGTTGGCCCGTATGACTGCGCATGTATGCGAGTAAAGTCACAACAATCAGGCCGATGACGAAAGCCACCACGAAACAGTAGAGTAGGTGTTGTTGTGTGGATGTTTTTTTCATTGATTGATTAGAAATCGAGAAGGATTTCTGCCCTGCGGTTTACACGTCGTCCGTCTGGGTTGTCTATACCATCTTTAGTCTGGTTTGGTAATCTTGGCTGAGCCTTGCCGAACCCTGAAATCTTTATTTGTGTGGCAGGTATTCCTTTCTTGATAAAGAATTCCATCACCGTGTTTGCGCGCTTCTTGGACAGAGTAAGATTGTATTGGTCTGAACCGAGTGCGTCGGTGTGGCCAGATATGGTAAGTTTTTTATTTTTATCAGACTTCAGAAGAACCGCGACAATACTGAGCTGATGCTGAGTCCGCTCTGTAAGTAATCCTGAATCAAGATCGAAATAAACAACGAGAGAATCACCGCCTTTTAGATTCTTGATCAGCGGTGTGTAATAAATATCGCCATCCGAAAAGCGATTTGCGTAATCGGTGAGTAGTTTATCTAAATTGATTTCAGTGATCTTCCATGGGGTGTCCAAATTTTTTCGTTTGGTATTGATGGCGAACATAGCGAGATTTTTCTTGTTTGGTGTTTCCAGCATTACCAACCAACCTGCACTTGTTTCACGCAGGAACATCTTTCTAAGAGGGCGATTCTTGCTCAGCGTATAATCACCTTCTTCAAAAATGATGCAAAGTCCTGCAAGTTTTGCATAAGTAATTTGTGAGGTGTCGATGTGTTTGCGTGCTTCGGCTGGATCCAGCTTCATGATAGCATTCATGAAGCGGCTCACGGCTATCGTTGCTGCATGCGTGTCGTCAGGATTTGCTGATCCATCTTTGCCGCCGGATGTGGTGTCATTAGCAGTGATGGATTTACTAGTTTCGAACAGAGTGATCTTACCAACCCGCCACTTACCTTCCTCGGTCTTTTCCAGATCAAGTAGGATGCGTGATCGATCAAACAGGTTAAGTGACCAACGGTCATTCGCTCCCTGAATAGGTGAAAATGGACTATTTAGATCGAGCTTTAGTTTAGAGGCTAAAGCTAAGGCGCGTAGTTTTTTTGCTTGGATCGCACTCAGGTTTTTGGTTCCCAGAAGCTCGATTAATGGCTGCACGTCACCTGTATCGTTTGCCCTAATTGCGACTTCACTAATGCGCCCAACAAGATCCTCCGGCGTGCCACCTAGTCGTGTGTCCACATCGTCGACGTGTTTGCCGTTCGGGGTGAGGGTCATTTGATCTCCACCTTGTGGTATTGTAGGGGTATTGGTGCCGGTCAGAGCGGTTGTGTTGGATCTGTATTTGCCGATAAGCAGGAATATCGTCACAATGCTAAGAATTACCACTGCAGCAAAGAATATCAGAGGTGTTTTTGAGCGACTGTAATTCATGGCCGTATGCTACTCTCATTCTCATCGACTCCAATTAAAAAAGTCATCCCTATTGCGATATGCGGCTGCTGGACGCTTCAACTATAAGTAGGTATTTGTTGAAAAGCCATCATCGACGCCGTAGCATGAAAAGTTGTCACTATCCCAGAGCAGGGCCGTTTTGTGAAATTTCTTTATACAACAAACCTAATTATCGGTTCTTTTTTAAAAAACGCCGCAGCTCATTTGTTAGGTTTGCTAGATCGTCTTGGGTGTTTGTGGGTG